>Ga0182024_10024675_pt1 | contig 10669 bp, 3 predicted proteins | sample P32metaG_FD_120480 | JGI IMG/M metagenome (GOLD analysis project Ga0182024, IMG submission 120480) | Permafrost microbial communities from Stordalen Mire, Sweden - P3-2 metaG (Illumina Assembly) | ecosystem: Environmental > Terrestrial > Soil > Wetlands > Permafrost | place: Sweden: Stordalen...
AAGGGCAACGCGAAAGCGCAGCTGTTCCACCTCGTCGCTCGACTCGCGCTCTTGGTTACCGCCTCGATTAGTCAACCTATCCATCCGTTCTTCCACGCCACGAACTCGTTCTGACCACCTCTTTACTTCGTCCATTCGTTCTTTGGCCTCTCGAAGATTCTGGCTACATTCTCGCAACTCGGTGTTGAACACGCCGCTTTGGCCGACAATACGATTGAGGCATTGCGCGAGTCCGCTGTTCTCGGCGCGAATCTCGCCTTGGGTACCTTCCACCTCCTCGGCGATGCGATCCATCCTCGTGTGTAGCAACTTTAGCTCCGCCAAGTGGTGAGTATCAACGACATTGGCCTCGCGATACCACGATGCTAACGCTTTCTTGACTTCTTCTAGCTCCGTAGATACGTTCTGGACATGCTTCTCGACTTCGTCATGCCTCTTTTTGCTCGGGACTGTCGCGGGTCCTCCTATCTTGCTGGGCGTCGAAAACGTGGACCTGGGACTCGGGTAGCGGATGGTCTCGTGCCTCGTCAGCCTCTTCGACATCGCCTTTGGAGGTCCCGTCGGTTCCCAGGACATCGGGCTATCGTCACTGTTAGGAAACTCGTTCGGAGGTGTATTCTCGTCCCAGATAGTTGATTCAAATGCTACCGCCGTCTTCTCTGCCTTTCCGCTACCAGTACCACTTCTGGGACTTCTCGGGGGCCGTGGTACTTCCACATAAGGAACTAAGACTGACGGCGACGTCTTTTTGATAGCTTTCTTGCCGCCTTTTCGTGGGTGGTACGGCTTGTCGTCGTCCCGAGCGAAGGTCTTCTTGCGCTTCCTAGGGGTTGACGGCGTCTTTGGGGCAGCGCGCGACGAAGGAAGAGGCTGTGGAGTGAATAAGATGTGTGGCGCGATTGAGATGTTGTTATTAGGTGCGTAGATTGTTGGCGATGCGCCTTGGCTAACGACGTTCGGCTGCTGCGGCGCCTCGATACTCAAGGCAGGAGGGATATCCAATACCCCGAAACGGTTGGCCAAAGGCAGCGGCGAAGGCGAAGGGGCGCTGCCTCGGCTGGAGTGAAAGGCCTTTCGGAGGTTTACTGGTGTAAGTCCATGCTCTCGGATGAGTGCCTCACGGGTTGCCGGCAGAGGGGGTTGGGTCAAGATAGGAGTAGGAGAAGGAGTGTTAGGAGGGGCCTGGACGCTGGCCGGCTCCGTCGCAGGTGAGTAATCGGGCCAAGCCGTGTTGTCGGGTTGGGACCAATTCCATGGCTCCCACCCGGCGTTGCTAATGTCGCCCGGCGTGCCATTGCAGGAGGCATATACCGACGGGGCATCTGTAGGAGCAGAAGCAGTAGATTTGGGAACAGGGGTATCCGGGAGCGGCGCAAGGCAGGCAGTTTCCGCCTTGGTCTTTGCTAGCTCAGCTAATATAATATCTTTAGCGCTCGGATCTTGGAACAAATAGTTAATTAACTGGGGCATAGCGTTGCGGTTACAGTCAAGGAATAGTTTAACAATCTGTGGGTCGGACGGAGGACTGGGATATCCAGGAGTCTCGGGAGCTCCGTTGGAATCAGGGGCTGTCTGGTTGGGCTGGGTATGGGGACAGCTAGGAGTAGTAGGAGTAGTTGACATGATGAATGAGAAGATTGTTGCAAAGAATGTTTGAGAGTGATAGTGTGATAAATTGCTGGACTTGTCCGCCTCTGTCTCAAGGGTTGATGCTTTTAAGCATGGTCATGGGCTAAAGTCCCCGCATGACAGGAAACGAAGGTACACCTCTCGTTGTCGTGCTGGCCTAATGTCTGGCGCGAATGGAAATATTTGCCTGCCGGATTGGTGCCACCAATGTCACGGCCGCAGTTTCTCGTTTCCGCTCGGAGGGTGATGCCCTGACTCTGAGCAATGATGATCTGCATTTCCAAGTGGAATTCCATCAGGCACAATGTCAATCGGCGTCCTCATCTGGGTGATAGCTGCCATCGCTAAGTGCTTCAAACTGATCTTCTCCGTCGGTGTCGCTGTTGCCGGACGACGAGTATTCTGGAAGTCTCTGGCCTTCTCTCGTATAGAAAGGTTTGAGATGCCCTGCAGGCACTGATCCTTTCAAAATTGCCCCATCTAATTCTTTCAGCTGATAAGATCCTGACTGATATCTCTTGGCGATCCGGAAAGGACCAGCCCATGTATCTGCCGATTTGGGAAGGCCGCTTCCTCGGACGATGCCAGAACCTTTAAGTGCCACAAGCACTAATTCTCCTTTGGTGTACTCCCCTGATACAAGTCGGCGTGCGTTCTTGGTTGCATGTTGCTCGGCTGCTTGCATTCGGTTTCTTATGTTTCTGTTCGCGGCTTTCCGCCGATCGGCGTGCATTTGTCGGATCTGTAAGGCTCGTATGGCTAATAAATCGGTTGTCGTTTCTATGCCGTGCCAATCCACTGTATACCATGTCTTCTCAGCAATGTTGTACGGAAACAGGTGTGGTTTTCCATAGAGAAGATAATAGGGCGAGAATCCGGTTGCTCGGCGGGTTGTAACTCGATCTGCCCATAGCGCAGGGTAGAACCATCGGCTCCATTTGTTCTTCTTGTTACCACATAGCTTCCAAATGGAACTTATCCAGGTACGATGGCCTCGCTCGATCATTCCATTGGCTGCCGGGTTGTATGGTGATATGCGTATTATAGGGATGCCGTATTTGCGTGTTAGCGTGTTTACGGTGCCTTGGAACTCTGTTCCATTGTCGGTTGTGATCTGGGGTATACATCCGAATCGGCATATGACGTCTTGCCACAGGAAATCAGCTACATCGTCTGATGACTTTCTGGCTAGCATTCTTGCTTCGAGCCACCCTGTTAAGTCATCCCGCACGTCTATGATGTATTGGTACCCGTTCGAGCGGATTCCCATTTCTACCAGGTCCATGTTGAATTTCCGAAGGACTGAGGGTACCCATGTGGGATTTATCTGAACTTTTGGATGATATGCTGATCGCTTTTGGCATTGCTCGCATGTTCTGCAGAATACGGCTATTTGCGCAAACATGTTGGGCCAGAAATAGAAGTCCGAGAGCTTCCTGTACGTGGGATCTCGTCCTCGGTGTCCTGATTCCTCGTGCGCTTGCCTAACGAGCTCGTTTCGCTTCTCCTGTGCAAGTATAACACATCTGGGCAGTGTGTTATCATTGGTGCGTCTCCATAGTACTCCTTCATACAGGAAATATTTCCTCGTGGTCTGTATGAATGACTTGCGCTTGGTGACCGATTTTGGAATTTTGAAGGTTTGCAGGTAAGAAATGATGTTCTGCCAATACTCTTCGCGGTCATCGTCTGGGATGTGATGCTCGTGCAGCTGCAGGTTGTTGCTTTCTTGGTCAATCTGAGGATCGGGCGCGGGCGCTGAAGGGTAAGCGATTTCGGCATGTTCCTTGCCTGTCGCATCGGTTGCAAACGAGAGGAGCTCCGGTGCAATTTCTTTGAGGGTTGTCTTCTTGATTGTGCTAAAGTCGTCTTTATCCGGGATGACCAGTAATTCTCCAACATTGCCGATGATTGCTTCGGTCTGTCCCGTTTTGATGAAAGGGCCGACGTGTTCAAATTCGTCTCCTATGTCTGTATCCTCCGTGTCCTCTGCGGCATGGAGGCGGCGTGACAATCCGTCTGGTGCGATATGGTTTTCCGCCGGTACGTGTTTAAATTCGAGGTTGAATAGATGAATGAATACGGCCCAACGAGTAGCCGCAGCATTTGGCAATCCAGCTGAATTGGCCATCGCCTCTAAGAATGATGCATCCGCTTCCACAAGGATGTACAATCCCCAAACCATGTGCTGTAGCGCTTTCAAAGCACGGAACAGTCCATACAGTTCTAATTTTGGTTGGGAATATCGGCTTTCTACTTCGTTCAGCGTGATGGATCCGTATCGCAGGGGGTATTTCTTCAAAAGCGGCTTTTGCTTTCCGGGTTCGCCTTCTCCTTGTAGCTCCTTGTCGTCACTGCGAAATACCTGGTACAGCACGTAACCGATGGCTTCTTGCGCTGTGTCGACAGCTATTACTACTCGGCCTTCACTCAATTTGCCCTTCTCGCATGTCAGCGCCGCCTGCTTCGCTAAGGTTATATCCATCTTCTTCAAGGCGGTCACTTCGCTGACTTTCCGCTTCAAGATTTCCAGCGTTCGTTGTGCTTCGCTGGTCCATTCGAAGTCTGCCTGTTTTCCCTTGGTTAAGTCTGTGAGCGGTTTGGCAATCCGAGCATAGTTCTTGATCCAGTTTCGAGCAACTCCTATAGTTCCGAGGAATCCTCGAAGGCTAGTTGTGTTGTGGGGAATTGGCCAGTTTAACACCTTTGTGACTATGCCATGGCGCGGTTTCATTCCTTCCAGGTTACATTCATATCCGACTATGGTTACTGCCGGCGTGGCAGCCACCAACTTTGGACCAGAAGCAGTTGCTCCCGTGATTCCCATCAAGTACAGGCACTGATAGAACGTGATGGCATATTCCCATACAAATTGTCGGATGTTCGGATTGCCGGGGATAGGTTCGTCATTATATCGCGAGACTGGTCCTTTTGTTCCTAGGTCGTCTACAAATGCTCTTGCTTTCTTCGGCGTCATGGGTTCAATGATATGACTCGTCGAGCGCTGGAATTCTTGCATCGAGTTGGTATATCCCATTGGTAGGCTGGTCAGCTGAACATTCTTGTTGAGAGTTTGACACGCCGTCAAAGGTCTAGAGTCTACATGCACGGTGCGATGATGGTATCCTGAATACAAATCCATGGTGCCGTATATGGCATGTCCCATGAACGATTCTGCAAACTCTGTGACATTGGGCGGTAGGAGCGAGTCTTGTACCGAGACCTCGTTTAAGGGCTGTAAGTCATGCACTACCCGGTATCCTCCTTTGGGCTTCTGGACTGCAAATACCCGGGATCGGTAGGAAGAAGTCGACTCCTCGAGATTTCCGTTTGCTATCTGGTTTTCTAGCATGGCCGTTATTTCGTCGACTATAGCGTCCGGTATGCGTATGGGTGGCAGTCTCCAAGGAACATGTGGAACTGTCTCCATGACATAGTCAGGAAAATATTCGCGCTTGTAAGTTCCACGCTCGCTATCGTCGAATGCGATGGCAATCTCATTCTGACGGATCACCCATAACAGAAGTCCGATTTCATCGTCTGACAAGAATCCTTTTGGTATGTTGTTGATGATGATTTCGACACGCTCTGGAGTCAGGCGCTTCGTGTAATGGAAGTCGTGTGGCAATGGGGGATGAGTCGGTAATTCAGGTGTGATGGGCTGTGGCATTGGTTTGTAGGGTTCCCGTTTCATGACCGGTACGCTGACAGGTACTGGGTTCTTCTTTTTAGAGACGGGCTTGTATTTTGCCTTCATAGTGATGAGGGGCCTCCCGGTGTTATGTGCGTCGCTTTGCTGTGTGGATACGATTTGTGCCAGGGCGCATCCTAGCCTATATTCTTCTCCTTTAACAATTCCTAATCCTCGTCTTTCGTCCCCTGATACCGTCTCGCAAATGCGGGTCAATACCGCTTCTCTCCCAGCTTTGTCTCCGATATGCATCAAGTTGAAGATTTCCAATGCTGTGCATATGGCTGCCGTCGAGCCATTGAAGATCGATGATATTATATGTGTAGCGCCTTCTTCACCAATTCGCTCTTCTCCCGAGCAGGCTAGTCATAGCGACTTGGCAAACGATCCTCCCAGCTCGGCCTGGGGTTTGTCATCGGGCGGTTTGGTTTCTTGGTTACAGCGCGGGCGAATTCTCTGCCAGTTAGCCGGCTCGTCATATATATGGCAGCTCTCTCCTGCTGATTCGGTCTCTGCCATCGTGTTTATAACTTGTCTAAGACCATGGTGGTCCAGACTTTCTGTATCGGGGCTACCGGGGTATATGGTTTCGCTCTCGCTGGGTGGGATATCCATGAACTCTGGGGCGTGTTGAGTTCTTGGAGGCTCGGGGTTGTTATTCCTGAAGCTATAGTCTTCGTACTGCCGTTCGATTCCAATCATCCAAGGTATTCCACTGATCACATCGTATCCCCCCAGAAGGTGGCTGTCTGTAATCAGGAACAATCCCGGTAATATTGGTGGCTCGCCGATGTCGATCGGCACGAGTGCGCAATATTCTAAGCCCGTCTTCTGGATACATGCAGGACGTGTGATGTCTTTTACCCGCATGCTCAAGTCCCGAAGCCCGGCACGTTGGGCTGCACGGCTGGTTATCACATTATACTCCACTCGGGGATCTAGTAGCATTCGCATAGCCTTGGAGTTCACTCGAATGTCGTAGCATCCTTCGTCAAGAACGAGCACGCGATCGCCAACTGGTACCCGATATCGTGCAGGATATACTCGTGATTTGAATATTGCTCTCGTCTCTTCCAGGCTAAGTATCCTAGAACCTGGTTTTGATATCCTTCGATAGTCGTTGATAGCCTGATTATACAGTTTCACCAAGTCAGGCATATGTCCTGAGTTGGCCAGCACCGGATTATCGGGTGCAGTATTTGCAGCAGCTATAATCTCCCCGGGGCTACCGTTTCGGCTGGCGGTGAAATCACTTTCGTCATCAGGATCCGGTTGTTCTTCTCCCGGCTCACCTGTCTCTTCCAGGTGTCCGTCGATTTCAGGGCAGGCTTCACTTGAGGAGTATCCAGCAGACAGTTCGCTTAATTCGCTCAACTCGCTCCATTCGCTCCATTTGTCTGAGCCTATGAGGGACTCAGGGGCAGTGCGATCTGACTCTGAAACGGTGCCGTCGCCTGGATAATATTCGGCTGCGCCTATGCTCGCTGTGGTGCTGTGCCTCTCCTTGGGGTTGTGCTTGATCAGGCGTACGATAATCGGGTCTTCGCTTTTATCGCCGCGCGGGTATGCTTTTAGCGTCATGCGGTTCGGGTCCCCTCCGTTATTCCATATGAGCTCGCAAGCAAACTGCTGCAGGAATGTTTGCCCGATAATGGCTTGGAAATGGCTGTTCCACGGTTCGCCAATAAAGAAGGTCGAGTCAAATCTGTGGCCTCCGAACGCGACGGGTATGTTGTTGAATAGGCCTCTAAGGGGTGCTACAACTCCTGATACATTCTTCATCTGGTACCTTTTGCCAGATTCATCTTCCGCGAAGTTGTCTCGAAGGCGCTCTGCAAGCTGAGGCGTAACCATGTTCATTTCGGCGCCTGAGTCAACCATAGCCATAATGCCTTCCTGATCTCCTATCGTAACAAGGAAAGACCCGGTAGACGATATGACGCCATTGCTCAGAACACGTGGATTTCCTTTACGCAATGCTGGTGCCTGGAATAGCGGTCGCCGGTCTGGGTGTACAAACTCCCAGTCGCCATTGTATTCCTGCTGCCCGTATGCGCTGGGCGTTTCGTGCTCATAGTTGTTGTCGCAAGGCTCGGGATCCTGGTATAGATAGGTGAAGACCTCGACCGCCTCGTCCCCATAGTTTATCTGGGTGACTGGCATAGTTCGCAGTCGGGTTTCACTGGCTAAGTTCTTCTCGATCTCTGGACAAACTGCAAGTAATTCGCCCAGACAAAGAGTTACATCCGATCCAAGAACTCTCTGGTAGATATCATGGCTTTCGTAATTCTGGCGCATAGTGGTAGTGAATTTGCTCTTTGCCGGGTTCCTAGGCAGGGTCGGCTGTGGGCCGGGATTCGGTATTCTCGGATCGTCTTTAACCACAAAGTCAGTCTTTTTCACAGTAGACGTGCTGCTGGGTTTTGGTGCGTCTTTGGTGAATTGGGTGCTGGGCTGTTTCGTGATGTGCTCCCTAGTCTCGGTTGCACTAGTTGTCGGTTTCAGAATTCTGGGGGGTGCCTGTGCTTCGAATGTGGGCGCGTCTGCCATAGGATGGTCTTCCATTGGTTGTTCCCGAGGCCAATTTGGAGTAGGAGCCACCGGGTTTTTGTTGCTGGGACGATTCACACCTCCCCATGTCTTTGGCGGTGCTCGAACTTCAACATATGGCTGCGGTCTCGGTTTGACAGCTGGCTCGCTCTTAGGGCCATCTTGCCAATGCACTCGTTTCTCTTTGTTGATGGGGTCAAAGCGTTTGTCTGGTCGCTTTGCACGATCTGCAGCGAAAGCGTGTTGCCACATAGCCGGGTTTGCTCCTAAGGCACTGTCGTCACTATCATAGTCTGAACCGCCAGTTCCGGGACTGATCATCTCGGCATAAGAGACATGGGGCGCCCGAGGAGGCACTGTCTGTCCGGCGCTGTTCATGTTGCCCTTCCGAAAACGGCTCTTAATGGCTACGGCGATACTCTCATTTGGATCGGCTCGAGGAAGATCGGCTCCGTCTATCATGTGAACTCGGCCGTTTCTGAATAGACAGTAGCCTTCTCGAACCATAGCCTGTGCATCCGGGCAATTGATGGTGCCCCACGGGTGCGTGTCAGTCTGTTTGCAGAAGAAGCATCGAATTATGGTTCCCGCATCTGCACTTGGTCTTCCGCGCCGGTCCAAGAGAATCTGCACTTCATTCCTGCTATCCTGCATTTCCTGTTCCACCCTAGCCATTCGCTGGGCCAATTGCTGAGTGGACAGATTGTCTGCCACCGGCAGGGTGCGTGGTATATCCATCTCCTCTCGGCCGTGTTTGTGCGATTGGCTGAGCATCAATTCGAGCCGACGAAACTGGTCTGTTAAGTCTGATAACTCCTCCTTTTCTCCAGCAGTCCTAGTCCTTTCCTTGGCTGACTTGTGAGATACATTTCGACCTCGAGCTCGGCGGTTATCTCGGCTGCGTGACGCCTTCTTTTTCGACGCCTTTCGTGGTTTTTCGTCCTCGCTGGAACTGGAATTCGAGGGCTCCTCGTCCGAAGACTGGTTGGGATCGCTCGCCTCACTATCAGTTCCGTATGTCGCGTGTTTCCGCTTATGTTTTGGCTCTTCCTCCTCACTCGATGATTCGTTGTCTGAATCTTCTGAATGATACTTCTTCTTGGAGTGCCTTTTCTTGTTCGACAAGCTTTTACTATGCTTTCCTCGGCTGCCTCTGCGGCTGGTTGACAGGTTCGCATACAGCGAGTCTTTGTCTAGGATGGCCAACACTACTTTGTAAACATCGTGCACATCTGCTGCTGCATGTCGGCTAAGTGCAGGGTTCTTCGCCCGCAATTCTTGATATACGTCTCGCTGGATGTCTTCCGGCAGGCCGATCCAAAACAGACGATTGCGCTCGCTGGTAGGCAGTTCGTCGCGAAGGCCGTGTACGCGTCTCGTGAATTCTCGATAGTAGTGGATGAAGTCTTTCTTCTTCGTGAATTCTCTGTCTCGCCTGACAAATCGGTCCAGGCTATCTCTGGAGAACCGCTCGGTTTTCTCTTCCCCTCGATATAACTCGTACAATTTCGTCACGGTACCGATCCAGTCTCCCCGTATTTGCGGTTCTAATTTCTTGACTATGTATCGGGTATCCTTATCGCAGTATCGGTGCAGATGTTCACATTTCTGCTGAGTGGTCCATCCTGCGCCCTCGGCTGCCATGTTATAATCATCCAAGAAACCCTGCAGATCGTGGCTCCTAAAGCGCGGTGCTTGATCGGATGACGGTATAGGCATCACACCCGTCGGTATCTTTAAATACGCGATTAACCGAGCTAACTCCGCAGGATCTGGGAGGGCAGATGTATGAGGCTGCAAAGCTGGCGCCGGCGCGCTGGCTGGACCTGGTGTAGTTGGCTGGACTCTGGCGAAAAGAGAAGCGCTGGGCAGGGCTCTTGTTGGATGTATGTTTCGCTGAGGGTTTTGCCCGATCGACGTGGTCTGGGGCGCGTTCGCTGAGGGTATGCCCGCAGCGAAGGCTCGAGGTACTGGTATAGTTGTAGGGGTAGGAGCTACAAAGGGTGCTCCCTGATCTCCTTCAGATTGATTGCCGAATTGTTCGCCATCGGGTGGAGTGTAGGGATCATTGCTAGGAGACGATTCACCGCCTGCAAGGGGGCTGTCTCTCCATCCTTGTGCATTTAGATCGCTGTTTTCAGAAGTATCGGCCATGCCGCCGGTTGAGTTGGCGCGCTGACGACGTGTATTCGGTGTAACGGAGGGAGTCCAGGAGACTCCGTGTGCTCGGTTGTTTTCAAGAACCATGTTTCAGAAATGTGATGGTTTGACTGAATATCCGAGGTTTCACAGATTGGTGCTGATAACGCCGCTGCGAAAAATAAGAGAGCCCTGTAGGGACCACCAAATTTGTGGGAGAAAGTACCGATCTGTCCGAGTGAGACAGCAAGTACGTCCCGTCGTTTATACGAATTTGACGTAGGAAGAATGCAAAGGCCTTCCTAGTCTGTCACAGGTGGCTCGGTTTCGGTCGTATAACCAGTTGGTGTAGAATGGGGTTTCGGTTGGTGCAATGCGTGGGAATTACCGGATTGGGAAGGTCCGGATATAGTACGAAACGGATGTAACAGATGGTAATTGTGTGGGCGGTTCCCGCCTGAGTATAAACCAGAAGCAATCGGTCTTTCCAAGCACAACTAATTGAATGCGACAGACAACCAGCAGAGGCCCTCTAGTGGCAGTGCGATCTCCTTAAGTCACGTGTACAAGCAAGGAAGCTCTACCTCTGTCGTGGAGCGTAGATTCTAACTTCGCAGTACTGCACACGGCTTCCCTAAGGATCGGTACTCTCACGCTCAA
>Ga0182024_10024676_pt1 | contig 10669 bp, 9 predicted proteins | sample P32metaG_FD_120480 | JGI IMG/M metagenome (GOLD analysis project Ga0182024, IMG submission 120480) | Permafrost microbial communities from Stordalen Mire, Sweden - P3-2 metaG (Illumina Assembly) | ecosystem: Environmental > Terrestrial > Soil > Wetlands > Permafrost | place: Sweden: Stordalen...
AAGCCCGCGTCAGGACCGCCGCGCGCGTTGCTTTACCGGTGCTGGGCATGGGAAGGCCGGCCACATCCGATTTGGCTGTGCAGCAACCGCGCGCGGTGCTATCCCAGCCCGATGCTGGGCCGGCCAGGGCGCTTGGACCGTTATTCCGCAAATGACAAAATACACAGATACTTCAATCTGATTCGATCCTGGAAAAACAATGGCTGCGAAGCGCTTGGAAGATGTGGTCCGGGGATTTGGCATCGCTGCCCGAGCCAAGCTTTCTAGCCCCGTCATTTCCGGCGCGCCGGAGGACCAACTTCGCGCGCCGCTGGAAATATTCATCCGCGATCTTGCCGAACTGGCCGGCCTGCCACATGGCAAGGTGGAACTGGTTGGCGAAACCACGGTCGCCGAACTCAACAGCAGGCCTGATTATGCCGTCACCGTCTGGGGCGCACTGGCCGGGTTCATCGAGATCAAGGCGCCCGGCAAGGGCGCCGATCCGCGCCGCTTCTCCGACCCGCATGACAAGGCGCAATGGAAGAAGCTGCAATCTCTGCCGAACCTTCTGTATACGGATGGCAATGCCTTCAGCCTGTGGCGAGATGGCGAGCTGACCGGCCAGGTCATTCACATGGATGGCGATGTCGCCACATCGGGCGCCAAGCTCGTCGCGCCCGGAACGCTGCTCGCCCTCATTAGCGACTTTCTGCAATGGACGCCGCAGGCCCCCAAATCGCCTGAAAACCTGGCCGACGTTAGCGCCCGGCTGTGCCGGCTGCTGCGCGAGGAGGTGATCGAGCAACTGTCGATCAGCAATAAGAGCCTGACGGCGCTGCGTGATGACTGGCGCGATCTTCTTTTTCCGGAGGCCAATGACGCCCAATTCGCGGACGGCTATGCGCAGGCGGTGACATTCGGCTTGCTGGTGGCGCGAGCGCGCGGGATTTCGCTTACAAACGGTATCGATGCTGCGGCAGCCGAGTTACGCAAAACCAGTTCGCTGATCGGCACGGCCTTGCGCCTTCTGACCGACGACAGCGAGACCCACAAGGCGCTCAAGACCTCGCTCGACACGCTGACCCGCGTGCTCGATGTTGTCGATTGGCACGCGCTGTCCAAGGACAGGGCTGACGCCTGGCTCTACTTCTACGAGAATTTCCTGGAGGTCTATGACAATCGCCTGCGCAAGCTCACTGGCTCCTATTACACCCCACCCGAAGTGGTCGAGGCCATGGTACAGCTGGTCGATGAGGCATTGCGGGGACCTTTGTTCGGGCGGGCGAACGGCCTCGCCGATAATGACGTCACGCTGGCCGATCCTGCGGTGGGTACGGGCACTTTCCTCCTGGGGGTCTTGCGCCGGATCGCGACTACTGTGGCTGACGATTCCGGCGAAGGCGCTGTGCCCGGTGCGATCCGCCGTGCAGCCGAAAGGCTGATCGGCTTCGAGCTGCAATTCGGTCCCTTCGCCGTCGCACAATTGCGCATTATTGCCGAGATACAGACGCTGATGGCCACGCGCCGCAATCCCACGCCAGACCTGCCGGATTTGCGCCTCTATATCACCGACACGTTGGGCAATCCCTATGTCGAAGATGTCAGGCTTCCGCACATGGTTGAGCCCATCGCCCGCTCGCGCAAAGAGGCCAACAGGATCAAGCGCACCGAGAAGATCACGGTGGTGCTCGGCAATCCTCCATACAAGAACCAAGCAGAAGGGCGCGGCGGTTGGGTGGAGAAGGGCGAAGGCGGACACGAGCCGCCGCTTGACCGCTGGAAGCCACCGCCCGCTTGGGGCGTGGGCGCTCATACCCACCACCTGAAAAATCTCTATGTCTATTTTTGGCGCTGGGCGACGTGGAAGGTATTCGGCGCGGGCTATGCGGCATCGACCGGCGAGCCAGAGCAGGACCTGGACGGCATCGTCTGCTTCATCACCGTAGCTGGGTTCCTGAACGGACCGGGCTTTCAGAAGATGCGCGATGATCTGCGCCGCACCTGCTCAGAAATCTGGGTGATCGACTGCTCGCCGGAAGGTCATCAGCCTGCCGTATCGACCCGCATCTTCCAAGGTGTGCAACAGCCCGTCTGTATCGTCATGGCCGCACGCAAGAAAGGCAAGAAGGCGGACAAACCCGCAAAGGTGCGCTTCTTCGCGCTGCCCGCCGGTGACCGCGAGAAAGTCAAGTTTAAGGCCCTAGCCAAGCTGTCATTGCACGCCAGGGGTTGGACGGAATGCGCATCGGATTGGCGAGCCTCGTTCCTGCCGGCGCAGATTGGAGCGTGGTCGGAGTTTCCTTCCCTACCAGACATTTTCATTTGGGCTGGGCCAGGCGTCACCCCGCACCGCACATGGGTTATTGCTCCAGATAGTGAAACCCTTGTTCGACGCTGGAACAGGTTAAGAGATGAGAAAAATCCCGACCAGAGGAAGCAACTGTTTCATGCGGACCGGGACCGGCATATCACGAAGGCCGTCAAGGTTGATCTTGGAGCGCTTCGAACAAGGGCTCTAACGGTCGCAAACGATACGGGGGATGTTGTTCCTCCGATCCGCTATGCTTTTCGCTCGTTTGATCGCCAGTGGATTATTCCGGATCACCGTCTGCTAAGTATGGCGCGCCCACAATTGTGGAGCCAGCTTTCATCCCGTCAAATATATTTAACAGCTTTAAGTGCCTCCGCTCCCAAGAGCGGCCCGGCGTTGACCTTCACCGCCCTTATTCCGGACAACGACCACTACAAAGGCTCCTTTGGTGGCCGGGTGTATCCGCTATGGCGCGATGCGGCGGCGCATGAGAGTAATGTCAAACCGCAATTGCTCGCGTTCCTGGCCGAGCAGTTCGGGCTACCGGTCTCGTCCGAGGATGTAATGGCCTATATCGCCGCCATCATGGCGCATCCAGCATTCATAACGCGTTTCAAGGACGATCTGATCCAACCCGGTCTGCGCCTTCCCGTCACTGCGGACCGTACCTTGTTTGAACGAGCCTGTGCGTTGGGCCGGGAGGTGATCTGGCTGCATTGCTATGGTGAGCGGTTCGCCGATGACAAGGCGGGCCGCCCGAAATCCGCGCCGCGCCTGCCTAAGGCCGAAGCCCCCTTCATCCCTGCCGAAGGCGCCATCCCCTCGGCCTCGCTGCCGGACACGATGACATATGATGACGCCAAGCACCGGCTCCATGTCGGCTCGGGCTATATCGACAGGGTCACGCCCGCCACGTGGGCTTATGAAGTCTCGGGCGTCGAGATACTCAAGCACTGGTTTAGCTATCGCCGCAAGGATCGCAGCCGCCCGGTGATCGGCGACCGCCGCCCGGCTTCCCCACTCGGCGACATCCAGCCCGATGGCTGGCTCGACGCCTACACCCAGGACCTGATCGACCTGCTCAATGTGCTAGGCCGCCTTATCAAGCTGGAACCGGCCCAGGCCGCATTACTGGACGAAATCTGCGCTGGCCCCCTTTATTCCGGCGAGGAACTGGCAAAGCTGTGGACACAGCCGGTATCTCCAGGCGAAGCGGATTCCTGAGGGCGGGCATTTCGGGCATACTAAGGCTCTGTACTACCTGCGAGTTACTATGTCTGCGCGCCAGCCTGACCTTTTCTTCACCCAGCCGTCGCCGGAGTTGTTCGATCAACAGCCGGAAAGGAAATATACGGCCGATCCTGATCAGGTGCGCGCCAAGCTGTACAAGCTGCTCGCCGAGGCCAAGGCGGCTGCATCCATGCCCTGGGATGAGCGTACCCTTAGGCTGCACCAGACTGTATTTCCTCAGATGACCAACTGGCTCCCTGAAGACGAAGGGGCGCAGTTGCGTTTCGCCTTTGCCGCAGAACTAGAGCGGCTAAAGGCGGCCTGAAGTCTCGCTGACTTCGCTTAGGTAAGCGGTCAAGTGCCCAACGCCATTCGGAGTAGGTAAAGGCCCCTACATTTCGGCCCTGAACAAGCGGCGGGGTACCTCGGTTGATCGGAGTAGGTAAAAGCCCCCGTATTTCGCGCTGAACAAGCGGTCGGGGTACATCACTTCATTCGGAGTAGCTAAAGAGATAGACGTTTCTGTTGAACCCGCCAGCAAGGGCGACGATGATAAGCTGGAAACGCCCCCGCCAGCCAAACAGAGGCCACCCGCCGGAACCGATTTAGCAGCTTGCTTACTTGGCGCTGGTACTCTGGTCCTCTCGGGGCATGAGATCGAGATAGGGCGTTTCCCCGCGCCCGCGCCCGTTCGACGGCGGTAGGAGGATAATCGTCGGCTGTCGAACCGGTTGACTATTTGCGCCAACCTGCACCATGCCTTCTTTCTTGCCAGCGCGGGTCTTCTCCCACCAGATCGCCGCCGCAATGGATGGCGCGACGGGATCGACCAGCCATCTGTTCTCGTCAAACTTTCCGAAGTTCGGGTTCTTCAGGCCATTGATCTTCTTCCGCACATCCAACTTCCAGTAGTTGGGATTGGGGACGCCGGGAGAACCGACGCCTTGGGCAAAGACGGAACCGCTCATAGCGATGTTGGCTTCCGCAAGGCCGATCTCGAGTTCACGGCCATAATACTTTTGCAGGGTCTCAACGCTGATCGGCTTGCCCGTGTTCTGGTTGATGACCAACGCCGCGATCCTCTCGTGCCGAAGGCCAGCCGCGACCATCTCCTTGATGATCGGGGACATCGCCTCCACGCGCTCATACTCCATGCCGCCTTTGTGCGGGCGGCTCAAGCGCGGCTTCTTGCGGGTTTCGCCGGGCGCTACGATCTGGCGCTGGTCGGCTGAGCGGACGCGCTGCTGGGCCATGCGGCTTACTATCATGGCTGTGCCGCTTGGCCCAAAATGACTCAAGGCCCCGTTTGCCGCGCAAAGCACGTGCACCGATTGGGGGGTAGATTATGGGGTAGAGAAATGCCCGTCAGACTATTCCGTTGAAATCATTCGGGAACAAAGACGGACTTGGCGGACAGAGAGGGATTCGAACCCTCGAACGGCTTTCACCGTTACACACTTTCCAGGCGTGCGCCTTCAACCACTCGGCCACCTGTCCTTACGCACGCGAAATATACTGCCCGGCCGGTCCCCGCAAGCGTCCCGCAAAATCCCTTCCCGCGCGTCAATCTGGGAAATCACCCCCTCGCGGCTGATCCATCGCGAAGGCCTCGACGCGGACTTTCGCCACGCCGTCCCAGAAGCCCAGCGCCTGGGCGGCCGCGGTGGAAAGGTCGATGACGCGGCCTTTCACGTGCGGGCCCCGGTCGTTGATCCTGACTTTCACCGTCAATCCATTGCGAAGATTGGTGACGCGCACCACCGTCCTGAACGGAAGCTTCAGATGGGCGGCGGTGAAATCATACGTGTTGAAACGCTCGCCGGTTGCGGTCTTCTTGCCTTGATGCTTGCCGCCATAGAAAGACGCCATACCCACTTGCGAGAAATAGGGTTGCGGGGGCAAGGGCTCCGGGAGGGGGACCGCCGGAGCGAAGGCCGGCGGCGGCGCGGGCGGGAAAGCGGGAGCCGGCGCGGGAGATGCCGCCGCAAACGGGGGCGGAGGCGGCGCCGCGCATGAGGCAACGCCAACGAGCACCAAAAGCAACAGGGCAAGCGAATGTCTTGGCATCAACCTTGGCTATACGCGGTTTTGCTTAACGCCGTGCGAATCCTGGTCAACAAAAGCCCCGGCGTTGCGCCGGGGCTTTTTCTTTGCTGATGGACGGGTTACGCCGAAATCAGCCCCGCCAGCCGGTCGAGTTCCTCCGGCGTGTTATAGACATGGGGCGAGATGCGAAGCGCGGGCTGGTTGTTTATCCGCGTCGCGGCGCAGGCGACCTTGTGGTTCTGGTAGAGGTCCTTGTGCTTGCCGGGAACGTCATTGACGACCACCGCCAGGCAGGGTCCCCACAGGGCGGGATCGCCCGAACCCCACACCTTGATGCCCTTGGCCTGAAGCTTTTGGCGCATGGTGGCGGCGTTTTCGCGGGCGATGCGTTCGATCGCGTCCGCGCCGATGGCATCGCGCTCGTCCAGCGCCACCATCAGGCCGGGCAGCATCGGGTCGGTGCGCTGGCCGATGAACTCGAAATTCTGGCCATTCACTTCGTCGGGCTTGGACGAGCGGTAGTAATTGACGCTCATGATCAGGGGATCGAGCTCGCCCTGGCGCTCGGGCCGGATATAGAGAACGCCGCCGCCCAAGGGCCCCATCATCCATTTATGGGTGCTGCCCGAAAACGAGTCGCAGCCCAGTTGCGCCACATCCAGCTTCTTCCAGCCGAAGGTTTGCGCGCAGTCGAGATGGAACCAGATGTTCTTGGCGCGGGCGAAACGGCCGATCTCGGCCGCCGGGGCGATCAGGCCGGCCAGGTTGGTCATGTGCGAAAGCGCGATCACTTTGGTCCGGGGTGTCGCCAGCGACAAATAGGCGTCCAGGACTTCTTGCGTGTTCTTGGGCTCGTCGGCGGGATTGGCCACCTTGACCACGATGCCCTGTTCCTTCTCGCGGCGATGCCAATAGGTGGTGTTGGAGGGATGATTTTCCCGCCCGATGATCACTTCGTCGCCGGCTTTCAGGGGCACACCGCGCACGATATTGCCGCTGCTCTCGCTGGAATTGCGGGTGAGCGCGACGGCTTCCGTGGTGGCGTTGACCTGGCGCGCGAAGCGGGCGCGCAATTGGGACGAGATGTCCACGAAGCGTTGGCGGTATTCCTGCGACGGATCGGCCTGAAGCTCGATCGACGAGGCCTTCTCCGCGGCGCTGGCCGATTGGAAAGTGGGGCAAAGATTGGCCGCGTTGACATAGATGATGTCGGGGCCAAGGCCCATGCGCGTACGGATGCTGCTGCTGTTTCTGCCCATGGCGCCTTGCGCGATGGCCGGTTCGGCGGTTGCGATGGCCGCCAGGCCCGCCGCCGTTTGAATCAGATGACGCCGCGAAATGTCCGTCATAGCTGCCTCCCTGGTTTTTGATCGTTGACTGGCGTTCCCCCCGCCGGGTCCTCGAACGAGTGTGCGCCTGAGATGGGGCTTTGACAACCAAGGCCAGGCGATGTTCCACCCGGTTTTCCGGGCCTTTCCGCGCCTCGATGTGCGCTCCCGCGTCTTTGCAAAGAGACTTATTTATCCGCTAGATAGCAGACGAATAAGCCGTCAACCCAAAGGATAAAGGCGTGACCAAGAGCTCCCGTCTTCTGCGCGATCTGCTCCTGGCTTTTTCCCTTACGGTGATCGTGATTCTCACCTTGGCGGCGGTGCTTGCGCCTTATGCCTATGCCGAATGGTCGTCACGGTTTTCCTCGCACGCGATCATTGATCCCGCGCCCTTCAAACTCGCCAAGGGCCGCATGGTGGATGATTATTTCGCGGTCCAGGATCTGGGACAGGGCGTCTATGCGATCGGCGAGCCGCGCTATTATCAGCAGAATTACGCCTATCTGATTTTGGGCGACAAGCGCGCGCTGTTGTTCGATTCCGGCACCGGCACGCGCGACATCTCACCGGTGGTGGCTTCGCTTACCCATCTGCCCGTCACCGTGATGGTGTCGCATCTGCATTTCGACCATCTGGGCGGCATCGCGCCGTTCCATCACATCGCCATGATCGATCTGCCTGAGACGCGGCGGGACGTGTCGGACGGGGTCTTCACCCCCGGCCGCTATGAATATTCGGGCTTCGTGGACGGACTTTCGCCGCCCTCGATCAAAGTAAGCGAATGGCTCAAGCCTGGAGACACGCTCGATCTGGGCGGGCGCACGCTCACCGTGCTGTCCACGCCCGGCCACACCCCAAGCTCGGCGGCTCTGTACGATGCCGGGACGCACCGGCTTTTCATCGGTGACTATATCTATCCCACCACGCTTTATGCCTTCCTGCCCGGCGCCAGCCTTTCGGCCTATCACCAGACCGCGCAGATGCTGTTGGCGCGCCTTCCCGCCGACACGATCCTTTGGACTGCGCATTGCTGCCGCAAGGGCGAAGACATTTCCGCTCCGTGGCTGACGATGAAGGATTTGCGCGACCTGGATGGCGTGTTGATGCGCGTGAAGGCGGGAGAAGTGAAAGCGAAAGGCTTTTATCCCCGCGTTTATCCGGTGAATGATCAAATGACCCTCGCCGCCGGCTTTTCCTGGAACAACCGCTGATGAAACCATGGGCGATATTTCTCTGCTTGGCGGCAAGCGCAATGGCCGCGCCCGCCTTGGCCGCCTGTCCGGTCAAGCCGCCGCCGGGCCTGGTCACGCCGGGCACGCTCACCGTGGGCACCATGCTCACCAATCCACCCCAGACCTTTGTGGAAAATGGCCAGCCCACCGGCTTCGACATCGACCTGTCGCGCGCCATCGCCGGCGAAATGTGCCTCAAGGCGGAATTCGTGAACGTCACCTTCGCCGGGTTGTTTCCTGGCCTGATGGCCCGGAAATTCGATTATCTGAGTTCCGGCCTGGGCATCACGCCGCAGCGCCAGGAGACGTTCGATTTCGTGCCCTATTTCCTGGGCGGTATCCAACTGGTGGGGCGCAAGGAAAACCATTTTTCCTTCAAGAATGAGACGGGGCTTTGCGGCTTGCGCGTCGCCACCATCGCCGGGACCACCCAGGCCTTGGCGCTGGAGCGCGCCAACAAAGAGGTCTGCAAGCCGGACAAGCAGATCGATCTCAAATATTTTCCCAGTTTCAACGACGCGGTGATCCAACTGCGCAAGAAATCTACCGACATCGCCTTCGTGGATTGGGCGTTCGCGTCTTACATCTCGAGCCTGATGCCCGAACTCGCGCCCGCCAGTCCCATCATCTCGGGCCGCCCGGAAGTGCCGCGCAACCAGATGGGCCTGGCCTTCCGCAAAAACGAGAAGCCCCTGGAAGCCGCCGTCACCGAGGCTATCAAGGCGTTGGAGAAAAGCGGCGAATACTCCAGGATTCTGGACAAGTGGCACTTGAAAGGCGGCGATATCCGCAATCCCGCCTGATTGCTATAGGTTGAGCGCGGGGGCTTTCGGGAGCGGATCCATGGCGTTCGACGGCAAGGCGTTTTTCGATACGCTGTTCTCGACTCAGTTCTTCCTGCCCGCGCTCACCACCTTGGGCATTACCCTTGCCGCGATGCTGATTGCCATCCTGCTGGGATTCGGCGGCGCGCTGGCGGCCCTGTCGCGCTCCAAGGCGCTGCGCGGGCTGGTGCAGATCTATCTGGGCTTTTTTCGCGGCGTGCCGGTCCTGGTCCAGATCGTGTTCTGGTACAACGCGGTTCCCGTCCTCACCAACAATGCCATCAATCTTCCCGCCTTGATCGCGGGCACCTTGGCGCTGGGCCTGAATGAAGGCGCCTATATGACCGAAATCATCCGCTCCGGCCTGATCTCGGTCGATCCCGGCCAGCGCGAGGCGGCGCGCGCGCTCGGCATGACCAAGGCCAAGGCGATGCGCCGGATCGTGATGCCTCAGGCCCTTCGCGTGATCATCCCGCCCACCGGCAACCAATTCATCGCCATGCTCAAGACCACGTCACTGCTCTTCGCCATCGCGGTGCCGGAGATTTTCGCCACCGGCACCGGCATCTACGGCCGCAACTTCAAATATTTCGAGGTCCTGTCGGTGGTGAGCATCTGGTATCTGGTCCTGACCGGACTGTTGACCCTGATCCAGAAGGTCATCGAGCGGCGCTTTCATATCAAGGAGCGCCAACCCGCGAAAGTCGTTCTGGCCCTGGAGCATAATTGATGGCGCTGGTGGAGATCAGAAATGTCCACAAGCGCTTTGGCCATCAGGAGGTGCTGAAAGGCGTTTCTTTGAATGTGGACGCAGGCGAAGTGGTCTGTCTTCTGGGGGCCAGCGGCAGCGGCAAGACCACGCTGCTCCGCTGCATCAATCACCTGGAAAGCGTTGACGAGGGTGAGATCAAGGTTGCCGGCGAGCTGGTGGGCTATGCGCGCGGGGCTGACGGCAAGCTCAAGGAGGAGCCCGACCGGATCACTTCGGCCAAGCGCGCCAGGATCGGCATGGTGTTTCAGCGCTTCAATCTTTTCGCCCACCTCACGGTGCTGGAGAATGTCGCCGAGGCGCCGGTGCAAGTATTGCGCGTGGCGCCGGCCGAAGCGGAGAAACGGGCGCTCGCGCTTCTGGCCAGCGTGGGCCTCAAGGACAAGGCAGGCCATTATCCGCATCAGCTTTCCGGCGGCCAGCAGCAGCGGGTGGCGATCGCCCGTGCCTCGGCGATGGAGCCAAGGCTGATGCTGTTCGACGAGCCGACCTCCGCGCTCGACCCCGAACTGGTGGGCGAAGTGTTGGAGACCATGCGCCGTCTTACCGCCGACGGCATGACCATGGTGCTGGTGACCCACGAACTCGCTTTCGCCCGCGAAGTTGCCGACCGGGTGATCATGATGGCGGACGGGCAAGTGGTGGAAGAGGCGCCGCCGGGAGAATTTTTCACCGCGCCCCGGCATCCCCGCAGCAAAGCCTTTCTGGCCCGCATCATGAAGCCGCAATGACCCAGCCCAGCGTCGCGCCGCACGACCCGTCCTGGTGGTTCGCCGATGCGCTGAAATCGGAGGCAGGAGGCCCGGCTCCATCTCTTCGGGGCGACATCAGTGTGGACGTGGCCATTGTGGGTGGCGGCTATACCGCGCCTTGGGCCGCGCTGGGCTTCAAGCGCACGAAGCCGGGGCTGTCCGTGGCCGTGTGCGAGGCTTCGTTCTGCGGCT
>Ga0182024_10024677_pt1 | contig 10668 bp, 11 predicted proteins | sample P32metaG_FD_120480 | JGI IMG/M metagenome (GOLD analysis project Ga0182024, IMG submission 120480) | Permafrost microbial communities from Stordalen Mire, Sweden - P3-2 metaG (Illumina Assembly) | ecosystem: Environmental > Terrestrial > Soil > Wetlands > Permafrost | place: Sweden: Stordalen...
CGCCCGCATGGCGATCGAGCGATTCCCGAGGCTGCTCGCGAATTCCGGCGTGATGTTGCTGAACATCGCGACCGAGCCGGCGCCGATCTGCTCGCGATAGGCGGCGATCGCCCCGAAGTCGGGTTGCATCAGCCCGAGGTCGCTTTCGAACACCCCGGTGAACACCTCGCGGACGAATGACGCGCCGGTTGCGCGTGCGACCGCGAGGCTCGAGACCGGGTCCCACACGAGGTCGATGCCGAACGGACGGGTGATGAGGTCACGCACCTGGCCGATGACCGCCGCCATGCCAGCGGCAACCTCGGGGCCGACGTGCATCTGATACGGCAGGTCCGCCTCATTGCAGAACAGGAAACCGTCGACTCCGGCGACCTGGAGCGACTCGAGGTCACGCTCGACGGTTTCCACGAGGTGGCGCATGCCGGCTACGCGGTCGTGGCGGGGGCGACCCGGCATCGCCGGAAGGTGCAGCATCGCGATGATCGGTTTATCGACGCCGAACAAGCGACGGAGCAACGTCATGCCGGCCTGCGCACGGTGGTGACGCGCACGCGGCCATTCTCGGCCGGGTGGAGCAGTGAGCCCTCCGTTCCGGCGACGACCACCTCGATGCCGGCCTGCTCGATTCGCTCGATCTCCCCGGCGTCGGCACTGATGTCGGTCACGATGGTCGATACCTGCTCGATCGGGACCACGGTGCTCATTGCCACCGCGCCGAACTTCGAGCCGTCGGCGATGACGAGGATCCGTTCGGTGCGCTCGAGACCGCCACGGATGACGTCGGCGTCGCGATCGTCCAGCTCGGTGATCCCGCGACGTGCGGAGAGGCCGGCGGCGCCGATCACCGCGGTGTCGGTGTTGTAACGGCGGACCGCTTCCACGGCCGATGCGCCGACGCAGGTCAGCTCGTCCTGGCGAACCAGGCCGCCCGCAATGATCACGCGCACGTTGCGGGTCCCGAGCAGGCTTGCCACCGCGAGCGACGGTGTGATCACCATCAGGTCTTCGCGTGCCGGGAGGTATCGAGCGAAATTCTCGACGGTGGTGCCGATCCCAAGGAACATCGCACGCACGCCCACCGTCAGCTCGGCGGCACGTTTGGCGATGATTCGCTTCTCCTTCGCGTGGTGGAGCGTGCGAGCCAGGGCGCCGACCTCGAACGTCCGGACGAGGTGTGTCGTCGCGCCGCCGTAGGTTCTCCTCACGAAACCGTCGCGCTCGAGCCGGCGCAGGTCTCGGCGTATGGTCATCTCGGAAACCTGGAAGTCGCGAGCCAGCGTGCTGACCTCGATGGCCTGGTCCTCCGCAACGCGCTCAAGCACCTTCAGGCGCCGTTCGACCGCTAACACGCCGCTCGTCTCCTCCTGTGGACCAGTGACCATGGTTTGTCGGGTTTTGACCGGAAGGTGTCCCTCCGTGTCCATAGCCCTTGACACTCGTGTTCGATTGTGTTCAAACTCTGGCTGTTTTCGACGCGAGTGTCAAGTTGGTGGCGGTGGACCACCGGAGGGTCGCCATGGCAAGCGCGAGCAGGCTGTTCGTACGCAACAGCACGGGGCTGGTGCGCTCTGCGTCGGCCGTCGATGCCACGATCTTCAACGCGGTCATCTCGGCCCCGGTCGGGTCGACGATCGCGTACTCGATCTTCTTTGCGCTGGTCGCATTCCCGGGGGCCGACGTCGTCGGGGTGCTGATCCTGGTCGCGATCATCAACATTCCGGTCCTGATCATGTTCGCGCTCCTCGGCGCCAGCATGCCCCGGGTGGGGGGCGACTATGTCTGGGTCAGTCGCGTGCTCTCACCGCCGCTGGCGCTCGTATCGAACCTCTGCATGATCATGGGCGGCCTTCTCGGAGCCGCGTTCTTCGCGAAGTTCTTCTCGGTGCTCGCGCTCGGGCCCGTGCTCGCCGCGCTCGGAGAGATCTTCAACAACACCCATTTCATCGATTGGGGGAACGCGTTTCAGACCAACAACAGCTGGATCCTCGGAGCGTCGCTGTTCATGGTCCTGCTGCAGACTCTGATTCTCATCAGCGGCACCAAGGCGACCTTCCGCTGGCAGAACTACTCGTTCATCATCGCGATGGCAGGTACGATCGTCGCGTTCATCGTGCTGCTCATCGGCAGCCAGGGCGACTTCTTCTCCCACTTCGACGCGCTCAACCGGAGCTTCGGTGGTGGCAATGTGGCGGCGGTGATCAAGGGAGCGCCAGGTGCGGCGGCTGCGGCGCCCAGCTTCTTCAGCGGTGCGACGCTGCCGACGCTCTTCTCGATCCAGGGTTTCATGATGTGGAACTTCTGGTCGGTGTACATGTCCGGGGAGTTGAAGAGCGCCTCGAACCGGCGCCGTCAGCTCTCAGTGATGTTCGGTGCGCTCGGCTGGGACACCGTCCTGCTGGTCATCGGCGTCCTGCTCCTCTTCCGTGTCGCCGGGTACAACTTCGTCTACGCGCTGAACGCCGCGAGCACCGCCTACAAGATCCCGTCAGGACCGTTCTATCCATTCCTCGCATCGCTGGTGTTCAACACGCCGATCCTCACGATCATCATCATGGGGTCGTTCCTGTTCTGGTCATTGCCGTCCATGATCGCCAACACCTTCATGCCGATCAGGTCGTTCTTCGCGTGGTCGTTCGACCGTCTCATGCCCGAGAGCCTGGCGAACGTGAACGAGCGGACGCACTCGCCGGTCAACGCGATCATCGTCACCAACGTGATCATCGCCGCGCTGGTGGTCTGGAGTGTGATCGGGAATCAATTCCAGCTGGTGCTCGGTCTGATCGTGCTTGCCGGCGCCCTGGCGGTGATCATCGTCGGCCTTGCCGCAATCGCGTTGCCGATCCGGCGGCCGGACCTGTATCGAGCGTCGCCGGCCAACGTCAGATTCCTCGGAGTACCCGTGCTCTGGATCGCCGGAACGCTGTCGATCCTCGAGTTCATCGGCATCATCGCCATCTCATTCATCAATCCGCTCTCGGTCATGAACGGCAACCGTGCCGACTGGTGGTGGATTCCAGCATGGCTCGGCGGACTGATCGTGGGAGGCGTACTCCTCTATTTCGTGCCGCGCTTCATCCGCGCCCAGCAGGGCGTCAACATCGGGTTCGTCTACAAGGAACTCCCGCCGGAGTGAGCGACCCTGCCCCTTGGTTGGGAGGGCGGTCGGTGATCCCACCGGCCGCCCTTACCATGTCCTGATGCTTACCGGACCCCGCTGATGGCGGAGCACGACACCCTCATCCTCTCGGACATACGCGAGGAGGCGAACCGGCTCGCCGAGGCGGCGGTGACGCTGGGGCTTTCAGCGCGGCTCATCGGGGGGCTCGCCATCTGGCTGCGCTGCCCGAGCGTCCGCGAAGGGCCGTTCGCGCGGTCGTATGACGACATGGACTTCGCGATCAGCGCGGCGGCCGCCACCAAGTTCAAGGCGCTGCTCATGACCCAGGGTTACCTGCCGGATCAGTTCTTCAACGGTCTGCACGGCGCGACGCGGCTGTATTACGGAGAGCCTGCGGGACGATGGTCGATCGACGTGGTCATCGACGAGTTGGTGATGTCGCACAAGCTCGATCTGCTAGGCCGCCTTGACGGCCCCGCACCGACGATCCCGCTCGCGGACCTGCTGCTCACCAAGCTCCAGGTGTGGGAGATCAACCGCAAGGATCTCGGGGACACCGTCTGCCTGCTCGCCGATCACGCTCTGAGCGAGGACGACGATGATGCCGAGGGCATCAGCCTCCCTCGACTGCGCTCGGTGCTGGGCAGGGACTGGGGCTTTCACCACACGGTTGAACGCAACCTGCAGAAGGTCGGTGAGCTCTGGTCGCGCGAACCCCTCCCGGCTGCGACCCACGATGTCGGCGCTCAGGTCGCATCGCTGCAGCGGGCGATCGAGGATGCGCCGAAGTCGCGGGCGTGGCGGCTGCGCAGCCGCGTCGGTGAGCGCATTCGCTGGTACGAGACGCCCGAGGAAGTCAAGCACTGACGGTGCCGGCCCGGCACTAGACTTCTCGGCGTGGCCCATACCAGCGCGGCCTTCGTAATCGATGCGCAGCAACCGCGCTCGCTCGACCTCGCCGATGACACCGGCGTCACGTACGGCGCTCTGACGCTCTCGAAGACGTTCACCGGAGCGATCGAAGGCACGAGCACGGTCGAGATGCTGTACACCTGGACGCCCGGTGAGGACGGGTCATTCGCGGGCGCGGGATACGTCGCCCTGGAGCGCATCATCGGAACGGTCGATGGTCGTGCCGGCAGCTTCGTGCTCCTGCACATCTCGACGGTGCTGGGGCAGGAGCCGCCGCTGGCCCGGTATCTGATCTCGCCCGGATCCGGCACGGGCGAGCTCGCGGGGATCTCGGGCGTCGGTCTGATCACCATCGGCGACGACGCCTCGCATGCACTCCATCTCGATTACGAGCTCGCGCCATCGAACTGACAGGGAAGGTCACAATCGTCACCGGTGGGGCCAGTGGCATCGGCGCCGCGTCCTGCCGGGCGCTTGCTGCCGCCGGCGCCCGGATCGCCGTTGTCGATCGCGACCGGGAGGGATGCGAGGCGGTGGCGGGCGAGGTCGACGGGATCGCAGTGATCGCCGACGTCAGCGACGTGTCGTCGGTCAATGCCTTGGTTGCCGAGGTCACGTCCCGTCTCGGTCCCATCGACATCTGCTTCAGCAACGCGGGCGTGGCGACCGGCGGCGACATCCTGACCACCGAGCCCGAGGTCTGGAATGCCCAGTGGGCGGTGAACGTCATGGCCCATGTCTACGCGGTGCGAGCCGTGCTCCCCGGAATGCTCGAACGAGGCACCGGCTACCTCGTGCACACGGCGTCGATCGCCGGCATCCTCACCAGCCACGGCAACGTCACCTACGCAATCACCAAGCACGCCGTCGTCGGTCTCGCCGAGTGGCTGTCGATCACGTACCACCACCGCGGCATTCGCGTTTCGTTGATCGCGCCGCTCGGTGTGAGAACACCCATGCTGGAACGTGCCGATCCCCGTTTCGCAGCGGCGGTGGCCGGCCCGATCAAGGAACCCGAGGATGTCGCCCTGTCGGTGGTGGATGCGATCCGCGCCGAGCGCTTCCTGGTGCTCTCGGATCCGATCGCGCAAACGTGGATACAGCGCAAGACGGACGATCCCGAGCGCTGGCTGCGGGGCATGCGCAGAGTGCAGCAGCAACTCGAAGAGGGGACGGTTCCCCGAGGCTAGCCGGCCTCCTGCGGCCGAAGGACGATGTCGATGTCGACGGTGTACCAGCGTCCGCTGATGCCCGCAGGCTCTGCTGCATCGTCCGGGTCGTGTACCGCGAACGGACGCACCAGCGATTCCTTGACCCCGAAGACGACGTCGGATTCGAGGTACCGGCTCTCCGAATCGAACACGTGGGTCGTGACCGGGAGGTACCCGTTCGCCGACACCATGAAGTGGATGTGCGCCGGCCGCCACGGATGCCGTCCCGTTGCCTTCAGCATCCTGCCGACCGGACCGTCAGCGGGGATCGGGTAATCCACCGGTCGGACGGTTCGAAACGCGAAGGCGCCGTCGCCATCGGTCCGAAACCGGCCGCGCAAGTTCTCCGGTGACTGGGTGTCGTCCTGCACCGCATAGAGGCGATTGGTCGCGTTCTGCCACACGTCGACCGTAGCGCCGGGCAGGGGACGGCCCGATGTGTCCCGGACGTGACCGGTGACCAGCAGGGGTTGATCCCCGAGATCGTCGGTGATCGCATCGCCGTTGGACCGCCACGGCGAACCCTCGACGTAGAACGGGCCGAGCACCGTCGACTCCGTCGCAGTGCTCCCGGCCCCGTGGTTGATGAGGTCGACGAGCATCGACAGTCCGAGCGTGTCCGAGAGCAGGATGAACTCCTGACGCTGATCGGTGGTGATGTGTCCGACATCGGTGAGGAAGCGGATGCCCGCCATCCACTCCGCATCGGTGAGCGACTCCTCGATGGCGAACTCGTGCAGATGCCGAACGAGCCCCGCGACCAGCGCACGCAGCCGTGGGTCGGAGCAGTGCTCGAGCCGCGCGACAACCTGCCTGGTGAAATCACGTGCGGCCGTGTCAATCGGTGTCAGGTTGTCGCCCATTCGTACCCCACGTAATTCTCCGCGAGGCTCGTCGAAGCCGCACGCGAGTCGACGGTATATGCGAGCTGCGCAAGCTGCAACTGCGCCGAGACATGCCGGGCACCCCGCACTTCGGACTTGTGGGGTTCGCATAGCGAACTCACGTTCCCTGGATGAACGTATGATATGGCTGCGGAGGCGATCGAGTGCTGGCGCATCCCCGAAGAAGCTATGGTTAGAGATGCGAGTGTGCGCTACGCGAACATGTTGATCTGTGAGCATGGCTGAGATCGTCTCGCTGTCCGACGGCATCGCCGCGGTCGTGCACGACGGCGACACGCTCGTGATGGAGGGCTTCACGCATCTCATCCCCTTCGCCGCCGGGCACGAGATCATCCGCCAGGGACGCCGCGATCTCACCCTGGTGCGAATGACCCCGGACCTCATCTACGACCAGCTGATCGGGATGGGATGCGCTACCAAGTTGATCTTCTCGTGGGGGGGCAACCCGGGCGTCGGCTCCCTGCACCGGTTTCGCGACGCGGTCGAGAACTCGTGGCCGCTTCCCCTCGATCTCGAGGAGCACAGTCATGCGGGCATGGCCAACCGGTATCTCGCCGGCGCGAGCGGGCTTCCGTTCGCGGTGCTGCGCGGCTATGTCGGCACCGACCTCCCCGCGCAGACCGACACCATCCGTCCGATCACCTGCCCGTTCACCGGCGAGGTGCTGACCGCGGTCCCTGCGCTTTCACCCGACGTCACCATCATCCACGCGCAGCGCGCAGACCGGAGGGGCAATGTCCAGATGTGGGGCATTCTCGGCGTGCAGAAGGAGGCTGTGCTTGCAGCGAAACGGTCGCTGATCACCGTCGAGGAGATCGTCGACAGCCTCGATCCCAAGCCACAGGAGGTCGTGCTCCCATCGTTCGCCACCACCTACGTCGCGGTGGCACCGGGCGGCGCGCATCCCTCGTACGCGCAGGGATATTCCTTGCGGGACAACGCCTTTTACACGGAGTGGGACGCGATCAGCAAGGAGCGTGAGACCTTCCTCCGCTGGATGGACGAGAACGTGATTCGCTGGGCACCCGCGGCGTGACCCCCGCCTACACAGCCGACGAGATGATGACCGTCGCCGCCGCACGGCAGCTGCACAACGGCACCGTCTGCTTTGTCGGCATCGGCCTGCCGAGCACCGCGGCGAACCTCGCCCGCGCCACCGGCGCGCCCGACGTCGTGCTCATCTACGAGTCGGGAACGCTCGGCGCCAAGCCGGATCGCCTGCCGCTGTCGATCGGCGACGGCATCCTCGCGGAGACCGCCGATGCGGTGGTGAGCGTGCCGGAGGTCTTCAACTACTGGTTGCAACCTGGCCGGATCGACGTCGGCTTTCTCAGCGCCGCCCAGATCGACCGCTACGCCAATATCAACACCACAGTGATCGGCGCCGACTATCGCCACCCCAAGGTGCGGCTTCCAGGCGCCGGGGGGGCTCCCGAGATTGCCGCGTCGTGCCGAGAGGTCGTCGTGGTGCTGCGCCAGACGCCGCGGACGTTTGTGGCCCGCGTCGACTTCATCACCTCGGTCGGTTTCGGGCAGGGACCTGGCGATCGCCGGCGGCTCGGTCTCAGCGGCTCGGGGCCGCGGGTGGTCATCACCGACTTCGGCATCCTGACCCCGGACCCCGAGACGTGCGAGCTCACGCTCGTGAGCGTGCACAACGGATCGACCGCCGAGGATGCGCGCGCCGCCTCCGGCTGGCGGCTCGCGGTGTCGCCCGAGCTCGCGACCACCGCCCCGCCCACCGAGGAAGAGCTCAGCGTGCTGCGCCGACTCGAGGCGACCAAGGGCGCGTGAGCGAGGGCGTCTTCATCCTAGACGCGGTGCGCACGCCCATCGGCCGGCACGGGGGAGCGCTTGCCGGCGTGCGCCCGGACGACCTTGCGGCCGGGGTGATATCGGGACTGGTCCGGCGCAGCCCGGCCCTCGACCCCGCAGCGATCGGCGACGTCGTCTTCGGCGACGGCAACGCCGCGGGTGAGGACAACCGCAACGTCGCGCGCATGGCGCTGCTGCTCGCCGGCGTGCCGCCGAGAGTCCCGGGCACGACCGTGAACCGGCTCTGCGGGTCGGGGCTCGAGGCGGTGATCAGCGCGAGCCGCGCGATCGCGGTCGGCGACCACTCGATCTGCGTCGCCGGCGGGGTGGAATCGATGAGCCGCGCCCCCTGGGTGCTGCTCAAGCCGGAGCGCGGGTACGCGCGAACCAGCGAGACGCTCTGGTCGACGACCCTCGGCTGGCGCATGGTCAATCCGCGCATGCCAGAGGACTGGACGGTCTCGCTCGGCGAAGGCGCGGAGCTGCTCGCCTCGAAATACTCCATCAGCCGTGAGGAGCAGGACGCGTTCGCGTTGCGCAGTCATCGCCAGGCAGCCGCGGCGTGGGATTCGGGGCGATACGCCGGTGAGGTTGTCCCCGTGGATGGCATCGACCTCGGCCGGAACGAGTGCATTCGCTCCGATGCGTCCATCGACGCCCTGGCCCGGCTGCGACCCGTGTTCCGGCCCGACGGCACCGTCACCGCCGGGAACGCATCGCCGCTCAACGACGGCGCTGCGGCGGTGCTGCTCGCCGACGCTGAGGGTGCGCGCCGCGCCGGTCGCGAGCCGCTCGCTCGCATCGTCGCCCGTGGCGTCAGCGCCGTCGAGCCGCCCCTCTACGGCGTCGGACCGGTCGCCGCCGCCAACACTGCACTCGCGCGCGGGAATCGGGTGGAGGGGCCTCGCGGTTGTCGAGCTGAACGAGGCATTCGCGGCGCAGTCGCTGGCCTGCCTGCGCGAGTGGCCGGAGCTCGATCCTGAGAAGGTGAATCCGAACGGCGGCGCGATCGCGATCGGTCATCCCATCGGGTGCTCCGGGGCCCGGATCCTCGGTGCCCTCGCGCACGAGTTGCACCGGCGGGGCGGCGGCTACGGGCTCGCGGCGATCTGCATCGGCGTTGGCCAGGGGCTCGCGGTGGTGCTGGAAGCCTGATGGCAGCGCAGTCACGCTCCGTGCATCCGCCCAACGACTTCCCGGGGTATCGATCAACAGCGCGGCGGGCACCGAAAGGCTCGATCGAGGAGCTCATCAAGCGTGCCCAGGAAGCGCATCGCAGAGCCGGCTTGCCCTCATGAGCGTGGAGGTCGCGTACTCGTGGGTCGGCGACCGTGACCGACCGCCGCTGGTCATGAGCAGCGCGCTCGGCACGTCGCGAGCGATGTGGGATGCGCAGCACCCGCTCGGCGATCGGTACTCGCTGCTCCTCTACGACCATCGCGGGCTCGGTGAATCGCCCGCGCCACCGGGTCCGTATGCGGTTGCCGAGCTCGGTGCCGATGTGATCGCTCTCCTCGACGGACTCGGCCTCGACACGGTGGCGTTCTGCGGCGTGTCAGTGGGCGGCATGGTCGGGCTCTGGCTCGCCTCGTACCATCCGTCGCGTATCAGCGCGCTCGTCGCGATAGCGGCGCTGTCGCGACTGCAACCGGCGGATCGGTATCTCGAGCGCGCCGCGGCGGTCCGAGCCGATGGCATCGCACCGATCGCCTCCGGGGTCGTGGCTCGGTGGTTCACGCCGCGATTCGCACAGGAGCACCCGGCAACGCTCAGGCGATTCACCGACGCGCTTGTGGACATGAACGCCGAAGGGTACGCGAGCTGCTGCGAGGCGGTGGCGTCATGTGACCTGCGCGCCGACATCCGCAGGATCAATGCGCGGACACTGATCATCGCCGGTGCTGAGGATCCGTTCGTACCGGCCTCGAGCGCGGTGATGTTCGGCGCATCCTTCCACGACGCGAGCGTTGCGGTGGTTGACGGTGCCGCGCACCTCGTGAACGTCGAGCAGCCGGACATCGTCAATCGACTGGTGCTCGAGCACCTCAGTGAAGCCGATGGAGAAGTGGCGTGAGCGACGACATTCGAGAGCAGGGGATGACCACCCGGCGCGAGGTCCTCGGCGAGGAGCAAGTGGACCGCACGATGGCCCGTGCGGACTCGTTCACCGCCGATTTCCAGGTGTACATCACGCGTTCCGCATGGGGTGCGGTCGGGATGGTTCCACCCGTGGACGCGATGTGACCGACGTCGATCGGCCCGCGGTTGCGCGAGTTAATCGCGGTATCGGCACGGACTTCGTGCAGTCTCTGGAGCGTGGCCTCGCGGTCATTCGCGCCTTTGACGCCGAGCATCCCGAGCTGACCCTGAGCGAGGTCGCGCGCGCTGCCGGCCTCACCCGCGCATCGGCGCGGCGCTTTCTCCGCACGCTGTCCGAGCTGGGTTACGTGCGCAGCACTGGACGCCTCTTCGCGCTGCGGCCCCGCGTGCTCGAGCTCGGCTACGCATACCTCTCGGGCCTCAGCCTGCACGAGGTTGCGCAGCCCCATCTCGAGCGACTCGTGGGGATCCTTCGAGAATCGTCGTCGGTCTCGGTGCTCGACGCCGATGACGTCGTCTACGTCGCGCGTGTCCCGACCCGCCGGATCATGACCATCACCATCAGTGTCGGCACCCGGTTCCCCGCCTACGCGACCTCGATGGGCCG
>Ga0182024_10024678_pt1 | contig 10668 bp, 12 predicted proteins | sample P32metaG_FD_120480 | JGI IMG/M metagenome (GOLD analysis project Ga0182024, IMG submission 120480) | Permafrost microbial communities from Stordalen Mire, Sweden - P3-2 metaG (Illumina Assembly) | ecosystem: Environmental > Terrestrial > Soil > Wetlands > Permafrost | place: Sweden: Stordalen...
AAGGTAAAGCGCATCCCGAAGAAGACGAAAAAATAACGCAGCGTATCTTTACGCTGCAAGAAATCGAGCGGTGGATCCGCCGCGGCAAGATTCGTGACAGTAAGACCGTGGCTGGGATTCTGTATTACGCTCGCATGCTCGCAAAAGAGTAGGCTGGCGGGATTTCGCCCGAGCCATCACTTCGAGCCGCCGCCTCGCCCCTACCCTGTCCCTTCGTCCAATGGCAACTACGCGCCATTTCGCCTCTCGTCCCTCGCCGGGCCACGCCTGTTGCTAAAATTGAGGAAGATGTGGCGGAGGCGTGTGTGACCGATTCCGGGTTGTTTAAGAAAATGTACAAGGTTCTGAGCTGGTCGAGCTTTGCCGGCCTGATCATCGTAATGCTTTTGGTCTTGCGCAAGTCTCCAGCGCCATCCGTCCCGACCAGTCCCGACGCTGCGGCGAGCGTAGAAAAAAAATTCGAAGCAGCGGACCAGGCCCGCGCTGCAGGGCAACCAAGCCAGGTGGCGCTTGACCGCACCGAGTTGAATTCTTACCTCGCCCAAAATCTCGGACTCCAAGCGACGGCAGCGGCGGCGGGATCCTCGGCCACTGGGCAGTCCGCAATTAGCTCGTCTCTCAATGAAAACGCACCAGCGGCGACAGGCGCGAGCGCCTCTCTCCCTTCGGCCGGCGGCCAAGGTTCAGATCCCGCATCTGTGCTGAACAGCAACGAGCAGCCGTCAATCGATCAGATCCAGTCTTCCGTGAAAGACGTGAAAGTGGATATGGTGGGCGATGTCGTGAAGGCTTACGTGATTTTCGACTTTCACGGCAAGGACTTATCGCTGGAGCTTGACGGCCATCTGAGCTCCGAGAATGGCTACATGAAGTTCGTGCCCATCAGTGGCAAGCTGGGTTCCCTGCCACTACCCCAGTCGACGCTGAACGAAGCGGTAGACAAGCTGATGTCCTCACCCGAAAATCGAGAGAAGCTCAAACTTCCGTCCGATATCAACGACATTCAGATCGTGAATGGGCAAGCCGTCGTGCAATATAAATAATCGCCGGGAAGTTGAAATGAACGACTGACGAAGGGAATGCGCTAGCGGCTGACTTTGTTCAGGATCATCCAGATCAGCAGAAGAGGGATATGCGCCACCGTGGCATGCATCAGCCACTTTGCGCGCACATTGGTTCGGGCTCGATTCGCCCAGCAGGACACCTGCAGCATCATCATCCCCAGCACGAATGCGCCGAAGAAGTACGCGATGCCATTGATTCCCACGACCGCCGGAAGCAAGCTCACAGGGATCAATAGGGCGGAAGTAATCAGGATCAATCGATATGTTTTATCCCCCGAAGGGTCCACGACCGGCAGCATCTGAATTCCCGCCCGGCCATAATCCTCGCGATACATCCAGGCAATCGCCATGAAGTGCGGAAATTGCCACACGAAAAGAATTGCGAACAGCACCCACGCACCGCCGGAAAGGTTCCCACGCGCGGCCGCCCACCCGATCAGTGGAGGAATCGCGCCAGGAATAGCACCCACGGCCGTGGCGAGCGTTGTGCGCGTTTTTAGCGGAGTGTAAGCGCCAAGATACGAAACGCTCGTAGCAAGCGCTAATAGTGCCGCCAGCGCGTTGACTGCGAGAGCCAGCCAAATCGTACCTGCAGCGATGGTCGCCACGCCAAACCACAGTACTTCGCTCGGCTGTAGAACTCCCGTTGGCAACGGCCGGGCCGCGGTGCGGCGCATCACGGAATCCATGTCTCGTTCGATATATTGATTTAGAGCCGCCGTGCCCCCGGCTACCAGAAGCGTGCCGCAAAGCGTTTGGATCAAGCGCAGCCATTCCATCGAACCGACCGAACCCAGATAGAATCCCGCTACGGTCGTGATGACGACCAGAAAGGTCACGTCCGGCTTGGTCAGAACAACATAAGCCCACGGCTTGTCGTAGGCGGTTATCGCTTGTGCTCGTTCGGTCGCCATTCTCACCGGTTCAGCTGTGGAATAAAATCAATCGATAAAAATACCAAAAAGGTCATGACTGGTGACTCTGAGCCTGCGAATCGGAAGCATTCGCCGCGACGCTGACTGTAGCATCGCCGCGAATCAGCCGGAAGCAGGAAAGTGTGAGCACGACGCTAGCCGCCAGAGTTAGCGCGCCGCCCAGAACGTGGGCCACGGTCAGCACCACGTAAATACTCGTAGGCGCTTCGCGCGCCGCTTGCGCGACCGCCCAATACGCCGCCAGGCCCAACAGGATCTGTAGACCGAGGAACGATTGCAGCAGAATCCCCCACCGTCGCAAGTCTCGAACCTTTCCAAATCGCTTGCGCACCGTTCGCCCGGTCAAAATCACCAGGAACAATACCAATCCGGCGCCTACCAGGTGCGGACGGATTCCAAACGCGCCATGGCGGAAGCCGGCGCCCAGAATCAACTGCAGGAAAATCCCGAAAGTCGTGAGAGCGGCAAGCCCTCGTAGGCGCGGCGTGCCAGTGTCTTCCAGAAGCGGCAGATCGCTCTGCCACCATCTGCTGGTGAAAAGCGTAATGCTAGTGATTGTGATGAAGAAAAGTTGCGCCAGCGTCGCGTGTGCAGTCGAAATGGGTGGTGGAAGCAAATATTTGACGGTAATGCCTCCGAGTACCCCCTGGGCGATCACCAATCCCAGTGCCGCCCAACCGAGGTTGCGAACCCATCGCCGCGGTTCGTATCGCGCCAGCAAAATCGCCAGCACAATGGTGAGAATCCCAACAAGCGTCGCGATCATGCGATGCCCGTGCTCCCAGAAAATCCCCCCCACCATTGGCGGCATCAGCGATCCATAAGAGAGCGGCCAGTCCGGCACGGCCAAACCCGCATCGTGGCTGGTAACCAGTGCTCCCGCCATCAACAGCACTACGATGGAACACGAAAGAAATACAGCAAAGCGAAAGACTGCCTGTGGGGTGTTCCTGGGATTGTTGGTTGTCATCATGTAGGAGCCCGTATAAATTACCACAGTGCTAAAGCGATTTCATTCTGCCTGCGAACGAAACTGCCGAGTTCCTCGCCCGTGTTCTGACCTTCTTCGCGGACAATGATAACGCTGGGCCCTAATTCGCCGCCGCGTTTAGCGCGTTAAACTTGAAATCAACGGTTTTCGATTCTTTCGGATCCACGGTCACCGTCACGTCCTGCTTGCCGTATTTTTCCTGCCAGGCCTCGAGCGTGTAAGTCCCTGGAGGGAGGTTTTTCATCTCAAATCGGCCGTCTTTTCCGGTAACGGCGTAATAGGGGTGCGCGAAAACGAAAAGATAACTTTTCATCCAGGGGTGGACATTGCAGCGTACCGGAATCGCCATCTCCGGCACGGCGAATGTTTCCTCGATTGGCGCGGTTCCCGGCGTCTCCGATCGATTCCACTTCGGATTTTGCTGCGGCATTGCGAGGATGTTGTGCGTGGATTGATCCTCGTTCCTGATTTCAAGTTTTTCGCCGGTCCTCAGCGCCACAATGTGAGGGTCGTACATGCACCCTCGCTGTGACAGGCTCGTCCCACTCTCCGGTGCAACAACGATGTAGTCCGCTGGAAAATCCTTCACATACACGACGACATTCGCCAAACTGCCCCCTTCTCCTGTCACGACTTGTTGGGGAAACTTTGGCGCGCCACTCAACTTGTCGCAATATGGATCGGCGCTCATATCGATGGGTTTCGAATCCGGGGGCGTGCCGTCGAGCGAAATCTTGCCGGTTACGGAACCGGCTGTCGCGGAGTCAATTTTTCGCGTGGGTTCCGGAACTGTCGTCGCCTTCTGGCTCGAATTGCTGCCGCAACCGGCAATGATGAAGACGGCGAGAACTCCCGGCAGGTATTTGCAATTTCGATTGATCAAGTGGCCCAAACCTCGGAAACATTCCTTACGATTGACGATGACTGGCGACGACGCAGCGGTGGCGTTCTGTTCCCACCCAAATTACATAGCCAGCGAAGCCACGCCGCTCCTGACGCCCACAGCGCGCAGCACCAGATCCGCCAGCGCCCTGATCAAGAGTGGAGAATCGTTCAGCGCCGGCATCAGATAGAAATCCGTGACGCCCAGCTGTTTCGCTTGGTGGCGTGCCTCGATATTAATTTCGTGCAAGGTTTCGATATGCTCCGTCAGGAACGCCACGGGGATTACCAGCATGCGTTTTACACCGCTCGCCGCCAATCGCTCGATCGTTCCGGTTAGTGAAGGTTGAAGCCATTTCTGCGGGCCAACCTTGCTTTGGTAGCACAGCACATGCGAATTGAGCCACGCGCCCAACTGGAGCACGAGCTGCACCGTCTGCTCGATATGTTTGGGATATGGGTCACCCTGCTCGACCAGTGTGACCGGTAATCCATGCGCGCTGAAAACCAGGTACACATTCTCCGGGTCCGGCACTTCATGCAGCACGCTATTAATCCTATCGACGATTCCCGCAATGTAATCCGGATGATCGTAGAAGTGATCGATGAGCTTCACCGGCGGCCTCGGGCCGGCCTTCATTTTCATCCTAGCGCTGTACTGGCGGTCCCATTCGCGCAGGCTGCTCCGCGTGGTCGCAAACGAATAATGCGGATAAAGAGGCAGTAGGACGAGTTCGTCGTAAGGCTGGCTTTCCAGCGCGTCTATCGCTTCAGCCGTGTCGGGATGCCAGTAACGCATCGCCACGATTGTCCGTGCGGCGAGGTGCGGACGCAGCGTTTCTTCCAGCGCTCGCGCTTGCTGTTCCGTCAGCCTGCGAATCGGCGAGCCGCCGCCAATCTCGGCATAATGTTGCCCTACGACCTTCGAACGGGAGGTCGAAATCAGTTTCGCAAGAGCCTTGCGAGCGAGAAACGCACCGGGAAAATTGATGATGTCCGGATCGCAAAATAAATTATAAAGAAACGGTTCAACGGCTGCCTGACTGTCCGGTCCTCCCAACTGAAACATGACGATCGCGACTTTATTCGGCCCACCCATGTCTCACCTCGTGCCGCTTCTATGAATACTTGAAAATTGCCTATGATGAAAATTCGGAGGAACAGCTCCTAGCGGCCGTTCAGCTGTTGCCTCAACCTCTCAATTTCTTCGCGCACCTGCGTGAGCCGGCGCGCCACGGTGATTTCATATCCGAAAAAAATCGCCCATACCACCATCCAGGCTGTAAACAAGAACTCGAAGTTTTTCATGAACTCATCCTTTGCGCCGCGGACGGTGGCAGGCTCTGCACCTGCGCGCTTCGCGATTCGATTTCAAAGCGCAGCTCTTCGCATTCGTTGCGTAACTGTTCCAATCGATACCGGTCAATGAAGACCAAAACCATCAGGAAAAACATGGCTACGATGCAGAGCACCAAAACCTTGGCGATCATGGGAGCCATACCGGAGCCAGCGCCGCCGAGAATTACCGGTTGAGGATGTTGCGTCCTCCAAAGGCGATTCGACAGATAAACCATCGGCACGTCGAGGAACGCGAAAATTCCGAAAATGGCGGATAGCGAAGCCTTTTTCTCGGGGTCTTCGAGCAGGCCACGCAGCAGCAGGTAGGCGATGTAGAGCAGCCAGAGAATAAACGTCGAGGTGAGGCGTGCGTCCCACGTCCAATAGATCCCCCATACGGGTTTGGCCCAAAGGGGGCCAGTGACGAGGCCGATGGTGCAGCACATTACTGCGACTTCGACGCCCGAAACGCCAAGGGCGTCATATTTTTGTTTGCGGGTCAGTAAGTAAGCCACATTCGCGCAGAACACCACAAAAAGAGCGCAAAACATGGCGTTCCAGCTTCCCACGTGAAAATAAAAGATGCGTTGCACCGCGTGCATGGTCGCCTCGTCGGGCGCTAGAAACAGCGCCGCGTAGCCGGCGAAAAAGACCAGCGCTGCGGTAATGCCCGTATAGGCGAGACGGCCTTTCATGATTTTCCGATCCTCAATCTTCCAATAAATAATCGCACAGAAGCCACGAAGCCGTAAGAAACACAATATCAAATCCAGCGAGAAACGCGACCCGGGTTCGGTCGAGAGATGGCTGTTCCTGAAAGAGCGAGGCGGTCGATTCAACCGCAGCGATCAGCAGCGGTGTAAGAATCGGCAGAAGCAAGAGAGGCAGAAGCAGCTCGCGCATTCGCGCTTGCGCCGAAACTGCGGAAAATACAGTGCCCGTGACAACGAGCCCCGTGGTCCCCAGACTCAAGACCAACACCAGCCGCCAAACGATGCCCACTATCGAAATATTGTAGAGAACCGCGAACACCGGAACCAGCACCAACTCCGCCACCGACATGAAAATAAAGTTGGCCAACATCTTGCCCAGCAGTATCGCGAATGGAGAAATTGGCGCCATGCGCAGAGCATCCAGCGTCTCGTTGGTTTGCTCCCGCGAAAATGACGGGTTCAGCATCAGTGAGCCGGCGAAGAGGAACGCAATCCACAGCAGCCCCGGTCCGTATCGCCGTGACTCAGCCGCCGTGGGATCGAACGCAAAACTAAAAAGCACCACCACGACCAGCGCGAAAATGATCGTCGCGCTGAGTAATTCGCGCGAACGAAACTCCAGCCGCAGCTCTTTACCAAGCAGAATTCCGGCCGCGCCCACGGTTGTCACAGCCCTCAGGCCTCCGCCCGCAAGGAAGCCAGCAGCGGGCGTGGATCCCCGGCGGTGCCGCTATCCTGCTTGACGCTGCCCGTCGCCAGGGCCACGGCGCGCGTCGCCAACTCCAGTGATTCATTTCGCGCGTGCGTGCTCATCACGATCGTGCAGCCCGCCTGCTTCAACGCCGCAAGTTTTGCGCTGAACCACACGAGCCCCTGCCGGTCCAGTCCAGCGGCTGGCTCATCCAATAATAATATTGACGGATCGTGAAGTAGCGCGCGCGCGATCGCCAGCCGCTGCCGCATTCCCCGCGAAAAAGTACGCACCAGGCTTCCGGCGCGGGATTCCAGGCCGCAATCGCGGAGTGCTCCGGCGACGCGGTCAGCAATCTCTCCGAGGCCGTACAGCTTCGCAAATAAACTCAGGTTTTCCGCCGCGGTGAGTTCGTCGTACAACAACGTGCTGTGCGCAACCATGCCGATCGCGTGCTTGGGTTTGCACTCTGGACCGTGCGCCGCGCCATCCCGGTGACCATCTTTCGCAGCGGAAATAAAACCGACAGAGCCGCGCGAGGGATTCATCAGCAGCGCCGCGATGCGGAGCAGAGTCGTTTTCCCCGCTCCGTTATGGCCCAGGAGCGCCACAAATTCGCCGGGCTCGATCTGCAGCGAAATTCCGCGTAGCGCGGCCAATGCGCCAAACCGCTTTTCAACATTTTGGAAGGAAATACCTAACGGCGAGGCGCTTGACGGAAATCCTGCGCTGTTGGCGTTAGCGGGCAACTCGATTTCGCCTAGCCTTGAACCAGGCCGCGGATGGTCTGCTCCATCCGTGTGCGCTCGCGCAAGTAGTCCTCTTCCCCAATCGTTCCCGCCTGGCGGCGCAATTCCAGCCGAAACATGCTGTCTTTCAGTTCGTCGAGGCTGCCTCGCACTTCGCGAGCGACTTCCGCGACGCCCGCCTGGGCACGCGATGCCGATTCTGATAGTGCAGCCGAAGGCTCAGGCGCCTTGCGGCGCGCGCGCTCCGTTACCGGTGCGGCCGATTCAACCGCCGATCCGGCGATGCGAGCCTGCGGGCGCATCCACAAATACACGAATCCCAACACGAAAATCGACGCGAAACCGCCTGTCAAAATCCATTTCAAGCTGTCGAGTCTTGCCGGGATCGCCGTAGCAGTAACCGACCCTGCCTCGCCAGGGCCACCATCGGAGGCTCGCGAATTCACGGAAGCATTCTGGGAATTATCACCGCCAGCACTGCCGCCCGGCGTCGCGTCCGCCGAATTTCCCGCGGGCATCGGCGCGGTTCCCGACACCGTAATATCGACGGGTGTGTTCGCCGCAACCTTGTCCATCGTGTACACATTGAAGCCCTGGTCCTGCCCTGCCGGCGAGATTCCCGAACCTGCGATTTGCATCGACGGCGGCGCCGCGATGATCAGCTTATCCGTTGCATACGGCGAAACATTGCGTAGCATCAGGTGATTTCCCGGATACGGCATCTTGTACGCCAGCCGCACTCCGCTTTCTCCGGGACGAAACGGAAAAGCAATCGCCATCTTGTCTTTTCCCTTATCTATCGTTCCTTGCACCACCGGCATGTTCGCCGCGCCCCACGCCGACGCCTGGCTGAACTCCGCGCCCTCTGGCAGATTAAAATTAAATGAGCCATCTTCGCGATAGAACGCCACGGGCGGCTGCGTCTTGTTGCTGATCATGTATTCTTCGCCGACCATCAGCTCGTTACCGTTGGTCTGCAGGATCAATGCATGATTGGCCACGCTGAACGCGCTAGGCTGGGTAGTCGGTTCGAAGACCTCCACGTCCGCCGTCGTTTTTCCCGGAGTGATCGGCTCGTGGTAATTCACGCCTCGGTACACCACGCGCACGAGCATCGGAGCTGTGCCCAGCTGCGGATTATCAAAGTGATAGTGTCCCTGCGCATCGGTCTTGGTTTTCGCTACAGGCTGCATGCCACCCTGCAGTTGAATAAGAATCACATCTGTTCCGGCCGAAAGTTTGCCGGTTGTCCCGTTTTTCACGGTGCCATCGACGGTCCCAGCCAGGGCAGCTGGTACAGCTCCGAACAAGCCAAATAAAAAGAGCGTTACCGGAATCCAGCGCATTACTCGCGCAACCATCGAGCCCAAATTCATGAGTGTCGCACCTTCTCCGTCGCTGCCTGAATCGTGGCTGGCGTTGGCGTTCCGCCGGTCAGGCGGTCCATTTCCGCCAGCACCCGCGCCGCCTCTAATTCCAGCGCGTGCTTGGTTTCTTCGTAATCCGTCTCTGAAAATTTCCCGGCGCGGAATTCGAACCGCAGATCGCGCAGATTTTCGTAGATTGCGTCGCGGCGTTCCAGCAGCTGGTCGAGCATGGTCCGATGCGGAGCCAGATCCGACGCATCCAGTCGCACGTTGAACACGAATAGAATTGTCGCGATTGCCAGCGCGGCGCAGGCCACGGCGATGTCTACGCTACTCATTGGGCTCATCGCTGCTCCGAAGCCTCATTCGATCGCGTCCTTCCCTGATTCCCGCTGTGCGCGCGCCAAGAAATCCGCATCAACCGGAGGGCCACCCGCCGGCGCGAGCTTTGCTTTTTTCCGCCACCCTCGGACGACGTACCAGACCAACACCAACGCCAGTAGCGGCATCAGGATGGGCATCACCCACGCCAGTAAATCGAAACCCTTCTTCGGCGGTTCCACGAGCACCGTCGGGCCGTACTGCGTGACGTAGGCTGCCAGAATCGCGTCGTCCGATTCATTTTTCGCTACGCGATCGTCCAAATCCTTCTGCATCCCGCGGGCCGTCTCGCAGGGTCCGGAAAACGATCCACCCGGATGGCTGCACAAACCCGCGGAATCCTCACAACCTCCGCACATGCACAGCACGCGCTTGCCAAGCTCCTTGGCGCGAGGAGCTTGCTGCGCATAGGCAGCGGGGACCGCGGACACGAAGGCCATCAGACAGAAGGACGCAAGAATGTTCAGTGCGTGGCGGAAAAACAAATTTCGCTTGAGGTTCTTGCGAGTGCCGTTAGTCATTAGCGTCACTTCGGTGTGCGACGATTCCGATCGCGGATGCCGTTGCGGAGACAGCCGTAGTCCAGGAATTCTCCGTTGCGGGGCGCAGCACCAGCACGGCTTTACGATTTGGTAGCAACGCCAGCAGCGTTCCCAGGACCAGTACGATGCCGCCGAACCAGATCCATTTTACCAGCGGCTGCAGATACGCGTGGATGACCGGTTTGCCGCCTTCCGGGCTTCGTCCCGCGTACACCACGTACAGATCGCGCAGCGGCGACGACTGGACGGCCACCATGGTCTCTGTCACCTGACTCGCCAGGAAGAACCGGCGTTCCGGGTACAGCATCATCACCGACTTCCCGCCCTTGAACACTTCCAGCGTGGCGCGTTCCGATTCATAGTTGTTGTTGTTCACTGCGTCAAAATTCTGGCAAAGAATCGTATAGGACCCGATCTTCAAGGTGTCGCCAATCCCCATTTCTTTTTGCAGGTCGCGATTGAACGGAATTCCCGCGATGCCAATAAAGATCAGCACCATGCCAAGGTGCACGACGTAGCCGCCGTAGCGGCGCGTATTGCGCATCGTCAATTCGCCCACTGCCGTGAAGATATTCGATCCGTCGCGCGATGAAATCACGCGCGCGCCGCGATAAAATTCCGACCCAATCGTCAGGGTCACGAATACGCCAAGAATCAGGCACACCAGCGAATACACGTCACGAAACCCGAAAACGAAAGCTACGATCCCCGCCACCACACCGCCGCCCAGCGGCCACGCAAAATTCCTGCGCAGCGCATCGAACGAAGTCTTGCGCCACGCTAGCAGCGGGCCAACGCCGGTCAGCAACAGGAGGAACAATGCGATCGGAACGTTTACTTTATTGAAGAAAGGAGGTCCTACGCTGATCTTGCTTCCCTGCACCCATTCCGAAAGTATCGGAAATAGTGTGCCCCACAAAACCGCAAAACACGCTGCGAGCAGAACCAGATTGTTGAATAGAAAACTCGATTCGCGCGACACCAAGGAGTCAAGTTGATTGTCGCTACGCAGGTA
>Ga0182024_10024679_pt1 | contig 10668 bp, 12 predicted proteins | sample P32metaG_FD_120480 | JGI IMG/M metagenome (GOLD analysis project Ga0182024, IMG submission 120480) | Permafrost microbial communities from Stordalen Mire, Sweden - P3-2 metaG (Illumina Assembly) | ecosystem: Environmental > Terrestrial > Soil > Wetlands > Permafrost | place: Sweden: Stordalen...
CTACAGGCACCGGGCAAGGAGGACGAACGCAAGAAGTGGCCATTTCTTGTCAACAACGGCCGCGCCAACATCACTTGGCAGAGCGCCTATCTCGATCAGGACAACGAGTTCGTCATGGATCGCTTCCCGTATCCATTCATCCAGATGAACCCGAACGACATGGAGGACCTCAAGCTCAAGCAGGGCGATCTTGTCGAAGTCTACAACGACAACGGTTCGACTCAGGCGATGGCCTATCCCACGCCGACGGCCAGACCCAAGCAGACCTTCATGTTGTTCGCCTACCCGACCGGCGTGGAGGGCAACGTGGTGTCGGCCGGTGTCAATGAGTTCATCATCCCCAACTACAAGCAGACGTGGGGCGCGATCCGGAAGATCGCGGATACGCCGGAAGGCGTGCAGCATCTCAGCTTCAAGTCGATCGAATACACGGCTTGAGCAATCCGAACTCCGATCTCACCACATCGGAGCCCGCTCCAGAGGCATGCTCGCGATAGCCGACATCGGCTCCGGTCCCCTGATTCGTTCGGCTCCGCGTTCAAGCTTTGAGGGCGGGACTTCGGGTCGTCGAGGCCGAACTCCTTGTAAGGCGTGCCTTTCTGCCGCAGTAGCGCGCGCACCGAGATGCCCATCGCGGAGATAAGTTCCTTGAGCCCTTGGCGCGAAGGTGGCGTCTTGAGATACTCGATGACGGTCGGTTCGACGCCGCTTTGGCGGACCATCGCCAGCGTATTGCGGGACGTACCGCAGTCGGGATTGTGATAGATCGTGACGCTCATGGCGATGTCTCCGCGATCCCGACAGGGCCGCGCACTTCTGGGCGTCCCAGCAGCCAGTTCATCAACAGCATGCCGACGAATGCCCCGCAGAGTTCGGCGAGGATGAAGCCCGGAAGATCAACCGGACGGATGCCGGAAAAGGTATTCGTCAGCGAACGTGCGATCGCGACGGCCGGATTGGCGAACGATGTCGAAGCGGTGAACCAATAGGCCGCCGTGATGTAGAGGCCGACGAGCCACGGCACCGCACCGCGCTGGAAGCGGATGCCAGCCAGGACGGTCGCGACCAGGCCGAAGGCGGCGACGAACTCGGCGAACCATTGCGCGCCGCCGGTGCGGGCCTTCATCGAGAAATCAATGACGGGCAGGGCGAACATCAGGTGCGCCGCCATGGTGCCGACGATGCCGCCCGCGATCTGGGCGACCACGTAGAGAACGGCTTCTTGCGGCGGCAACTCGCGTTTGCCGGTGAAGACCAGCGTGACCGCCGGATTGAAATGGGCGCCCGACACGGGACCCAGCACCGTGATCAGAACGACGAGGATCGCGCCGGTCGGCAACGTGTTGCAGAGCAGGGCAAGCGCGGCGTCCTTGGTCAGCGTCTCGGCCATGATGCCCGAACCGACCACGGTGGCGACCAGGATTCCGGTCCCGAGCGCTTCCGCCGCCAGACGCCGCGAGAGGTCGAACGTATCCATCATCCTGCCTTCGGATGCGGCTGGGTTGCGCCGTCGAGGCGGCCGATCTCGCGCAGCCTGGTGCCGAGCGACAGCTTGTCGATGCCGCGCAGCGGAAGGCTCGTGAACACGCCTATGCGATTCCTAAGATACCGGAAGGCGGCAACGAAGGCCGCCTCTTTTTCGATGGCCGTGCCTTCTACCGCCGCCGGGTCCTCGATTCCCCAATGCGCAGTCATCGGCTGGCCGGGCCATACCGGGCAGCTTTCGCCGGCGGCGCTGTCGCAGACGGTGAATACGAAATCCATCACCGGCGCATCCGGTGCCGCGAACTCCTGCCAGCTCTTCGAGCGCATGCCATCGATCGGGTAGTTGAGGCTCTCGAGGACCCTGAGCGCGAAGGGATTGACCTGTCCGTTGGGCCGGCTGCCTGCGGAGAAGCAACGGAACCGGCCTTGCCCGTCCTTGCGCATGATCGATTCCGCCAGGATCGAACGGGCGCTGTTGCCGGTACAGAGAAACAGGACGTTGTAGATGCGGTCGGTCACGAAGCCTTCACCTTGCTAATTCGACCTGTCCAGACTTATCGAATTAATTTTCGATGTCAACGAGATTTGGCTTGTATTTCCAATATTCTGGAAATACCGTATGAGCGTTGTAACAAGACCGTCATGAGACTGACATGAAACTGGACGACGCCGCCGCGCACCTCGAAGCCTTGGGCAATCCGACCCGGCTCAAGATCTACCGCGCGCTGGTCCGCGCAGGCGAAGTCGGGATGCCGGTAGGCAAATTGCAGGACCGGCTCAAGATCGCGCCGTCCACCCTTTCGCACCACATCAAGACGCTGGTAACCGTGGGTCTGATTACGCAAATACGCGAGGCAACCACGCTGGTCTGCCACGCGAACTACGCGACCATGCGCGGTCTCGTCGATTTTCTGGTCGCTGAATGCTGCGCGGATGAGGTCGCCTGCAACGAGACCAAGACCGCCGCGTAGCGTTGCGGCCAACGAACTTCGATACTTCCAGTTTTGCGGGAGACAACGAATGAACGAAGCGAAGACGGTGGCGATCATTGGAGCCGGGCCGGTCGGCCTTGCGGCAGCGGCCCATGTCCTCGAGCGAGACATGAAGCCGATCGTGCTGGAGGCGGGTCCCGAACCCGCACACGCCGTACGCCAATGGCAACACGTCCAACTGTTCTCGCCCTGGGAATACAACGTCGACAAGGCCGCCGAACGACTATTGTCTTCCATCGGCTGGAACTCGCCGGATCCGCACCGCTATCCCACCGGCGCGGAGTTGATCGAGCGGTATCTTGATCCGCTCGCCACCCGAACTTCGCTTGCTGACGCGATCCGCACCTCGAGCCGGGTGACGGCGATCGGCCGCGTCGGCTTCGACAAGGCCAGGACCAGCGGACGGGAGAACGCGCCCTTCGAGATCCGCTACCAGAATGGCAAGGGCCCCGAGACGCTTCGCGCCGATGCCGTAATCGATACTTCCGGCACATGGTCGTCTCCGAATCCGGCTGGCGCGAACGGACTGCCGGCGATCGGAGAGAGGGAGCTCGGGCACCGGCTCGCGTATGCAATGCCGGATATCCGCGGCGCCTCGCGCGACCGCTACGCCGGCAAGACCGTAGCGGTCCTCGGTGCCGGCCATTCCGCCATCGGTACGCTCGCCGAACTCGCGCATCTGCAGGAACAGGCGCCGCGCACCGAGGTCGTCTGGCTGCTGCGCGGGAACGATCCATCGAAGGCGTTCGGCGGCGGTGCCAACGACAAGCTCGCCGCGCGCGGAGAACTCGGTACCGCCTTCGCGGCGCTCGTCGCCGCCGGCAGGGTACGGGTGGAAGCCGGGTTCGCCGTCACGCATCTGTCGGCATCGGGCGAGCAGTTGCGCGTCGCCGCCGGTTCTGCGTGCTGCAGCCGCCACGTCCTGGTCGACGAGCTGATTGTCGCGACGGGATTCCGTCCCGACCTGACCTTCCTGAATGAACTTCGGCTGCGGCTCGATCCGGCAATCGACGCGCCCGTGGCGCTTGCGCCGCTGATCGATCCGAACCAGCACAGTTGCGGGACGGTCCGTCCCCACGGCGCGCGCGAGCTCGCGCAGGACGAGCCCGGACTATATCTCGCCGGCATGAAATCCTACGGCCGAGCCCCGACCTTCCTCATGATCACGGGCTATGAACAGGTACGCTCGATCGCCGCTGACATCGCCGGGGACCGCGACGCCGCCGAGCGTGTCGAACTCGAGCTTCCGGAGACCGGCGTGTGCACGCGCAGCGGCCTCGAACCGGGCGCGGCCGCGTCCGGATGCTGCGGCGGCCCGGCGCCCGCCGGCGTCGACGCATGCTGTACGGACGACGTCGACGCCAAGGCCGCCGGCAAATCGGGATGCGGATGTTCGTAGATGCAGCAACGGCAGGCGGGACGCATCCGCGATCACGGATCGAGTTCGGTGTCCCAATAGAGATAGTCGAGCCAGCTGTCGTGCAGATAGTTCGGCGGGAATAGCCGGCCGTTGCGATGCAGCTGGTGCACCGTCGGTGCGAATGGCGGCTGCCGTGGAAACATTCGTGACTGCTGCGGCGTCAAATTGCCCTTGCGCAGGTTACACGGCGAACAGGCGGCGACCACGTTTTCCCATGTGGTCTGGCCGCCTTTGCTGCGCGGGATGATGTGATCGAAGGTGAGATCATCGTCGGCCGAGCAATACTGGCAGACGAAGCGGTCGCGCAGGAACACGTTGAACCGGGTGAAGGCGGGGTGAGTGGTCGGCTTGACGAAGGACTTCAGCGACACCACGCTCGGCAGCTGAATCTCGAACGACGGACTGCGCACCGCGCGGTCATAGTGCTCGACGATATTGACGCGGTCGAGAAACACCGCCTTGATCGCGTCCTGCCACGACCAGAGAGACAGCGGATAATAGCTGAGCGGCCGGAAGTCCGCGTTCAGTACCAGCACCGGCCAACCGCCTTGCGAGACATGTGCGTTCAAGTAACGCTCCTGGCCCCCGTTTTGGCTGCGAAGCAGCGTGAGTTGACATACTACAGGCAGCGTGACGGGATTGTGAAGAGCATTGGGGGCCTTATCCGCGGTTGCACCCGCCCGCATCCGGATTGCATGATCGGCGTGAACACCGCTAAATCGTCACGGACGGCGCTTTTCGGCTGCCCACGGACCCGCCAGAATGGTCACCACGTCCCGCTACCTTGAAGCGCCGCGCCGGCTGCGGGCGTTCGTTCGCGCGCATGAATCAAGCCTGGTCCTGCTGGCGCTGCTGATCGGAGCCATCGGCGGACTGGTGGTGTCCGCGATGAGCGCCGCGGTCGAGGGACTGCATGTGCTGCTGTTCGACCTCGACATCGGGCAGCGTCTCTCCAGCCAGTTCAGGATCGAGCCGCTGCGCGCGTTGCTGATTCCGAGCCTCGGCGGATTGCTGCTCGGCATGGCCTTCCTGGTGCTGCAGCGATGGCGGCCGGCGCGCGAAATCGATCCGATCGAGGCCAATGCCCTGCATGGCGGGCGGATGTCGTTTCGCGGCAGTGTGATCGTTGCGCTGCAGACCGTCTGGTCGAGCGGCGTCGGCGCTTCGGTCGGGCTTGAGGCAGGATATACCCAGCTTGCCAGCGGGCTCGCCGCCTCGCTCGGCCGCGGTTTTCATCTGCGCCGCGCCGATCAACGCATCATGGTCGGCTGCGGCGCCGCGGCGGCGATCGCGGGCGCCTTCGGCGCGCCGCTCGCCGGCGCCTTCTACGCCTTTGAACTGGTGATCGGGGGATATACCCAGGCCAGCCTGACGCCGGTCGGCGTCGCCGCGGTCAGCGGCTATTTTGTCGCCCATGCTTTCACGGTGCTGTCGCTCGGCGTCGGCGTCGGTCCGGTCGGCGACGTGTTGGGGCGAGACCTCGCCATTGCCGGGCTGCTCGGGATCCTGTCGGCGCTGTTCGGCATTGCCATCATGCGGGGGGTGGCGCTGTGCGAGATGCTGCTGTTGAGGACCGGGCTCTGGCCGCCGCTGCGTCCGGCGCTGGGCGGCCTCGCGGTAGGGCTGCTCGCCTTGGTGACGCCGCAGGTGATGTCGTCGGGGCATGGCGCGCTGCATTTTGCCGGATTTGTCTCGATCCCGCTCAGCGTGGTCGCGACCATATTCGCCCTGAAGGCGCTGGCCTCGATCGCCTCGCTTGGCAGCGGCTTTCGCGGCGGGCTGTTCTTCGCCACGCTGTTCCTGGGCGCGCTCGGCGGCCACCTGTTCGCCGCCGGCTTCGATGTGATCTGGCCCGGCCTCAAGCTCAACCCCAATGTCTACGCGATCATCGGCATGAGCGCGCTATCGGCCTCCGTGATCGGCGGTCCCTTGACGATGTCGTTCATCGCGCTGGAATCGACCGGCAATCTCTGGCTCACCACCGCGGTGCTGGTCGCGGTCATGATCTCGACCCAGATCACCCGTGAACTGTTCGGCTACTCGTTCGCGACCTGGCGCTTTCACCTGCGCGGCGAAACCATTCGCAGCGCCGCGGATGTCGGCTGGATCCGCGATCTCACGGTGCGCAGCCTGATGCGGCCGGACGTGACCATGGTGAACGCCGGCATGCCGATCGAGGAATTCCGCGACAAGTTTCCGCTCGGCTCGAAGACCCAGGTGGTGGCGGTCGACGCCGCGGGCCGCTACGCCGGGCTTGCGCTGGTGGCCGAAGCGCATGCGCCGGACCTCGAGGCGGCGAAAGGCCTGGCCGAGATCCTGCATTATCGGGATGTCATGCTGCATCCGGTCATGAACATCCAGGAAGCCATCGCCGTGTTCGACGCCGCGGAGGCCGAAACGCTGGTGGTGGTCGAGGCCGACGGCGAACATCGGCCGATCGGCATCCTCAGCGAGGCCCACGCGATGCGCCGTTACGCGGAGGAATCCGAACAGCGGCGGCGCGAGGCGGTCGGCGAAGTCTGACCGGCACCGGCCGGGCTCGAAACTAAACAGATCGTAACGAACGGGCGCGGCGATCGCAGCGCGTTTGAACTGGCGGGCGGCGCAACGCGACATATATCCCGGGAAAGGAGATTGCCATGTTGAAAGTCGCTGTCGTCGCCTTCGCACTCGCGATCTCGGGCGCCATGCTGTGGATTGCACATGAAGATGCAAACTTTGCCCAACTGCCGCACGCGACGCTGGTCAAGCGGGCGGCGTGAGGCAGCGCTCCAGCTTCTGCAGGCAACGAACCACCGATGGCATCGGCGTATCCGGAAAGCTGGTCTTCCAGTCGGTGACGCCGACTTCGCCGACATAGATGTCGCCTCTGGAATCCAGCGCGATGCCGTGCGGGGCGAGAAATTGGCCGGTCGCAAGGCCCGGACCGTGCTCGCCGCCGAGCCGCGCGATGCGTTTGCCCTTCGAATCGACGATCGTCAGGCGAGGACCGAGGTTCGGTACCCTGCGATTGACCGGCATGCCGGGGCCGAGTTCGCCGACAATGAAATTCGGATGCTTGCCGCCGCAGCAATGCAGCGCGCAGGGGCGATGCAGATTGTTCCATTGCGCCTGATAGCTGCCGTTGCCGTCGAACACCTGGACCCGATGGTTCTCGCGATCGGCGACATAGACAAAGCCGTCGGCATCGGTTGCGATATTGTGCACGATGTTGAACTGGCCCGGATCGGTGCCGGGCTCGCCCCAGCTCTTGAGCAGCCTGCCGTCGGGCGTGTATTTGTGCACGCAGGCATTGCCGTAGCCGTCGGAGACGTAGATTTCGCCGGTGGGCGACAGCGCGGTGTGCGTGCAGCGGTGGAACGGCTCCCCGCTCATGAAGGGCGCGGGCCTGTTCGGAATGCCGATCGTCAGCCGCACCTTGCCGTCGGTCGAGCACTTGCGCACCGTATGGTCGCCGTCGTCGGTGCAATAGAGGTTGTCGTCGGCGTCGATGTGCAGGCCGTGCGCGCGGCTGAACAGGCCTTCGCCCCAACTGGTGATGAAATGACCCTCGCGATCGAGCACCACCATCGGATGCGCGCCGCGGTTGAAGACATAGACCCGGTCCTTGCTGTCAACCGCGACCGAGGCGACATCGGTGAGATTCCATCCGTCCGGCAGCTTCGCCCAGTTCTCCACCACGCGGTAGCGATGCTCGCCCGAGCCGAGAATGGTTGGCATGCAGTTCTCCCCAGAAGTCATTTCGGGTCCGGTGCCGCAGATCGCTCCGGAATGACGTGGCGCGGTCATGCAGCGGCGGGCGCCGAGACCGAACCGCGCGGCAGCAGTCCCTCCTCGATGGCCTTGATCTGCAGCGCGAGATATTTCGAGTTGATCCGGCACTGTGCCAGGCTGCCGGCGATGAACCACAGGCCGGGTTGCGCGGTGCGCGCATACATGTTCCGCAATTCCTGTCCGTCGCCGAAACCCCAGATCGGACCGACGCGCTCGGTAACCTCGTCGCCGAACAGCCGGCGCACCAGATATTCCCAGGGCTTGTAGCCGGTCGCCAGCACGATCAGGTCGGCGGCGATGGCTTTGCCGTCTTTCATCCGCAGGCCCTCGGCGACGAAGGACGCGATGTCGGCAAACTGGATCAGCCCGATCGCGCCGCTGGCGACGAGATCGGAGCAGCCGACGTTGAAATAGTAGCCGCCGCCGCGGGTCAGATATTTGAACTGCCAGCCGGTGCCGCCATCGCCGAAGTCGAGCTTGAATCCGACGCGTTCAAGGTCACCGAGCAGCTGCCGATCGAGTTGCTTCGATTGTTCGGTCAGCAGCACATGGCTCCGTTTTGCCAGCGTCAGCGGCATCGAGGTCGCAATCAAGTCGTTGTCTTGCAGCGTACCTTCGTTGTAGGCGGAGTAGGCGAGCTGTGCCGACGGTTCGATATTGGTGATCAGGGTCGGGCTGCGCTGGACCAGGCTGACGCGCGCGCCGCTCGAATGCAAATCCTGTGCGATGTCGTGCCCGCTGTTGCCGGTGCCGATCACCAGCGCCCGCTTGCTCTTCCATGCTTCGCCATCCTGGTACCGGCTGGAGTGCAGTACCGCGCCGGCGAAGCTTTTCAGGCCGGGAATATCGGGCAGATTTGCAATACCGCTGACGCCGGAGGCCACCACCACATGCCGCGGATGCATCGTGCGCGTGCTGCCGTCGGCGCGGCGCAATACCGCCGTCCAGCGTCCCGTGGCCTCATCGTAACCGCCGCTCTCGAATGCCGTGCCGGTCCAGAAGTTGAGCTCCATGCTTTCCGCATAGGCCTCGAACCAGTTGGCAAGCTTGTCCTTGGGAATATAGACCGGCCAGTTCGGCGGGAACGGCATGTAGGGCAGATGGTTGACCTGAACCTGATTGTGCAGCGTCAAGGCGTGATAGCGCCGGCGCCAATTGTCGCCGACACGCGCCTCGCGGTCCACGATCAGGGTGTCGACCTGCAATTGCTTCAGGCGGGCGGCGATGCAAAGCCCGGCCTGGCCGCCGCCGATCACCAGCACGTCCGGATCGCGGTCGGCATATTGAGCCGCGGCTTTGCGCAGGTCGAGCCAGTTGGGACCGCGAAAATCACGCGAATAGGCGCTGCCGCGAGGCCGCGCCGTGCCGAGTTGCTCTTCAAATCCTTTCAATTCCTCAAGCGTCGTCAGCAGCGTCCAGGCCTTCAACCTGCCGCCGTCGCCGGCGTCGGGAGTGAGGCGCAGGATTCCGTCGCCGCGGCCTTGCGCCGTTTCAAATCTGAAAATCGCCTCGATCGCGTGGGTGCCGGCGCGGGTGACGCGGCGCGGCGCGGCCCGATCAGGGTCGATGCAAAAGCCGCGGGGAGAGGCGCGCCCGGCGTGCAGCTTCAGCTCCTTCCGGATCGCGTCCGCGCCGTTGGTGGTCTGCAGGTTCCAGCTCGGCGCCAGCACGTCGCGCCAATAGCTGTCGGCGTGAAACAGCGATCTCAGCAGGACGTCGGCGGGCTCCGCGAGGGCTTGTTCGAACTGCGCCAGCCAGTTCTCGGTGGCAATCGAGATATCGTCGGTTCGGTCCAGCATGCGCGTTTCTCTTCCCCGGCGGTGGTCGCGGCGTTTTCCCTGCCGCAAGCCTATACTGGTTTGGGGTCGCCCAGAAAGCGGCTTAGTCCAGCAAGGACAGCATGTGGCCCTGATGCGGCGGAATACGGCTATCGAGCGTATCGAGGTAGACTTGGTTTACCGCCGCCGTTACGCGGCCCTCGATCACCTGCCGCAGATCGTGTCGCGCCACGATGAAGTCGATGGATTTCATCGGCTCGATCCCGGCCTTTTTCCTGCCGGGATTGTTGCCTTGGCCGATGACCGTTTTGCGACCGGCGGCTTGTTTAAAACAGCGTTCGGCTTGGCCCCGCCTCCGATCACGCCCTCGCGCTTTTTCAGTACCCTGTAATAGCTCCACCATAGATGTGCCGCGGCGCCGCGCATCGGCCGCCACGGCTCCGCCAGCGGCGCCATCTGTTTGGCGGTCGGTCGGGTCTTCAGCCCGAGCCCGACCTTGACCGCCTCCTGCACCGCGAGGTCGCCGGCCGGCCACGCATCGCCGTGACCGAGACAGAACAGTAGATAGACGTCGGCGGTCCAGGGGCCGACGCCGTGCAGCGCAGTCAGCGTGTTGTGGGCGGCGTCGGCGTCCTCGTTCGCCAGCACCTCGAGGTTCACCCGCTCGGCGGCGAGCTCGCGGGCGAGGTTCTTCAAGGTCCGGATCTTCGCCGCCGACAGTCCGAGCCGGCCGAGACGGTCGGCGCGGGCTTTCCGCAGGCTCGCGTGATCGAAGGGATCGAACGCCGCGCTGACGCGCGCCCAGATCGCCGCCGCGCTTGCGGTGGATAATTGCTGGCCGGTGATGATCGCGGCAAGCCCGGCAAAGCCGGGCTCGCGCCGCCGCAATGCCGGCATGCCGGTGCGTTCAAGGATGGGTTTGAGCCGCGGGTCCTGCATCACCAGCGTGTGGATCGCGTCTTCGAGATCGGCCTGGCTGTTGAGATGGAGGATCATGAGGCTGTGATCAATCAACTTGCGGGCGCCGTCATGCGCGGGCTTGACCCGCGCATCCATCTCATATCGTAACAGACTCTTGAAGGATGGATTGCCGGGTCAAGCCCACGGCTGTCCGGTTAGATTTTTGTAGACAGGGTGCATGACGTGGATTCTTCTGTGTTTTGAGCGCTTCGCACACGTTCGAGACACCGAAGGAGGTCCACGCCATGCGGCATCAGAA
>Ga0182024_10024680_pt1 | contig 10667 bp, 15 predicted proteins | sample P32metaG_FD_120480 | JGI IMG/M metagenome (GOLD analysis project Ga0182024, IMG submission 120480) | Permafrost microbial communities from Stordalen Mire, Sweden - P3-2 metaG (Illumina Assembly) | ecosystem: Environmental > Terrestrial > Soil > Wetlands > Permafrost | place: Sweden: Stordalen...
CTCCGGCACGGACGCGGTTACCGGCAAGCTCGATTCGAATCGTAAGCGTTGCACGCTGCCCGGTCTTTCGATGCTCATCCGATGGGTGAAGTCTTGGGCCTGACCCCCGGGAGGCGACGATGGCGAGGGTGGCGGCGAGCATCATGACAGCGACAGACACCACCACCACGAGGCGGACGCGCTGGGGATGATTGCCGTGGGCCCCGCTCATCGAGCGCTCGCGCACCTCTCTCAGGGACACGGGAGGCGAAGCGTCGAAAAGATTACGCAGCCGCTCGTCAAGATCGGCCATCAGAATCACTTCCTAGTCGTAAGCGGAGACGAGCAAGGGCTCGCTCGTGGTGTGTTTGCACCGTCGTCACCTTGACTCCCAGCAGGTCCGCGACCTCGGCGAGAGTCCAGCCATAGCCGTCCACGAGGACGACCGCGACACGTTGGCGCGCTGTCAGTTCCCGGAGCGCGCCGGCTAATTCCGGCTCCACCCACGGCTCGGCCCACTCCGGGCGGACGTGAAGCATACGAAGCCTCCGACGCCGACAGCTGCTCTGGCCCACGCGATAGAGGTAGCCGAGGGGGTGGTCGAGGTCACTCAGACGGTCGCGGTGCTCCCAGGCCCATGCGAGCGCTGCGGCGGTGGCCTCACGGCCAAGGTGGAAGCCGTAGGTCGCTGTCAGCGCCCTCCGCAGGCGCGGTTCTGTTTCCTCGAAGAACCGCTCGAAAGCTGAGTCGGCATCCATGAGGCTGTCCGGCTCAGTCGTCGTCACATCCAATTAGACCGCTCAACGAGCAGTACTTACCACGCGCTCTGGAAGATCTCGCACACCGACATGTCACACCGCTGCGGCCCAGGCCACGGCGCCCGCAGGGAGTGGAGGAACCGTCCTGGCGATCAGACCGGACCCCTCAACGGAGCGCATGCCAAGACAATTCAGCAGAGGATGGGACACAGCTCCATCACGATCACCCTCGACCGCTACGGACACCTCCTGCCGTCCCTCGACGACCAGATGGCCGACGGACTCGAGCGTATGTACCGGCTCGCTCAAGCAGAGCGAACTGCTCGGATGGGCACTGCGATACCCCTTATCGAACAGCGGACTGATGTTGAGGGATCCGAGCACTCAGGCGCCAACACGGAATCTGCGGCAAGTCGACAGGACGCGTGACGCGACGGATAGCCGTCCGCGAGGACTGTCGCCTCGACGATGACGCCCAGCTTCTGATCCGCTTGAACGACGACCGTGATGTCACGAACGCCTTGAAACTGGCCCTTGCGGAGGCTCCCGCCTACCAGCTGATTCCCGGATACGCCTTTGGCGCAGTGACGGTGTCCTGCTTCCTCGTGCGTGGCGATCTCGAGGCGCAGATCGTCGTACGTGGCACCCGGTGGTCGGTGTACGGACTGGCCAGAGTCGGCAACTTGCGTGCACTCGGGTGCGCGGTCGTAGCGACCGACGTCTACGAGGGAGAAGAGCCGCTGCCGCTATCCGACCGTCACGTCGACGTGATCGTGTGTCCTTACCCGCCCGCAGCCGCGCCCTACGCCGATCTCAACAAGGTGGAGCGGGGCCGACTCCGGGCCCGTCTCGCAGACCAATTCACGACGGTCCTCCGCGCGTTCGACCCACGTCGCACGGCAGCGGACGAACCGGGATCGATACCATGAGTGTCATGGCAGATTTGCCGAAGGTCGTCGCTGACCTGACTTTCGCGCCCCTGCGCGGGGGGCGTGCCACCGTCCCTCCCGGGTGCTGGGAAGAGAACCGCGAGCCCCGAGTGGGAGAGCACGTGCTCGCCGCTGACGGCGGTGCGGGGCCGTTCGAGGCGACCATCATGAGCATCGAGCCGGACCGCACGCTCGTCCTCGCCGTGCATGCCTTCATCGCGGCTCACACCTGACGCCCAACAGACCCTGCTCACACGGCCGGGACGAGGCCGCAAACAAACACGGCAACGGTGCTCTTGGGCGGCAAGGCGGCACCGCATCTTCCTGAACGCACCGCGAGGTGGGATTCCCGGCGCGGGTGAGTCCGGCACCTGGCCCAGTGGCCACTGTCTGTGAGATTGGCCGAGGTCGCCGGCCGCTCACCGTTGATCGAGATGAACGTGAAAGTCCAGCGCGCTGTCGGCCATCGCGCGCCAGCTGAGCCCCTCCCGCTGAACACGAATCCGTCGCTCTGGCGCGCCGGCAGTCCTGCTGAGAAGAGCGATATTCGTCCCCGATCGGATTTTCGGTACCCACAGGGCTGAGGGTGCCCGTGCCGCTGGTGAGCGTCGCGTTTGCCGGCTGGTTGGCTTTGGGCGTCGCTCAAGCGTGCAGTTTGGCGAAACGCGTTCCCACTCTCGCGAAAGAGTCCTCCGTTAGCCGTCGTCGCGGCTTGAGAAGGCGATCAGCTCGAGCGCCGCCCTGGCCTCGGATGAGTCGTCTGCTTCGCCAGCTCGCTGCGACCGCACTTTCGTCGCCTACGAACAAGTACTGGAGCCGGGCGATCCTGTCCTTGGTGGAGGACATCGTTGCGGAAGCCAAGGAGCTACCTCTGACCGCCACGTGGCGCCGCTTAGGAGAGGCGGTGGCGGACCCACCATACGGAGACCCCGACAAGCGCCAGCGCAACTGCGATGTAGGCCCCGAGCTCGACCCACTGCAGGGGCCAGTACCGGCTCGCCGGTTGATAGGTGACCACTTCGTGGTATGTGCTCGTGAGCCTGGCGATGCAACCGGGGAGCGGGTTGGAGAGGTTGGAGGGACCGGGCGCCGCCCGCACCGAGGCGCCACCGCCGAGAACCGTCGCGGCGACACCGCCGGGACCGCCGGGGGATGGCCCGAACCCGAGACCGGAGACTGCGCCGTGGAAGCCCTGGAACAGGCTCGGGCAGACGTTGCGCAGTTTCATCGCGCTGAGTGGCTGCCCGGTCCTGTTGACGATGTCGACGGAATAGAGCCAGCCGTTGGGAAGTTTCGGGCCGCCTGCGAACAGGATCGGCGAGGCGCCGTTCGTTTGTCCGAAGCCGTTGATGGTGCTCTGGCTGACCGGAGCATCGAGCTTGACGGGCGAAAGCAGCAGCGGCCTGAGCCAATGGTCAGCGGACAGACGGGCGGCCACGAACACTACCAATGACGTCGCCATCGCCGGAAGCGTTCGCCGGAATATCAAGCCGGCGGTGACGCCGAGCATGAAGCCGAGAGCTGCATACCCGATCGGTACGACGTCACGCTGGTCGAAGTTGGCCCACAGAGTCAGGTTGACCTTGGCGATCGGATCCCACCACCAAGTCACCATCAGGCTGACCAAGCCGGCGACCGCCATCCCGGCGAGCCCGGCGGCGGCCAGCTTGACCGCCAGCCAGCGAGTGCGGGTCACACTCTGAGTCCAGGCCAAGCGGAAGGCGCCGGTCTCGAGCTCCCGGCTGACGAGGGGTGCGCCCCAGAACAACCCGATCAGCGCCGGAACGACGACGACCACGTAGTTGAGAAATTGTGCCAAGTGGTTGTCGGTCGACTGGAAGGCATTGTCGGCGAGAGAGCAATCGTGGCTCCCCTGGCAGGCGCCCACCATCGATCGGTAGACGGCGAGCAGATGCTCGCCCGTGACGCCGAGCATGACGGCAACGACAAGTAGAGCGGCCGCCACGACGACGGCGGTGATTTTGTACTGCAGCCAGACGAGACGGGTCATCGGAGCACCCCCAGTGCTGGTCGGGCGTCGGAGGGAGGCGCCTTCCTCGGAGCGCGACCCTGCCCCATGTAGGCGAGGACCACGTCATCGAGGGTGACCGGCCGGACCTTCCATTCCGGGTCGAGGATCGGTGCGCCGGAACGGATCAGGAACGAGCTCTGACGCTCGGAGTGGCTCTCCTCGATCACCTCGTGGCCCGTCGGCAGACTCGAGGCTTCCCTGCTCGGGCAGGTGATCCGGTGATGCGTTGCGAGCAGCTCGTTGACGTCGCCGGCGACGCGCACTCGCGAGGCGACGATGACCACCAGGTAGTCGCAAGTCCGCTCGAGATCGGCGATCAGATGCGACGACAGCACGACGCTGACGCCACCCTCGGCCACGACTTCCATCAGTATCTGCAGGAACTCCCGCCTCGCCAGCGGGTCGAGGCTGGCGACCGGCTCGTCGAGGAGCAAGAGCGGAGGACGTTTCGCCACGGCGAGGATCAGTGCCAGCTGGGCCCGCTGCCCACCGGACAACGATCCGGCCCTCTGGCGAGGATCGAGCCCGACCTGTTCGCGCCGGCTCTCCGCCAGCTCCGAGTCCCACGTAGGGTTGAGGTAACGACCCATGCGCAGGTGCTCGGCGACGGACATACGAGAGAAGACTGGGGTGTCCTGCGCGACGAAGCCGACCTTCGCAAGCTGAGCCGGATCTTCACCAGGCACGCCTCCGAGGACGGTGATCTCGCCGGCCGTCGGCTTCAAGAGACCGACCGCGAGATGCAACAGCGTCGTCTTGCCAGCGCCGTTCGGCCCGACGAGGCCGACAACCCGGCCTTCGGGGATCGTCAGGGTGCAGTCGTCGAGGGCGAGGCGGCGGCCGTAGCGCTTCGTCAGGCCCTTGGCATCGAGCGCCGCCGTGGCGACGGCTGCCGTCGGCGGAGTGATCGGGACGGCGTTCATGCGACACCCTCGCTGAAGCAGCTGCGAAACGCAGTCCGGTAGATTGCTTCGATGTCGTCAGCGCCGAGGCCTTCGGCGCGCGCCGCCCGCAGCCACTCGCCCATCGAGGCGAGGAAGCGTGCCTGCGCAATCGGGTCGGTGCGGGGGAGCGTCCGCACAATGAAGGTCCCTAGCCCCGGCCGGGCTCGCACAAGACCCTCGCGCTCGAGGTCCCGGTACGCCTTGAGCACCGTGTTCGGGTTGATCGCCAGCTTTGCTACGACCTGCTGTGCCGTCGGCAAGCGGTCGCCCGGCTCAAGCAGCCCGAGCTGGAGTGCCTGGTGAACCTGCTGTACGAGCTGCAAGTATGTGGCCACCCCTGAGGTGGCGTCGAGCTGGAACTCGATCATGCGGACCTCCACCGTCCATCGTTCCACTAATCTGTTAGTTGAACTATAGGACGACCCAGACTGTCCAGATCGGCCGGATCACGGACACAGTTTTCTGAGCTCGGATGACCTGACGTTTGCTCCCGCGGGGGTTGGACGGTCCCGCGGCAGACCATTCTGCGGAGGGACTCCGCGATGGCGTAGGCGTCGAAGGGTGCCCAAAACGCTCGGGTGAGTCATCGATCAGAACTGCCCCCAACCGCCGGATCAAGGGGACAGGGCGCTGTGACCAATGCGGCGAGTCTTCCGAGGTGGTGACCGTGCCGACCCACCCGCCGGAGCTCGGCAACTTGCGGTGTGTCTCGGGTTATTTGCGTGTGGCCAGCTGGATAAGATTCCCGCAGGTATCGTCCAAGACCGCAGTCACCACCGGTCCCATATCCAGGGGATCCTGAGTGAACTTCACGCCCAATGCCTGCAAGCGATCGAACTCTGCGCTGACGTCGTTGACCGCGAGGAGGTAGCAGGGATACCGTCGGCAACGAGGGCTTCCTTGTAGGGCCGTACTGCGGCGTGGGTATCAGGCTCTAGCAGGAGCTCCGGGCCGCCCGGGTCTTCGGGCGACACGACGGTGAGCCATCGGTCGGCTCCGATCGGGACATCGGCTTTGGTCTGAAAGCCAAGGACGTCGGTGTAGAAGCGATGTGCCTTCTCTTGGTCGTCCACGAATACGTGCGCGATGTAGATCCTCATGTCAGCTCCTAGTCATCAGGATGGCCATCGCTCGACGATGGCTCGTAGCGGTGTCGTATCGAGGTTGTGGAACTTGTAACGGCCCTCGCGTCTCGCGATGACCAGCCCGGCTTCCTGAAGGACACCGAGATGCTGCGAGATCGCCTGTCTGGACGCGCCCATGCCGTGCTTCATGGTGAGTCGACCGCACAACTCGAACAGGGTCTGGTTGTCGTGGTCCAGCAGTTCATCGAGGATTGCTCGGCGGGTCGGGTCGGCGAGAGCCTTGAAGACATCCCCCACGGGATCACAATAGGCAAGTTGCCTTGCATGTCAAATCTACGCGGCGGTTCGCCCGAAGGCCCAGGCTACCGAAGGCGGGAATGGGCCCTGCTTGAGCCCGCCCGTCCGATCTCCCTACCGAGGTGCACTATATCCGCTGGCCGCCGAGAGCCTTGGGAGCGCCCCTGATCGCCGGCTCGCGGTCGTTTGCTGTGGCGCCGGTTCTGGACCTCCTGGAGGCGTCGGTGGCCGGCGAGCGTGAGCGATGCCGGTCGTGACCGCGCTCCAAAGTCGGCGTGAGAGCTTGAGATGAAAGACTGTGTGCGTGGCCAGCTCCGATCGCCAGCCGGTGGTCCAAGTACAGCTTTCGTTCCGCCGCGGTCGAGAGGCGATCGAGTTCTACAAGGCGGCGTTCGGGGCGGAGGAGATCTACCGCTTCGGCGGCACGGACAATCATGAGGACGTCGTCTGCCAGCTCAGCGCCAACAGGGCACCGTTTTGGGTGGAGGACGAGTCGCCACCCAACGGGAACTTTAGCCCGGAGACGCTCGGCGGCTCCACCGAGCGTCTCTTGCTGATCGTCGAGGAGCCACGCGACATCGTCCGACGTGCCGTCAGCCTGGGCGCGATCGAGGTCAGTCCGGTCGCCGAAGAGCACGGCTGGCTGCTCGGGCGCATCGACGACCCCTTCGGCCATCGCTGGGGAGATCGGACGGCCGCTCGGACCGTGGCCGCCGAGTGAAGGGAAGGTTCGTGAAGATCAACCGTTCGGTGCCGCCGGCGACGGTCGTGCCGGTCCTCGTCTACCCGGATGTACGCGCCGCGGTGGCGTTCTTGACCGACGCCTTCGGCTTCGTCGAGCGCACGCGGATCGGCGAGAGCCACCGAGCCCAGCTGGCAGTCGGCCTCGACGGGGCCGTGATTGTCGCCGATGTCGGCGGCGACCGGCGACCGGCGCAGCCGGGTGGGGTCACCCACATGGTTCGAGTGCGGGTGGGCGACGTCGACGCCGCGTTCGTCCAGGCCCGTGACCATGGCGCTGTCGTGCTGGAGGCGCCGATCGACCGAGAGTACGGCGAGCGGGACTGCACCCTCGAGGACCTAGGTGGCCATCGCTGGCAGCTGGCGGAGGCGGTGGCAGACGTAGCGCCGGAGGAGTTCGGCTGCCAGACCGTCAGCCCGTGGCCCGCCTACGAGGTGGGTACCAGCTGAGCGGTGGTTTCGTCTTCATGGCCGCTTATGGGCCCGATGCTCGCCCCCAACGTTCACCAGAGATGCGCCCGAATCCCAGGTCGGTAAGCGCCCACACCGTCGGGTCGCGGGCCCTCATTCTCATCTCCGGCCCAAGGCGGTTCACCCGCCGTGCCGGTCGCCGGTTCCCGTCGCGGCGCGTGCCGCACTTTCGGCGGCGCGCCGCCGCAACAGTTCGCGTTCGGGCATGTTCTGCACGAGCGCCGCACCGCGCTCGAAGGCGTCGGACGCCTCGGCGTGCTGCCCAAGCTTGTCAAGCAGGTCTCCGCGCACGGCGTGTAGCAGGTGGTAGCGCTTGAGAGCGCCGAGCTCGAGGAGCTGCTCGACGAGCGGAAGCGCTGCTGCCGGCCCAGACGCCATCGAAATCGCTACAGCTCGGTTCAGTTCGACGATTGGCGACGGCATGACCGACCCGAGCTCGTCGTAGAGTGCCACCACCTCGGCCCAGTCGGTCTCCTCGGGGCGGAACGCGCGGGCGTGACAAGCGGCGATCGCCGCCTGCAGAGCGTAAGGCCCTCGTATCGGCGACAAGTCTTCGGCGCTGCGTAGCGCCGCCTCACCGCGGGAAATGAGCAGCCGGTCCCACCTGCGCCGATCCTGATCGGCGAGCACGACGACCTCGCCCCCCGGACCGACCCGGGCGCGCAGACGCGACGAGTTGAACTCCATCAGCGCGCCGAGCCCATGCACCTCGGCCTCGCGAGGGACGATGGCGGCGAGGACGCGCCCGAGACGCAACGCTTCCGCGCACAGCTCAGGACGAAGCCAGTCATCGCCGGTCGTGGCCGAGTATCCCTCGTTGAAGATTAGGTAGATGACCTCGAGCACCGAGCCGAGGCGGGCCGCGCGTTCCTCTCCTTCGGGTACCTCAAAGGAGACACCTGCCTTGGCGATTGCCCGCTTGGCCCGAACTATGCGCTGGGCGATCGTGGGCTCGGGCACGACGTAGGCACGGGCGATCTCCACTGTGGTGAGTCCGCCGACGAGGCGGAGGGTGAGCGCGACGCGCGATGGCACCGGCAGAAGAGGGTGGCAGGCAACGAAGATGAGGCGCAGTCGGTCGTCGTCGAGCACCTCCTCGTCGAGGTTGGGCGGTTCAGCGGTGTGTGCACCGTCTGGCTCGAGCGATCGAGCGAGTTGCGCGTACTTGTCGGCCAACGCGCGATCACGTCGGAACCGGTCGATTGCCTTGCGCTTGCCGACGGCCGTCAGCCAGGCCCCGGGGTTGGCTGGGACCCCCTCTCGCGGCCACTGACGTAACGCGTCGACGAGCGCCTCCTGCGCCAGCTCTTCGGCGAGATCTAGGTCGTTCGCCATCCGTGCCAGCGTCGCAACTACACGTGGGAACTCCATCCGAAAGACCGTCTCGAGGGCGGTGGGCAAATCGGCAGCCGGCACGCCGCCGATTCAACCACCTCCGCGCGATGTCGCTCCCTAGCCGGAGACCGGACGCACCCGGACCTCGCCCTCGCCGACCACGCCGAGAAATCGCTTCGACCACTCGACGGCCTCCGCCAGGTCTCGGCACTCCATAAGCGCCCAGCCGCCGACGAGCTCTTTCGCCTCAACGAACGGGCCGTCGACGACGGTGTACTCGCCGCCCTTGAGGCTGATCTTGGCGCCGGCTGCGGTTGGCGCGATGCCGCCGGTGGCGACAATGACGCCAGCCTTGGTTGCCTCCTCGACAAAGCGGCCCATCCGCTCGTACAGTTCGGGCGAGGGAGGCTCGGTCGGTTGCGCGGACTCGTCCGCCAGGGTATATCCGAGGAATCTCATGGTATGGCTCTCCTTCTGCAACGGTGGGGCGCCACTCGCCCCACTCTGGCAGAGCGTCGAACGGGCCACGGCAGGATCGACACGCGGGAGCGATCTTTTTCTTTCAACACCTCGGCAACCTGGCTGGTGCCCGGATCGCCATCGATGCATCCTGTCCGCTAGACCCGCGCACCCCAGCGCCGGCAACCGCACGATCGATGGTGATGCCGTCGTTCCGCCTTCTTCGTCGGCTGTCGGACGTGCCACATAATGTTCGGACGTCACTGGCTAGGGGTGCCCCGTACCGCCGGTCGCGGGACGTGTCCCTCGGCGGCACCTTAGGCACACCGCGGCAGCGTCGATCAACTCGTCCTTGGTGGCTCTCTGTCGGCCACCCGTCCTCGGCCGCCGCTTACGATTCAGTCGATGAATCCTGACGCACCCCCGGCCCGGCACGACGCGCGTAGTGGGATCGAGTTCCGCCATGGAACGTATGAGCTCCCGTGGGATCCCGAGCATCATGTCCCGACGGTCGAAGTCGTGATCGATCGCCTGTCGCTTTCAGAGCGCTTCATGGCTGCGGGGTCAGCCGGATTTGCCGTTCTCGTAGGCGACGAAGTGACCGCAGATCTACGGACTTGGGGTTCGGATCCCCCGGTCGAGTCGGAGGCGCCCGAAGGATTCGTCCCCGTTCTCACCTGCGGGTGCACTGTGTACGGGTGCGGAGGTAGTTACGCGCGCATTAGGTTCGAGACTGACACGGTGGAGTGGAGTGACTTCCACAACGAGGGAACGAACGAGCCCGTGGACGTAGGGCCCTTCACCTTCGACCGGCAGCAATACGAACGGGCCCGTGACGATTTCGCCGCTCGTCGGTAGTGGTCGAGGCAAGCCGCGCATCCGCATGCCTTATCGCGGCCGGCTCGTGGTCACTTAGAGGAATCGAGGGGCTGAAGTCCGCCGTGGTTGGGCTTATTCGATCTCCTCAGTCCGCAAGGAGTGCGGCCCCAGCCGGGCCGGTGGACGCGCCAGATCGACAGGAAGGATGATTTCGCGGTGGCACGTCAGCTGATGACGATCGAGCAGATTCTCTCCATCTTGAGGCAGACCCCTGATCGGCTCACTGAATTGACCGCTGGTGTAATCGGGTCCCAGCTCCACGTCGCCCCCGAGCCAGGTGAGTGGTCGGTTGCCGAGGTGCTTGCCCATTTGCGGTCGTGTGCCGACGTGTGGGGTGACGTCATCGAGACGATCGTCGTCACGGATCACCCCACCATAAGAGCGGTCAATCCGACCACCTGGATCAAGACCACGGACTATCGCGAGATTGAGTTCGCTCGATCGCTGCAGGCGTTCACGGAGCAACGTCATCGTCTACTTGGCCTGATGGGCCACTTGCCGAACGACGGCTGGTCACGAAGCGCCACCGTGCTCGGGGCTGGCAACCCACTTGAGCTCACCGTGCGCTCTTACGCGGACCGATTGGCCCGACACGAGCGCACTCACTGGAGACAAGTGGCAAAGACGGTGAAGGCGCGAGCGGGCTGAGCCATGGTGCTGGCCCAAGTGTCCCAGAGCGCGCGGCGCCCGAGCGGCGGCACGGTGCCCCACAACACCGGCGTGCCGCTGCCGGCGAGGTCACTATTGTCTATTTGGGC
>Ga0182024_10024681_pt1 | contig 10667 bp, 13 predicted proteins | sample P32metaG_FD_120480 | JGI IMG/M metagenome (GOLD analysis project Ga0182024, IMG submission 120480) | Permafrost microbial communities from Stordalen Mire, Sweden - P3-2 metaG (Illumina Assembly) | ecosystem: Environmental > Terrestrial > Soil > Wetlands > Permafrost | place: Sweden: Stordalen...
CATGAGTTCGGCCGCAGAGATGAAGCGCGTCTTGATGCCTGATTGGGTGGCTTTGTATCCGAGGGCTATGGCGAGGTGCGTTTTTCCAAGGCCCGAGGGACCAAGCAGCACAACGTTTTCTGCGCGCTCAACGAAGGTCAACGTTGCAAGCTCGGTAAGCAACGCCTTGGGTGCGCCGGTGGCGAAGGCGAAGTCGTACTGCTCGAGGGTCTTGATGCTCGGGAACCCTGCCGTGCGGGTGAGCAGCGTGCGGCTGCGCTCTTGGCGTTCTCGCTGCTCGGCCAGCAGTACGCGTTCGAAGAAGGCTTGGAAGCTCAGGTCGCTGCGCACCGCCTCTTCGGCGACGTGCGGCACATGCGTCGCCATCGTTCCCAACATGAGGCGCTGGCAGAGATCGCCGATTCGCTCGAGTTCAATCATGGGCAATCTCCAGCGCAAAGGCATCGTAGGTTGCAAGCGGATGCTGCAGCGATTCAATCGGGACCGGAACGCTGATCCCGCTGGCGCCGTGAACCCTAAAGATTCGCCCTGCGTAGGGCAGCGGCAAGGCCCGTAAGGCCGCTCGTTCCGCTGCGAAGCGATCGGCGGGCCGTTCTTTGAGCGTGGCGTGGATGCGGACGTTGGCGACTTCGCGCAACCAGGGTAGAACCTCCCGATTGGCCTGCGCGACGTCGACGAGTTCACGTTGGGCGGTCTGGAGCGGATTGAAGAACGACTGGCGCAGGTACCGGTGGAAGCGTTCGACTTTGCCTTTAGTTTGCGCGCGGTACGGAGCGCAGAGTTTTATGGCAACGCCGTAATGCTTGGCGACGTCGAGCAGGTAGCGGTTATAGCGGTGCTCACCTTCGCCGTAAGCATTGCGCTGGATGACGATGGTCTTGGGATTGTCACAGAGAATCTGCGTCGGTACGCCGCCGAAGAAGTGCAGCGCGCGTTCTAAGCATTCTGCGAGAGTCTCGGTTCGCTCGTTGTCGGTGAATTCCACGCAAGCATAGCGCGAATAGCCAAGTTCCGCCGTGAACGCTCGCAGCGGACTTGGGCCACGTCGGAAATCGACGAAGTCGATCTGCAACTGCTGGCCGGGCTCGGTTTCGAAGCGCCTGATCGGCTCTTGTGGTACCGCCGGCCGAATCGTCCGCAGATACTCCTTAAGCTGCGTGATGCCGCCTTCGTATCCCAAGGACCGAATTTCGCGCAAGAGCACCGTCGCGCAGAGCTGCACCCTGCCGGCGCGTGCGAGTCGATCACTCAGGTACTCCTGATAGCTCTCGAGTTTGGTCGGTCGTGGCAGCCGCGGCCCGTACTGGCCGTCGCTCCTGCCACTCAAAACCGCGCGCACCGTGTTGCGCGAAACGCCGGCATCACGGGCGATCTCCCGGATGCCCTTGCCCTGCCGATGCAGGATCTCAATTTCCACCTGAAGCTCCTTCGTAATCATGGCGAAGCTGGTTCGCCGAGGGGTCAGGTGGGTCAATTTTCAACCGGCGGGGTGGGTCAATTTTACTCCGGCGCTAACAGACGAGATTGGGGTTCTGCGGATCGACGTTACGGACAAGTCGGTAACTCTCGCTTGCGTGGAAGGCTCTGATTTCGAATTCGAACCGCTCGATGTGCTTATTGGCCCACTCTAACCGAAGGTCGGCATCGGCCAAGACTTGAGCGGCGGCCGCAAGGGCGTTTTTCATGGTGTCCTGTGGGCTATGGCAAAGCGCAAGGCAACACCCTTCGAGACGTTCGTGGCGCGAGCCGCTGCGGTCCCCAAGAGCGAGATCGACGCGCTCGCCAAGGCAGAGGAAGAGAGGCCCCGCGTCAAGCGAGGCCCCAAGCCAAAGCGGCCTCGCACCTGAGACCGACGCGACTGCTTCTTGGCCTGGGGAACACTGCTAGTCGCGGCCTTCGTGTTCCAGGTTTTTCTCCGGTATGCGTATGTTCATCAGGGCGAGCGCATCGACCACCTGACGCAGAGCGCGTGCGTCGTTAGGTTTGGCTTGGCCTTGTTCAGATCTTTACCAGAGCGGGGAAGAGTGCATGGCGTTAAAACGTGCTTCACAGGCACGTTTCCACGTCTATGAATCGTGCGAGCCATATATAAACTATTCTGTATGAGACTCGATGATAAAGACTTCGAGGAGTTGTTGGCACTCTGCAACCCAGACGAAGTCCCAAATGATCCAGTAGAAGCCCGACAGGCGATCGAGAACTTTGTTGACCTTGTCGAGCTCTTGATGAGACCGCTGCCGGTCCCACCCGGAGAGACATCTTCGCTCAAGAAGCTCTCTTGATGTCATCAGGAAACATCTTCTCAATTGCCTCAAGGTCTTGAATCAGTTTCAGGAGCTCGGGGTCCCGATTGACGTACCGGGTTCGAACGTCGTCGACGAGCCTCGACAAGGAGAGAAAAGATGCTGGTTCTGCCCGAACTGAGTAAGGAAACGCAGCCTTAATACTGAATTTCTTGTTCATCAGCGTTAGGTTCGAACCGATTGTTTTTAGGATCATCTTCCGAACGACGTGATTGCCTGCCGTGAACCAATCCGCGGCTCTACTGCCGAATGAAATGACAGCCGTAACGGGTTCGAACCATTGGGCGCGTCGGTCCAGCGCGGAGAGTTCCTCCGCTAACGCAACTCTCTCTTTTTGCGTTTCCTCACGACGGGAAACCAACTCCTGGTCGCTAATTAGACCGCGCAGCCTCAAATCAACTAGCGTGCTTAACTTGCCGTTGCACTCGCGAATCGCCTTTTCAAGCGAAGCGCTTTGAGCAGCAACCGTTTGCACTCCGGTCGGACTTTGCGTCTCAAGCGCCTTGATCGCCCGCTCGATCATTGCTGGAGGAACATAGATGCTGAGCAGTTGCTCCGCAATTTGTCGTTCAAGCTCACGTACTTCAATTGAAGGCTGACTGCATCGCTCGCCAGCGTTTCTCTTTGTACAGTGATAATAGATATATTTGGAGCCAAACCGATTGGTCTTGTGCTCTGCGGTCACCATAAGGCCGCAGGCGCCGCAACGTATGAGCCCCGTGTACGCGAATACGTGTTTTTGCGGTTTCTCTGTACCGGGGCGACCGAGGATCATCTGAAGCCGCTCGAACTCTTGCCAGGTAATCGCCGGCTGGTGCTTACCCGGATATAGGTGCCCGTTCCAGCGGATGTACCCGGCGAAGAATGGGTTGCTAAAGACCCGGTAGAGGCTTGATACACTTAATGGTCGCGCACCTGATCGCTTGCCCTTTGCCGTGCGAAAGCCCCATTGCTCCCGAAGCATTCTCTCCAGTTCGGCAACGGTATAAGCCCCGGTGACCGCTTTCTCGAAGAGTCTCTGCATAATAGGAAACGTCTCGGGATCAGTAATTATTGTTCTTTGCTCAGCCTCGTTCTTGTAACCCACCGGGGGTTTGTTAGGCAACCAACCTCGCTCCAGCTTTGCACGAAATCCGCGCCTGATATTCTCACTCAGAGAATCAACGTAATACTTCGAGTAACCAAAGATAATTTGGAGCATGAACTTCCCCTGCGGATTATTCTCGAAGGATGAAGTGGCGAACTTGAGATCTTTCAGCCGACTGCGATCCAGAAGATGGATTATCTGGCCACCGTCAACCGAGTTTCTCGCAAGGCGGTCAGGGTGCCAGGCAATGATCCCTTCAGCCTGTCCTCGCTCAATCCGACGAATCATTTCGTCGAAGATAGGCCGCCCCGGCGCTTTGGCACTGAATGCTTCCCGATAGATCTCTGCAACTTCCACTGAGGGATCGCCAGCGAACTTGTCTTGCAGTTCCTTGAGCTGGGAGTCAAGGGAAAGTACCTGCCGATCTTCGGCTTCAGTTGATTTTCGGCAGTAGATGAAGTATCGCATATGCTTCGCGCGGTGTTACTAATCTAGCATCTCTCAAAGCTCTTTCATACGGCGTCATTTCGTGCATGGGAAGCACGTTTCCACGCCTTGTCGGAGTGCGTCAGTCAGCTAGCCTGCTAAGAATGGCAGATGAGAAAGAAAAGAGACTTGAAAGAGCACTTCCGACCGTGTCGCGACGTTTGCCTGACGGCGGCCTACTTGAATTGATCTATCAGCCCGACGCGCATAGAACTGCTTTTGCGGTCTTTCGTGGCGGCAAACTTTCCGTAGAAAGTTCGCTCGAAGCGGGTGCCGGCGAGCGCCTCGTTCCGGTTCCAGCCAGCAATAATCTCATCAAGCATAGAGCCATATTGCTGCCGGAGAAGGCCGAGTCGTATGAATCGACCGAGCATCTAGTTGCGGAAATAAACCGCTATCTGTATCGCTACGTCGACTTATCCGAACGCTTCCAAAGGATCGCCGCCTACTACGTCCTACTCACGTGGGTCTACGACGCGTTCAACGAGCTACCGTACCTCCGCTTACGCGGAGATTTTGGATCGGGAAAGACGCGGGCGCTCGTCGTCATCGGTTCGCTGTGCCACAAAGCGTTCTTCGCGAGCGGCGCCTCTACGGTGTCGCCCATTTTTCATACACTCGACACGTTCCGCGGGACGCTCATCTTCGACGAAGCCGATTTCCGATTCAGCGATGAGAAGTCGGAACTCGTGAAGATATTCAACAACGGAAACGCAAAGGGCTTTCCAGTCCTGCGTACGGCAGTGACGGTGAAGCGCGAATTCAATCCCAGCGCGTTCAACGTCTTCGGTCCCAAGATCGTAGCCATGCGGCGGTCCTTTGAAGATCAAGCCCTTGAGAGCCGTTTCCTGACCGAGGAAATGGGACAGCGGAGTCTGCGGGATGACATTCCGATCAATCTCCCGGATGCGCAGGAAAAGGAAGCTCGATCGTTGCGCAACCGGCTGCTCATGTATCGTTTTCAGACCGTCGAGAAAATCCAGGTCGACGAGTCTTTGGCTGATTCTGTGCTATCGCCGCGGCTCAATCAGATTCTCATACCGCTGCTTTCGATTATTGACGATGACCAGGTGCAAGAAGAAGTACGCGAATCGGTAAAGTCATTCGACCGGGAAATCTATGCAGAGCGCGCTGCATCCGCGGAAGCCGGCGTCCTGGAGATTCTTGCAGAGATGCTCTCGAAGGCGGCCCGAGCAACTATTCCTGTTTCTGAGGTGACCGCGGCATTTATCGAGCGGTTTGGAGCTGAATATGAACGGCCGATTACCAACCGATTTATCGGCGGTATTCTGCGGAAACGACTCCGTTTACTCACCTACAAGAGCCACGGCGTCTATGTGCTGTCGGCGACCGAAAAGCCAAAAGTGGATCAGCTCTCCATTCGATACGGTGTCGTCGAGCGCAGCGCTGATATCGCGGAATAGATATAGACGCATCGATGATCAAACGCTCGGGTTAGACAATTCGAGACGGGTAAGACGTTCGGGTAGACGTGGGGACGAGGGGACGACCCCAGCGGCATTTCGATATCGATGCCACGTTGTTCGCTCTGCTACCGCTCTTAGTGTTCGTCCGAACGCCTAATGAATTTTTACGTCCCCTCGTCCCCTTGTCCACACAACGTGACGTGACGTGCACGTTTCCCAGACTATGCCGCTCGCGAGGAAAAGAGAAAATGAAACAGTTCCTCTTGCGCACCTAAGCGCAGAAGAACAAAACATATGACGTCTGCGGACAAACAAGTGTTGTGCTATCTGCGCACCCATCGAAGAATTTGGGGATTGACGCAGGAAGATCTCGCCGCCCTGATGGGACTTGGCAGAGAGCAGATGTCGCGGATCGAAAACGGAAAATGCGCTCCCACGGTCGATGGCGCGTTTGTCTGCGAAGTGATCTTCGGAATACCTCCATCCGCCATGTTTTCTCACGCTTACAGCGCAGTTGAGGAGCGGGTCATACGGGACATATACCAACTGCACTCGGCACTCCGCAGCCCCTTGAGTCCTGAGGACTTGCGGAAACGGGCGCTTTTTTCGTTGGCGCTGGATCGTGCGATTAGCAAGCAGTAACAAAATTTAGAGAAGTATGAGTCATGGAAATCCACAGAATTTCGTGCTTTCGCTCTACCCCTTCTGGCGCGGTGTCGCTTTTGTGCTCTTCGAGGGCCCGAACAATCCCTTTGATTGGGGCATAAAGGAAGTGAAAGGCAAGCGTAAGGATAGCAAAACGCTCGCCGAGATCAAGAAAATCGTCGACCGCTACCGGCCCGACGTCGTCGTCATTGAAGATACGGATTCGCGCCGCACCCCTCGCATCCGCAAGGTCTACCGGATGCTCGTGCATTTCGCGGAAGCAGAGTACGTAGATCTGCACCGATGTTCAAAGAGTGAAGTGCGAGCGTGTTTCGCCGCAGTCGGCGCCAGCACGAAGTATGAAATCGCAGGAGCGATCGCAACCCTGATACCGGCGTTCGCTCATCGAATGCCGCATCGGCGAAAGCCCTGGACGAGCCCGGACCAGCGACAAAACTTGTTCGACGCCGCAGCACTTGGAATCACCTACTTTGCGCGCGGTATTCCAAGTTGCTACGCAGACGACGTTGCCTCATGACGCGACGGCTCCTTGCTACTGAGGAGCACCGAATTACCGGTGTTCCTGTCGTGGCAAGGAGAAAGGAACATGAGCAAATTAAACGGCGTCGCTAATCGTGGCGAACCTGGAGGCAGCGGGCTGCTGAGCCCGAGCCAAACTACTGAATTGGCGAGGGCTCTAGCCTCTGAACTCGATCGGCTGAGGCCGATCGTAGCTTGTGAGCGCCAAGACGAGGGGTGTATCATCATCGGTCCTCTCGTCGTCGACCTCGATGGGCACGAAGTGGTTGTCGATGACTCGATCATCGCTTTGCACTGTCGAGAGTTTGCACTACTACGAGCCCTCGCGCAGAATGCAGGTCGAGTGCTCAGCAGAGACAAGCTGATCGAGCTCGCGTGGCCAGACCCCGATCGTGTGAACTCGAGCCGTACCGTCGACGTCCACATTCGCCGTCTACGGTTCAAACTCGGCGAGGCGGCTCATCTGATTCGCACCGTCGCCGGCGCCGGCTATAAGCTGGCGCGGCTCGGGGCGGCACATCGGCAGCGAACATAAGTAGGCTATCTAACGGCTCCGTGAATTCGTTCCCGGAGCCGTTAATCTAAAAAGACAATGCGATGGGCGGTCAGTCCTGCGGCTTTCCAAAAGGACTCGACGGCGATGGCCATGCAGATACGGCCATGACTTCAGATGGTCCGGATCGGACCACGCCGAGCCGGAACCGGATCGAGATCAAGCTGTCTGCCGAACAGAAGGACTTGATCGCCCGAGCTGCTCAGGTGAGGCATGTCGGGATATCGGAGTTCGTCCGTCTTGCGGCCGAGGCCGCCGCTCTGGAAGCTCTCCGCAAGTAGGCGCTCCGAGGCTCGGGGATCGCCAGGACATAATGGGCCCAGAACGTATGTTCCCACTAAATATGGGACCTAGGTCCTGGTCCCGTTCGTAAATCGCACTAGCCGGGTTGGGAGCCTGACATTGGGCAAAGCGGGCTTATTCGTCGCGGACCTGTTCGCCGGTGCCGGCGGCCTGACGCAGGGGTTCAAAGACGCCGGGTTCACGCCCGTCATCGCCGTGGAGTTCGATCGTTGGGCGGCCCAGACGTATGAGGCGAACTTCGGTCGGCATGTGCTCGTCTGCCCGATCGAAGAAGTCGGCGTCTCGGCGTCCCGCGACGGCAGCCTGACGTGGACCGGCACAGACTCTGAGGGCCAGCGCGTTTCCTGGCCGACGCCGCCGATAGATGTGCTCGTCGGCGGCCCCCCTTGCCAAGGCTTCAGCCCGCTAGGTCGTATGAGCGATTGGGAACGGGACGATCCGAGAAATCAATTATGGCGTCACTACGTCCGAATCTTGAAAATCGTGCGGCCGAAAGTGTTCGTTATCGAAAATGTGCCCGAACTTCTACGATCGTCCGAATACGAACGGCTCGAACGGATTGTCACCGGCAAAGCGCTCGGATATCGTTTGAAGGCCGATGTACTTAATGCCGCTCATTTCGGAGTTCCGCAGACAAGACGAAGAGCAATCATCGTCGGCAGTCGCGTCGGGACTGTCAGCTTGCCTCCGCAAACAATTGAGCGACACACGGTTCGTGACGCAATCGGCGACCTTTCGCTAAAGCCGAGCGATGACAACTGGCATGTCGCTCGTAATCCGCGGCCTAGTAGCCTCTTGCGATACAAGTGCATCCCGCCCGGCGGCAATCGCTTCGATCTTCTGCGGAAGCGTCCTGACCTAACGCCCGGCTGTTGGGTGAGAAAAACCAGCGGCAGTACTGACGTGTTCGGTCGCATGGAATGGAATAAGCCGGCACCAACCATCCGAACCGAATTCTTCAAGCCGGAAAAAGGACGCTATCTGCACCCTCAAGCGCACAGGCCGATTACGATTCGAGAAGCTGCTCGCCTGCAAACGTTCTTGGACTCGTTCGTTTTCGCCGGTTCCAATGTACAAGTTGCGAAGCAAATCGGAAATGCCGTTCCGATAAAGCTTGCGTTCGCGATTGCGAGGCACGTAAAGCGCCTCTTGCACATTAGGTTGAAACCGGCAGCGAAAAGGGAAGCCTCGTCGCGCGCTCAGACACGCACCGGATCACGTCAGATTGCCAAGTCAGCGTGAGCCGAATTCGCGCGATTGAGTCCGCGCGCCTAGAATGCTAAGCCGAGAGGTCCGTAAGCCGCTCACAAAGTCCGAACAGATGTCTCGCGTTCGGGCGAAGGACACGAAACCAGAACGGTTGGTTCGCAAGCTACTCTCGGAGCGCGGGGTTCGCTATCGCCTTCACCTGAACAACTTGCCGGGCAAACCCGACATCTACGTGCCGCGCTTGCGCCTTGCCATTTTCGTTCACGGCTGCTTTTGGCATGGACATGATTGCGTGCGCGGCGCTCCGCCAAAGAGCAACGTCGATTTCTGGAAACAGAAACTAACTGGAAACGCTGCGCGTGATGCCGAACAGGCGGCCAACCTACGCGAAAAGGGGATCGATATTAAAGTAGTGTGGGAATGCCAGCTTGCCTCGGCGGAACGCGCATGCAGCGCGATCGCGCGTCGCTATAAGAGGCAAGGATGAGCGGTTTGGCGGGCCTTGCCGCCGCCCGCGTCGAGTTCTTGCGCCGTATCAAAGCTGAACTACTGTTCGAAAAGGAACTCAAACCCACCGTTCTCGCGACGCTTCGAGGCAAGGGGCTGCCGAACAATATCACCCACACGATTAACGTGGCAGATATTGCCAGCGCGTCGAGCTGCCGGATTGCTTTGGAGTGGGGGAATCGACTTCCGGGAACGTACGGCAACTATGTGACTGGTCAAGGCTCCGGCTCGGATTTTGCTACAATCACGCAAGACTTCTTGAAGCAAGGCTTCGATCTGCTCGCGTCGTTGCGATCGGGCGAGTACCACTGGCGACGGGAACATAGTGTGACTCACTTTGACCAGTACCAGCATCTGGCACTTGTATCGGACGCATTGAATGCTCAACCGCAGCTCAAAGCCGTGTTCGGTGAAGAGTATCTAATCAAGCCGGACATAACCGTCGGTAGAGTTCCGATTGATCCAGACTCGATCGGCGGGCGTCCGGCTGAGCCCGTGGCCCGCTACGCGTCCCTCTTGTCCGATGCTGCTCTTGCAAGCGGAAAGCAAATCATGCTCGCAAGTGTCTCGTGCAAACTGACTATCCGTTCCGATCGCGCTCAGAACACTCGCACCGAGGCGCTCAACCTCATACGAAACCGCAAGGGCCGAACTCCCGCGATCGTTTCGGTTACCGCGGAACCTCTACCCGGCCGGATCGCATCGATTGCCTACGGCACCGGAGATATCGACTGCGTCTATCACGCGGCGCTCTACGAGCTGCAACAAGCGGTTGCAGCAGCGATGAACGACGATCAGGCGGAAATTCTAGAGACGATGGTTTCCGGAAGGCGCTTACGTGACCTGAGCGACTTAGTGCTAGACCTCATGGCTTAGCTCGACGACCTATTCTCTTCAAGATTCAGCAAAAGGGAACTACACGCTTAATTACCCTAGCTAGCGGTTCTTAAATACTGTCACCCAGCCGATCGTGTGCTGCAACGAAGCCACCGAGTTGCTATCCCTCCAGATCATAAACCTCCCGTACCAGTTAATGAGTTTACCTGCTATACGCCCAATAATGGGACGATTGTGTAGACTCCAGGTGTCACACCAGTAGCATATCTGGTTCTCTGCCTGATTTGCGTAGTAGTTTCCACACCGCTTCATTTCAATCAATTCAAAATCCTCAAATAGAGCTTCTAAACCCCAATGAGTGTATCTGTAGTAATCCCAAGGCTCTCCATGAAGAGGGCTCGTTTGTGGAACAGTAATGAGAACACAGCCGCCCTTTTTGAGCACTCGCCTGATTTCTTTTACCGCCTTCCAAGGATACGCAAGATGCTCGAAGACTTGGGTACACACGATAGAATCAAATGACTCATCGGGGAAGGGGATATCATAAATAGAACCTGCCACATCAATGCCTTCCATTGGTTCAGGTTCCATGCGCCTGACGGTGTACCGGATCTCGGGCCGAATTCGACTGGAAAGGTTCGGCTCATTGACGGTGTACCGGATCTCGGGCCGAATTCGACTGGAAAGGTTCGGCTCATGAGGCAAGGTGGGAATGGGCCTTGGCGAAAGCTACGGGTGGTAAATTTCCGAGCGATCGATGCGGCCGATGG
>Ga0182024_10024682_pt1 | contig 10667 bp, 7 predicted proteins | sample P32metaG_FD_120480 | JGI IMG/M metagenome (GOLD analysis project Ga0182024, IMG submission 120480) | Permafrost microbial communities from Stordalen Mire, Sweden - P3-2 metaG (Illumina Assembly) | ecosystem: Environmental > Terrestrial > Soil > Wetlands > Permafrost | place: Sweden: Stordalen...
AGAGCGGCGTAGTGCCTGCTTCAATCTCTAGCCACTTCTCTATAGGTGTGAACTCAATCGCGAGGTCGCCGCCGAAGCTTGAGCCACCATCTTTGAGACCTCGCCAACGTAATCCAGGCGCAACTCGCTCTGATCGGCTAGACTTGGCAGTTGAGTCGAACGAATGCTAAGGAGCGAACAACATGAACGATTGGAAATACTTGGAGAGAGATCCGTCGGAGGCCCTCGCCAGGTTGCACTTTTTCTCAGTCACGAAGAAACATTCGTCCGGTGAAATTGAGGCGCGCATCACGGTGAAGGAGTTCGCCACTGCCCAGCTGCGCGATCTGCAATTCTTCGCCGTAGCCGACATTGAGTTGAATCAGAAAACACTAAGGTTCCAACCTGTCGGATGGAGCGAAACTCTGATGGGCGCACTCGCGGAATGCCTAAAGAATTTTCGCAGGTTCGAGTATGAAAGCCTTGACCAGGCTACAGCGCCACCCACGGATTGAGGGCGGATCGAAACATTCGTGCCCCGAAGGCCGAGTTGCTCGGTCTGGGGCGGGGGTAGCTCGCCGACGTCAGCGAGCGGACGATGTCTGTGCGTCCCCGACCCAACGATCCGACGGGCCAGTCCGTGGCCAAAAGCCGCTTCGGAATCTTCAATTCCTATGATAGAGAGACTTGACTAAGCTTTTGGAAACTATGGGATCCACTGTTGGGTTGCAAACAAACGACGCCCTTCTGCGCGGGACTTCCTCAAATTGCTACAACGGCGGCCACGAATCGACTCAGACTTTCAATACATCGTTGTCCCGCGCGACGATCGCGTAAAGCACAGGGGCCAGAAAGATCGACAGTAGGAGGCGCGAAAGCAGCCCGCCCACGATCACGATCGCGAACGGTTTCTGCGAATCGCTTCCAATTCCCGTGGAAGTGGCTGCCGGCAACAGGCCAATGCACGCCACCAGCGCCGTCATCATGATGGGACGCAGCCGCAACAAGGACGCTTCGTAGGTCGCCGTAACAATGTCCATTCCTCCGAGACGAAGCTTGTTGATGAAGGAATAGAGAATCACGCTGGTCAGCACCGCGACGCCCATCAGCGCAACGAATCCCAGCCCCGACGAGACGCTGAAATTGGTCCCGGTGTACCACAGCGCCAGCAAGCCGCCCACTGGTTCCGTCACCAGCACGCTGAATAAAATAATCAGCGGAAATTTCAAGTTTCCGTAGAGTGCGAACAAGATCAGCAGGATCAGCACGATGGTCAGCGGGGCGATTACTTTCATCTGCTCCCGCGCCGCCAGATAGTCTTTGTATTCGCCTCCCCAATCGAACGTATAGCCGAGAGGAAGCTTCATCTGTTTGTCGACCTCGCGTCGCGCTTCTTCCACCGCTCCCGCCAAGTCGCGATTGCGCACGCTGAATTGCACCCCGATGAAACGCGAATTGGATTCGCGATAAATAAACGACGCGCCGTTGTCCACTTTAATATCGGCAAACTGGCTCAGCGGAAGGTGCTGACCGTTGGGTGTTGCGATCAGCAGATTTCGAATCGCGTCCGCGTCCTTTCGAAACGGCTCCTGCATGCGAACCAGCAAATCGAACTGGCGCTCGCCCTGGATCACCTGCGACGCCGCCTTGCCGCCCATCGCGGTTTCGACCATCGTATTGACGTCGTCTACGTTCAAACCATATTGCGCGATCTTGTCGCGGTTCGGCGTGACGATGAGGCTGGGCTGACCCAGTTCGCGCACAACCGTGATATCGACGATCCCCGGGACCTTCGAAATAATGCGCTTCACCTTCCTCGCGTTTTCTTCCAAAGTGGCCAGATCGCCACCGAAAATCTTCACTGCCAGCGAGCTCTTCAGACCGGTTTCCGCTTCATCCACTGCATCCTCGGCGGGCTGGGTGAAATTGAAAATCACGCCCGGAAACGCCGACATCTTTTCGTTGATGGCGTCCACCAGTTGCTTCTTATTGCGGACTTTGCCGTTCCACGCCCCGTCTCCATATGGCTTCAATCCGATGTAATATTCGTTGTTGAAAAAGCCTGTGGAGTCAGTCCCGTCGTCCGGCCGGCCTAGTTCGTTTGCCACCGTGGTGACTTGCGGAAAGGTACGCAGGATATCTCGAATCTGCGGCGATAGTTTCGAAGCCTCCTCGAAGGAGATGGTGTAAGGCGCAGTCGCACGCATCCATAAAGCTCCCTCATCCAAATGAGGCATGAACTCCGCGCCGATCAGAGGGATCAACAACAGCGACGCGGCGAATACCGAGAGCAGCAGGAGCGTCGAAACCGTGCGATTGCGCAGGCACCAGCCAAGCAAAACGCCGTAGCCGCGGCGGATGAAATTGAAGAACGATACCTTCGGCTCATGAATCTTGCCGCGCAGCAGGTATGAGCATAGTACCGGCAACAGGATCAGCGCGCAAATCACCGATCCGACCAAGGCGAACCCCATGGTGTCCGCCATCGGCTGAAATAATTTGCCGGAGGGACCGGTCAGCACGTAAATGGGCAGGTACCCCGCGATGATTACCGCGACCGCGTAAAAAATCGGCCGTTCGACGTCTTTCGCCGCCGCGCGGATCACATAAATAAGGTCGTAATCTTCGCCGTGGCGGGCCGCCAGTTCGCGGAAGACGTTCTCGACCATCACCACGGCTCCGTCCACGAGGATGCCGAAGTCAATCGCTCCGATGGACAGCAAATTTGCCGGGATGTGCCGCCAGTCCAGGCAAATGAAGGAGAACATTAGCGCGAACGGAATGGTGATCGCCACAATGATGGCGGCGCGAATGTTGAACAGAAATATTCCCAGGACGATCAGCACCAGCACCATGCCGCGAATCAGATTCTCTTCGACAGTGGTGGTTGTTTCCTCGATCAGCCCACTGCGGTCGTAATAGGGAATGATTTTCACGTCGGGTGGCAGCACGTGCTCATTCAGCTCTTTTGTCAGCGCTTCGACGCGCTTCAGTACAACCTGCGCCTGCTCGCCGACGCGCATCAGGATGACGCCTTCCACCGCGTCGTCCTGCTTCATGTAGCCGAACTCGCCGAGCCGTACGGCGTCTCCGATTTCGACCGTCGCCACGTCCTTCACATAGGTCGGGATGCCGTTGTTGGTGGCCACGACCACGTTGCCGATGTCCTCGGTGGTCTTCACCAGGCCCAATCCACGAATGTAATAAAACTGGCCCCCCTGAGAATAAAACCCACCGCCGGCGTTCGAGTTATTGGTGCTCAATTGCTGGAAGATCTGTGGAACCGTTACCCCGCGTGAGAAGAGCCGGTACGGATTCAACTTCACCTGATACTGCATCGTGGTGCCGCCGAGGCTCGAATCGTCGGCGACGCCCGGGACCGCGCGGTAGCGCCGTTCCAGCATCCACTGCTCGATGGTCTTCAGTTCCTGCGGCGTACGATCGGAACTAACCAGAACATAGCGGTAGATCAATCCGCTGGGGCTGAATAGCGGAGATACGCCTGGACTGATTCCGTTCGGCAACGTCGCATCGGCCATTCGCTCAAACGCCTGTTCGCGAGCAAAATACGGATCCGTCTCATACTCGAAGTTCATCTCCAGAGCGGACAATCCGTACAGAGAAATCGAGCGCAGCGCTTCGATTTTGGGAATGCCGTTCATTTCCACTTCGAGGGGGATGGATATCAGCCGCTCCACCTCTTCGGCGGCGTGGCCTGGCCATTGGGTAATGATTTCGACGTGCGGCGGAGACAGATCCGGATAAGCATCGATCGGCAATTTCCGGAACGACACCGCGCCCCAAAACATAATGGCCAGAGCGGCCATGATGATCACGAAGCGCTGCGAAAGGGCGAAGTATACGATGCGTGCGATCATTGATTGCTGTTCGCAAACTGTAAAAATACGCTGCCTTGAGAGACGACTCTCTCGCCCTGCTTCAATCCGCCGGCAATCTCGGTTTCTTCTCCCTGTTCCGCGCCCAGGTTGATTAAGCGCTGCCCGAATTTCCCAGTGGAGACTTCCACGTACACGAACGGCAGATTCTGGTCGTTGCGAAGAATTGCCGACGTCGGCACCGCCAGAAGGCTCCTTCCGGATTTGGTATGAATCACGGCGTCGACGAACATATCCTTCTTCAGCAGCCCGTCCGGATTTTTTGTGACAATACGCACCGACGTGGTCCGGGTGGTCGGATCGATCAGCGCTTCGATGTATCCGATCGTGCCACGGAACGTCCGGTGGAATGATGAATCGGTTTCATCCACGGCATCGCCTACGCGGACCGCTTCCAGATCGCGATCGTAAATGTGCCCTTGCACCCAAACGGTGGAGTTGTCGCTGATGGTGAAGCACGCGGTCATCCCTGCCTGGATCACCAACCCCGGCGTCACCAGCTTCTGCACCACGATGCCCGCGATCGGCGAGCGCACGGCAAGCTGCGGATTGATTGGCACGCCCTGATGCTGCGCGGCTTCGATTTCCTGTTCGGTCACGCCGAAAATCTTTAGCGCCTGCAAGTCGTTTTCGGTTTCCGCGCGCGCGTCGTTGTAATCCTGTTCCGCTGCTTCCAGATCTTTAGTGGCGATTACTTTGTGCTCCAGTAAATCCTTGCTCCGATCCAGGGTTTTCTTCGAATAGTCCTGGCGGTTGCGAGCCTTCTTGTAGGTGGAGATCGCCATCGCCACATCGGGGCTCGATACGTATAGCAGCGGCTGATTCACGGTCACCCGGGTTCCCAGGTCCACCAGTAATTTCGAAATCGGCCCATTTACTTGTGTGATCGCCTGAGTGGTGTGATCCGCGTCCCAATCCACGGTTCCAGTGGTGCGAACCACCGAGGACCAGGCGGTCCTCCGCACCTCCGCGATTTTCAAATGCGGAAGCTGCTTCGCCGGCACTTCGAACAGCGCCGCTTCATCCGCTTGCGCCGCGGCCGCGGGCGGAGGAGTTTTCTTGTACAGCCCGCAGGAACACATCAGCAGCATAGCCGCAACCAGGATCATGTGGGGCAGGTTGGCAACCTGAAGCGGGTTGGCAACCCGCTTGTGCGGGCAAATCGAAGTCACGGAATCACCTGCATTCCCACGGCTTGATTGATCTGCTCCACCGCAATCATCTGCGCCGCCAGCGCCTGCCGGTACGCAAGCTGCGTCGCCCGATAGCTGCGCTCGGCGTCCAGCAAATCCAGGATCGTCGCCGCCCCTCGCTGAAACGCATAGGCACTGATGTCGCGGGAGTCGGAGGCCTGTTTCAAGTAGCCGCTTTCATACAGGTCCACAATCTCTTCGTTACTCTTCAGTCCGTAGTACGCATTGACGACGTCGGTCTGCACGCCTACCTTGGTCGACGCCTCCGTTTCCATGGATTGGTGCACGGCAACCTGGCTGCGCGCGATCTCGCCCTGATTCCGGTCGTGAATCGGCAGGTCGATGGAGAACGACACACCGGCTCCCTGCTGGCTGGACGACTGATACCCATAATCGCCACCCCACGTCCAGTCCTTGGCGCGATTTCCGAAGGCCAACGAGACGGTATCGTTCGCGAGGGTTACGCCGGTGTGCGCTGCGAGAAGATCCGGCCGCGAATCGAGCGCCTTCTTCTGGAGATCCTCCAGCGTAACCGCAGGCTTGGAATGGACCAGTGTTCCCTTCACATCGAAATCGTCGGTCACCGACTGGTAGCCCAATAGCTGCCGCAGCGTCACCCTGGCCTGGACTAACCCGAGTACCGCGGCCGAGACGTCCTGCTCAAACTGGAGCTTCTGGATCGATAGCTTCAGGTAATCCCCCTCCGCCAGATCTCCCGCCACCAGCCGCGCATGGTTCAGTTCGACCTCCTGCGAATAATTCGCCAGATCGTCCTTCGCCAGCACCAGCACGGATTTCGCCAGCAGAACGTTGATGAAGGCTTGCACCACCTGGAATCTCAAGGTCCGCTCGTTATCAGTAACCGTCTGCGCCGCGACCTGTGTGTTGTCTTTAGCGACCACAACACGCTTTTCCCGCTTGCCGCCCTTTTCCACGGTGTAGCTAAGGGATCCGGAATATATCTGAGTATCCCAGCGGATGGTTTGTGGCATGAAAATCGGGATCGCGTCGACGCTCGCGGTCAGCGTCGGATTCGGTTTCAGCCCAGCGGTGATTTCGTTCGCCTTCGACTGATCGACATTCAACCGGTTCGCGCGCAACGACTGATTGTAGGCGAGCGCAATCCTGATGGCGTCTTCCTTAGAAATCAACTTCGCCGGCGTGTCCTGCGACATTGCAGGGATTACGACCAGCACGGTAACAATCGCGATGCGCCAGGAGGTCATTATTCAGGGGTAACCGCCTATTATGAGGGCGATCGCGATCAGGAGGGGGAAAAACCTATGAACGGGCCCTATTTGGCGGTGAGCGGGCCTTCTTCGTGCGAATCGTGGTTTTCCGCCTGGTGCCTGCTGGCCGCTTCGACATGCTCGATTGCATGGACCAGGTGGCCGTGCGAAATCATGGCATGATGTGCCGCTTTTTCAAATTCTCCGGCCGCGTGGTACTTGGCGGCGCTGCGCTGATGCTTCGCCGCATGCTCCAGGAGTTCGGCGGCTTTCAAGTGATGATCGACGCCCTTTTGCGACATGTGTTTAGAGTAACAAATGGCATTGTCAACTTGGGAAAGTTGTGGGCGCTTTCAGCGTCCAGGACAACTGCTAACTTCTTGATTCTCGCTCGCGCGGACGTCTCCAGCCAGGTGCAACCGTTGGTGCTCTCCAAACAGGATTGCGATTCAGGTTCCCGGGTCTTTCTCTCCCGACGGCAGCCGCGGCGCAAAGTGCCGTTGGGAAATGGCCGTCACATGCCGCTAATGACGGAACGCCCACGTAAGTAAATCATTAGAAGTTTGTTGTCCCTATAGGAAACGTGTGGTCGGCCATCCGGAATGTATGGTCCGATAATGTTCAGATTGCAGGGACTCACACTTCCCACATGAGGACTTGGGGGCACCAACCGGAATTCAGTCAGCTGACCGGCTCTCCAGTAAAGCCAGGGCCGCAGTCCGATCAGCGCCGGCCCGCCGTTCAGAAGATCGGCTTCAGGACCATGCGGCCGTACGCGATAAACGCCATGAGGAGGCCCAGCACGCCGCTTAAGATGATGGGCGTGATCTCGCCGTACTTGGCGTGCACCCAGACGAACACGAGGCTCTCGATTGCCAGGACCGTGGCGGCCACCACCGTGAGCGCCGGCTGCCAGTGGAAGGCGGCGGGGACGATCAGCCCGACCGTGCAGACGAGTTCGAGTATGCCCAGGGCCATCCAGGCTTCCCGCGGCAACGCGCCAAAGGACGGGACCTGCCCGCTTACCTTGTCGAACATGAAGACCTTCATGACGCCCGACGCTCCGTACACAAGCGCGGCGAGGACCTGCAGGATCCACAACAGGATGTTCAACGTGTGCCTCCTCCCGGGTTTCGCGTCGGCGCGCGCAGAGCGGTTTCTCCGCGCGCGATCCACGTTCTGAGCCTAGATCTAGTGACCATGGATACCTCATGATATCCAACCGTGCGATCGCCGCTCGCATCTAGGCGCGGTCATCAACTTGATGGTATTGGGTCAACCGATCCTATACCGCTCCAACAACCTTCGTCGCCGAACCTCCGAAGTTCGCTCGAAACGGCGTTCGAGGAAGTTTGCCGATAATGGCGGATATCAGGGAGGCCATGGTCTACTTCATCAAGGTCGATATACTGAACCTCCCTCCGACACTCGCCGGTTCACTTCAATTTGAAGCGACTTCGCTTGGAAGCGAGCGAAGTTCAGCCCGCCAAGCTTGATTAACTCGAACTCCTCCTGGCCCCGTTCGGCAAGCATCACGCCTTCAGCATGGTGGGCGTGTGCGCCTAGGATCAGGTGACCGATTTCGTGGGCGATCGCAGCTCCCAGAAAGGCTGGCACATAAGCGGCGACCGGAGCGATGCCGCGAGCATGGCCATTAAGCTGCTCCGTCAATTTGACGACCGCCGGATAATACACGCCCCCAGAGCCGTTACCACCTGCGTTCTCCGTGAACCCGAGATTCTCCTGGCTGGTCCACGCAGGTCGCTCGGTGGTGACGCGGAACCAGAAATCGGCGCGGCCGCGGCCGCTCTGGCAACGCTGCGGATTGGTCCGATTTTCAGAGCAATCCATCCAGATGAGGCCGACGCCGACATGATGGAGGATACCGGCCGTTTCTCTTTGAGCCTCCTTTAACAAGCGGTAGTCGACTTGCGCTTCGTTCACGACGCGCAAGGTGATAGATGGAAGGTCTCGGCTAGAGGACGGAAGTATGACCACTGCCGCAGTGACAATGAGCTGTAATTTCATGGTGCCCTCGGGCCGCGAGTTGCGCGGCCGAGGGCGAGTGCGATTGTCTGGGCGCTGCTACCGGAATGCGTGTCGGGTAATCTCTGAAATACTCTGCGGGTAAGCACGCAGACACTTGAAAAAAGGTCATTTATTCAGGGCGAGTATGATAAACTTCGTGCACTGTGGCCGATCCAGCCGATTCAAAAGCTCGCTTTTTGCGCTTTGAGCCATTTGAACTCGATCCCCGAGCTGGCGAACTTCGCAAGCACGGCATCAAGATCAAACTGTGTGAGCAACCCATCAGGATTCTTCTCATGCTGCTGGAGCATCCGGGCGACGTCTGGCGGGCCCACGATTCCCGCCTCAACCGCCTTAAAGCGCGCGAGGTGTTATTTCAACCAACCAGTTTTGACATAAATCATGTTCGAGTCCGGCTGCTCGACGCCTTGCAGCCAGAAAATCCGCGAGCCGTCGCGCGACACTGCCAGCAACGAGCTAGAGGCATTCATGAGGGCGGGCTCGCGTAATCCGGAGAACAGTTCGCTCGGCGCGCCAAAGCGCACATCGTTACCCATCACTTCCACCGTCACCGACATGACACGTTGGCCGTCGACGTAGACGATCTCCTTACCATCCTTGCGCCATACGGCTCTTCCACCGGACGGAGCAATCTGCCGGCGCGGCCCGGGCCCCGCGAACGGCCGAACGTAAAGACCGCCCCGCGGGGATCCGTTTTGGTACACGAACCAGCGGCCGTCCGGCGAAAAGCGTGGTCCAAAAATTAGAGCTCCGTTCTCCGCGATGGGCCTTGGCTTGGTCTCTTCCGGACTCCCATCGAGTTGCTCGGAAAACAGCCCCTGCGCGGTCGACGCAATCAACTGCTTGCCGTCGGGGGAAATGTCCAGTGAACGGACACCTCCCAGTCCCATCTTCCGCAACTCATGAACCTCGCCCAAACCGCTGGCGGACATTTCCACGAGGGCTCCTTTTCGAATCCCGATCAGCTTGGACCCGCCCGCGGACCAGCCAAGCCAACGCGAATCCCTTGGCAGCTCCAGCCGACCCGGTTGCCCCACGTCCAGCATCCAGCTCGCCTCATCTGACGCGAGCATATGCCTTTCGTCCGGAGACAGGGTCACATTAAGGAATGAACTGAATGGACCCGCAATGCCGATTGGATTGCCCTGCCGGTCAAAGATGTTGACTTGCGACAAGGCGGCCTTACCTGGACGCCAGGCCACGGTTCCGTTGCGCGCGACTGAAAACATTCCGTGCGAATCGCCAGGCTGCGATGCGACCCCCTGCGCCACCGACTCGGCGTCCCCCTCCAGTCTGCGTGCCCACCGATTTAATTTCTGCGAATAGAGGTTTTCGTCGCGGACGAAGAGGACGCGGCCGCCGCCGGCGGGTGTGTAGCGGGCAGCCGTCTGGTTGTTGAGCAGCAAGACGGGATCAACGGCTTTTCCGTCGCGAAGACTGGCCAGGTAGACCGCACTGCTATCGCGGACTCGGCACATGAACAGGAAGTCCTCACTCCCGGGCAGAAACTCGGGATAAAGGCAACTGCCGTTCTTGAGCGCGCCGGGTAACTCCACCGGCTTGAGTTCTCCGCTCGAAGCCGGAGAGGTGCGCAGCAAATTACCCATGGAAATCAGGATCGTGCCATGGTCGCTCCAGTTTCCTCCGCGCGAAAAGTTGGGCGCCGGGGCGACGACTTGCGGAGGGCCGTCCGGCAGGCGAACTTTCATAAGGAGCAACGCTGCCTGGGGGAACACGACGCTGGCTGAATCCGCTGACCAGAACGGCGAGTCGTTAATTGCCTCGGATCCCGGTACTGGGTAGGGCTCCGGCGAATCGAGTCTACGCACATACTCTCGGTCCTTGGTGTTGTACAGCACCGCGGAGCCGTCGGGCGATATTTCCGGTACGGACAATTCGTTCCCAACCTGTCTCAGCGTGATCCCGGAAGGAGGCACGATAGTAAGCGTGATGGCCGGCGGATCATGGCTAGCCGAGCCCGGTCGCAGCGAGCCGAAGATACCCGCGACTGCCGCGAAAGCAGCTACGGCCCAAGGCCATCGACCAGCACGCCGGGCCCGCGCCGCGATATCGGTCGCGGGAGCCGCCGCAAGCCACTCCAGGTTGGTTTTCAGATCGAGCGCCGATTGCCAGCGCTCGTCCGGATCTTTTTTGAGACACTCTCGCACGACCCGATCGAGCGCTTCCGGCGCGACAGTCGGCGGATCGCTTTCCAGAATCGCGTCGGGCCCGTCGAACGCGCGCTTTCTGGTGATCATTTCAAACAGCACCGCGCCGAACGAAAAAATATCCGAGCGCGCGTCCGTCTCTTTTCCCCGCGC
>Ga0182024_10024683_pt1 | contig 10667 bp, 8 predicted proteins | sample P32metaG_FD_120480 | JGI IMG/M metagenome (GOLD analysis project Ga0182024, IMG submission 120480) | Permafrost microbial communities from Stordalen Mire, Sweden - P3-2 metaG (Illumina Assembly) | ecosystem: Environmental > Terrestrial > Soil > Wetlands > Permafrost | place: Sweden: Stordalen...
GGAATTCCGATGGCCTTGATGTCCACCACGGGCGCATCCACCAGTGCGAGCAGAATGTCCAGGTCGTGAATCATGACATCATACACCACATCAATATCCAGGCTGCGCGGCGTGAACACACCGAGGCGATGAACTTCAAAATAAAGAGGACGATTCAGTATCGGCATCACCGCGACGATCGCGGGATTAAATCGCTCCAGGTGCCCGACTTGCAGGATGCGTCCCGCGCTGGAGGCTGCGGCGAGCAATTCATCCGCTTCCGCCAGCGAGGCAGCCATCGGCTTTTCGACCAGCGCATCGATGCCGAGTTCGAGCAAGCGGCAGCCGACGCGCGCATGCTGGACAGTGGGCACGGCCACGCTCGCGGCGTCCACCTGGCCGGCGAGCGATTCGATATCCTGGAAAACTTTTGTGGAAAATTCGGCGGCGATTTTCTCGGCGCGCTCGGCGCTAACATCCACGATGCCGATGAGTTCCGCGTCGGCGAGTTCGCGATACACGCGTGCATGATTCCGCCCGAAATCTCCGGCGCCCACGACTGCAACGCGGACTTTGTTTGGGCTGGCTCCAAGTAGAGCCCGCTCCCGATGACCACCCTGAATTCCCAAACTCACAACTTCCCCTGTTTCGCCGGACGTTCCGCCCCTCCGATGGCCTCCAGCGGGAATGCTTCGATAGCGATTCCGGCGGCGTCGGCGGCTTCGATGACGCGCGCTCGGTCGAACAGTAGCGTGCGGCCCGCGTCCATCCCCAGCGCGGTGACACGGCAACGCTGCATCACTTCGACGGTTTTGAGGCCCACAACGGGTACATCGAATCGCATGTCCTGCCGGGGCTTGCTCACTTTTACCACGACCAGCGTGCCGCCATCCACGATGCGCGCGGCGCGCTCGATAGTTTCATCCGTGCCCTCCATGGCTTCGACGGCCACGCAGGCGCGGTCGCGAATCACCACCGTCTGGCCAAGATCGAGTCCCGCAATTTGCCGCGCAATTTCACGGCCGTAGGAAATATCCTCCGCTTCGTGCGCGTCCGGCGCGCGGCGCGTTAGAACGCCTGGAGCGGGAACCAGCGGCTTCAAAAACGAGGTCGAGTCCACCAGTTGGACGCCTTCCGATTCCAGAACGTGTGCGACGGCCCCGATCAGCGAATCGGTATTTTTCAGCGGCAGCGAAAGCAGAAGTTTCGCCAGTTTCCAATCCGGACGAATCGAGCTGAAGATTTTATTGTGCTTCACCTGCCCGGCCATGACGGCGCGGGTGACGCCCTCCTGATGAAGCAATTCCAGCGTGCGCGACAGCTCGCCCAGGCTGACCCAATGCAAACGCGCCGCGACTTTTTCGAGTTCCGGCGAAGCCTCTTCGCGAATGGCGATCACGGCCATTTCAATTCCCTGATCGCGCGCCGCCTGCAAAACGAGAAATGGAAATTGGCCGTTGCCCGCAATCAAGCCCCATCCGGTGGTGACAACCGGAATGGCAGAGGAATCCGTAAGCGCCGAGGAATTCACTTGTGCAGACCACGCTCGGCCGATTCGATAAATTCCACCAGTTCGCGGACGTCAGCCGAACCATTCAATTGCGCGCGAATCTGTTCCAGCGCCTGAGTAGTGTTGAGTTTGGAGCGAAGAAGCAGGCGGAAGGCGCGCTCGAGGGTTTCCAGGCGCGTGCTGTCGAATCCGCGGCGTTCGAGACCGACCTTGTTCATGCCATAGCATTTCGTTTCGCGCTCAGTGACCACTCGTGAAAAGGGCGGCACATCCTGAGTAATGACGGTGCAGGCGCCGATGTAAGCGTAGCGGCCCACGCGACAAAATTGGTGCACTGGGCTGAAGGCCCCGACATTGGCGAAATCCTCGACGACCACGTGACCAGCGAGCGTGGCGCCATTCGCAAATACGGTGGAGCTGCCGACCATGCAATCGTGGGCCACGTGGGAGTAGGCCATGAAGAGATTGTCGTTTCCGATGCGCGTGACGCCGCCGCCTCCGGTCGTGCCGCGGCTCACCGTGCAGAATTCGCGAAAACGGTTGCCGTCGCCGACGATCACCTCGGTATGTTCGCCGGTGAATTTCAAATCCTGAGGATTGCCGCCCACGGAACTGAACGAATCAAAAACGTTCTTGCGTCCGATGCGCGCGGGACCGCGAACCACGGCGTGCGATTCAAGGACGCAGTCGTCCCCAAGATCAACGTTATCCCCAACGACGGCAAATGCGCCCACCCGGACATTTTGTCCCAGGCGCGCGCTGGCGGAGACCATGGCGCGTGAATCGACTTCACTCATCATTTTTACTCATCACGCGCACCAACAGCTGCATCCGTTGCGGTGTCATTCAATGTGGCTTCGGGCTCGCGATCCACTAACATGCAGCGCAGCACGGCATCCGCGGCTACTACACCGTCGACGGTGGCCACGCATTGCAGCTTGCAAAACTTCACCTTCCACTTCAGCACGTTCACTTCGATGCGCAACTGCTCTCCGGGCACGACCGGCCGGCGGAAACGCGACTCATCCACAGCAGCCAGGTAGAACAGCTTCTTGTCCTTATCCGGGATTTCCGACAGAAGCAGGATGCCTCCCGTCTGCGCCATGCCTTCGATGATCAGGACTCCCGGCATGATGGGCTTTCCGGGAAAGTGTCCCTGAAGAAAATTTTCGTTGATGGAAACATTTTTTATTGCAACGATGCGCTTGCCTGGGACAATTTCAAGGACGGCATCCACCAGCAGGAACGGATAGCGGTGCGGCAGTATTTTCTGGATGCCCACACTGTCAAGAATCATTTCATATCCCCAAGTCGCGCCCATAGGAACGCCAAATTACCGGACGACGATGCATTGAATTATAAGCGAAATGCGCCGGTCGGCAAACGAAGTTGCCCCCTGTCCGGTGCGTTGTTAGCATAGCACCGCGAGGAAGGTTTTCTTGCCCATGTTGACGCTCTTAAAATGGCTGCGGACGCGCGAAGCGGCGATGACGCAGCTTTTGGGGAAATTTGTGTGCGCGGAATCGCCCAGCGTGGACAAGCCGGCCGTGGATCGTTTCGGCAAAATGGTCGCGGCGGAGTGGAGGCGGCGCGCAGCGAAAGTCACGATCTTGCGGCAGCGCGAACGAGGGGATCACATCCGCGCGGAATGGAATTCGCGAGCAAATCGGGGCAACGGACAGATTCTGGTTCTCGGCCATTTGGATACGGTATATGACGCGGGGACGCTGGCGAAGATGCCATTTCGATTATCACGAGGACGCGCTTATGGGCCCGGCGCGTTTGACATGAAGGGCGGGCTGGTGATCGCTCTCTTCGCTGTGGACGCACTTGCCGCGGCGGGCCTTTTGCCCGAGAAGCGCGTCGTTTTTCTGTGGACAAGCGATGAAGAAATCGGCAGTGGAACTTCGCGAGCCATGATCGAACGCGAAGCGCGGCGCAGCGATGCCGTCTTGGTCCTGGAGCCGGCGTTGGGAGCGGATGGCCGCGTAAAAACGGGCCGTAAGGGCGTGGGCGAAATTGAAATTGTGGCCACCGGCCGCACGGCACATGCGGGGCTGAATCCGCAAGATGGCATCAACGCGATCGAGGAAATTGCGCTGCAAATTGCGCGCATCTCGCGATGGAATCAGCCGAGCCGCTGCATCACGGTAAATGCCGGACTAATCGAAGGCGGCACGCGCACCAATGTGATCCCAGAGCACGCGCGAGTTGTGGTGGACGTTCGCGCAACACGCGCTTTGGATATGCGCGCGCTGGAGCGGATGTTTCGCGCGCTGCGCCCAATTCTGCGCGGCGCAAAGCTGGAAATTCGCGGCGGGTTCAACCGGCCGCCCATGGAACGAAAAACCGCCGCAGCATTATTTTCCAAAGCGCGAAAGCTTGCGAAAGAAATGGGCATAGTGCTCGGCGAAGCCCACGTAGGCGGCGGCTCGGACGGTAATTTTACGGCAGCGCTGGGCATTCCAACACTCGATGGACTCGGCGCAGTGGGCGAGAGCGCGCACAGTTCGGATGAGAATATTCTGATTCGCGCGCTGCCTGACCGCGCTGCGCTGATCGCGGGGCTATTGGCCACGGGTTGAAAAGCTCTTTACCGTCGGTGTGAGAACTGGGTATGGGTTCATGTAGCGCCCGCCTTCAGGCGGGCATCCGCTTGATTCCAAAGTGCCCGCCTGAAGGCGGGCGCTACATAAACCTCGCAAAGCGGAATTCGCTCACAAACTTCTATAAGTAAGCTTTGTGCAGAAACTGCGCGGTGGCTAGCATTAATTCACTGTAATCCTCATGCAGGACTGCGCGGATGGCGTCTTCCGTGGAGGAGCCTGCGTTGATGCGTTCCAGAATTCGCTCCAGGTCGTCCATGGAATTCTCAGTGATTATCTCTTCAACAACGGCCAGCGACCAGGCGTAGGCGTTGGAAGCCGTGTCCCTCGACAAGGTCATCCAGGAAGTTTCATACGAGAGCAGCGAGAATTCCATGTGGTGCTCGTAGGCTGCCGAGAGCGCCGCAGCGTTGACCCTACTGCGTTTCCCTTCCATGTATTGCGCTATGCCCTCCTGCAGCCAGACGGGGCAGCGTTCGCCTGTCCTCTGCCCTACGAAGCTGTGCGTCAGTTCGTGCTTCAGAACGCGCGCCAGTTCATCGGTCATGGTGGACAATCCGGAAACAGGGATGCGCATGCGTCCATCGTTGAGCGCGCCGGACCACGCCGGCGCGCGGGTGATGTCCATAAAAGTTTGGTTGGTGTACAGAATCACGCCGATGGGCTCGGGAGGAACGTAGTTGAGCGTGGAGGAAATTTCATCGAATTGGGATTCGAGAGTTTTGAGTACGTCGCGGGCCAGTTCCGGAGCGGCCTCGCCGTTGTATTTCAAACGGAAATGGGCTGTCTCTCCCTCGTGATACTCGGCCTCTTCGCGCGCATCGCGCTGCGCTTTTTCAAGCGCGCGCTGGGTATCTTCATCCGGCTTGAGTTCCATGGCGCGCTGCCATTGCGTGACGGCATCGGCGGCGCGGTTCAGTCCGTAATAGGCCCAGCCGGAAAGTTTGGCCACTTCGGCTGAGTCCGGATCGATGCGGCGGGCGCGATCGAGCAAATCCGATGCCGCGGTGTACTCACTGAGTTTCAAATGCAGGTAGGCGGCTTCCAGCAGCAAGCCCACGTTATCGGGATCGAAGCGAAGGCCAATGTCGTAGTGAGCCACCGCGCGTTCAAAATCGCCCACGCTGATTTCAAATTTGGCGGCCGCGCTTTCCGCCGCGACCACACGGGCAATCGCCGTAGGAGTGGGATTTGCTGCCGCCTCGGATTCCAGCTTCGAAAGCAAATTGTTGTCAATCGTGCCATCGCGCACGGCTGCTTTGGCTGCCGGATCGGAGGTCGGCGCGGCCAACTCACTGGGGGGCGCAATCGGGAGATTGGCTGCGCGATCCCCCGGAGTTCCCGCGGTGGAGATTGGCGAAGAGTCGTCGTGGGTTACATGATCGACGATGGAAACTGGAAAACTGAATCGCCCGGCGGGAGTGTCATAACTGACCTGGCCGTTTTCCTGGGTCACGTGCGTGGCGGTGATTTTTCTGCCGCTCTTCAGATAAATCGTGTCTGCAAATACACTGCCGGGAATAGCTGAGGCCAGACACAAGATCGCGAAGAAACGAAGGGGATGCGCCGCGGGAGACCGCATGCACCTATTTTACCAAGAAGCCCTTGTGCCAAACCGCGCGCATTGTCGCATGATGCCCAATCCAGCTACAGCCGGTTTAGGTGGCGCCGGCGTCCCGCCGGCGGTCTTTGCTTTACTGAGGCAGGCACAAAAATGCTTGCGTGTGTGCGCAAAAAAAGGCGGCCAATTTTGGCCGCCCTGAACTCGCAACAATTGTTGAGAATAACTTAACGTGCGCGGGCGGTCTGTGCCCACGCCATCAATTTTACTGGCCGCTCTTTGGAGCGGTCGGGCTAACCACTGCGCGCCAAATGACCACAGCAGTCACCGCTGCGATGGCAGGAATCGCGATCCAAAGAAAATGATTGCGCGCCGTGGGGTGCGGAGACTGCGGATTTGCCGCAGGAGGATCTTCGCCTTCCACATCGAGCCGGTATGAGTTGCCGGCTTCCAGGGTTTTAACTTCATCGCCCATGGTAATTTGCAAAGTTCCGCGTGTGCCGGTCAAAACCAGTTCGGTAGAGCTGATCATGCTGACTTGGCCGGAGGCTGGCTGCGCGTTCAGGGGACGAATCGTTGCGCCGTCGGCAATCAGTTGAAAGGTCTGCCCAGCCGAGGAGGAAACAACCACCGTCCCGCTGTCCAGATTGGCCGAGAATCCGTTCGGAAAGGAGTGAACATCGGCAATACTGTTCTGGCGCAAAACAATTTGTCCGGATCCGAGCTTGACACGAAGAGTGGAATTGGCTGGTGTCTGCAGGCGGTCGCCGTCATAAATCGTGGCGCCACTGGTTGTTACGCCTGCGCCAACGTTGGCGTTCTCAGAGGCTAAAACAACGCCTAGCGGAGCCTCTGGCGCGGTGCCTGGTGCGGCCATAACTGGCGCTTCGATCAACACAACAGTCAACGTGGCAACCAAAATCGCGGAAAAATATTTACGCACTTAAGCCTCCCGACACACTTGCATAACAAGAGTAAGTAGAAGCGGGAAAAGTGTCAACACGTAAATCACTGTATGAGCGAAATATGTACCCCTTCAGGGCACCATGAACTTTGGGACTAAAGTACTAAGAATCAGCGTCCTCGCGAGGGTACTGAGTCTGTTTTACCGGGCTCATGGGGCGATTCCCGCGGACTTTTGAGAGGCCTCACGAATGGCCTTGAATTCGGCTCCCGGGTTCCATTCCGGCATGTGCGGGTCATTGGCGACGCGATAACCGACCAGGAAAAAAAGCTGGGAATCTTGAACCGCTCCGCTCAGATCCCAATCCGGTTGAATTTTGTCGGCGGGCTTGTGATACATGTCGGCGGTATATTTTCTGCGCTCCTCGATTCCCCAGCCTTCGGGCTTGCCGAGGAACTCCACGCCTTCGTCCGGATCAAAGGCGGGGACACCGTGTTTGGCGAATTGGAAATGATCGGAGCGGTAGTAGAGGCCTTTCTCGGGCTCCGGGTCGAATTTCACGACGCGGCCTTGATCTTTGGCCACGGCGTCAATCACATCGTCCAGGGTGGATGCGCCGCGGCCAATTTGTACAATGTCTTGCGTGCGGCCGTGCACGTTCATTCCGTCCATGTTGACGTCCAGCGCGGTGCGTGCGAGTGGATAGAGGGGATGCTCCACGTAATATTGCGAGCCGAGGAGGCCCTGCTCTTCCGCGGTCACGGAGAGAAAAATAATGCTGCGGCGCGGCGGGGTTGATAACGCTTTGTAGGCGCGCGCCATTTCCAGAAGCGCTGCGGAGCCGGAGGCGTTGTCTACTGCGCCGTGATAAATTTTGTCGCCGTTCACTTCGGGCCCGATTCCGAAGTGGTCCCAATGAGCGGTGTAGATCACGTAGGAATTTTTCAGATCGGGATCGCTGCCGGTGAGCTTGGCAATCACGTTGTGTGAATCGATGGTGCGCAGCGAGTTGTGAATGTTGAGTTTGGCGCGCATGCCCAGCGTCACCGGTTTGAAGTCGCGGCGAGCGGCGGCTGCGATCAGCTTGTCGAGATTCTGTCCGGCGGCTTGGAATAATTTTGTGGCGAAATCAGAGGTAATCCAACTTTCCACGGCGAGGCGTCCCATGTTGTTGTCGGGCGCGGCCAGATCGAATTGCGTTGCGCCCCAGCTGTCGCGCACTACTTCCCACGGATATCCGGCGCGGTCGGTTTGGTGAATGATGATGCAGCCGGCAGCTCCCATTTGCGCGGCTTTTTCAAATTTGTAAGTCCAGCGGCCGTAGTAGGTCATGGCCACGCCGCCGAATGTTTTCGGGTCAAGTTTGCTGGGATCGGCGGGATCTGGCACGGGCGGGTCGTTAACCAGGACGAGGAGAACTTTTCCTTTTACGTCCGCGTCTTTGAAATCGTCCCACTGAAATTCCGGCGCCTGCACGCCGTAGCCGACGAAAACCAAGTCGGCGTCAATCGCGGAATTTTCCGTGACGCGCTTGGACCAGGCCACGAACTCGTCCTGAAATTTCGGTTCCAGCGTGCGCCCGTGACCCGTCAGCGTGAGCTTCATGTTGGCATCCGGAGTGATGCCCACGAGAGGCACGCTCTGCAAATAGGTTCCGTCCGGGTTGCCCGGCTCCAGACCCGCCGAGCGGTACTGGTCTTCAAGGTATTTGATTGTGAGTTGCTCGCCCTTCGATCCCGGCCCGCGCCCCTCAAATTCATCCGAGGAAAGAACGCGAATGTGATTGAGGATGCGATCGCCGGAAAACGATGCCAGCGCCGCAGCGGGAGGACTCGGCGCGTGCGAACAGCCAGCGAGAGCAGCGGCGGCGGCAATGCACGCCAAATATAGAATTAATCTTAACGGATGATACGGTCTGCAGGGCTTCATGGACTTCTCCCTCGCCGCGCGAAATAAACAAATGGCCGCGCCGATGCATATTATCCCGCGCCGCGCGGATAGACAATTTGAGTCCAAAGCAGCGGAGGACCAGATTCCGGGAAGACACTTCATCAGATGTATTCTTTCTTTCAAGCTGGATATGATGAAGGGATGGACGAAGATAAGTTTCGCAGCCTACTACAGATGGGGCACGGACGTGCGATCCTCTATGCCAAAAACCATGATGTCAAGGGCTTTCGAAACCTGATCCTTGATGATTGTCTGCATTGTCGCGCCTATGACCCCCAGATGGAAGGCACACGTGCGTCCTATATGCTGGATCTGTTGGACCTGACGCCGGACAAGGAGTTTTATTATGACGAGGTGCTAAAGGCGCTACCCGGCAGTGGAGATGATTGGGACGCAGCGCAAAGATTTCATTTTGCGGCATGTTTGGCACTCGATGGGAATGAGCGGGCAAAGCGAATTATGTATGAGAGTTACAATCCTGGGCCGAAGAAAGGGGAAGCCCTCGCAATCGAATTCCTCCAAATGGATGGAATCAAAGGGCTCCTTTTTGCGAGTGAAAAGATCGGCGCGTTGCTGATGACCACGACGGAAAAATTTGACTTTGGCTGGTTGTTAAGCGTGGCAAGTGAAACTTTAGGGGAGCAGGAGAGTCGAAACGCATTGCAGAAGGCAGGGGCCGAAAGACCTTTGATCGAAACGTACCGATTGGCTGAGGAAGCGAGCCGAAATCAGTTCAGCGAAAGTCTGCGGAAATCTTCTGAAATGATAAATGCTAGTTATGAACAGCTAAAGCCTAGGCTATTGGAGATGACTTCCGGCTGGATGACTAGCTGGGGCGAACGAACCAGCAAAGCTGAATTGGAGCAGGCTGCACGGGGGCTGGCCGCAGCGCAAGACTCCAAAGAACAGTTTGCTCATTTAAGCATCTTCAGACGTCGGCTTTTTCCGCTCGATATTCAGATACTGCTCAACTTAGTCGGCCAGGAACAAGACCGCGTGGGACTTGCTGCATTAAGTGCTCTCTCGCAGATTACGCATCCAGCAGTCAGACAACTCGCGTTCGAACTTGTGGAAACGCAGGCTAGATGGAGGGGGCAAGCCATTAAGCTACTAGTGCGGAACTTTATGCCTGGGGATCACGGAATCGCACTCCGTTGGTTTGAGAAAGAAGGAGACCAGGAAACTATGCACTCCCTCGGTATGGACATGAAGGACCTCTGGGAACGGCACCCAGATGAGGAAACCGAAGTGCCTATGCTGCTCACTTTGTACGAACGAGGACCATGTTCGTTTTGCCGCGAGTTTACGGTTCGTCGGTTGATTGAGCGCAAGGCGTTGACGGAGCAACTTCGACTGGAATGTTCGCACGATGCAAATGGTCACATCTGCGATTTGATCAAGGAATTGTCCCCTACTGGATAGGAAGGCCATCAAAAAAATATCCCGGGCGCATCGCCGTGCCGCTGAGCTGAGTTAGAATATCGGCGCGGCGCGCGAGAAGCGGCGCATGAGGCTCTCTTGATTCATCGGATGATTTTTCATAATGACCGGATTGTTGCTGTCGAAGAGGCGCGGCTATCGCCTGGCCAGGCCGGGCTTTTGAATGGCTGGGGACTGTTCACTACCATGCGGGTTTTTCGGGGCGAACCGTTTGCTTATGAGCGGCACTGGCGGCGGTTGGAAAAAGATGCCGGCCGAATTCGTCTGCCATTTCCTTTCGATGCGGGGCAAGTGCGGCGGAATCTGGGCGAATTGCTGGCGGCCAATCAAGTGGTGGAGGGCACGGCTCGAATTTACATGATTTACAACCGCGTGGGATTCTGGCAGAGCGGCGAACCGACGCCTGAGGTGGACTTGATTCTGTACACGGCTGGGCTTCCCGCGCATACGGATCAGGCGCGGCTGGGCGTCGCCGAGCATGGCCGCCACGCTGCTTCGCCGCTGGCTGGAGTGAAAACTACTTCGTGGCTGAACAATGTGTGGCATTTGGCTGAGGCGCAGAAAGCGGGCTGGACGGAAGTGATTTTGCTGAACGAGCGCGGCGAAGTGGCGGAGTGCACGTCCGCGAATATTTTTTGCGTGAAGGGCGGCGCGGTTTATACGCCGCCGCTTTTGTCGGGGTGCCTCGAAGGAGTGACGCGCAGCGTGCTCCTGGAA
>Ga0182024_10024684_pt1 | contig 10667 bp, 9 predicted proteins | sample P32metaG_FD_120480 | JGI IMG/M metagenome (GOLD analysis project Ga0182024, IMG submission 120480) | Permafrost microbial communities from Stordalen Mire, Sweden - P3-2 metaG (Illumina Assembly) | ecosystem: Environmental > Terrestrial > Soil > Wetlands > Permafrost | place: Sweden: Stordalen...
GCGATTTTCGCAATGCTCGGCGAGTGTGGCTTCGCGCGCGTGGAGGCGGCGGTGCCAGGGGCGGAGACCACCGGATTCGCGTTGCGGTTTCGCGCTGCCGGCAAGCCGATTCACGCCGGGGCATTCGTCGCGCGGACATGAACGACTATGGAGGAGGTAGCCGGCTGCGCGGACATCAGAAGCTCTGCCCTTCGGCGGCTTGTGCGAATGCGCACGAATGCGTTGCGCGGGTCGTCGCGGCAAGCTTCTCAGAATCAATGCCGTTGGCGCAGTTAGCGTCGAGTCGATGCAGTTAGCGTCGCTGCCGGAGACCGTCGCTTGCGTTGATGGCGGCCAATGTCTAACCTTTTCGCAATCCATGATTAAGCGTGTCGCGACGATAACGGCGGCGTGCGCGTTGCTGGCAGCAGTCGGGTGCACCACGCGCAATCCGCCAACGGGGGAGAACTATTACGTTCAGGCCACCCAGGAGTACTCGCAGCACTTCTATAAGCCGGCGATCGACGACTATCAAAAGCTCATCGACGAGTATCCGTTCAGTCCGTTCGCAGAAGAGGCTGAGCTGAACATCGGGCTGGCGTATTACAAATCCCACGACTACGCCGAGGCGATCGGCACGCTCAACGACTTCCTGCGGATGCATCCGACCAGCAAGCATCTCGATATCGCGTCGTATTATTTAGCGATGTCACATTACGATCAGATTGGGCGGCCGGATCAGGATCAGACCCATACGCAGCTTGCGCTGGAGCAATTCGAGACCATTTCACGGCGTTTTCCGGAGAGTGATTTCGCGGCACTTTCGCGCGAGCAGATCGAGATCTGTCGGGAGATCCTCGCGCGGCACGATTTTATGATTGGCGAATTCTATCAGGGGCGCGCGAATTTCAGGGCGGCCGAATCGCGCATGGCCCAAGTGCTGGCGCTGTATCCAGACACTCCGATCGCGCCCGAAGATCTGTATCAGCTCACGCTGACACTCGAAAAGCAGGGCAAGAAATATTCGGCGGCGCAGGCCTTTACCGCACTCCAGATGCATTTCCCTAATACCAGCTACGCCACGGTCGCCGACCAGCAACTGAAGAAGCTCCATCAGCCGATCGACACCGAAGAGGATCCGCTGACGCTGGTGCTAGCCGAGAGCGGTTACAATGCCGATCAGAATGCGCAACAGGTCTCGGTGCACGAAAGCCTGGATACCCTCGCCGCAAACGACAGCGGATCGAGCGCGTCAGGCGGCGGTATTCCAATTCTGCCGGCCTCGATGGCGTCAGGCACGAAGAATACCGGCGGCCTTGGAGCCGAGCAGAAGCAACCGAATCCCGGTCCGGCGACGCTCAAAACGGTCAGGCTGTCGTCGTCGGATCCGCCGCTTTCGGTGATTTTCGATTTGAGCGGGCCGGTCAATTACGATCAGCATCTGGATACCAGCGGTGGATGGTCGACGCTGACGCTCTATTTGAAGCAGGTGACGCCCGAGACCAGCCTGGCGCGGCACATGGTGTTCCACCGATCGATTTTCCGCGATTGCGATATCGACAGCGACGCAAGTGGTACGAAAGTCGTGGTGAATACGTTGCCGGTGACGCGTTATGCGGTGGTGCCGCTCGACCAGCCGCCGCGGCTACTGGTGACGTTCACGCCTGCGGTGACCGGGACCACCGTTGGCGCGGCGAGTAGCGCTCCGGTGATTCCGATGGGCATCCCAGACGCATCAGATGGCGGCGATCCCACGGCCAATTGAATCCGCTAAATCACAGATTCTCCACAACGGCGTTAACGCACCCGTAGACTCGCTGCCCTCACTCGACGCGATACTCACTGCGTTCGCATGCACCGGCCTCTCGGACAACTGGACAAGGAGAGGTACTTCAGATTTGCACGCTGTGGAACCGGGAAAGCCGAGCGAGGTCAGACCGAAAGCGTTATCCGGTAAAGATCTCTTCGGTGCGCAGGCCGAGGAAATTCAACACGACATCGGTGTAAAGCCGCAATCCCCAGAGGAAGCCCTCGATCGGCATGCGCTCGTCGTTGCCGTGATAGAGCGATCCATAGGGCATCCGCGGGTCGAGACGCACCGGCGCGAAGCCATAGCAGGTGGCGCCGAGCTGCGCGTAGAACTTGCTGTCGGTCGCGCCCGGCAACATCCATGGGATAGCGCGCGCTCCGGGATCGGCGCCCTCGGTGCGCGATTTGATGATTTCGAACAGAGGAGTGTCGGGACTCGCTTCGACCGGCGGCGCGGTCTTGATCACTTCGAGCGTAGGTTCGGGGCCGACGATATCGCGCAATTCCAGCAGGAAGCTGCGTTCGTCCTCCCCTGGAAGGGTGCGCCCGTCGAGAATTACCCAAGCCTCGCCAGGAATGACGTTGTCCTTGTAACCGGCGTGCAAAATCGTCGGCGTGACGGTGTTCGAGAGCATCGGGCGGAAGAGCGGCGGCGCCTTGTCGGGCGCGATGCCAAGGTCGGCGAGCAGTCGGCGCATCATGGGCGTGAGCCGGCGCGGCATCGGTGTGCGCGTAATGCGCGTGATCAGATCGGCCATCCACGCGATAGCAGTATCCGCACGCGGCATCGAGCCGTGGCCGGGTGAGCCGCTGACGGTCATCTTAAGGGTGACGAAGCCTTTCTCGGCGATCTGGATCGGATAGAAGCGGCGCTCACCGAGATGGAGCGTGAAGCCGCCGGTCTCGTTGAGCACGTAGCCGGCGCGAATGAGCTCCGGGTGGTGTTCGACCAGGTAGCGGGCGCCGAGTTCGGATCCGGCCTCTTCGTCGGCGACCGCCGCGATAATCAAGTCGCATGCGGGGAGCATCCCGGAGCGCTTGATCGCGAGGGCCAATCCGAGGTCCATCGCGACCTTCGATTTCATGTCGATGGAGCCGCGTCCCCAAACGCAACCTTGGGCGACCTCGGCGCCGAAGGGGTCGCGCGTCCAGCGACTCGCTTCGACCCCGACCACATCGGTATGCGAGGAGAGCATCAGCGGCGGGCGCGAACGGTCGCGGCCTGCCAGCCGCGCGACCAGATTGGTCCGCGTCGGCTGCGGCTCGATCGTCACGCACTCGATCGATTCGCGAGCCAGGGCGGCGCCGAGGTAATCCGCCGCGATACGCTCATTGCCGGGCGGATTGGTAGTGTCGAGTCGGACCAGCGCGCGCATATAGTCGAGCGTCTCGCGCTCGAAGGCTTCCCAGGCAGTTCTCATGTCTCGATGACTGACGTTCGCGATGCTCGGGTGCCGGCCAAGTCACGCGGCAAGGCTGACAGCGGGTGTTTCAACGGTTGGCTCTCATTACGGTTGAGTGATCGGATAAGTCATGCGGGAGCGGGCGGCGCGAACATTTTGACGAACCGAAGACTGATTTGCGGCTTTCACAGTTTAAATATCCTGCTGATGCGGCTCGAGCGAATGAGCCCTCGCGCAGTGTAGCGACTGCGCCGCGGTCAGTGTAGAGGTATTTCACTGATTGACGCTCGCGTTGCTCGGAAACCGGCTAAGTCTTGCGGGAATGACAAACCGATATCCTTAAGACACTAGCGGCAAAGCGCCTTCGGCTCAGGCGGGGGCTTTGCCTTCGGGCCATCCTGTAATAGTCGGGTCAATTGGATCAAGCGGGATTTCCGCGGTCTTGAGAAATCCCGCCATCATGTGCCAGAAGCCCGCCACCAGGATCAGTTCGACCAGCTCCGCAGACGAGAATGACTTCTCCAGCGTAGCCCAGGTTTTCGCCGATACTTTGGAGTCATCGTGCAACTCGTCGGCCAGCGCGATCACCGCGCGATCTTTCTCGCTGTAGGCCTTGCATTCGGATGGATCGCGGACGCCAAGAATTTCCTCGTTGGTCATCTTGAGGCGGCGCGAGACCGCGACGTGCTGAACGAACTCATACTCTGATTTCGTACGCCATCCGGTGCGCAGGATAACCAGCTCGCGGATACGATGGTCCAGCGTTTTGCTGCCCATCAGGGCGCCGGCGAGTCCACTCTGGGCGAGCGTAATCGCGGGATTATTGAGTAACGCGCGAAACACGTTGAGCTGTGACATCGATTTTGCCAGCGCCGGATCCTTGACGGCGTCGGCGATGCGCGATTCGTTGAAGCGCTTCTGCGCCTCTTCGGCCGGGAGCAGCGGAATCATGATACGCCTCCGTTGACGGTATTGCGGTTGATGGGCGGTTTATATGGCGATCGGCGCGGGCCTGCAAGCGAATCGTTAGGCTTGAAGGAACCGTTCGTTGCGATCATGATCGGCCTATGGATTCAAAAGCAAGACTTGGAGTTCGTCGGTCTCAAACGCAGGTTTCGATGCGCGTCTGATTTAAGACTTGAAACGGCCCCATCCGTTTACAATCACTCACGCTTACGGGACACTCGCTGCGCAGAAGCTGAACGGAACAGCATAGCCGACTGCAATGGCGAGGCCGGGCCCAAGTGCATCAGTCCTTCGCAGGACTTCATCGTTCTCATCCGAATACCCGTGAATCTATTGCTCGTGAACGTAAGCCCCAACCCGTTAAATCAAGATGAATCCCGATAGCTCCTCGGAAGTGTTTGGCAGCGGCAGTCGCCTCTGGCAATTTGCCGAGAGCCCACGGTGGCGGTTTTTCCTGGTCTTTAGCCTATTTCTTGCGTTCTATGCCCTGACCTCGGCTGAAAAGACTCATTTCAATGAGCACGTGCGGCTCGCCGACGCGCTCCTTCACGGGCATACCTTTATTGAGTCACCACCCTCTTACATGGAGCGCGCGCGTTACGGCCGACATGACTATATCGTGCATCCGCCGCTGACTGCCTTTGTACTAGTCCCATTGGTCGCGATTTTCGGTCCCTCGCTCAATCAGACCCTGGTATCCGTGGTAGTCGGAGCATTCTCGGTTGCATTGATGTGGAGGCTTTGCGGTTTGTTCGTAGGGGGAGCCGCACAAGTCTGGCTGACGATTTTCTTCGGAGCCGGCACCACTTTCTGGTACGAAGCGACCCTGGGCGATAGCTGGAACTTCGCCGTGGTCATGAGCGTGCCAGTGACGTTGCTGGCCCTCAATGAACTATTCGGCAAGGCGCGCCCATTTATAGTCGGGCTCTGTGCGGGACTCGCCGCTCTCGCACGGTATGATCTGTTCCTGGCATGGCCCTTTTACCTGGCACTGCTATGGGCTCGGGGGCAATCCTGGCGCTCATTGCGGGCGCTCATCGGGATCGCAATCGCAGTGGCGATTTACGTATGGTTCAACGAAGAGCGTTTCGGACGGCTGGGCGACATTTCTATCTTCATATTCACCAGCCACGACGCTTGGCTTCAACAACGGTTGGGTGGAGGCCCACCTATTCAGCTTCGTTTCCTCCCGACGAATATTTATGCCGTACTGTTCATGGCTCCTGTGCTGGACGGTAATTTTCCATATATCCATCCGCAAATTCAGGGACAGGCGTTGGTACTCACGAGTCCTGCCTTCCTTCTCGCCTTAAGGCCGCGCTTTCGCCGAGCGATTCCGGTGTTGGTGCTGCTCGCGGCGGGGTTTTGCATGGGTCCTGCGCTGTTGTGGTATGCCAACGGCTTCATGCAGTTCGGCCTGCGCCTCTACGTACAGGTGTTCCCCTTTTTGATGGTGCTAATGGCTATTGGAGCGGAGGAACTGGGGATCGATCAGATGGGGAAGATCCTGATCGTCATGTCAATAATCCTGGTTGCCTTTGGCACCTGGCACATCAGGACGCTTGGGTTCGCTCAGATGTAGATCGGCCTCATGAGTCCGCACATTGCTAGACGCGGAAATACCACATAAGCGGCGGCGCTGGCATAATCGGCAGGGTTTCGCGACAATCCGGTACGCGCCCGTATCGTCCGGCCCGCCGTCGAAGGCCGCCGACGCGTAATCGCTTTCGTGGAGGAACCGCTGTGAGCTGGGACTTTGAAACCGAACCGGAATTTCAAAAGCAATTGGATTGGATCGAGAAGTTCGTACATGAAGAGGTCGAACCGCTCGATTATGTATTGGGATCGCCCTATGACGTGCGCGACAGCAATCGCAATAAACTGGTGCGTCCGCTGCAGGCTGAGGTCCGCAAGCACAAGCTCTGGGCGTGCCATCTGGAGCCGGAGCTCGGCGGACAAGGATACGGCCAGGTCAAGCTCGCGCTGATGAATGAAATTCTCGGGCCGTCGCGCTTCGCACCAACGGTCTTTGGCTGCCAGGCGCCTGACACCGGCAACAGCGAAATTCTCGCCAAGTACGGCACCGCGGATCAGAAGAAGAAATATCTTGAACCGCTGCTTCGAAACGAAATCGTCTCGTGCTTCTCGATGACCGAGCCGCAGGGCGGCGCCGATCCCAAGGTCTTCGAGACCCGCGCCGAGCTGAAGGGCGACAACTGGGTAATCAATGGCGAGAAGTGGTTTTCGTCCAACGCGCGCTGGTCGTCGTTCCTCATCACGATGGCGGTGACCGATCCCGAGGCCCCGCCCTACAAGCGCCTTTCGACCTTCGTCGTGCCGATGGACGCGCCGGGGATTAATGTCGTGCGTAACGTCGGCGTCGGCCACGAAGAGGAGAGCATGCGCGGCCATGCCTACATCCGCTACCAGGATGTGGAGGTGCCGAAGGACCATCTGCTGGGCGAGCGCGGCGGCGGATTCGTAGTCGCGCAGACGCGGCTCGGCGGCGGCCGCATCCATCATGCGATGCGCACCATCGGGCAGGTGCGGCGCGCCTTCGACCTGATGTGCGAGCGTGTGCTTTCGCGCACGACCCAGGGCTCGCGCCTGTCCGACAAGCAGATGGTCCAGGAGAAGATTGCGGATTCGTGGATCGATCTCGAACAGTTTCGGCTGCTGGTGCTGCGGACCGCGTGGCGTATCGACAAGTACAAAGACTATCTTAAGGTGCGCAAGGACATCTCGGCGGTGAAGGCGCAGATGCCGAAGGTCTTTCACGACGTCGCGATCCGCGCGCTGCAAATCCATGGCTCCCTGGGCGTCACGACGGAAATGCCGTTCGTCGATCAGGTGCTGGAGAGCTTCGTGATGGGGCTCGCCGACGGTCCGACCGAGGTCCACAAGATTACGCTGGCGAAGCAGATTTTGCGCGACTACAAGGGCACCGAGGGACTTTTCCCGACCGCTCATATTCCGGCGCTGCGCGAGGCCGCGATCAAGAAGTATGGAAATCAGATCGAGCTGGAGGTGGGCGCACAATGACGACGATCGCGGCGCAGTACGATTTCAGCGGCAAGGTCGTGGTCATCACGGGCGGCAGCCGCGGCCTCGGTCATGCGATGGCGCTGGGCTTCGCCGGGGCCGGTGCGAAGCTCGCGATCGCGAGCCGCAAGCTAGACGCCTGCGAAGCCACGGTCGCCGAGATTCGCGCACTCGGCAGCGACGGATCGGCGCATGCGGCGCACGTCGGCAAATGGGAGGACTGCAATCGGCTGGTCGATGAGGTCTATGCGCGCTGGGGACGCGTCGACGTCCTGATCAACAATGCCGGGCTTTCCCCGGTCGTGCCGTCTTCGCTGGAAACGACCGAGGACCTGTTCGATAAGGTGATTGGCGTGAACCTGAAGGGGCCGTTTCGGCTAACGGCGCTGATCGGGCCGCGGATGGCGGCTGCCGACGGCGGCGCGATTGTCAACATTTCTTCAACCTCGTCGATTCGTCCGGCGCCGGATACCGCGCCGTATTCCGCGGCCAAGGCGGGGCTCAATATATTGACGGTCGCGTTTGCACAGGAGTACGGGCCGAAGGTGCGTGTCAATTGCATCATGGCGGGCCCGTTCCATACCGACATCAGCAAGAGCTGGTCGCGCACCGAGGGCTTCACCAAGGCCGCGCGTGAGGGTTTCCCGTTGCAGCGCGCGGGCGAGCCGCACGAGGTTGTCGGCGCAGCGCTCTACCTCGCGAGTGCGGCGTCGAGCTACACCACCGGATCGATCCTGACGATCGACGGCGGATCGTCGTATCCGAAGGCGGCGCATACCGCGGCCGGCTAAAGCCTCGCAGGAGGGACACCTCCGATGTCGAAGGAATTGAAATGAAATTCGGCTACACGCTCGACTTCCGCAATCCCCGGGCTCGGCGAATCGGGACAGGGCGGGTGCGCGCCAGCAGCGGGCCCACCGCGATGCCGAACAGGAATCCACCGACATGAGCCCAATAGGCCACGCCGCCGACCAGCGGACCGTACGCACCCGAAACGATTCCCGCATAGAGCTGAATGGCAAACCAGATGAGCAGGTAGAAATATGCGCGGATTTCGACAATCGGCCAAAGAATCACCAATGGTACGACCGTGGTGATTCGTCCGCGTGGATAGATCACGAAATACGCGCCGAGTACGCCCGCGATCGCACCGCTTGCGCCGATCACCGGCACTCGCGAGTCCGGTCCCATCGCGACCATCGCGAGGGCTGCCGCGGCTGCCGCGGCGAGGTAGAAGAGCAAGTAGCGCGGCGCACCCATACGCTCCTCGACCGCGGCGCCAAAGATGAACAGGTAGAGCATGTTGCCGGCGAGGTGGAAAAATCCGGCGTGTAGGAAAGTTGAAGTGAAAATCGCGGCGAGCGCTTCGAGCGCGCGCCACGGGGCGGTCAGATGCAGATGCGCCAGACGCGCCGGCACCATTGCATAACGTGCGAGCATCGCGTCGGCGTCGTGGCCGAGCTTCACTTCGAGCGCGAAGACCGCGATATTCGCGAGTATGAGAATCGTATTGGCCGGGGCCAGCCGATGCGTCGCCTCGCTATCGCGCAGCGGAATCATTGCATAACCATCACGCTTGCAGCCGCGGCGGGAAACAGTCGCGACCGTATGTTAGCCAGACCTCGCCGCCGGCGCGAGTCTATGCGCTTGAGCGCGATAGGCTTTGTGTGCGAAAGGAATGTTTGTGCGCACCCTCGATCATCTGGTTTGGCGACCGTCCCATCAGGCGGATCGCCAGGCATGCGTACGCGGTGGTCCAGTCGCTCGGCGGACCGGTCCCCGCTTCTGATCTAAGTTTCCGAACGCCCGCCTATGGGCGGGTCAATACATCCGGAGGTTATTATGGAGATTGTCACCCAGGAACTGACGGTGAAGACCGGTAATGAGAATATGCCGTGTCATCTGGCGCGTCCCGCTAGCGGCGGCCCCTATCCCGCGATTTTGGTCGTGATGGAAGCGTTCGGCCTCAACGGCAACATCAAACACATCACTGACCGATTCGCGACCGAGGGCTTCGTCGCGATCTCACCGAACTTATACTTTCGCCAGCCCGATAACGTTGTCGGATACGACAACCTGCCCGGTGCGATCAAGCTGATGGGCAGTGTCACCGACGATCAGCTTGCGGCCGATACGACCGCGGCGATCGATTACGTCAAGACCCTGAAGGAAGCGAAACCGAAATTCGGCACCACCGGCTTCTGCATGGGCGGGCGCGTCGCGTTTCTGACCGCGGTACGCAATGGCGACGTGTACGCGACCGCGCCATTCTACGGCGGCGGGATGACTCGGGCGGGACAACCCGGCGGCAAGGCGCCGATCGACAATGCAGCCAATCTCAAGGGTCCCGTGCTCGCGTTCTTCGGCGGCAAGGACGCGTTTATTCCGGTGACCGAGGTCGACAAATTCCGTGACGCGCTCACCAAGGCTGGCAAATCGCCTGAGGTGGTTCTCTATGGCGACGCCGATCACGGCTTCATGTGCGAGGAACGCCCCTCGTACCATCCGGAGCATGCGAAGGAAGCGTGGGCGAAGACCATCGCTTTCTTCAAGCACAATCTCGCCTGAGTCTCATTCCGGTTCTGAACGCGATCCGACAAGCGAGGGCGAACCGTCCAAGGTGGTTCGCCCTCGCCATATTTTATTTGAACGCGACAGTGTTGAAGCGAGGCCGTCGCGCCGATTTGCGGTGCGCCTATGTCACCCCGGCCACGGCTTGCCGTAGCTGTCGAGGCACGCGACCTCGCTCACCGGCTTGCGGGTGATCGGTCCGTGCTTGCCCTTCGGATAACCGACCGGCATCAGCGCGTATGATTGGATGTCGGGCGGGAGATTCAGGATCTGTCGCACCTCGTCCTCATAGAATGCGTGAATCGTCGTCAGCACGGTTCCCAGACCGAAGGCGCGGCACGCCAGGATGATGTTCTGTACGGCCGGATAGATGCTCGATCCCGCGAGTCGCGCCGCCGATGACATGCGCGTTTTGACGTCCTCCGGCAGGCTCGCTGCGTTGGTCCACATGGTCTGCTTGAGGCACGGGACGATTAGCACCGGCGCCTCACCCATGTGGTCGAAAAGGTACAGCACCGAACGCCACCAGCGCTCGTACTTCGCCGCGTCACCCATATGCGGGGCCGGCTTGGCGCCCTCGTAAAGCTTGACCAGGATGCTCGAGGTTTTCTGATAGATCGCACCCAGTTGTTTGCGTTTCTCGGCATCCTTGACCACGATGAACACCCATCCCTGGGCGTTGCTGCCCGATGGTGCGCGAATCGCCGCGTCGAGAACCTTGGTAATTATCTCGTCGGGAACCGGATCGGTCTTGATACGCCGAATCGCCCGCGCCGTGTACATTGCCTCGAACAGACCTATTTCCGCCATCGCAATCTCCTGGCTAATTGCAGATATCAGTAGAGCTCCGTGCGGAGCGAAATTAACCGACGAGCGCCGAGCCTAATAGCGTGCTGA
>Ga0182024_10024685_pt1 | contig 10667 bp, 14 predicted proteins | sample P32metaG_FD_120480 | JGI IMG/M metagenome (GOLD analysis project Ga0182024, IMG submission 120480) | Permafrost microbial communities from Stordalen Mire, Sweden - P3-2 metaG (Illumina Assembly) | ecosystem: Environmental > Terrestrial > Soil > Wetlands > Permafrost | place: Sweden: Stordalen...
GCCCAGCACGCGGCGGTGGTGGCCACCGGGCGCAGCGACTACCCGAACCAGATCAACAACGTGCTGGCCTTCCCGGGGGTGTTCCGCGGGCTGCTGGACGCGCAGAGCCGGACGGTGTCTGACGAGATGCTGGTGGCGGCGGCCCGGGCGCTGGCCGGGGTAGTGTCAGCGGCCGAACTCGGCCCGCACTACATCATCCCGTCGGTCTTCAACGCCAACGTGTCGTCGGCAGTGGCGGCCGCCGTCCGCGACGCCGCCGGTGGCCGGCCGGCGCGTACCTGAGCGGCCTCCGGAACCGGCTCTCCCCGCAGGTGTCTCAAATTGGCACGAAGTCAAGTGCGGAGACACCGAAGCCCGAACAACCCCGCGGCGTCCGCCAGAATGGGAGCATGGAGGACGAGCTCTCGGGGCGGCTGCTGGTCGCTACGCCGTTGCTGGGCGACCCGAACTTCCGGCGTACCGTCGTTCTCGTCGTGGAGGACGAGCCGGAGGAGGGCACGCTCGGCGTGGTGCTCAACCGCCCGACCGAGGTTCCGGTCGGGCAGGTCCTCGAATCGTGGACGGACCTGGTGACCGGCCCGTCTGTCGTCTTCCGGGGCGGCCCCGTCGCGCCGAACAGTGCGTTGGCGCTCGCGATTGTGCCGGGCGACGAGGAGCCGGTGGGCTGGCGGGCGCTGGACGGGTCAGCGGTGATGTCCCGGATCGGCCTGGTCGACCTGGACGCGCCGCCGCAGTTGCTGGCGGGCGGGATCGCCTCGCTGCGGGTCTTCGCCGGCTACGCCGGCTGGGGACCGGGCCAGCTTCAGGCCGAGATCGACGAAGGCGCCTGGTACGTGCTGTCCGGCGAGCCCGCCGACGCGTTCGCGGACGAGCCGGAGCGGCTCTGGAAGAAGGTGCTGCGGCGGCAGGGCGGCAATCTCGCGATGGTCGCCAACTATCCTGACGACCCCGCGCTCAACTGACATTAGGGCTGGTTATGGTGATCCCCCGGTGAACGTCCAGGTTCCAGGCGCCGTGCGGCGGCGCAGGCTGGCCACGGAGGCGGTCACCGCCGGCCTGGCCTTCGCCGCCGTGCTGGGCTGGGGGAGCACCGCCCTCGTCGGCAGCTTCCGGGGCCAGGACCTGGCTGAGCACTACTGGCAGCCCATCCCGCTTCGCACGGACACATCGGGCTTCATCGCGTTCCTGATCGCGGCGATCTGCCTGGCCACCAGCGAGTACCTGCGGCTGCGGCGCCGCCGGGAGGCAGTGCCCGGCCGGCCAGCCGATCCCCGGGCGACCATGGCGCTGGCGGTAGCGGAAACCGTCGCCGTGCTGGCCACCGGCCTGTTCGTGTACCTGTCGTTCAACGCGATCACGCATCCGGAAACGCTGCTGCTGCACGTCACGCACCTGCTGCCCTGGCCCGCGGAGGGAACGGTGCGGGTGGAGGCGCTGCTGCTGTGCGGCTGCTCCGTCGCCGTGTGGCGGTACCTGCGGGCCCGGTACAGCTGGGCGCCGGGCCCGGCGGGACCGGCGCCGGGCCGGGACCAGGCGGCCCCGGGCCGGGACTCGGTGCCCTCCGGGACCGGGTCCTTGCCCTCGCCGGGTAGAATCGGCGACCGTGAGCACTGAGGTTCTGCCGGATTCCGGCACTCGTGAGGACACCACCACCACGCCGGACATCCGGCCCGGCGACGGCGACCATGAGCGGTTCGCGCACTACGTCGAGCGGGACAAGATCGTAGACAGCGCGGTGAGCGGCACTCCCGTGATCGCCCTCTGCGGCAAGGTCTGGGTGCCGAGCCGGGACCCCAAGCGGTTCCCGGTCTGCCCGGACTGCAAGCGCATCTACGAGGGACTCCCGGGCGGAGACAAAGACTAGCGCCCGCGGGGGCTGGCGCTCCCGCGACGGCCCCGGCCGCCCCGCGGTCCGCAGATCGTGCCCTAACGCTCTACCGGCGTTCCCGTCGTCCGCGCCCCGGCGGCCCGGATGGCCTCGATCGACTCGCCGGTCGTGGTGGGGTCCACCCCCGCGGTCAGGCCGAGCAGGACCCGGGTGCGGAAACCTCCCTGCGCCGCGGAGATTGCGGTGGCCCTGACGCAGTAGTCGGTGGCGATCCCGGCCACGTCCAGCTCCTCGACCCCGCGTTCCCGCAGCCACGCCGCGAGCGGGGTGCCCGCCTCGTCGGCGCCGTCGAACGCGCTGTAGGCCGCCTCATGCGCGCCCTTGCTGAACACGGTCCCGATCTGGCTCGTGTCCAGGTCTGGATGGAAGTCCGCGCCCGCCGTGCCAACCACGCAGTGCCGGGGCCACGAGTTCACGTAGTCCGGGTGGGCGGAGAAATGCAGACCCGGGTCGACGTGGAAGTCCCGCGACGCGACCACGTAGTCGTATCCGCCGGACCCTGCGTAGGCACTGATGGCCCGGGCCACCTCGCCGCCGCCCGCCACCGCGAGCGAACCGCCCTCGCAGAAGTCGATCTGCACATCCACGATCACCAGCGCGCGCACAGGCTGAGCGTACGGCATACCGCCCGCGGCGCACCGGCGCGGCTAGCGCAGGCTGCGCCCGGCGGCCCGCTGCCGCGCCGAGGGCTCGTGCCGCAGCGTCCCCGAGGTGCGGAACAGGAATTCGGCGTAGTCGTCCGGGGCCTGGCCGGAGTCAGGCAGGTAGCGGTCCGGGGCCTGGCTCAGCCGCATCATCGTGCCGGTCGCTCGATGACACTCGGCGATGACCGCGGCGATCGAGAGCGCCGCGGACCGGAGCAGCTGCGGCCAGCTGCGCCGTCCGGAAGAAATGGAGCCGGTTGAAGGAGTGTTTGCGCTGCTCATGCATCCAGTCTCGGACACCCGCGCCCGGCCGAACAGTGGCAGTGATGTCATCTAGGGCTGAGATCCTGCCAATCAGGGTGCATGATGGAGGCATGCTGCAGAACGTGGCCGTGGTCGTCCTGAACGGCTTTACCCCCTTCGAGCTGGGCGTGCTGTGCGAGGTGTTCGGCGTGGACCGGACCGACGACGGGCTGCCCGCCTACGACTTCGCCGTGGTGGCGGGCGAACCGGCCCCGCTGGCCTCGGCGGCGGGCTTCACCGTGTCCACGCCCTACGGCCTGGACCGGCTGGCGGAGGCGGACCTGGTTGCCGTGGCGGCGGTCTGCGACAGCCAGCTCGAGGCCTACACGTCCAGCCAGTTCCCGGCGCCGCTGATCGATGCGCTGCGCGCCACCGTGGACCGCGGGGCCCGGGTGCTCAGCGTCTGCAGCGGTGCGTTCGTGCTCGGGGCGGCCGGGCTGCTGGACGGGCGGCGGTGCACCACGCACTGGCGGCACGCCCCGGCCCTGGCCCGGCAGCATCCCACGGCCATGGTCAACCCGGACGTGCTCTACGTCGACGAGGACCCGGTGATCACCAGCGCGGGCACCGCGGCGGGCATCGACGCGTGCCTGCACCTGGTGCGCAAGGAGCAGGGGACCCGGGTGGCCAACGGCATCGCCCGGCGGATGGTCGTCCCGCCCCACCGCGAGGGCGGCCAGGCCCAGTACGTGGACCGGCCGGTTCCGGTGCCCGCCTGCGACACGCTGGGCGAGGTCATCAGCTGGATGCAGCGCCACCTTGGCGAGCCGGTCACGATCCGCCAGCTCGCCGCCCGGGCCCGCATGTCCGAGCGCACCTTCGCGCGACGGTTCGTGCAGGAGACCGGCACCACCCCGGTCCGGTGGCTGACCGGCCAGCGCATCCTGCTGGCCCAGGAGCTGCTGGAGGAGACGAGCCAGACCATCGACGTGATCGCGGACCGGGCCGGATTCGGTAACGCCGCCGCGCTCCGGCACCACTTCCGCGCCTGGCGCGGCACCACCCCGCAGGCCTACCGGCGCGCGTTCAGCCCGGACGCGATCCCGGACGCCCCGGAGGTGATCGCCGAACTCAGCCCGGTCTCCCTGGGCCCGAGTCCTGCGGTGTACACGCCGTCCAGGTCCCTGGCCGCCGCCTACTCGTCGCCCTCGTAAATCGTTTCCCGCGTAGTCGTGGTCCGCTACTCCTCGTCCGGCACGAACACGGTCGGGATGGCCGGGTAGCCGCGGGACAGCTGGAGCGCGTGCACGGGCAGCTCGGCCAGGGCCGCGCGGTGCCGGTCCCGCGCCGTGTCCAGCGGTTCCCGGCCGACGACCTCGCCGCCCTGGACCAGAGGGCGCAGCAGCGGGCGCTGCCGTAGCCCGCCCTGGTTCTGACCGGCCGCCGTTTCCACCCGGGTGACCCGCTCGGCGACCGCCACGCCGTTCTCGTCGAGCTGCCGGGCCGCCCACTTCCGGCCTCCCCGGCCCGGCTTGCCGACCGACCGCTTGGCCACCGGTTCGAGTGTCCCCTCGCCGTTGGCTTCCCTGGCCCGGGCCACGAGCTTGTAGACCAGCGCCGCGGTGGGGGCGCCGGAACCGGTGACCAGTGAGGTCCCGACCCCGTACCCGTCGACCGGGGCGGCGGCCAGCGCCGCGATCGAGTACTCGTTGAGGTCCCCGCTGAGCACGATCTTGGTGTCCCGCGCGCCCAGCTGGTCCAGCAGCTCGCGGACCTGCCGGGCCACCATGGGCAGATCGCCGCTGTCGATGCGGACCGCGCCCAGCCCGGGCCCGGCCAGCTCCACCGCGGTGCGGACCGCGCGGGCGACGTCGAACGTGTCCACCAGCAGCGTCGTGCCCTTGCCCAGCGCGGCCAGCTGGGCCGCGAACGCGTCCCGCTCGCTGTCATGGACCAGGCTGAACGCGTGCGCGCTGGTGCCGCTGGTCGGGATGCCGTGGTCCCGGCCGGCCTCCAGGTTGGAGGTGGACCCGAAGCCCACCAGGTACGCCGCCCGGGCGCTGGCCACCGCGGCCCACTCGTGGGTGCGGCGCGAGCCCATCTCGATGAGGGGCCGGCCGTCCGCCGCGTTGACCATCCGGGATCCGGCCGAGCCGATGGCCGAGTCATGGTTGAGGATGGCCAGCGCGAGGGTCTCCAGCACGACCGCCTCGGCGAACGGCGCCTCGACCACCAGGATCGGCGAGCCGGGGAAGTAGCAGTCGCCTTCCCCGTAACCCCAGATGTCCCCGCTGAATCGGTAGGACTCGAGGTAGCCCAGCGCCTCCTCGTCCACCATGTGGTTGTCGCTCAGGTACGCGAGCTCGTCCGGCCCGAACCGGAAGCTCTCCAGCGCGTCCAGCAGCCGCCCGGTCCCGGCGACCACGCCGTACCGGCGGCCGTACGGCAGGGCCCGGGCGAACACCTCGAAGACGGCACGGCGCCCCGCCGCCCCGCCGCGCAGCGCGGCGGTCAGCATGGTCAGCTCGTAACGGTCGGTCAGCAGCGCCGTGCTGGCCCCGCGGGAATCTTTCGTCACGAGCAAGAAGACTACGTAGCCTGTCCCGGGCCGGCCGCAGCCCCCACGTCGCAACCCCCGGGAAACGACTATCCAGGTGAAGTCTTGATCACAGGTTCACCGGGTCCTCAGCCGCGTCTTTGCCCGGGCCTGCTGTACTGGGAGGGACACGCGGACGCCCCGGCCGGCGCACCCGGCCGGCCTGAGAGACTAGAAACAGTGCGTGAGGAGGTGAGCGCCGGTGAGCGTGGCACCAGCAGAGGTAGAACGCCCGGAGACGTTTGAGGAAGTCGTCCCCGACACGCCGTGGGTCACCATCGTCTGGAACGACCCGGTGAACCTCATGTCCTATGTGACCTATGTCTTGCAGCAGGTCTTCGGCTACTCGAAGCGCAAAGCCGAGAAGCTGATGCTCGACGTGCACCACAAGGGCCGGGCCGTCGTCTCGTCGGGCACCCGCGAGTCCATGGAGCGTGACGTGGAAGTACTGCACGGGTACGGCCTCTGGGCCACTGTGAGTCACGATAAGTGAGCTTCAGGCGGAAACGGGGCGCAGGCGACTCCGAGGAGACGGGTGAGGCCTTGAACGGCTTCCGCGGGGTGCGCGGTGGCGGGGCCACCGCCACGTTCGTGCCGTCCCAGGCCGCGATCATCCGGTCCCTGGTCAGCCAGATCGCGGAGCTGGTCGGCAGCGAGGCGCTTCCCGGGGAGCCCGGGCAGGCCGAGCCAGGGCTCACCGACGACGCGTTCACCGGCCGCGCCCCCGGCTCTCCCAGCCCCGGCCCGGGCTCGCCGGGTAACCCGGGTGACCCCGGCCAGCCGCCCGACCCGCTGGACGACCTCGCCCGCCTGCTGGGCCAGGCCGGCCCGGCCACCCGGCCGGACGACCCGGTGCTGGCCCGCCTGCTGCCCGACGGCTACACCGGCGACTCCGAGGCGGCGGGTGACTTCCGCCGGTTCACCGAGCAGGAACTCCGCAACGGGAAGGCGGCCGCGGCCCGCACCGTGCTGGCCACCCTGCCCGAGGACGGCGGCCGGGTCCGCCTGACGGAGGAAGAAGCGCAGGTCTGGCTGCGGGCGCTCAACGATGTCCGGCTGGCCCTCGGGGTCCGCCTGTCGATCACCGAGGACTTCGACGCCCGGGCGGCGGACCTCGACCCGGCCGATCCCCGCTCCGCGTACATGTGGGTCTACGACTGGCTCACGTTCCTGCAGGAGACCCTCGTCCGGGCCCTCTGGTAGGCAGATCCGCCCGGCCCGCGGCCACGGCCGGGCCCCCGGGCCCCCGGGCCGGACGGTACGCTCGGATCCATGCTGACGCTCCACCCCGCGCTGCGGGACAAGATCGTGGCGCACGCCCGCGCGGACCACCCGGACGAGGCCTGCGGGGTGATCGCCGGGCCGGCCGGCCAGGACCGCCCGGAGCGCTTCATCCCGATGCTGAACGCCCAGCGCTCGCCGACGTTCTACGAGTTCGACTCGATGGAACTGTTCCGGGTCTGGCGCGAGATGGACGACCGGGACGAGGAGCCGGCGGTCATCTACCACTCGCACACCGCGACGGAGGCCTATCCGTCGCGGACCGACATCAGCTACGCGAACGAGCCAGGGGCCCACTACGTCCTGGTCTCCACCCGCGACCCGGACACGGCCGAGTTCCGGTCGTTCCGCATCGTGGACGGGACGGTGACCGAGGAGGAAGTCCGGATCACCGATGACGTGCTGGGTGACCCGTCCCATACCCCGGCCGGCCCCGGCCTGGAATGATCGCGGGGGGCATCCCGTTGGCACCGGGTGACGGCCGTCACCGCCCGCGCCGAGGACGCCGCAGAGACCGACCGCCTCACCCTGGAGTGTTCATGGCCATCGAAGTCCGCATCCCCACCATCCTGCGCACCTACACTGGCGGCGCCAAGGCGGTGGAAGGCTCGGGCGCGACCATCGCCGAGCTGATCGGCGACCTCGACGCCCGGTACGGCGGGCTCCGCGACCGGCTGCAGGACGAGGCCGGGCTGCGCCGGTTCGTCAACGTCTACCTCAACGACGAGGACGTGCGCTTCCTCGGCGGGCTTGAGACGCCGGTCAAGGACGGCGACACGGTGACCGTGCTGCCGGCCGTGGCGGGCGGGGCGGGCTGACCCACCCCCAGGAGAGCGGATGCGTTACGACTCACTGCTGGACAGCCTCGGTCATACCCCTCTGGTGGGGCTGCCGAGGCTGTCTCCCGCACCCGACGTGCGGCTGTGGGCCAAGCTGGAAGACCGTAACCCGACCGGCTCGGTCAAGGACCGCGCCGCGTTCTTCATGATCGAGCAGGCGGAGAAGGAAGGGCTGCTCGCCCCGGGGACCACCATCCTGGAGCCCACGTCCGGGAACACCGGGATCTCCCTGGCCATGGTCGCCCACCTGCGCGGCTACAAGATGATCTGCGTGATGCCGGAGAACACCTCGGTGGAACGGCGGCAGATCCTGGAGATGTACGGGGCGAAGGTCATCTACTCGCCGGCCGCGGGCGGGTCCAACGAGGCCGTCCGGGTCGCCCGCCGGCTGGCCGGGGAGCACCCCGACTGGGTCATGCTCTACCAGTACGGCAACGAGGCCAACGCGCGGGCGCACTACGAGACCACGGGCCCGGAGATCCTCGAGGACCTGCCGGGCATCACGCACTTCGTGGCCGGGCTGGGCACCACCGGGACCCTGATGGGCGCCGGGCGCTTCCTGCGCGAGCGGGTGCCGGGCATCTCGATCGTGGCCGCCGAGCCCCGCTACGGCGAGCTGGTCTACGGCCTGCGCAACATCGATGAGGGCTTCGTGCCCGAGTTGTACGACGAGTCGGTGCTGACCACCCGGTTCTCGGTGTCGTCGGTGGACGCGCTGCGCCGCACCCGCGAACTCCTCGACGAGGAGGGCATCTTCGCCGGCATCTCGGCCGGGGGCGCCCTGCACGCGGCCCTGGGCATGGCGGCCAAGGCCCAGGCGGCGGGGGAGCGCGCCGACATCGCGTTCGTGGTCGCCGACGGCGGCTGGAAGTATCTCTCCACCGGCGCCTACTCCGGCACTCTGGCTGAGGCCGAAGCGCGGCTGGAAGGCCAGCTGTGGGCCTGAAATTCTCCGCAACGAAAACCGTTCCCCCGGCTCCCTCATCTCGCCTCGCCGCCCGGCCGGCGGCGCAGCCCGGCGTCCCGCTCTGGTGAGCACGTTCGACGAGGCCATCGAGGCGCGGCGCGTCGGCGAGGGCCGGTACGAGATCCGGCCTGACGAGCGCTTCGCGATCGCCGGGGCGGTGAACGGCGGGGTGCTCCTGGCGTCGGTGCTGCGCGCCGTGCTGGACTCCTCCCCGCACCCGTACCCCATCGCCACCAGCGCGCACTTCCTCCGGGCCCCCCGGCCCGAGCCGGCTCAGGTCGAGGTGGACTGGCTGAAGCACGGCAAGGCCGCGGCGACCGCCCGGGCCACCCTCGTGCAGGGCGGCAGGCCGATGCTGGAAACCACGGTCACCACCGGCGCCCTGGGGGACCCCGGCGACGCCGGCGGCCTGTCCTGGACCGGCGAGCCACCCCGGCTGCCGCCCATCGGGGAGTGCCAGGACATCCAGGAGGCGCAGGGGCCGCGGGCGTTCAGCGGGTACGTGAAGCAGGTCGATATCCGGCTCGACCCGGCCACGGTCGGCTGGGTTCACGGGCAGCCGTCCGGGACGCCGGAGATGCGCGGGTACTTCCAGCTCCGGGAGCCCCGCGAGCCGGACGCGTACCTGCTCGCGCTGGCCGTGGACTCACTGCCGCCGGTGGTGTTCGGCATCGAGGTGGTCGGCTGGTCGCCGACGGTCGAGCTGACCTGGCACATGCGGGCGGTGCCCGCCCCCGGGGCGCTCCGCGTCGCGGCCCGCTGCCGGCACGTCAGCGGCGGCTGGTTCGACGAGGAGGCCGAGGTCTGGGACAGCGCGGACCGCCTGGTGGCGCAGAGCCGCCAGATCGCCCTGGTCGGCCGGACCGGCCGACCCGAGGCTTCTCGAAGAGTGTGACCGGGGGAGACCCCTACTTTCGGCAAAGAACGTAAAAAGGAGCAGGTCAGCTCACATTTTGTTTCACGCCGCCGGTATCGGACCGAAGCTCCGACGGCGTACCCTAAGGGACCGTGCGCCTCACCGTTATCGGCTGTTCCGGATCATTTCCCGGACCTGACAGCCCAGCTTCCTGCTACCTCGTCGAGGAGCAGGGCTTCCGGCTCCTGGTCGACCTGGGCAGCGGGGCCCTCGGGCCATTGCAGCGGCACGCGAGCCTGTACGAAATTGACGCGGTCTGCCTGTCCCACCTGCATCCTGACCCCTGCCTGGACATGACGGGCTACTGGGTGGCACGCACCTCCTCACCAGATGCCCCCTCCCCCCGGATTCCCGTCTACGGCCCGCCCGGCACCGTACGGCGGCTGGCCCGTGCCCTGGGCGTGGACGAGCCAGAGGACATGACGGGGGCGTTCGACTTCCTAGATCTGCGGCCCGGGCAGATGGAGATCGGGCCGCTGCGGCTCACGCTGGGCCACATGAATCACCCGGTGGAGACGTTCGGGTTCCGGTTCGAGGCCGACGGCGTTGCGCTCGCCTATTCCGCCGACACAGGGGAGTCGGCCGAACTGGCGAACCTGGCCCGGGACGCAGACGTGCTTCTCAGTGAGGCGTCGTTCGTGGACGGGCCGGGCCTGCCCGAGGGCCTACACCTCACGGCCCGGCAGGCTGCAGAGCACGCCACCCGAGCAGGAGTGGGGCATCTGCTGCTGACCCACCTGGTGCCGTGGAACGACCGCGACCGCACTCGCGAGGAGGCCGCGGCGGCTTTTGACGGGCAGCTCGGCCTGGCCACGTCCGGGCTGGTCGTTGAGCTGGGACGAGGGTGAGACGCATGCTGCGGTTCCGAAAGTCAGGTCATCTCCTTGAGATGGTGTACCGATCAGCATCTTGCACTATTTACGTTGAAGGCTTAACCGCGATGTTTCGCGATCTTGATGTGGCCGTCTGAGGCTGCGGCTGGTTGCTGTTTTTCAGCGTCCGGTCATGGGCAGTGGCCCGGCTGTCGCGCCGGGTGGGCGGGGTTCCACGGGCCCGCGGGTCTCCTTTCCTGATGGCAGGGGCGTTTCCGGCTGGTCAGCCGGGGGCCAGGGCCTGCAGGCGGCTGATCGCGGCGCTGATGTGGCTGGCCCAGGGCCAGGACGCGGCGAGCCGGAGCCGCAGGCGGCGGCCGCCGCGGGCCAGCCGTCCGGCGGCGGTGAATAGGCGCAGGCGCAGCCGTTTGGGTTCCCAGGCCCGGGCGGGGCCATCGAGGGCGAGCATCTGCGTCCAGGC
>Ga0182024_10024686_pt1 | contig 10667 bp, 8 predicted proteins | sample P32metaG_FD_120480 | JGI IMG/M metagenome (GOLD analysis project Ga0182024, IMG submission 120480) | Permafrost microbial communities from Stordalen Mire, Sweden - P3-2 metaG (Illumina Assembly) | ecosystem: Environmental > Terrestrial > Soil > Wetlands > Permafrost | place: Sweden: Stordalen...
AACGCTCGCTCTCAAAACGCTGGCCGGAGGCGTCAACCTCCGCTTCCAACGTGTTCAGTTCACGCCGGACATGCTGCCCGCCGACATCGTGGGCACGATGATTTACAATCCGCAGGACGGCGGTTTCAGCACCAGGCACGGCCCGATTTTCAGCAATCTCATTCTGGCCGATGAAATCAACCGCGCCCCGGCCAAGGTGCAAAGCGCCCTGCTCGAAGCCATGCAGGAACGCCAGGTAACCCTCGGCGAAACAACCTACGAACTGCCCAATCCATTCCTGGTGCTCGCCACACAGAACCCGTTGGAACAGGAGGGCACGTATCCGTTGCCCGAAGCGCAAGTGGACCGCTTCATGATGAAGGTCATCATCGACTACCCGAACCGAGTGGAAGAGCGCGCCATTCTCGAAGCAATGGCCACGAGCGAACCATCGCTCCGCATCCAACCGGTCGTCTCGGGCGAGGCAATCGCCCGCGCCCGCAGTGTGGTCAATACCATCTATGTGGACGACAAGATCAAGGACTACATCGTGGACTTGGTGCTCGCGACACGCAACCCGAAGGCGGCCGGGCTGGATCTTAACGGTTACATCCAAACCGGTGCTTCGCCGCGCGCCACTATCAATCTTACGCTTGCCTCGCGTGCCGCCGCGTTCCTCGACGGCCGTGGCTATGTAACGCCGCAAGACGTCAAGAAGCTTGCGCCGGACGTGCTGCGCCACCGCGTGGCGGTCAGTTACGAGGCCGAGGCCGAGAACATCACCTCGGAGGACATCATCCTGAAAATTCTTGACACCCTGCCGGTGCCATGAGCTGGCGGCCAACTTGAAAAGGAAGATTTATGATGAACACAGAAAGAGCCAGGGTTATTCTGAGCCGGATGCGGCAGCTCGAGCTGCGCACACGCCGCCTCGTCAACAATACCCTCGCCGGCGAATACCACTCGGTTTTCAAAGGCCGGGGCATGGACTTCGACGAGGTGCGCGAATACGTCCCGGGCGACGAAGTGCGGACGATTGACTGGAACGTTACCGCGCGCGCTGGGCGCCCGTTCGTGAAGAAGTTTACCGAGGAACGCGAGTTGACGATCCTGTTGCTCGTCGATGTTAGCGCGTCGGGCAATTTCGGTTCGGCCACACAAAGCAAACGCGAACTAGCCGCGGAACTGGCCGGCGTTCTGGCCTTTTCCGCCATCCGGAACAGTGACAAGGTCGGGTTGATTCTCTACACCGACCGCATCGAGCAATACATCCCGCCCAAGAAAGGCCGCCGCCACGTCCTGCGCGTCGCGCGGGAAATCCTTTTCCACCAGCCGCAAGGTCGCGGCACGGACACGGTGAAGGCGCTCGACTTTGCCAACCACATCCTCCGCCGCCGTGCGATTGCGTTTCTCATCTCGGATTTCCAATCGTCGGGGGATCCCGACCAGGCGCTTGCCGAACTGCGCCGGGCCATGCGGCAGACCAATCGTCGCCACGACCTCGTCGCCTTGCATATCGAGGACAGTCGCGAAAAATCGCTTCCGGACGTTGGTGTGCTCGCCATTGAGGACGCGGAAACCGGCGAGGTTGTTGAACTGGACACTGCCAATCCCGAAGTGCGAAGCCGATTCGCGCAGGGAGCGAACGACCGCACACAACGGCTCGTGCGCGGCTTTCGCGCCGAGGCCATAGACACGTTGGAGCTGGACACAGCCGCGCCTTACCTGCCGGCGCTGCAACACTTTTTCAAAACACGGGAACGGAGACGCTCATGAAAATGAAATTTACAATCCATATGCCGCGCACCGTTGCCATCGCAGCCGTTGCCTTCTCACTCGCAAGCTTCAATGCCTTCGCGCTGCCCCCAACCGCTCCGGTCAAACCCGTGCCCTCCACCGCGCCAAACACTGCGGCGGGGGACATCCGCGACATTCGCGGGCCGAAACACATTCCATCGCCGTGGCTCTGGGCCGCCTGGTTGGCCGGCGGACTGGCAATCGGCGTACTCGGTTACGGTGCTTGGCGCTGGAGTCGTCGCACACTGGCCAAAGCAAAGTTGCCGTATGAAATCGCTCTTGATCGGTTGGAGGAAGCCCGTGCGCTGATGCAGACCGAAAATGCCCGCGAATTCTCCATCGCCGTCTCTGAAATCGTCCGGAATTACATCGAGGACCGATTCCATATGCGGGCGGCGCGACGAACAACGGAAGAGTTCCTATACGATCTGCTCGAGTCTTCTGACGCGCTCCTGGCGAGTCATCGTGAGTTGCTGGCTGATTTTCTGCACCACTGCGACCTGGCCAAGTTTGCCCGCTGGATTCTCTCGATTGAGGAGATGGAAAACATGCTCCAAAGCGCTCGCACCTTCGTCATCGAAACCGGCAAGCCGGTTCCTGCGGAAACTACGAACCAGGTTGCTCGGGCAACTGTAAATCAAGGACAACATATATGATCAGATTTCTTCAACCTCAATGGCTGTGGCTCCTGACGCTGTTGCCGCTCGCGCTGCTCTGGCGCGGACGGCGCGGCGCCGTGGCCGCCGTCGAATACTCCAACGTTAGTCTCGCCCGACAGGTCGCCCGCGACACTCGCAGCCGCGCTGGCCGCTGGGTCTGGTTGCTGCCAATCCTGGCCGGCGCACTGCTGGATATCGGTTTGGCTCGACCCCAATTTGGCCACGGCGGCGCCGAAGTACAGGCGAGCGGCATTGACATCGTGCTGGCGCTGGACGTGTCCGGCTCGATGCAGGCGCTGGATTTCAAACTGGACGGCCAACCCGCCAATCGCATTGATATCGTGAAGTCCGTGGTCGCGAAGTTCATCGAAGCCAGGCCCAATGACCGCATTGGCATCGTTGCGTTTGCCGGAGCGCCGTACCTGGTCAGCCCGCTGACGCTCGACCACGACTGGCTGGAGCAGAATCTCAGCCGCGTCCAGACCGCAGGCGTCGAGGACGGCACAGCCATTGGCTCGGCCATCGCCGCCAGTGTCAACCGATTACGCGGCACGCCCGCGAAATCGAAGATCGTCGTGCTGCTCACCGACGGCATGAACAATACCGGCAAAATTTCGCCCGGCGCCGCCGCCGAGGCCGCAAGGGCGCTGGGTGTGAAAGTCTATACCATTGCCGCCGGTGTGCGCGGCGAAGCGCCTGTGCCGGTCAAGGATAATTTCGGCAACACTCAAATCGTCATGTCCAAGGTTGACGTGGACGAGGACACGCTTCAGAAAATCGCCGCGGAGACCGGCGGAAAATTCTATCGCGCCACCGACACGGATTCGCTAAAGCACATTTATACGGAAATCAACGGCCTCGAAAAAAGCACGCAGACCGTCCACAAGTTCGAGCATTATCAAGATCTATTCTCCTGGGCTTTGATTCCCGCGCTCGGCGTGCTTGGCCTCGCCGTGGGATTGGAGCAAACACGCTATCGGAGGCTGCCATGACCAGTAACAAATCCATTTCAACTCATACTCAAAAGGAACACTATGAAATTTGCTGAACCTCTCTGGTTGCTGGCCGGATTGGCCGCATGCGGCGCACTCCTTTGGGCCTGGCGGCGTTACGATGCCCGTCAACGCGCGGCGCTGTCCACCTTTGCGTCGTCGCACCTGCGAGCACAACTCACCGCGTCATTCTCCGTCGCCAAGCGAAACTGGAAACGCGGATTGTTCCTCGCCACCATCGGCTGCCTTTTCGTCGCGCTGGCACGGCCGCAAGCCGGTTTTCGCTGGGAGGAAGTGAAGCGTCGCGGCATCGAAGTCATCTTTGCCGTGGACACTTCACGCAGCATGTTGACGCCCGATGTAAAGCCCGACCGTCTCACCCGCGCCAAACTCGCGGTAGATGACTTCGTGAGCCATTTGGACGGCGACGGCGTGGGGCTGATCGCATTCGCTGGCGACGCATTCCTGCAATGCCCAATCACCATCGATTATGATGCGTTCCACGAATCACTCCAGGCGCTCGACACCACCATCATTCCCCGTGGTGGCACCGACATCGCCAGCGCGATTCGCGAGGCTCAGACCGCACTGCAAAACCGCCCGAGCAAGGACAAAATCCTCGTCCTGCTCACCGACGGTGAGGACCTCGCAGGCAGCGAACTCGCTGCGGCGAAAGCGGCGGCAAGCGACGGCTTGAAGATTTATACTGTCGGCGTCGGCACGGCCGACGGCGACTTGATTCCGATCCCAGCCGAACAGGGCGGAGGCTTCGTGAAGGATGAATCCGGCCAGTTCGTGAAATCGCACTTGGACGAAGCAGGCTTGAAGGCGATTGCCGGGGCGACGGGCGGAATCTACGCGCCACTCGGCGCGCAAGGCCAGGGACTCGGAACCATTTACCAGCAAGGACTGGCGCCGCTGGCCAAACACGATCTCGCGTCGCGTCGGCAGAAGGTTTACACGGAACGGTTCCAGTGGCCGCTCGCCATGTCACTCGCGTTCTTGCTCGCCAGCACGCTCATCGGCACGCGCCGTCGCGTCGTTCGGAAAAGCGACGTGCCGGCGGCAGAACCAGCGCGCACGCCATTCATGGCGCGACCGGTCACTGTTGCGGTCGGCCTCTTGCTGCTCATTCCTTTCAGCCAGGCAAAGGCTTCGACCGCGACCGCCGAGAAAGCCTACCAAAAAGGAGACTTTTCCACCGCTGAACGCGAGTATGCCGCAGCCGCCCAACACAACACGAACAATCCAGATCTGCTGTTCAATGTTGGCACGGCGGATTACAAGGCGGGCCAGTTTCCGCAGGCGGCCCAGGCGTTTCAGAAAGCGCTCGGCAGCGAACCGTCTGCCGATGCCAAACGTCTCGCCGCGCAGGAGGACGCTTATTACAACCTCGGCGACACGCTTTATCGCACCGGTCAGAAGACCGAGCAGAGCGACGCAAAGCAAACCATCCAGAACTGGGAGCAGGCGGTGAAAACGTATGAAGCCGCACTGCAACTTCGCTCCGCTGACGCTGACGCCAAATACAACCGCGACTTCGTGAAACGAAAGCTGGAAGAATTGAAGAAAAAGCAAGAGCAGCAGCAGAAAAAAGACGAACAAAAGCAAAAACAGGATCAAAAGGACAAAGATCAGCAGAAGCAGTCTGGCCAGAATTCCGACCAGAAGAACCAGCAGAACAAGGACCAGAAACCGGACAATAAGAATCAATCGGGTCAAAAATCCGAGGCGAAGAACCAGGAAAACAAAGACCAGAAATCCGGCGCGAATTCCAAGCCTGATCAAAAGAACGATCAGCAACAAGCCAACAGCGGCTCGAAACCAGACGAGCAAAAGCAGCCCGATCAAAAGGGACAGCAGCCCAAGCCTGCCAACGGCCAACCGCAAGGCAAGGATCAAGCCCAGGCCGGCGCTGACCAGCGCAAGGATGAAGCCGCGCAGGCGGCCGACTCGCAACGCGAACCCGGCCAGATGAGCAAGAACGAAGCCCGCTCTTTACTCGACTCGCTCAAGGACGAAGAACGACGCCTCCCCGCCGCGCCCATCGCGCGCAGCGGCACCAATGACAACCGGCCGGATCAACCCATTAAGGATTGGTAATATGAAAACGAACTTATCTCGCTTCCGTCCCATGATCGCGGTTATCGCCGCCGTCATGGCCCTCGCCAGCAAGGCGTCCGCGGCGCCTGATGTGACAACACAACTCGAACCGGGTCAGATCGCCCTCGGCCAATCGGCACAGCTTACCATCACGGTTTCCGGCGACGGCAATGACGCTGTATCGCCACCGGCGGTGCCGGGTCTGGAGTTCGTGTCCGTCGGCCAGTCGAGCCAGTTTGAGTCCATCAACGGCGTGGCGAGTTCAACCACTTCGGCAACCTATGAAGTAATTCCGCAACGCGCGGGCACATTCACCATCCCGGCATTGAGCCGCGGGTCGCAGCCGCTGGTGTTGCAGGTGGGACCGGGCAACGGAAACGGCGGCGCAACGACGGGCAACAACCCGGGCGCGTCCAGCCTGCCCCCGCCGGCCACGAGTGGTTTGTCCGCCGGGACAACAAGTCTGAAGCAGGAAGGTTCGGCGTTCGTGCGACTGCAATTGCCGGGGCGCGCATTGTTTGTTGGCGAATCCGTGCCGGTGGATATTCAGATGGGTTTTCGCCCCGGTTCGGTGACGTCGCTCAATGGTCTGCCGACGCTGAACGGTGACGCGTTCATGTTGAACAAACTATCCTCCAAGCCGGAGCAAACGGAGGAAGTCGTGCAGGGCAAACCTTGCACGGTGCTAACCTGGCACAGCGTCCTGGCAGCCGTGAAACCGGGTGATTTCTCGCTTACCGTTGATATGCCGCTCACTGTGCGGATGCGCACGGCGCCACAACGGCGGATGCAATTGCCGGGAGGATTTTTTGATGACTCAATGATCGACGATTCGGTCCTCCAAAGTTTCTTTGGCGGCACAACTGAAAAAGAAATCACCCTGACAAGCGACCCGGACGCAGTCAAGATTCTCCCGTTGCCCACCGAAGGCCGTCCCGCCAGTTTCAGTGGCGCGGTCGGAAAATTCGAGGTCGCCAGCGAGCTTTCAGCAGCCAAGTCCGCCGCCGGCGATCCGCTCACGCTCCGGCTGAAAGTGACCGGCACGGGCAGCTTTGACCGTGTCAACAGCAAGATGCTCGGCGAAGTGGACGGTTGGAAGACCTACAGGCCAACCGCGACGTTCGAGCCGGGCGACAGCGCCGGGTACAGCGGCGAAAAGGATTTTGAGCAAGCCGTCATTCCGATGCAGCCCGGCCGGCAGACTGCGCCCGCGCTGGCGTTCAGTTTTTTCAATCCCGAAACGCGTCAATACGAAACAAAACTGACCGCGCCGTTAACAGTGGAGGTTTCACCTGCAATCGGGGGCGGTTTAGCTGCAGCCGCGCCAGCTTCAACCCCCGGTTCGAGCCCGGCAAGCGAATCGTCGCGCGACGGACTGCGTCCGGATCACGTCGAAAACGGCGGCACGGTTTCAACCTTGCGTCTGCTCTACTTTCAGCCGTGGTTCGTGGGCACGCAGAGTGCGCTGGTTCTTTCTTTCGCCGGAGGTTTGGTCTTTTTGCGCCGCCGTGAACGGCGCGTGAACGACACCGACGGTGCGCGACAGCGCGAGGCATCCAGCGCGGTGGCAAATTGTATGGCTGAAATGGACGCCGCCTCCACCGCAGGTGATGCCGCCCGCTTTTTCCAGTCCGCGCGCGTTGCGTTGCAACAGAGACTGGCTGGCCGCTGGCACATTGCGCCCGCCTCAATCACCATCGCGGAAATTGACGAGCGCCTAAATGGCGACGGCGGTGAAATCCGCCATATCTTCGCCATCGCGGATCAGGCCGCCTATTCCGGACAGCACTTGAAGACGGAGGATTTCAAAGAATGGAAAGACATCGTCTGCAACCAACTTAAACACGCGGAGGCATTATGAGATTGTTTCATATTTTGGCGGTCTGTCTCGTCATTGGACAGGCAGCGACAGCGGCGCAAGCTGGTGAGAGCAACACCGCCCCGAGTGGCTACTCCGCCGCAACGCTCTTCAATCGCGCCAACGCCTGCGCGCGTACCGGCAAAACCGGCCTGGCCATTCTGAATTACGAACGCGCCCAACTGCTCGCGCCCAGCGATGCCGACGTTGCCGCGAACCTTCACTTCGTCCGTGCGAAAGCCGGCCTGCCAGACACGTCAGAAAGTTGGCTCAGCCGCAGTTTGATCTGGATCAGGCCGAACACGCTCGCCTGGCTCGGAAGTTTCGGACTGGTGCTTGCCGGCGTGGGCATTCTCCTCGTTCGACTTTATTCGCAGCGGCGTCTGGCTTTCCGCGCTTTGATCTTTGCGGGCGCATTGCTTGTCGTCACTGACATCGGCAGCGCCATCGCAATGTGGCCGAAGGCAAACGAAGCGGTCATCATGGTTCGTGAAGCGCCCGCCCGCACCTCGCCTGTCCTGGCTGCTGAACCGTTGTTCAAATTGCGTGAAGGCGAGTCTGTGACAGTGCGAGCGGAGCACCAAGACTTCTCGCTCGTGCAAACCGCAGCGGGCCGCTCTGGCTGGGTGGATCGCGCGGATCTCTCTCGCGTCGTCATCGGGGATCTTGTGAAAACCGGGCGTGGCATTAGCGAACTGGCCAAGGCCAGGTGAATTTCGGGAGCGCAGATTGCAGTGGTATGGTGCATCGCGATCACTTCCCTTAAATGACGCGGTGATGGCTGGCTGTGCCAGCCGCCACGGGCTACGCTCCTGGATCTGTCAAACGGCCATCTCTGACTGTGGGATGTTAATAATGAATTCCGAACCTTCGCCCGGCTTGCTTTGCACCGTTACTGTGCCGTGATGGGCTTCGACGATGGCTTTTAACAAGCTCAATCCAAGGCCGAGTCCGCGTTTGGAGCGGCTCTTATCGCCGCGATAAAGACGCTCCCAAATGCGCGGTTGCTCTTCTGTCGGGATGCCCATGCCGGTGTCGCGCACCTGCACGGTCACGCTGCCGGAATCAACTGCGCAGGAGAGGCGGACATTTCCGTCCTCGGGGGTGTATTTGAGCGCGTTATCGAGGATATTGGCGAAGGCCTGGCGCATGCGTGTGGCATCCACAACGGCTTCACACGTTGCGGGAAAGTCGGTGGTGATGGTGATGCGCTTTTCTTCGGCTACAAGCTCGTAGAGTTCGATCACATCTTTCAGCAGCGCAATGATGGAGGTCTTTTCCAGCTTCAGCCTCATTACACCCGCCTCGGCTTCGGTGATGTCCATGAGCGCGGTAAGCATGGTAAGAACGTGGTCGGATTCCTCGACGCAATCGGACAAGGCTTCGCGCGCGGCGGCGTCGGGTGTGGCCTGCACGGCGACTTCGGCTGTGGCGCGCAGACGGGTGAGCGGAGTGCGGAGGTCGTGGGCGACGTTGTCGAGCGCTTCGCGCATGCCCTGGATTAGCGCCTGATTTTTGTCGAGCACACGATTGAACTGGCGGGCCAGATCCTCCAGTTCGCTCTGACGGGCGCTGGCGGGAACGCGGGCGGACAGGCTGCCGGTGTCAATGATGGCGCGGGCCGTGGCCACGACTTCGCGTACGGGCTTTGTCGCGCGATGGGCGAAGAACGCGCCGCCAAACAAACCCAGTAACAAGGTGGGCGTCATGACAATCAGAAAGTTGCGGCGAAACGGCTGGAGCAGAACCTCGCGGTTGTTCGTGCAGCGACCGACTTGCAAAACAGACCCGTTGGGCAGCCGCATGGCGGCGACAGTAAAGTCGCTTTCCTCGTCTTTCGGAATGCGCAACCAGACGAGCCGAGACAAGTCGCCGCCAGGGTTGAGTGCTGTGGTGTCGAACTGAACCCAATCGTCTGGGGCATACATTAGCAACAAACTTCCGCCTTGTCCTGCCAGGCGCACGAAGAAGGATCTAGCGTTTTTCGAATCTCTACTGCGCTGGACGAGATCCTGCAAACCGGAGAGGCCGCCGTTGTTATAGACCGCCGCGCATTCCCTGAGCCGGGCTTCGATGATTTCCTGGTCCTTGCTTTGCAGCGTTGAAGCCAGCAGCAGATAAAGCAGGCCGAACAGAAACGCCGCACTGAGCGTGAACAGCGTCGCGTAGCCCAAGCTCAGGCGAAAAGTAAAACTGCGGGCCAGACGTTCAAGCGGGTTTGAGGACATAGCCGACTCCTCGGATGGTCTGAATCAGTTTCACTGGAAAATCCTTGTCCACCTTCGCGCGCAACCGGTGGGCGAGCACGTCCACGACGTTGGTTTGCGGGTCGAAGCTGTAATCCCAGAGTTGCTCCAAAATCATGGTCTTGGTGACCGCGCGACCGGGGTGGCGGAGAAGCAACTCAAGCAGACCGAACTCGGGAACTTGAAGTTCGATCTTTTGCCCATTTCGCACGACTTCACGCGTGAGTAAATCCATGGAGAGGTCGCCCGCCAAAAGTTTTGCCGGCACGGCGGTGTGCGTGGCACGGCGGACCAGCGCCTGCACACGCGCGAGCAACTCGGAAAAGGCGAACGGCTTGGTGAGATAATCGTCGCCACCTGCCTGCAAGCCTTTCACGCGGTCATCCACGCTGGCCTTCGCGCTAAGGATGAGCACCGGCGTGGTGATATTGTTGTGGCGCAATTGGCGCAGCAAGGAAAGGCCGTCGAGCTTTGGCAGCATGATGTCAAGCACCGCAGCGTCGTAGGTGATAGTCTGAGCAAGCGCGAGACCCTTTTCACCATCGGACGCATGGTCCGCGGCGAAACCGTTTTGCTTCAGCCCGTTGACCACGAACGAGGCGATCTTGCTGTCATCTTCAACTACAAGCACACGCATAATCCAAGTGAAGCGAGAGTATCCGGGGCTTTCGCGCAAAGACATCTTTAAAAAGAATCGCCCTCCTGACTCGTGTGATCGGAGGGCGAAACGGTTGCCAACTATCAATGCGTCGCCACGGCCACGGTGAAGGGATGGTGCAGCATTGCCACGTAATCAGCCATGATATGCTCGGACTCGCGGAGCACGGGATCACTTTGCGGGACACTTGCCTCGACCTCCTCGGTCTCGTCACCGGAGGTCGCCGATAATTTGGCCACGGGCGAACTAACCGTGCTAGTGCAGTGTATCAGAAAAGACTTTACTAACACTTGACCTTCGTGCCATGCTGGGTCCCATGGCAAGACCCAAGCTGGATTTTGTATTGTCCACCGAACAACGCTCGGAGTTGCAGCG
>Ga0182024_10024687_pt1 | contig 10666 bp, 7 predicted proteins | sample P32metaG_FD_120480 | JGI IMG/M metagenome (GOLD analysis project Ga0182024, IMG submission 120480) | Permafrost microbial communities from Stordalen Mire, Sweden - P3-2 metaG (Illumina Assembly) | ecosystem: Environmental > Terrestrial > Soil > Wetlands > Permafrost | place: Sweden: Stordalen...
CACCACCGTCGTCTCGACCACGGCGGTCGTCTCGACCACCGCGGCCCCGGCGCCTCCCACCAGTACGGTCCCATCAGGCACCTCCTCCCCGGCTTTCCTAGCCGCCGGCACGACGACCACTGCGCCCCTCGCGGGGGCTGCCCTCGTGACCCCGCCAAGCGCGACGACCGGGCCGCCAACGACCGTTCTGCTGAGGGCTCTGCTGCCGACATCGCCACCGTCGCGAGCTCCTATGACGGCTCCCTCGCCCTCGACGCTCATAACGGCTGGACAGGTCGGTAGCGGCTCCGCGGCCGCCGATTCGATGGCACTTGACCGCCTCCGGCGGTCTGGGGCCGGGGACACCTCCGGCCAGATGGCAGCGTCCCCGCGCACCCGGGCCGGACTTGAACAGAGAAGCCGTGGCCGAGGGCCAGATGGCGGCAAGATAACCGTGGCGAGCGCCCAGTTGCTGACTAACTCTGCTACCCAGGGCGGGCAAGGTCGTGTTCCCCTCGGCGCCGGCTTGGCTAGCGGTAAAAGCGCGCGCAGCGCTACAGATGCCTTGCGCCTGGCGGACGGCCCGGCTTCGTCGGTGCCCATCACGGTGCCGCCCGGCGAACGGCTCATCGATGGCCAGGAGGTCATCTCCATCGGGGCGCCGTGGAACGGCGGCTCACTCAACGCGTCGACCAGCCAACGTGTGCCGTTCGCGCTGGGAGGGCTCATCTTGATCTTTGTTTTCGTTCAGTGGCTGATCGACAGAAGGGACCCGAAATTTGTCGAAGCGCCTGCTAGAAGGCACGAGGATTCAATTGGCTTCGAGTGACCCGGCGACGCCGAGCCCTTTGGCGCCGAGCCCCGTGACGCCGAGCTCAGTAGCGCCGAGCTCTGCTGGGGCGAGCTCTTTACAGGTGAGGGGTGGCCAGCAGGGCCTCGCCAGCCCCGAGCACACCAGCTTGGACCAACGTCTGGGCGCGTTGCAGATGGTGCGCCTGGTGATCGTCGGGCTCGTCTGCGCCTCAGCTGCCTCGTTCCCAGCTCAGCTGGGCATCCGTTTCCTCCAAGTACTCCCGTTGAGTGCGGCCTACCTGGCGCTGTGCCTTGCCGGGCAACTGGCCGACCACTTCATGGCCAATGCGCCGCCCGAGAGCCGCAAGGCCCGACGCTCGCGAGCACCCGTCCAGCAGATGCTCTTGCCGGTGGACTCGGCCTACCTGGCGTTGTTGATGGTGCCGGCCGGTGAGGCCCAGAGCTTCTTCGTATTGCTGTTCACGGTGCAGCTCATCGCGGTCACGCTCCTCGCTAGCCCGCGCACGGGCGTACGCCTCGCCATGTGGGATTCGGCGCTCCTACTTGCCATCTCGGTGCTGCAACTGGGTGGCCCTGTCGGAAAACTCCTCGGTACCCCGCAGGTCGTGAACCCCAGCTCGGGCGCAGTTGCCCTGCGTATTGTCGGTTTTTGGGCGGTCGCGCTCAGCACGGCGTACTTCTCGAGCCTGAGCGAGCGTGAACTGCGCCGCTCCAAGGCCCAGCTCGACGAGCTCACGAAGATGGCCTCCGAGATGGAACAGTCGATGGAGGCAAGCTCCGGCGCCGACGAAATAGTGGCCGTATTGCTGAGGAGCGTCGCCAGCGCGTTCGCGTTCAAGCGAGTTGCGATCGTGTGGGAGAAAAAGGGCCGGCTCGTCGCCGCCAAGTTTGCCGTTGGTGACGTTGAGGCCCCTGCGGTCCAAGCCGCACCACCGGGGAGGGAGGGCAAACGGGCGCTGAGCGGTGAGGTTGCCGCTCGGGCGCTGGCGACCAACGCCCCGGTCCTGGTGCACAGGCTCTCTTCGGAGGCAGACCCGTCGCTTGACGAGATCGTCCCCGGGGCGACCAACCTGATAGTCGTACCGCTTCGGGCCGGCCATGACCGTCTGGGCCTCCTCCTGGCCGAAGCCGGGCCTCCTTTTGCCAGGCGAGTGAGCCGGCGCTCGCTCGACATGCTGAACCGCTTCGCAGTTCATGCCGCGTTGACGATCAACAACGCACACCTCCAGGCTGAAGTGGCCAGGCTCGCGTCGTCCGACGCCCTCACGGGCCTGGCGAACCGGCGCCAGCTCGACTTTGCGCTCGGCCGGGAGGTGGCGCGAACGGTACGGACCAAAGAGCCGCTATCGGTCGCGCTCATCGACATCGACCACTTCAAGGACATCAACGACACCTTCGGGCATGTGGCGGGTGACGAAGTGCTCCGAGAGGTTGCCGGTGCGCTGGCGCGGAGCGTGCGTGATGTCGACTTGGTCTCCCGCTATGGAGGCGAAGAGTTTGCCATCGTGCTCCCAAACTGTGCGAGTGCCGGAGCGCTCGTGGTCATCGAGCGGGTGAGAGCCGCAGTCGCCTCGGTCGGCGGCGTGGCCAAAGTGACCGTGAGCGCCGGCATTGCAACCGGGGCAGGGGAGGGCACAGAGGGGGACAGCCTCATCGCCGCGGCTGACGAGGCTCTTTACGAGTCCAAGCGGGCCGGGCGGGACCGTGCCACGGTTGCTCTGAACGACCAGCCGCTGATGGTGTTGCCTCGCCTCAAAGCGCCCGCAGTTGCGGCCAGGGCCGCAGGCTCGCCACCTCCCGAGGTCTCGTCCCCAACCCCGCCGCGCCCGCCGCGCAGTGCGCGTCGCCGCGAGCGGAGCGGCCTAGTCCAGGGCGGCCCTCAGACGGGCGGCCAGCTCGGCCGCAACCCCCTCACTCTCGTAGATGTGGCGCGGCCAGAGGAAGCCTCGCAGCCCGTCCCCGGCCCGTCGGGGGACAACGTGCAAGTGCACGTGGGGCACGCTCTGGCTAACGGTTTCGTTGAGAGCGAAAAAGGCTCCGTGTGCCCCTAGAGCGGTCTTCTGGGCGGCTGCCACACGCCTGCCGAGCCCCAACATGGGCCCGAGCAAGTACTCGGGGGTCTCGGCCAGGTTCGCGTAGTGCACCCGCGGTACGACCAGGGTGTGACCGTCGAAGACGGGCCGGTAGTCCAGGAACGCTATGAACGCCTCGTCTTGAAAGACCAGGTGGGCGGGGACGTCACCGTTGATGATCCGGTCGAAAATGCACTCTGCCGTGAGCTCGAGATTACGCTTCGTCTGGATATGGCTGAAATCCCGCTGGGCTCCGCCCCTCCCGAGACCGTGCTCCCGAGCCCCCCTCCGGGGGCCGAGGAGGCTCTTTCCGACGCAATCTCCCCATCTGCCCCCGCTGGCAGCCTGCTCGCAGTGGCAGGCAGGTGGCCCAGGTACATGGCCGCTTGGGCCGAGCTCTCCGAGCAGTGCGAGGTACCCGTGACCGCCTATGCCTACGCCCGGACTGGTTACCACCGCGGCTTGGACGCACTGCGGGCGGCGGGATGGAGGGGATCTGGTTACGTTCGTTGGCGTAACCCGTCCAACAGGGGTTTCTTGCGTTGCGTTGAGGCTTTGCGGCGCAGGGCCGGGGAGATCGGCGAGGAGGACGAGGAGCAGCGGTGTGCGCTCTTTCTCCGGCAGCTGGACCCCGACTGGGAAAGACGGGGAGGCTGAACCTTGTCGTGGGGCTCGTAGGACCGTTCCCACCGGGTGCTGACCCGGACGCGTATGACCGTTTGCGCCGCCGGGTGCTCTGGCGGATGCCCTCGGGTATCTACCTGCTAGGCAGCGCGGCCCATGGGCGCCGCAACCTGATGACCCACAACTTGGCGATGCAAGTCGCAACGGAGCCCAAACTGCTTGCCGTTTCGGTGCGCGCCGACGCGTTGACTCACGAGCTGGTGCACGAGGGCCGTGTGTTCAGCCTTTGTTTCCTGAAAAGGCAGGACAGGGCGCTCGTGAGAGGATTTACAAAGCCAGCAATTGAAGGGCCCGAGGCGGGGATGCTCGGAGGAGCCGCCGTCCGGGTGGGGTCCACCGGGGCGCCGGTGTTAGCCCAAGCGGCAGCATGGTTGGAGTGCGAGGTGCGTAACGAGGTTGCGTTGGGCGATCACACGCTTTTTGTCGGCGAAGTAGTCGACTGTGCGGCTCCCGACGAGGGTGCTGAGTTGCTGCGCATGGAAGACACCAGGCTCAACTACGGCGGCTAGTTCTACCTCTGGCAAGGCGAGTTTTCTACCGGGCCACCAGCGCGATAAACGCAGAATTCCAAGGTCGCGGCCAAAATGAAAATAGATCTGTCAGGGCACGGTCGTACCGTTGCCAGTAAGCTTTGATCGTGGCCACACCCGCAGCTGCTACCACCGGCTGCGACGAAACGACGGACCGGCGCCGTCAGGTCCGCCAGGCTCTTGTCGCCTACCACGAGTCGCGTGACGGCACGGCGCTCAACTTCATCGTCAACTCCTACCAGGGCTTGGCTTACTCGCTCGCGAGCCGCTTCGCCCAACGTGGCGAAGACGTAGAGGATCTCAACCAGGTGGCGCTCATCGGCCTGTTGAAAGCGATCGAGCGTTATGACCCGTCCAGGGGCACCGAGCTGACTACTTTCGCAACCGCCACGATCCTGGGCGAACTGAAGCGCCATCTTCGCGATCGCGGGTGGTGGGTAAGGCCGCCGAGGCGGGTGCACGACCTCTACATAAGTACCCAACAGGCCATCGACGACCTGACGCAGCGTTTTGGGAGGTCACCGACGGTCGCCGAGGTGGCTCGCTACATCGGCTCTCCGGTCGAAGAGGTCGTGGAGGCGCTCGACGCAGGCGGTTTACGCAACAGCGCCCCCCTCGACACGATCGGAGCGTCCGGTGACGACGCGTACGTGAGCCGCAAGCTCGGAGTTAAAGATGCCGGGTTGGCCGAGGTCGAGGGACGGCTGCTCTTGAGCCCCCTTTTGGCCCGGCTCCCGGAGCGGGACCGGTTGATCATCAACCTGCGCTTCGTGGCGGGTTGGTCGCAAACTCAGATCGGGACGCTTGTAGGCGCCAGTCAGATGCAGGTATCGCGGATGTTGGCTCGCAGCCTCGCCCAGCTTCGCGCCTGGTCGGAGCCAGAGAGCCAGTAGGTGGCGACCGCGGGTCAACGGCTTCGAATGACCGATCAGGCGAGCGCCGGCGGGCCTCCTGGGGCCGCTGCGCCTCCTGAGATCATCACGACAGAAAGTGCCCTGGCGACCCTCGTCGACGAATTGAGCGAGGTACCGCGCTACGCCCTGGACACCGAGTTCCACCGGGAGAGGACCTATTGGCCGCGCCTGGCGCTGGTGCAGGTCGCATGGCGGAGCCTGCCTGGGGGGCACCCGCGGGTCGCACTCGTCGACCCCCTTGCGGTTGACCCCGCGCCCTTGGCCAAGGTGCTAGACGGTCCAGGTGTCATGGTTGCGCACGCGGCGAGCCAAGACCTCGAGGTATTGGGCCGCGCCTGCCACTTGTTGCCCGGGAGGTTGTTCGACACCCAGATCGCGGCTGGTTTCCTCGGGTACGGGTCAGCGTCTCTGGCGTCGCTTGTCGAACGTTTCCTCGGGCTCCGCCTCGCTAAAGGCGACCGGCTCACAGATTGGAGCCGAAGGCCCCTGACCGCCTCCCAGGTCGCGTACGCCGCTTCAGACGTTGCCTATTTGCTCGAGCTTGCGGACGTCATCTCTGAGCAGCTGTCGGTGCGCGGGCGGCTGGGTTGGGCCGAAGAAGAGTGTGAGACCCTCTTTGCCCGCCCTCTTAGCCCCACCGAGCCCCTGGAGGCATGGTGGAAGCTGCGCGACAACCGCCAACTTCAGGGCGCGTCGAGGGCGATAGCGCAGGAGCTAGCTGCTTGGCGTGAAGAAAAGGCCAGAGTGCTCGACGTGCAGCCGCGTATGGTGCTGCCCGACCTCGCGTTGCTCTCGATCGCACATTCGCCACCTTCCAGCGTTTCTGGCCTGCGCGAGACACGGGGCATCGACGTGCGGCACCTTAGGGCCGGGGCCGAGCAGGAGATCATGGCCGCTGTCGAGGCAGGCAGTGCACTTCCTCCCGGCTCGTTGCACGTCGCCCAAACCGAACAAGTGAGCAAGGAGCTTCGGCCCGCGGTGTCCCTGGCCTCGGCTTGGGTTGCCCAGCTGAGCCGGGACGAGGACGTCGATGCTGCCTTGCTCGCTACCCGCACCGACATCGTTGACTTCCTCTCGGGCAAGAATGGCGCCCGGCTCGGGGAAGGCTGGCGGGCGGGCCTGGTCGGCGTGCCCCTGCGGCGGCTTGCTAACGGCGAGGCGTCGCTCGCCCTGGATGGCCACGGCCGGCTGCTCCTCGAGGACCGCCCCGCCGTGGCGGCCACCGGGACGAGGCCTTAGCTCCGAGCGCTTTCGGGCCGCAGGTCGATCTTCAAGGTCAGGATCCCGTTCTCCAGCGTCGCGGTGGCGTCGCCGACCATCGCGTAGTCCATGTAGTCGGTCCGGGCCTGGTCCATGAAACGCTTCCGCTCCGGGCCCTCGAGAGGGGGAAGCCCCCGCTGGCGGACGGCGCGAGCCCGTTCCCGGAACCGGTTCAACATGGCGTCGATGTCGAGGTCTTGGGCCATGCTCCCCATCGTACGGGCACCGGCCGCGCTGCCACCTCTAGGCGGAGATGGCTGTAAGCTTTGCTTTCGTACAAGCACGTCTCGGCCTGGGAGTTCATCGTGAAAAAGGGACGTCATCGCCGCTTCGAAGAGGCGCGTGATTTGAAGCGTGCCGTGAAGACGGCCGAGACAGAGGTCGAACCATGCGCTGAATGCGGCGCAGAACCGGGCACGGAGCATGCCACGTGGTGCCTTGCGATGGAAGACGATGAGTACGAAGGCGAGGACGAGGACGAGGAAGCCCTCGACGGCAGCGATAGCCCCGGCACCGACGTCCGCAACTGATCTCCCCGTCCCGGGCTGACCCCTGAGCGCGTGAGCATTGTAGGCCGCGGTGCCGACCATTGCACGCCTCGGGCCCGGGTGGCGGCCGAGCCCCGGGAGCTCACCTAGGCCCGCAATGTGCGGCCGACAATTGCGGCGAGCGGCGACGGCCTCGTCCCATAGCATGGTGGTGTGCCAAGCAGCTCCCGATCTCCCGATCGCTCTCCATATCCGCAGGTCGCGGGCAGCCCTGAATTCCCGGGATTAGAGCGCGAGGTTCTTGCGTACTGGGATGAGGACGGCACCTTCGAAGCGTCGGTGAAGGCGCGCAGCGAGGCCAACGAGTTCGTCTTTTATGACGGCCCGCCGTTCGCCAACGGCATGCCGCATTACGGGCACCTTTTGACGGGGTACGTCAAAGACGCCATCCCGCGCTACAAGACCATGCGAGGCTGGCGGGTAGAGCGGCGCTTCGGTTGGGACTGCCACGGTTTGCCAGCCGAGATGGAGGCCGTGAAAGAGCTCGGCCTGCCCACGCGCAACGACATCGCAGATTACGGCATCGAGCGGTTCAACGACTACTGCCGGACCTCGGTGCTGCGTTACACCGGCGAATGGGAGCGCTACGTCACGCGCCAAGCGCGCTGGGTCGATTTCTCCAACGACTACAAGACGATGGACCTTTCCTATATGGAAAGCGTGATGTGGGCCTTCAAGCAGCTCCACAAGAAGGGCTTGCTGTACGAAGGCTTCAGGGTGCTGCCGTATTGCTGGGAGTGTGAGACGCCGCTGTCCAATTTCGAGACCCGCCAGGACAATGCCTACCGGTCGCGCCAGGACCCAGCTGTTACGGTCGCTTTCGAACTGGTACCGCCCGGCCGCGGCGGGCCCGCTGCGGCGCTCTTCGAGGCAGCTTTGCCCGTGCGAGCACTGGTTTGGACCACCACGCCCTGGACGTTGCCTTCCAATCTGGCCCTGGCAGTCGGTGCTGACATCGATTACGCGGTGCTGCAGACGGGCGACGCCCGATACCTCGTCGCCGAGGCACGCCTGCCAGCGCTCGCCGATGTCCTCGAAGCGGCTTTGCCGGGCGCGCAGCGCGTCGCCACGGTGCGAGGTAGCGACCTTGTGGGCCTCGCCTACCGCCCGCTGTTCGACTTTTTCGCCACCCAGCCAGGCGCCTTCGTGGTGCTTGCGGGTGACTTTGTCTCCACCGAGGAAGGCACCGGGATAGTCCACATGGCGCCGGGCTTCGGCGAAGACGACCAACGGCTCTGCGAACAGGCAGGGATCGCGGTCGTTTGCCCGGTGGATTCACAGGCCCGCTTTACAGCCGAAGTACCCCCATATGTTGGCCTGCAGGTCTTTGAAGCCAACCGTCCGATCATCAACGAGCTCAAGCAAAAAGGCGTCCTTGTGCGCCAGGAAACCTATGAGCACTCCTACCCGCACTGCTGGCGGACGGATACCCCGCTCATTTACAAGGCTGTCAGCTCCTGGTTCGTGCAGGTCACCGCGGTGAAGGAGCGGATGCTCGAGTTGAACCAGGAAATAAACTGGGTACCGGCGCACGTACGCGACGGTTCCTTCGGTAAATGGCTCGAAGGTGCCCGCGACTGGTCGATAACTCGCAACCGTTTTTGGGGCGCTCCCGTACCCGTGTGGAAAAGCGATGACCCGAGGTACCCGCGCCTCGATGTGTACGGCAGCCTTGACGAGCTGGAGGCCGATTTCGGCACCAGGCCAGAGGATCTTCACCGGCCCCGGATAGACGACCTGACGCGGCCCAACCCCGACGACCCCACCGGGATGTCCACGATGCGCCGGGTCGAAGACGTGCTCGACTGCTGGTTCGAATCGGGCTCGATGTCGTTCGCGCAGGTCCATTACCCCTTCGAAAATGCGGAGTGGTTCGAAGGGCATTTCCCGGCGGACTTCATCGTGGAGTACGTGGGCCAGACCCGGGGCTGGTTCTACACGCTGCACGTCCTCGGGACGGCGCTTTTCGACAAGCCGGCGTTCTGCAACTGTATGGCGCACGGCATAGTGCTCGGCCAAGACAAACAAAAGCTTTCCAAGCGCCTGCGGAACTACCCCGACCCCGACGAGATGTTCGACGTCTACGGTGCGGACGCGATGCGCTGGTTCCTCCTGTCCTCGCAGGTCATGCGCGGCGGGGACCTGGTCGTGGAGCGTAAAGGGCCGGGAGAGGCCATACGTTCTGTGCTCAACCCGCTGTGGAACGCGTGGAAGTTTTTCGCAACCTACGCCAACGCTGATGGCTACCAGGCGACTTGGCGCACCGATTCGACTGACGTCCTCGACCGCTACATACTTTCCAAGGCTGGCGGTCTGGTCGACGACGTCACGCGCGCGATGGACAACTACGACCTTTACAGCGCTTGCGGGTCCATCACCTCGTTCCTTGATGCACTCAACAATTGGTACATCCGCCGTAGCCGTAACCGTTTCTGGCGCGGCTTCGGGGCCAACCAGCAATCCGACGCCGCCAAGACGGCCGCCTACGACACGCTTTTTACCGTCCTGCACACCGTCTGCTTGGTCGTGGCACCGTTGCTGCCCATGTTGTCCGAGACCGTGTACCGGGGCCTGACGGGGGAGCGGAGCGTCCATCTTGGAGACTGGCCCGATGCCGCCGCGTTGCCGCGGGACCACGAGCTCGTGGCCCAGATGGACATCGTCCGTGACGTGTGTTCGGCGGGCCATTCGATAAGGAAGGCCAGAGAACTGCGAGCCCGCTTGCCGCTCGCTTCGGTTACCGTCGCTGGGCCGGGCGCGCCGTCGCTCGAGCCCTATGGCGACCTCATAGCCGACGAGCTGAACGTGAAGGCGGTCCAGCTCGTTAGCGAGGTCGGCCAGGTCGCGGACCACGTGCTACAGGTCAACCCGTCGACGCTCGGCCCTCGGCTTGGCGCGGCCACCCAGCAGGTCATAAGGGCGGTGCGCGAGGGTGCATGGACGCGCACGCCCGCAGGCGACGTCGAGGTGGCGGGGCACGTGTTGGGAAAGGCGGATTACTTCCTTTCATTGGTGCCCAAGGACCCAGAGGCGAGCCGTGCCCTGCCCGCCAACGACGGAGTCGTCAGCCTGTCGCTGGAGGTCACACCCGAGCTGGCGCGCGAGGGATTGGCCCGCGACATCGTCCGCCAGGTCCAAGAAGCCCGCAAGGCGGCCGGGCTCGATGTGTCCGACCACATACGCCTGGTGCTCTATTTCCCACCCCACGAGCCCGAACTGCGCCACGCTGCAGAAGAGCACCGCGAACTGATCGCGGGTGAAACACTGGCTGACGAGATCGTGTTCGCAGACAGTCCGATCGCCGACAGTTTCCGCGCCACGGTCGCGGATGGGCGAGTGTTCCACATAGGCATCGTGAAGTTGCCCAACGGGCGATAACCGCACTCAGGGCCTTGCGCTGCGCGAGGATCTCGCATCATGACATCTACTGATGTATCAGCGGAGACCCAGGCCCGTCACCGGCCGACTTTCGGGTTTACCAAGCTCGGCCACGCCGTGCACGGCAAAGTGACCGACCACCTCCCGACGCACAGCCCTTACGCGCGCTTCAACAAACGAGTCGCGTTGCTCATTACCAACAACGTGGGCACAATGACGTGCTTCTGGTTGTTCTGCGTCATCGCGGTACTTGCGCTACCCGCCGCTCTGGTTGAAGCGCACATTGTCTCGCCGACGATCGGCCTGATCGGCGAGGCCGGTTTCGTCATCGTGGTCCAGTGGATGGCCCAGAGCTTCATCCAGCTGGTCCTCCTGCCGGCGCTGATGGTCGGCCAGAACCTTCAAAACGTCGCAGCCGACGCCCGCTCGGCCAAGACCTTTGAGGACGTCGAGCGCGTCCTGGACCTGCTCGACTGCCGTACCCAAGG
>Ga0182024_10024688_pt1 | contig 10666 bp, 11 predicted proteins | sample P32metaG_FD_120480 | JGI IMG/M metagenome (GOLD analysis project Ga0182024, IMG submission 120480) | Permafrost microbial communities from Stordalen Mire, Sweden - P3-2 metaG (Illumina Assembly) | ecosystem: Environmental > Terrestrial > Soil > Wetlands > Permafrost | place: Sweden: Stordalen...
CGGTCTCGATCCGGTTTCGTCCGTTCGTCTTGGCGCGATAGAGTGCTTCATCGGCGTGCGTGATGAGCAGATCAACCGCGGCCGCCGGCGAACCGCACGCCACCCCGATGCTGACCGTCGCCGCGATTCGCTGGCCGTCGCTGACGATGCTTGCCGCGGCGAAGGCCGATCGCACGCGTTCGGCGGCAATGCTGGCTTCGGCCCGCGCGCCCGGGATGACGGCGACAAATTCTTCCCCTCCCAAGCGACCCACGACGTCGCTGGCGCGCAGCGTCTCGCGCGCCACCTTTGCGAACAGTTCCAAGACGGCGTCGCCTACCGCGTGGCCGCAGCGGTCGTTGATCGATTTGAAATGATCAAGGTCGAAGACGAGCACACTCACCGGGGCCATGCTGCCACGATTGCCCGCCATAAGGACGCCGGCGGCCTCGAAAAACCCCCGGCGGTTCAACAGACCCGTAAGAGGGTCGGTGGCCGCCGCCATTTTGTAAATGTGCACGGTGCGGTCTTTCGCCAAAATCAGCACGATGAAAGCCGTGCCGACGACATAGAGCAGTATCTCGATCGCGAACACCACGATCCAACCGCGCGCGAGACTGTGGCCGCCGTCGCCATCGGCCGAAAGCGTCGCCAGCGCCACCGGGAAGAGGAAGATCGCACCATGGAACATCGGAACAAAGATGGCGGGCCAGCGGCGGATCAGCGATTTGCGCCGCTCGCGCCGTAGTTCGACCACCGTTAGGAAAGTGTAGCCGGCGACAATGAGCGAGCTTACGACGATGCGTGAAGCGGCCGAACCCGCAAATGCCGGGCAAAAGCCGGCGGTCAGCCAAAACGCGGCGCCAAACAACATGGCGATCCAGCAGACCGGCCGGCCATGGAACAGCCGCGCAGCGCTCCAAATCATCCCCACGGCGACAAACAGCAGGGCGGTGCCGAGGTTCGAGGGTAGGCCGGGAAGAAACAGGTCGCCGTACCGCCAGAGCGCACCCGAGGCGCCGCCGATCAGGTACGCCATGCCCCACCACGCGAGTGCATGGATGCGCTCCTGCGTCCAGGTGAACAGCAGGAACAAGCCAAGCAGCGAGGTCACGCAAATAGCAACAAAGAACAGCGTTCCGACATCCAAAGATGCCAGAGCCGTGGCGACGTTTATCGCCATAAACCGAGGCTCCCAACCATGCTATCCGTACAACTGCGTACCATCGATCCGCGGCGCGTGTTGGAAATTTGCTTGTCAGGCTTTGCCAACCGTGCGGCTTGTGACGCAGTTTTTGGAAAAGGTTTTTTGAAAAAGTACGGAAAATGCGAATCGAATTTTCCGGCGCGTGAGGGTTTGGGTCGAGAAACCAGCAGAAGACAAGGATTCCGCACGTGAAACATTTGCGCCGGTTCGCCGTCGGCCATCTCATCTTTTGGGTGAGTATCCTTTCAAACCAGGCCGATGCGCAGACTGCGATGGCTTGGCCCGATACGTTCCTCGCGCGGGTCGAGGCGCTGGCACTCGTTGAGACCCTCAATGCCACTCTGCTCGCAGCGCGCAGCGCAACGTTCACGCTGGACAAGTGGTGCGAAGATCACAAGCTCGGCAGTGAGACGAAAATCCGCGCCCGGCTCGTGCGAGACGTCGACAGACCAATCACGGCCGAGCAGCGGCGCCGGCTCCAGATCGATCAGAACGAGCCGGTCAAATTCCGGCACGTCGAGCTCGCATGCGGCGGCCGCATTCTGTCCGAGGCCGACAACTGGTATGTGCCGTCGCGGCTCACCGCCGAGATGAATCGGTTGCTTGAAACGACCGATACTCCGTTTGGACGCGCGGTCGCGGACCTAAAGCCCTTCCGTCAGACCTTCGTGGCCGAGATTCTTTGGAAGCCGCTGGACGACGGCTGGGAGCAGCGCGCGCCAACGGCCGATTATCCGCAGCAAGCGCTGGCGATTCCGCCAAAACTCTTTGAGCATCGGGCGCTTCTTTTCACGCCCGATCTCAAGCCGATTTCCGAAGTGGACGAAACCTATACCGACGAAAACCTGGCCTTCGCACCACCGCGCTGAGCGCAACGGCCAAATGCCGGCCGCTTAGCGCTTCGAGAACTGGAAGCTCCGGCGCGCTTTTGCCCTGCCGTACTTCTTGCGTTCGACCACGCGCGGATCGCGGGTCAGGAAGCCGCCGCGCTTGAGCACCGCGCGCAGATCCGGCTCGTGCCGTAACAGCGCCTTGGACAGGCCGTGACGGACCGCGCCCGCCTGGCCCGAAAGGCCGCCGCCCAACACCGTACAGACGACATCGTATTGGCCTTGGCGGCTGGCGGCGACGAGCGGCTGCTGGATCAGCATGCGCAGCACCGGGCGGGCAAAATAGGTCTCCACCGTACGGCCGTTGACGAGAATTTTGCCGCCGCCCATCTTGATCCACACCCGCGCGACTGCGTCCTTGCGCTTGCCGGTGGCATAGGCGCGGCCCTGCTTGTCAAGCTTCTGCACGTATTGCGGCGGCTGCGGCGCCGCGGCGGGCTTGAGCGCGGAGAGATCCTCAAGCGTCTGGATGGTCTCGGCCATCACGCGATCCTCTTGTTCTTGCGGTTCATTGCGGCAATGTCGATCTGTTCTGGCTGCTGCGCCGCGTGCGGATGCTCGGCGTGCGGGTAGACCCTGAGATTGCTCAACTGCTGCCGGCCTAGCGGGCCGCGCGGCAGCATCCGCTCGATGGCCTTCTCGACGATGCGCTCGGGAAAGCGGCCGGCAAGGATCGATTTGGCCGTGCGTTCCTTGATGCCGCCGATATAGCCGGTGTGCTTGTAGTAGATTTTCTGCTCGACCTTGCGGCCGGTCAGCACTGCCTTGGCGGCGTTGATGACGATCACGTTGTCGCCACAGTCGACATGAGGCGTGAACGTGGGTTTGTGCTTGCCGCGCAGCCGCATCGCCACAATCGACGCGAGCCGGCCGACCACAAGTCCGTCGGCATCGATCATGACCCACTTCTTGTCGGCCTCGGCGGGCTTGGCCGAAAAAGTTTTCATCTTCGCATCCATATGGAAGTGCACCGAGTGACCGGCACCGTGCGCGGCTATTTATCCGCGGCGCCGCTCCGGGTCAACACCGTTCAGTGGTTATTTTGTCAATATCTCAATGCTTTGGCATGGAGGTATCATTTCACCTCTCCGAGGGTATCGAATAAGTGGACGTCGCGTGGGCGACCAGATCGTCCTCGCCGTCCGTCCGAATGCCGATCTCGGCAACCGCGAGCCTCTTCCCGAGTTTGAGCAACCGCGCCTCGGCCAAAAGGTCGCGCGCCGCCGGCTTTTTGAGAAAATTAATGGTGAGATTGGTGGTGACCGCCAAAGGCACCCAGCCGATGCTCGCGAGGATCGCCACATAGGGCGCAAAATCGGCGAGCGTCATCATGGTCGTGCCCGCAATTGTCCCACCCGGCCGCAGCGACCGCGGATTGAAATGCTTGCGGACGCGACTACCTCCGAACCAGACTTCTTCGATGCGGTAGCCGCTTTCCGGGTTGAACATTTGCGGAAACTCCGCGCTCAGCAGTCGCTCGAGTTCCTCGGCCGTCAGTTTCGCCTGCTCTTTCATGGCCCCTGCTCCCCGCGCTACGGATCGGATACAATGCGTGAAACGACTTGCCAATCCGCATCCGCGGACCGGGACTCGAGGACTGACCAATGAACGCCCAAACTGCCGCTGCCGCCAAAGCCGCGGCCACTTCGCTGATCCTATTGCGCGAGGACATTGCCGGCGTCGCCGTGCTCACGCTCAACCAGCCGCAAAGCCGCAACAGCCTTTCGGAGGCAATGCTGGAGGCGCTGGGCGACGCGCTCACCGCGATCGCGCATGACAACAGCGTGCGCGCCGTCGTGCTCGCCGCCAATGGGCCGGCTTTCTGCGCCGGTCACGACCTCAAGGAGTTCAATCGGCACCGCTCCGACAGTGATCGCGGCCGCGCCCATTTCAAGCACGTTATGACGACATGCAGCACCATGATGCAGCAGATCGTGACGTTGCCGCAGCCGGTCATTGCGGCAGTGCAGGCAACTGCGACTGCCGCGGGCTGCCAGCTGGTGGCGAGTTGCGACCTTGCGATTACCTCGCGCACCGCAAAGTTCGCAACGCCCGGCGTCAATCTCGGTCTGTTCTGCTCGACGCCGATGGTGGCGCTTTCGCGCAATGTCTCGCGCAAGCACGGCATGGAGATGCTTTTGACCGGAGAGATGATCTCGGCCGAGCACGCCGCGCGCATTGGTCTTGTCAACTTCGTCGTCGACGCCGGCAGCGAGCGGGGTGAAGCGATTAAACTCGCCAAGAAAATCGCCGCAAAATCAACCCTGACCGTCAAGATCGGCAAGGAGGCGTTCTATCGCCAGCTCGAAATGCCGCTCGCCGAGGCTTACAAATATGCATCGGATGTGATGGTCGAAAACATGCTGGCCCGCGACGCCGAGGAAGGCATTGGCGCTTTCATCGAGAAGCGCGAGCCGAAATGGGAGGACCGCTGAAGCTTGGCGATCCGATGAATCACGACACCTATCCCGACAGCTACATCCGCGGCATCCTCAACACCGTGAAGTCGATCGCGATGGTCGGCGCCTCGGTGAAAGAAAACCGTCCAAGCTATTTCGCCTTCAAATACCTCCTCGAACACGGCTACCGCATGATCCCGGTGAATCCGGGACATGCCGGTCATGAGATGCTCGGCCGGCGAATTTACGCGCGGCTCGCCGATATTCCCGAGCCAATCGACATGGTCGATATTTTCCGCCCCTCGCAGTACGCGCCCGATATCGTGCAGGAGGCGCTGACGCTCAATCCCCGGCCGCATGTGATCTGGATGCAGCTCGGCATCCGCAACGACGAAGCGGCGGCGCTCGCCGAAGCCAGCGGTATGAAGGTTGTGATGAGCCGCTGTCCGAAGATCGAATATGGCCGCCTGTCTTCGGAGATCGCCTGGATGGGCGTCAATACGCGCACTATCAGCTCCAAAAAGGCGGTGGCCACTGGCGGCATTCAGCGCCTGTCGCTTGATCGCGCCAGCACGCCCGGCGGTGCGACCGACGCCGCTGCCGCCGCCGAACGCGCCCAGCGCGAAGACGGCGGAGCGTAAAAGTCGAAGAGCGCAGCACGACAAGTGCAGCGCAAAAACACCTGTAACTAAAATGCGGCGGAACTTTCTCGAACCTTTTTCATTTTTTCCCTGGCTAATCTAGCGCTCCCTTTGGTTCAACGCGGCGTTGCTGGCGTCACGAACTATTAGGAGTGGGCTATGAAAATCAGCACTATGCTTGCCCTTGCGCTGCTTGGCCTCGCGCTCGCACCCGGCGCCGGCAAGGCCGACGACGATCAGCAAGGTCGGAAGGCGTGCATGTACGACGCTCTGACCGTGTGCGCACAATTCATCCCGGATCGCGAGCGCATCGCTGATTGCCTCATCTCCAACCGCCAACGAATCTCCGAGCCGTGTCGCCTCTTGCTCGTACACACACGCGCTGACGAACATGGACTAACACCGCAGAAATAAATCCCCGCCGCTGCGTCTCACAGTGCGGCGGTGGCGCATTAACGAAAACGACATTTCCTTGCCTTGACGGCCTCGACCGGTCCTATAAACCGAGGGCGCTTTTTCCCGCCCCCGAGAACCGCAAGGATCGGCCGATGAGCGAACGCATTCCCGGCTTTTCCACGCTCGCGGTCCACGCCGGCGCGCAGCCCGATCCGACGACCGGCGCGCGCGCGACGCCGATCTACCAAACCACGTCCTATGTTTTCGAAAGCGTCGACCACGCCGCTTCGCTGTTCGGCCTGCAAACCTTCGGCAACATCTATACGCGCATCGGCAACCCGACCACCGCCGTGCTGGAGGAACGCGTCGCCGCGCTCGAAGGCGGCACCGCTGGGCTCGCCGCCGCGTCCGGACACGCGGCGCAGGTGCTGGCCTTTCACTGCCTGCTGCAACCAGGCGACGAGTTCGTCGCTTCGAAGAAACTCTACGGCGGCTCGATCAACCAGTTCACCCATGCGTTCAAGAATTTCGGCTGGAACGTCGTGTGGGCCGATCCTGACGACATTTCCTCGTTCGAGCGCGCCATCTCGCCGAAGACCAAGGCGATCTTCACCGAATCGATCGCCAATCCCGGCGGCGTCATCACCGACATGGCGGCGGTGGCGCAGATCGCGCGGCGCGCCGGCGTGCCTTACATCGTCGACAACACGCTGGCCACGCCGTATCTGTGCAAGCCGATCGATCATGGCGCCGACATCGTCATTCATTCGCTGACCAAATTCCTCGGCGGTCACGGCAATTCGATCGGCGGCCTCATTGTCGACGCCGGCACGTTCAACTGGTCGCGCGAGCGCCGCTATCCGATGCTGTGCGAACCGCGGCCGGAATATCACGGCATCGTGCTGCACGAGACGTTCGGCAATTTCGCTTTCGCCATCGCCTGCCGCGTGCTGGCGTTGCGCGATATCGGTGCGGCTTTGTCGCCGTTCAACGCTTTCCTCATCCTCACCGGCATCGAGACGCTGCCGCTGCGCATGCGCCAGCACTGCGACAACGCGGTCGCGGTCGCGCAATGGCTGTCGGCGCACCCGAAAGTCGACTGGGTGAGCTATCCCGGACTGCCTGGCGATCGCTATTACAACCTCGCCAAGAAATACTGCCCGAACGGCGCCGGCGCGGTGTTCACGTTCGGGCTCAAGGGCGGCTACGATGCCGGCGTCAAGCTTGTGTCCAACGTCAACCTGTTCTCGCATCTCGCCAATATCGGCGACACGCGCTCGCTGATCATTCACCCCGCTTCGACCACGCACCGGCAGCTCACTGACGCGCAGAAGATCCAGGCCGGCGCCGGTCCCGACGTGGTGCGGCTGTCGATCGGCATCGAGGACAAAGCCGACATCATCGGCGACCTCGACGAGGCGCTGGCGGATTGATCCGTCATTCCGGGGCGCGCCACGGGCGCGAGCCCGGAATCCATAACCACCACCGCTCAATCAGTTCGCTTCAGCAACAGTTCCGCACGGTCTGTGACTATGGATTCCGGGCTCCTCGCTTTGCTCGGCCCCGGAATGACGGACGCCGCGTGCACCGTCGCCGCGGTCAAGACCAGCATCGCGACCACCTGATGCAGAAGCGCGATCGAAATCGGAACGTGCAGCAACAATGTCGCGATGCCGAGCACCGCCTGCAAGCTTACCGCGGCGAACAAAACGAAAGCACCGATCCGCGCCGGTCCATTGTTCACCGAGCGCGCGACGTCCAACACGTGCAGCAATGCGCCAACAAAAATAGCATAAGCAAGCATCCGGTGATCGAATTGCACCGTCAGCGCGTTCTCGAAGAAGTTGCGCCATAGCGGCGTGTCGAAGAAAAGCCGCGCCGCATCCGGCACGAAGGCGCCGTCGATCAGCGGCCAGGTGTTGTAGACGTACCCGGCGCGCAATCCCGCAACCAGCGCGCCGAGATAGATCTGCACCAGCACCAGAACGAGGAGCACCACGGCGCTGGTTCGCACGCGGCCCGGCACCCGTCCGGTCCGTCGCTCGCCCAGCCGCTGCGCCGTCCACAGCAGCGCGACGTAGATCGCGCAGGCGAGGATGAGATGCGTCGCCAGGCGATATTGCGAGACTTCGACGCGCCCGGCGAGGCCGGAAGCCACCATCCACCAGCCGACCGCGCCTTGCAGCGCGCCGAGCCCGAAAATGAACCACAGACGCGGCCGCAATGACGGCGCCACCCAGCCGCGCCACAGGAACCACAAGAACGGCAACAAAAACGCGGCGCCGATCACCCGGCCGAGCAAACGATGCGTCCATTCCCACCAATAGATCGTCTTGAACTCATCAAGGCTCATGCCGCGATTGAGCGCGCGGTATTGCGGGATGGCCTGATATTTTTCGAACGCGCTTTGCCACGCGTCCTCCCCAAGCGGCGGCAGCACGCCCATTACCGGCTTCCACTCGGTGATCGAAAGACCGGATTCGGTGAGCCGCGTCGCGCCGCCGACCAAAACCATCGCCAGCACCAAAGCGGCGACGGCATAAAGCCACAGCCGGATCGCGCGCGCGTGTGTGTCGTTACCGCTTTCACTCATCATCGGGTCGCTTGTCGCAGGCGCGCGGACCATATAGTGCTGCGCCCTGCTTTCGCAACGGACCTTGTGTCGCCTGCGCGATGTCATTAGCACCGTCATCCTGAGGTGGCCGCAAAGCGGCCCTCGAAGGATGAAGCGGCCCGGGCCGTCGCCCTTCGAGGCTCGCTTCGCTCGCACCTCAGGGTGACGGATCGTAATCGAGACAGGCTGCCGTTTTCATCATGCCGCTACGCTTGCGCAAATTTCTCGGCGCCATCGCGCTGTTCGTCCTCGTCATCGTCTGGGCGCTGGTCGCCATGGCGCTGGCGCAGTTCCCGGCCATCCGCGACAACGCCATCTTGTCCATTCTCTACTACGCGATCGCCGGGATCGGCTGGGCCTTGCCGGCGATCCCGATCATCACCTGGATGAGCCCAGCCAGGGGACAGTAGTCAGTGATCAGTAATCAGTAATTAGAAGTTCGCGGGCTGCCCGTTTGATCTGATCACTGACCACTGACTACTGTCCCCTGGCTAAGCGGCCTCTTGGCCGCGAAAGCCATTCCACATCGCGGTCGCCGCGCCCGACAGCAAGACGCGCACGTAGCGCAGCTGCTGATATTCGCCGTTGAGCGAGATGCGTGGCAGCGCCGTCATGTGCTTGCCGTGCCCGCGGAACAGCACGCCCGGCCGCGTCGTCACCGCGGTCTTAAAACCAAGCTCGGCGGCGACGGCAAATTCGCGCGGCCCGGCCGAGCCCGGATCGCCGTACGGATACGACAGGTGCGCCGGCCGCATCCCGAGCGCCGCCTCGATCACCGTGCGGCTCAGATCCATTTCCGAGCGCACGGTTTTCTCCGGCAGCTTCGCCAGCATCTGGTGATTGACGGTATGCGCGCCGATGGTGACCAAGGGATCGGCGGCAAGCTCGGCGATCTCTGGCCAGCTCATGCACAGCTCGGCGCAGAACGCCGCGACGTCGACATGATAACGCGCGGCGAGATCGCGGACGACCGCGCGCAGCTCGGCTTCGCTCTCCCGGCGGCGCAGCCACCAATAGAGCTCGTCGTACAGCGCGCGTTTTTCCGCGACGTTTCTGCAATCGAAGCTGCGGTTGTCGCCGTCGATCACCAGCCCAATGCGCTCGTTACGCGCGATCACCGCTTCGAGCACCAGCCACCACAATTCGCCGAGCCGGTCGGGAAAGCTCGTCGGCACGTAGATGGCGAACGGCACGCCGGCCTCTTTGAGGATCGGCCAAGCGTGCTGCAAATTGTCACGATAGCCGTCGTCGAAGGTGAGGCAGACGAAGCGCCGGGAAAAATCGCGCTCGGTCATGCGGCGGTGCATCTCGTCGAGTGAGACGACGTCGATGCGCGAGCGGCGCAACAGCTTGATCACGCGGGTGAGAAACCGCGGCGTGACCTCGAGCAGGCGATTGGGCTGGAAACGGTCTGGCCGCGGCGGCCGCACGTGGTGCATCGTCAGGATCGCGCCGACCCCGCCGAGGAAGGGTTTCAGCGCCGCGTGCGCGCCGGTGAAATAAAGCCCCTCCAACCCGCCGCGGATGATCGTCTGCTTGAGGCCGGCCAAAGCACGTCCCTGCTGCTGCGTTGTCCTTGGTTTGCGGCCGCATTATTATAGCGGCTTGGTTGATAATCCTTTGCTAACTTCATCCTGCCCCGCGAAGCGGGGAAGGGGGACCGCCCGAAGGGTGGTGGAAGGGGCGTGGGCCGAGACGCTGCCTCATCGCTTGAGATTCACTCTGCTCAGCACGTCCCCTCCACCGCGCGAAGAGCGCGGTCCCCCCTCCCCCGCTGCGCGGGGGCGGACAAACGAAATCGTTCCCACGACGCGCTCCGCGCTCGAGTTTTGCAAACGGCCCGTAGCCCGGATGGAGCGCAGCGAAATCCGGGGTCGGTCTGCGAGCTTGAATGCCGCTCCCGGATTACGCTGCGCTTCATCCGGGCTACAACGACAACAAGATAAAGGAAGCGGAACGCCGACAAGCGCGTAATCCTACCGTCCGCATCATCGGATGCGGCGCGCGTCCAGCGGGACGCGCTCGCCTGTCGGCGTTCCACCACGGCTCTTGCCGTCGGGGCTTTCGCCCCTAGGGCGCGACTCCAGGCCAGGCTTCCTGGGACGTGGCAGGACGCTCGGTCCTGTAAGCCCGCCCCAACCGGGGGCGAAAGACTCCGCGCCGCTAAACGGGCGTTACCCGCGCCCGCCTGTCCCAGTCCAGGGAATGCACCTCCCGGACCGGTCGTAATGCCGGTCAGATGATGCCCAGAGCCGCCCGGGAACTGAGTCTCCAAGCCTTGGCTGTCAATAAGACTATGAAAACAAAAGGAATATGATCGAAAATCAATTGTCGCAATTGCAGCTAGGCTTCATATAGGTAACATCATCCAGAAATTGGAGGCGGCGTAGAGGCCCTCGTCAAGAAGCCTCGCAAGCCCGGCTACGGCTCATCGTGTGAATCGGCGTCCAACTTGGACCCCACTCCGCTTGCGCTTTAAATAACTGCATTAGCGACGAAATTGCAGATTTCCGGACGATTGATCGGCGTCCAATCGTGAC
>Ga0182024_10024689_pt1 | contig 10666 bp, 6 predicted proteins | sample P32metaG_FD_120480 | JGI IMG/M metagenome (GOLD analysis project Ga0182024, IMG submission 120480) | Permafrost microbial communities from Stordalen Mire, Sweden - P3-2 metaG (Illumina Assembly) | ecosystem: Environmental > Terrestrial > Soil > Wetlands > Permafrost | place: Sweden: Stordalen...
GCTGGTCTGGCCGAATCTGGCGATGACGAAGACGATTTCAGCAACGAAGACAGCGAGGGCTAAAACCGCATGGCGCGCCCGAAGAATCCTCGCCAGGCGGTTGCCGCTACCCCCGCTGTACCCGACCGCAGCCTGACATGCGACGAACCGTTGCCAACCATGGCCATTCGCGCTGCCGGGACCCATCAATTCGTCTATCGCAAGATGCTCGATGGGCCAGTCGGGGCAGCCACACCCAACCACGGCGACGTGGTACGCGTCGTCGATCGCCACGGCGTGCACCTGGGATACGCCTTGTGGAACGGCAGGTCTCAGATCAGCTTGCGGTTCTTGTCGCGCCAGAGTACGCCGCCCGGACCTGAGTTCTGGAGCCGCCGGATCGATGACGCGGTTTTGCTCCGAAAAACGACCCTTGATTTGGAGAGCGAGACGAATGCTTTTCGGGTGGTTCATGCCGAGGGGGATGGTCTATCCGGACTGATCGTCGACCGGTTCGACGACGTCCTTTCGGTCGAGATCTTCAGCCTGGGTATGTATCAGCGCATCGGCCCAATTCTGTCGCTGTGCGCCGAGCGGCTGGGAACAAAACACTTTCGAGTTGGAGTCGACGAGCGCGTCGCCCAGCAAGAAGATTTTTCGGGCCGACCGCTCGAGAGCCCGCGCCTGCCTCCGCGCGTGACTGTGCAGGAACATGGAATTCGCTACCGAATACATTTTGACGGCGGCCACAAGACGGGCTTTTTCTGCGATCAGCGCGATAGCCGTCGAGAGCTCGCCCGGTTTTGTTCGGGACGCGCAGTCCTTGACCTCTGCTGCTACACCGGCGGTTTCGGCCTGAACGCGCTCATCCGCGGAAAGGCCCGCGAGGTCACGTGTGTCGACCTGGATGAAAAGGCCGTGGCCCTGGCGCGCGAAAATGGCAACGCCAACAACGTTCGACTCGACGTCGTTCACGCCGACGCGTTCGGCTACGCCCGCCAGATGGCGCAAAACGCTCGTAGTTTTGGAGTGGTCGTGCTCGACCCGCCCAAGCTGATTCTCGACCGCGAAGAAATCTCTGCCGGCAAGCGAAAGTACTTTGACTTGAACGTGCTGGCGATGAAGCTGATCGAACGGGGAGGTCTGCTGGTCTCGTGCTCGTGCTCGGGTCTCTTGGGCCCCCAAGAATTTCTGGCGCTCCTGGGCGCCGCCGCGCGCAACGCCGAGCGCGAGGTGCAGCTCTTGGCGCTTACCGGGGCAGCGCCCGACCATCCGGTTGCGATCGACGCCCTTGAAGGCGCGTATCTCAAGGTTGCGTGGCTCAAAGTCGGTGGCGAATCCCGCCTGCTGGAACGACCTACCGAGGCGTGAAACGACGGGCCGGCTGCGCACGATGCAAAAGAAATCGAGAACAGCGCGAACATGTTCCGCGCGCCGAGCGTCTGTGATTGTGCAGGACGTGGATATGATACTCGCGGCCCGACCGGCCCTGGCCCGGGAGCAGGCCGGTCGGGCCCTGACCGGACCTGACCATCAATCTTTAGAGAGACTGTCATGATCGGCGGATGTTTGCGGCTTAATCCGGGTTGTCAGTGCGAAACGCGGTCAGCCGAACGTTCGGCGAGCCCGCTGCCGCAATTTCCCAAGCGCTGTTGACGCCAGGCCCTTCGTGATCGCTCGTCCTAGAAGGCCCGGTGTCAACAAACACCGGGCCTTTTTGTTTGTATGGGCCGGTAGCTGAGACGGTATAGCAGCGGTCTGAAAAGCCGCAGACGTGGATTCGAGCGCCACCCGGCCCACTGGCGGCTAGCCCGCAAGAGAGCAGGAGAGCAGAGGAGTTTTTGAGGAAATCAGCAAGCGGAGATCCGCTCCTGCGCTCTTGGTTCGACTCTTCGTAGTAGGCACACTCCGTGTGCCGTCCACCAGTTTCCTCCAGTCTGGGTTCGACTCGTATGTGCCGCTCACCAGTTACAAGACACGTCGTACGCCTACGACTCTGGAACAGTGCCGTCTCGGGAGTTTATTTCCGGCCCGTTCGTCTATCGGTTTGAGGATTCCGCTTTTTCACGGCGGGGAGGAGGGTTCGACTCCCTCACGGGCTATCGACGGGATGTAGGAAAGTCTGGTAATCCGCCTGCCTTGGGAGCAGGAGGTCGCCGGTTCAAATCCGGCCATCCCGATTCTTGGCCGCTTGGCGGCCAAGAATAGAGCAGGAGAGTAGTGGAGCAGGTGACGAAGGCGAGAAATGTGACTGCTGCGAAGGGGGTGATCATGAGCAATGATCGGCGAAAACGCACGGCCTGCAACGAGGTACTCGTCGCGGGGTCGTGGTGTAAAGGCAGCATATCGGCCTTTTAAGCCGGGAGGTGGGGGTTCGAATCCCTCCGGCCCCAGTTGCGGCAAGGCCGCAACAGAGCAGGAGTGGTTAGAAAGTAGAGAGGAGAACAATCAAGCGGTGTCCCACTCCTGCGGTCTACTTTCTACTCACTACTTTCTCGTTGCGGCGAGGCCGCAACAGAGCAGGAGTGGGTAGAAAGTAGTGAAAAGAGCAATCGAGCGGTGTTCCACTCCTGCGGTCTACTTTCTACTCACCACTTTTTCGTCTTCAGAAGTTGCGGCGAGGCCGCAACAGAGCAGGAGAGCAGGTGAAAAGACGGGGAACTGCGCCGCGACGGACCAGTAGCGCAGGTGAAAAGATGGAAGACCTCGGCCCGTAGCTCAAGGGGAGAGCACTCGGCTGATAACCGGAAGACGAAGGTTCGACTCCTTCCGGGCCGATTCGCGTAATTTCCGGCCTCCAGGTCGGGACCAAAGCTCTAGTGGCAGAGCGCCCGGCTCTTAACCGGGTGGGTGAGGGTTCGAGCCCCTCTGGTCCCAATCCGAAGACTGCACTGGTCGTCTAGCGGCGAGGACTCCGCACCCGTAATGCGGCGACGTGGGTTCGAGTCCCACCCGGTGCCCTCAGACTCATTGACAATTCGGCTTCGGTCCCATGTGCCCATGTTGTAGTGGTAGCCTACTGCCTTGCCATGGCGGAAGCGCGGGTTCGACTCCCGCTGGGCACTTCCCGACGGGATGTAGGATAGCCTGGCTTAATCCGCCTGCTTCGGGAGCAGGAGACCGCCGGTTCAAATCCGGCCATCCCGACTTCTGATCGACTCGCGGCAAAGATTCCGGCACGGACGGTGACGAGTGAATAGAACAGGCGAACTCTGGCGCCAATAAGACGATCGCGAGTTTTTGTGCGGTCGGAAATATTTCCTCACGACGATCGTTCCGCGTCGAGCGCCTGTGTGAGAACGTTCGCGATCAAACTTGAGCGACTGATACGACGCTTCTTCGCGAGGCTCGTCACTCGCCGCAACAAATCCTGCTCGAGGCTCAGCGATACCCGCTTGAATCCTTTACCGACCTTGGGTCGTCCCCTCTTTCGACGCACTCGTTCCCATTGATCCCGTTCTGCGGAGGTCAGGGCGCGAGACTTGTCGATAATGAACGGTTCATCGAATTGTTCAGTCGCTTTCGCGAGTTCATTCGGCTTCATTTTCCAATATGGCTTCGTCATCTCTTGCGGCGGCGATAACGCCGCTTCTCCTGGTCGGTCAAAGGTCGTGCATGGATCACGTAGATGGTCTCATCCTCGTCCAGGACGAAGATCACTTGGATAAACCGGCCCCCGCGACCTTTTCCCCAAACGAGCCACTTGTCGTCCTCGATCTTCCTTGGGAACGGGTTTCGAGCGGCACTAACCACACGTTGAGCTTCTTCGGGTAGCACGCCATGTTTGCCGATATGCTCGATATTCCACTCATTCCAGCGGAAATCCATGAATTTGTTATGCAAGAAAATAGCGGTGCGGTCAACCGCAAATCTTCAACACCGGTGTGGCCAAACGGTAAGGCGGCGCCCTGTTAAGGCGACAATTGGAGGTTCGACTCCTCCCGCCGGTGCTAATGATCGAACTGCAAATCGGAAGGGCAAGCCGACTGGTGACGGCATCTGATTCGAAATCAGACGAGCGATGAGCCTTGAGGGTTCGACTCCCTCTCCTTCCGCTTGATCGTGATTCTGGAGCTTGCGGGATTGGTCCAGCGGCAAGACTCCTGGCTTCCAACCAGGCGACCGGGGTTCGAATCCCCGATCCCGCTCTTGTAAGCGAATAGGCGACCAAGTTCAATTCCGACAGGCGCTTTCGACTCGGGAATCGGCTAACTGGCAGGCTGCCTGACTTTGACTCAGGCGATGAAGGTTCGAGTCCTTCTTCCCGAATGATGCGAAGACTCCGGGGCAGTTACTGCTGGTAGTAACGCCACGCTCTGAACGTGGAGGCCGCTGGTTCGATTCCAGCCCCCGGAACTGAGGCTTGGCTCGGTAGGCAACTGGCAGACCACTCTCGCTTAGAACGAGAGATGCTGAGGGTTCGAATCCCTCCTGAGCCACTGCGAAAGTGTGTGGAAGTGATGATGTGTAGATAATAATCAGATTTCTTTTACTGCTTTGGGGTGCCATGAGCTGAGGCCCTCTCTCTCATACGTGGCGCCGCAAATCGCACACCAGCCGTGCTGCGCTGTGTTCGTCACTGCTCCGGGACCTTGCTGGGCCAGGCGTCCGACGGCGATGACCGCCTGTCGTCCGCAGCCCGAGCAGCGCTTGGGCCAGAGGGCTTGCAAATGTTTTGCACCCGAGATGGCGCATACGGCGGCGACGATCGGCGACATCGGAAAGCTCAGGCTGGCGCGACCGGTGAGCGTAAAGCAGATCGGGTCCTGCAGCAGAAACAAGGTCGCGGCCAGGACGCTCATCGCGGCCATGCAACAGGCGCAATACCAACCCCGAACGGGCCCTGGGCGGTCGAACACCCAAAAGAGGATCGCGAGTAATGGCATTGGAATCGCGGCGCCCAGGATGGGCACCATCATGCAGTCGAAATCGATCCTGTAGCCGAGCACGCTAATCTTGAATAGCGCGCGGACCGCTGCGCACAAGAAGGCGCTCCAAAGGATGACGATCATCATCTGGCGCAGCGTCGGCTTCAGGCCGATCTGCCTCGATAAGGGCTGCATCGCTTTTGTGAAGTCCGTGGAAGTGATTGAAGTCCGCCAGTTCTATGAGAATCAAGCTTATCACGCAGGCTATCGCGAACCAATGAAATCCTGTAACCGACCAAATGGGCTGCTGGTCCAACGGGACGACACCTGGCTTGCAACCAGGAAATCGGGGTTCGATTCCCCGGCGGTCCACTTCTGACACCGGATCACGATTTGGACATCGGAAGGGCAAGCCGATTGGCGACGGCATCCGACTTGAAATCGGGCGAGCGATGAGCCTTGAGGGTTCGACTCCCTCTCCTTCCGCTTCAGATTCGATTCATCGGTCGGCCGCCGGCGCCTGGTCGATAATCAAATCTTCCTCCTCAGGCTGGCTCGGTAGGCAACTGGCAGACCACTCTCGCTGAGAGCGAGAGATGCTGAGGGTTCGAATCCCTCCTGAGCCATTTCAGAAAAGCCCGGCGCCGATGTTGACAGTCAGCGCCAGAATCGTGGTGTTGAAGAAAAAAGCGACCACGCAATGCAGCGTGGTGATTCTCCGCATGCCCTTCGAAGTAATGCTCACGTCGGCCGTGGCGCACGCAGTGCCGATAATATAAGCAAAATAGACGAAATCCCAGTAGTCCGGCGGCTGATTCCCTGGAAACTTGAGCCCCCCAGCCGGCTCGTTCTCAATACCGGAGTAGTATTCGTGCGCATAATGTATAGCAAATATCATGTGCATAAACGACCATGATAGTAGTACCGTAAGTCCGGCAAGCCCGACATGCCGCCACTCATTGTGACCCTGCAGCGACTTGGCGGTGGCCAGTTCCGCCACGATCCCACCCAGGCTGATAAGAGCTGTGATGCTGGTCAGCCCGAGGATCACGATTTGTCCTTCATCTTGCAGAAGGGCGCGGTATCGGATTCTGTCAATGTTCGATCGCGAGAGCATCACCAGTGCGGTGAAGAGGTAAACGCCTGTCGCACCATCCCAGGCGACCAGCAAGCGTGTCGACGTCGGCAAGGCCCGAGGTAGGAAAAGCCACAGCAATGCTCCGACGAGTACGGCCGTAAAGAGCCTCGGCTGCGCCTTTAGAAACCGCACTGGATTTGTTTTCATTCCCATTTTCACCCTCGCAGTCGAATTGCGTTCGCTTACCGAGGTAGGCAAGTTCTTCGCTCGGAAGCGCGAGCAGCCACGCCTGAGTCGTGCAGGCCCGCGACGTCATCCCTGCACGAAAACGTCCGCGCGACGTTCGCATGATGATAGCGAGAAATGAGATGACAGTCTTTTAGCTACAACCGAAAAGAAAGCGATCCGTCGCGCGAACATCTTCACGCGGTCCGGCGTCTACCGAATGCGGACAAGCCCACCGATCCACGAGGAAGCCATGACGGGTACATTAGCGTCACGCCCTTGCAGAGCAGCCCGGAGTGCTCGCCACCCTGTCAAGGTGGAGATCGTGGGTTCAAATCCCATCGAGGGCGCTTGATTCTTGAAAACGGCACGATACGCAAACCGGCAAAGCGGCCAAGTTCAAACCTTGGTGATCTGTGGGTTCGACTCCCACTCGTGCCAGTTGCGGCAAAGCCGCAACAGAGCAGGAGTGGGTAAAAGTAGAGAGGTGAACAATCAAGCGGTGTCCCACTCCTGCGGTCTACTTTCTACTCACTACTTTCTCGTCTGCATTTGTCGGGTGGTGTTCCTCACGGCGGTCTGTAAAGCCGTTGCCTTCAATCTTGTGAGGCGGTAGGCGAGAGGTTCAACTCCTTCACCACCCATTTCACAGTTGGCCTCGTCGTCTACCGGTTCAGGACACCGCCCTCTCACGGCGGAGAAGCGGGTTCGATTCCCGCCGAGGCTAGTTTGCGTTCTACTTTCTACTTTCTACCCCCTACTTTCTGTTTGCTCATGAAATGAGCAAACTACCAGGCGTGGCAGGTGTCCAGTCGGCTCTCATAAAGCCGGCTTGCCCGGCTCGATACCGGGGCCTGGGACTTGCGGGCGGGCTGGTGCTCGGCCGAGTTTCATACGCTCGGATGCCGTGGTTCGAATCCCGGGCCCGCAATCATTGAATCGAAGAAAGAGGTGTGTGAACGAAGCGGCGCCATTCACCTTCCGGCAAGTTTCATCAGGTCGGGGCTCTTGAGCACTTCATAAGCCATTTGCCGCAGCACCGCGGCGTGCGCGTGATCGGCGTTGGTGGTCGGGCCGCCGGCGCTTGCCGGTGTCTTCGCATCAACCTGGTCGCCGCCAGCTTTGTCTGACGCCCGGAGCACGATCACTTTCCTGGTGACTTTCTTTCCTTGCTCGATGAGCGCCGGCTCGTTACCCCACCAATCGGGGGCCTGAACCTGTCGGGTCAGCTTCTTGCTCTCGAGCATGGGACGAAACCTGGGGGGCTCTTTGACGCTCGAGGGCTGAGCCCCCACGTGGATTGCCGGGAAGTGGAACTTGCCCTCGATCTCAGCCATCGGCGAGTACCAATCCTGGGGATAGGGCGGCTTTTCCACACTGGTCAGAAGCCGAATGAAGCGGCCCCGCACTTCGGCGAGCAGCGAGTTTGACGACGCCGTCTGGTGAAATATGGCGCGGAGGCTCTTGGCGATCTGGTTGGCCGCGTCTTTGTTGCCTGCGTCAAATTCGCGAGAAGATGCCTCAATCAGCTTTACCTGCTCATCAAGCTGCTGGACGAAGTTGACTTTCGACATGAACTTCTCTCTCTCATCGGGCTCTAAATGTTGGGCGGATGGTTCAAACGCCAATAGCCGTATCACGGAAAACGAGTCTACCACTGCAATATCCGAAGTCGAGCGAGCACCGCCGCCCAACGATCGGCAATCGCTGCGGTGAGGTCAGGTCATCCTTGCCAATGATGTCAGCAAAAGAGCGTCCCGTGGTCCAATGGCAACGACTCCTCTCTTACAAAGAGGAAACGGGGGTTCGACTCCCTCCGGGACGATTGAAAGATGGAAGGTAGCCGGATATGGTTTGCCGGGCCGCACTGCTAAAGCGGTTTTCCTTCGGGAAATGGGGGTTCGAATCCCTTGCCTTCCGCTGGCGTGCTCTGCAGTCGTTTAGTAAAGATCGAGGTTCTGCTTCTCATGCGGAGGGGCTTATTCCCTTGGCCTTGGGAAGGACCGCAAACATGGTGTCGTTCGAGTTCAGCAGCAATCCGCCTGCGCTCGAGACTCCGCCTGGCGCCGCCGCCGTAACGGTGACTTGACCTCCTTTCAGGAATTTTTGTTTTCCTTTGATTGTAAGCGTGACGGTGTTTGTGGCGGAGTTGTAAGCCGACGTGAAAGTCACACGTTTGGACACGGTCACCGTCTTTTTCTTCACGTGTTTCTTGACGAAGAAATCCACCTGGTAGTTGGCGGCGAGACCGGCCGACGCAGAGTTCATGGCGGTGCTGTACACCAGCGCAAAGCCGGACATGACCGGCTTCCCGACCGGCTTGCCTTTCTTGTTCTTCTTCTGGAGCGTCGCGACCTGTTCGCGGATGATCGTTGGCGGCGAATCGGCCGCGGTGACACTCAACTGGCCGGTCACGGCCGCAGTCAGGTTGCCCGCCTCGGCCCGGATCGACTCGCCGTTGGCTGTCGTGCTCACTGTGAGGTCCACGAAGCTGGCCACGCCGTCCTTGGCTTGCACGGTCGTGGTAAGGCCCGGATCGTTGGGCGCCGAGACGGTCACATTGCCGGTATAGTTCGTGACCACGTTGCCATAGGGATCCTCGGCCGAAACGGCCAGCGCGAACGGCTGGCCGGCGACGAGCGAGTTTGGCGGCGGCGTGGTGATCACGAGCTGCGCGGGCGCCGCCGGTGCGACGACGATCGGGCTCGAGATCGCCTGCGCCAGCGATCCGCTCTTCATCGTGAGCGAGATCGTTCCGGCCGTGTTGTCGCCCACGTTCAAAAACGTCGCCGCACCTCCCGAGACAGTAGCCGTCGTCGTACCCTCGAGCGGGCCCGTTCCGCCGCCCGCTGAGACCGATACGATCGTGCTGTCGTCGCCGGTTTCAAGGTTGCCAAACTGGTCCACTTCGTCGACTTCCGGCTGTATTGCGAACGGTTCGCCGGCGGTTGCCGTCGAGGATGGCCCGGTATGGAAGACAAGTCGGACGGCTGGCGCCGGGCTGATCGTGAAGCTGTCACTGACGCCGGTCGGCGTGAGCAACCCGTCGGCCGCCGAGACAGAATTGTTGCCGGCCGCGTCGATCTTGATCCCGCTGAATGTGGCGACGCCGCCCGATGCGGTTGAGGCCGTCGTATTCGACCCACCCTCGAACGTCCCGTCGGCGAGCGTGAGCGTGACCGTCGAGCTGTCGCTCGTGATGACGTTTTGATACGCGTCTTCGACGATGACTGTCACTGCCGGATCGATCGCCACACCCGCCGTCGTGTCCGTCGGCTGCACGCCAAAGACCAGGCGGTTGCCTGCTGCTGGGCTCACGAGAATTCCGGCCGTTGTTCCCGCAATCGTGCCGGTGACCACATCCATCGCGGTGATCGACTGGGTCCCCGCCGTCTTGAGCGTGGTGCTGAAGGTGTGCACGCCGTTGTCTTTGCCGGCGCCCGTTGTGAATGCGTAGTTCGAAGGCAACCCGGCTCCCGCAGTCGCCTGGTGGTCGGTGCTCTCGAACCGGACCGTGCCGGCATAGCCCGTGACCGTGTTGCCATAGGCATCCTGCACCGTCACGGTCAGGTTCTGGGCGACGCCGGCCGTCGTTGATGCCGCGTCCGAAAGCACCAGCGTAGTTGCCGCCGCCGGGTTGACGACGATACCTGACTGTGTGCCGCTGACTGCGCTGTCCGCGACGTCCCTCGCGCTGATCGACTGACTGCCGGCGGTGGTGAGGGTTACCGGGAAGACATGGGTGCCGGCGAAAGTTCCAGTGAACGCCAGGCTGGCCGGCAGCACGGCATGGCCATCGCTGCTCGAGAGCGCCACCGTACCGGTATAGCCGGTGGCAACGTTGCCGTAAGCATCAAAGGCGGTGACGACGACCGAGCTCGCTGTGCCTGCCGTTGCGGTCGTCGGAAAGCCTGTGACCTTGAGCGAATCGGCTAATGCTGATCTGACGTCGATCCCGGTCTCGCTGCCGGCGATGCTCGTTGCGACACTGTCCCTCGCGGTGATCGTCTGAGTTCCCGCCGTGTCGAGAGCCACCGAGACGAGATGAGTTCCCGCATCGGCCGCCGTGAAGCTGAATTCGTCAGGCAAGGAAGCGTGCCCGTCGCTGCTGGTAAATGCCACGGTGCCCCGATAGCCGTCGGCCACGTTGCCAAATACGTCATACGCCGTAACCGTCACGGAGTTGGCCGTACCCGCTGTGACGGTTGTTGGGATTCCGGAAACCAAGAGAGTCCTGGCTGCCGCTGCCTGCACCAAGATCGAGTCGTCGCTCGCGGTCAGCGAATGCGCGACAGTGTCCGTCGCGGCGATCGACTGCGGACCTGCTGTTTCGAGCGTGACCGAGAATGTGTGTGAACCCGCGTCGGAGCTCGTGAAGGTGTAGGCGGCCGGGACGACGGAATGACCATCGCTGCTGAAAAGCGCGACGATTCCTGCGTAGCCGGTTGCGACGTTGCCGTATGCGTCATAAGCCGTCACAACGACCTGGTTGGTCGTACCGGCGGTCAGCGTCGCC
>Ga0182024_10024690_pt1 | contig 10665 bp, 28 predicted proteins | sample P32metaG_FD_120480 | JGI IMG/M metagenome (GOLD analysis project Ga0182024, IMG submission 120480) | Permafrost microbial communities from Stordalen Mire, Sweden - P3-2 metaG (Illumina Assembly) | ecosystem: Environmental > Terrestrial > Soil > Wetlands > Permafrost | place: Sweden: Stordalen...
CAACAAGCGCTTCGCCGACGCCAACGTTTCCAAGAGCGTCATTCAGCTGCGCCCTCTGCCGTTTCATCTCGACTAGATCATCGAGACTCTGCTGATCGGTCCAACCAACCTGTTGCATTGTGAAAACAAACACCCTCTTCAGCTTCTCACTTGGTTGTTCTCTCATGTTCCAACTCGCTGATCTGGATTGTCCGACCATACAAATTCACCGTCTTCGCCAACTGGGAAGTGATCCCTACATGTGGCACAGAAAGTCCCGTCGTAAAAGCCTATAGGCTTCCTTGCATAGGACTGAGCGATATCCAGTGACATTCGCGTTTCAGCGCCACAGCCTTTGCCAACACGATTCAACTGCGCCTGAGTCCAGAAGCGCTTAAATTCTGTTTTGCCTTCACCGAAGGCATCTTCTTCAAATTCCTCAAGCTTCACATAGCTCATGGCACTGTAGCGCTTTTGCTCAACAGACGTGAGATCGCGCAATGGATACTTCGGCCCCGGCAGTCCTACATGCACGTAGGAACGCCGCACAGGCCGCACATAGCCCTTGGCACGTTCTTCCGGGGTTAACACCACGTAGGCTTTCTGTTGCCCCGTAGCTGGATCGATCTCGGTGTGGCTGCGATCAGCTGGCACTGCCTGACCGGTCGTCAGCATCGTGCGCGGCGAACCACCAGCTTTCTCAATGACCTCGTCAACCTTCTCAATATGATCTGTCATCTTCGTGGTCTCCACTTTCCGAAGTCATGTACGCGCCACCTGCCGCCAATAGGCCTTGCCGATGATCTCTGGCGTAACCCGGTACATATAGAGCGCATACAGCACGCGCATCCAGTGGGGCCAGCTGGCGTGATCCTGGTGCCACTCAGAAGCGATCCGACTCACTACCATCAAGTTGGTCATTCCAATATCCTTCCATCCTCACTGACACAAAACGACACTGTAGATGACACAGGCACAACAACCACACCACCGTTGCTGCTGACACCGGTACCGACGCGTACGTCACTTATCGTACTCCAGCTTGCCGTCATCCAGCACCTAGACCAAGCGGATTTGCCCCCCAGGGCCAAAACCAATGCGCCAATAAAATACCGATCACCATCCCAAAGATAGCAATCGATAGCGGGAATTTAGCACCCATCGACGACACAGCATGAGACAAAGTATTCTCTCGCGACGGGTACCTAAATGCAAAATACTCCAAAGCCCAAAAGCTTAAGATGATCGCCAGCAACCAGAGTATCCACGGAAGATCGAGCATCATCACATCACCTCACCAGTTGCCTTAACCACGTAGTTGCCGCAGTCCCTCACCGGCTAGCGCTGGCATTCTTGAACACGTGCATCCGGGCAGCTGGAATCGCCTTGTAGCCTAGGCCGCCAAAAATGATACCACGGGCCATCGCCCGCATACGCTTACGTGGGCCGCTATTCGGCGCAACGCGCAGCTTGCCGCAGAATGGCTCGCTACGTTTCCTGGCGGACTGCTTGCCTATGCCGGTCGGCGCAATGATGTCGGCGGCAGCAGCCGCCAGCGTCTGAAAGAACTTCGGTTGCTGTCCCATCTTCGTCATCCTTCAATTGGCACTATACAGCCTACCCCAATTTACGCGGTATGGCTACGCTCCATCGGTGGGTCTTCTCTCAATTCAACGTCGCGCTCCCACCAGCCATCCTTCCAGGCCAATCTCATCTCGCGTCGAAAAATCAATTGTGCTGGATCGTGCACAATTAATTCCGGCGAAAGAAGCTGAGGGGTTGTGTGGTTTCCCGAAGCGGAAAATATCGCGTTTCCGTACCGGGATTGAAAGCGGCGAAGCGTACGAAGTGCAGCACGCTGCTCGGCGAAGGCGACGACGAGCCACAACACACGACGGCGCCAATGGAAGCCAAGGTTACCACGCGGCGCGTCTGGCGTCACTAGGGGCTCCAAAAAGACGATCAATGATCGTCTTTTGCCGCCGTGATCCGTTTCTCCGAAAGCGGGTAACTTATCGCGCTCTTGCGATAAGTGCTGGTGCGCCAGCGGTGGGTAACGTCTGTGTCGGGATCGGCGGCCGGTAATTTAGGATCGCGCTCGTGCGATTCTTTTTTCGGCCACCGTGGGGAGCCGCGCCAAACTACCGGCGAGGCGGCACGCCGGGTGTTGGCGTAGGCAAGCGCTGTTGAATTTCATTGGTGATTGTTTCGCGCAGCTTCATGCCCAAATCAAAGATCACAGGAGCGGCTGCGATCGAGCCGATGATGATGGCTGCGAGGGCAGCAAACACTACCCAAATATTTGCGACGACTGAGCGCTGTCCGTCTCGCACATCGCCTAGTTTTGACAGAACGAGATCGAGCTTGCCTTCTATGCGAGCAACCTTTGTCTCGGTACGGGCCTCTGCCGCAGCGATCTTCGCATCTACCAGATCATCTTGGGTTGCCATTTTGACGCCTGCGTATCGGGGGTCTAATTCAAGTGGGATTACATTTGAACCGCTTCCTGTGGCTCTTGAAACCGTCTCGCCTTTGCCCAATTGAATGCAAACCGCGCCGTGCCGGCGGCACGCGCGAAATAGATGCGCTGCGCAGCGGTGGGGTCAAGCGCGATCTTGTGGGCAATCAACATGGTGCTTCCACCGTTTGCTTGACGGAAGCGAGAAGCTTTTTCGTTTTATTCGATCGCGCACCGTAAAGCCGTGCCGAGAATACGGTGATGATTTCCAACACGTCTTGCGCAAGCTCTTGCTCAAAAGACGGTTGCTCACCTTTGTTGATAATCACCACCTCAATCTGTTGAATTTCGCACATTGAAAACACCAATTCGGCACCAAAGCGAAGCAGCCGGTCTTTATGATTGAGAACAAGCCTGCGCATCTGCTTGTGCAGAATCATTTCAAGCAGTCGGTTCAGACCTTTCTTGCGATAATTCATGCCCGATCCGAGGTCTTGAATTATTTCATGGCGCCAGCCGCGCGCCGTACAGAATGCGCCAAGCAGGTCGGCTTGCCTGACCAAATCGTCCTTTTGGTCGTGGCTGGAAACGCGGGCGTAGCCGATCGTCGGCATGTCCACGTCCTTCAAGCCTGCCAAGGTGTCGGCATCATAGTAGCGGGTGCCGCCTTTCGACTTGCGGGCAGGCAACAGCTCGCCGGCCTCTTCCCAACGCCGTAGCGTTGCGACGGTCACGCCCAGCAATTCTGCCGCTTTGCCTACTTTTATCAGCCTCATAACGACAGATATGCACACTTTTCGACAGATTACAAGCCGCTGTTACGAACCCCAACATCGCGCCAATTGAGCACACGATGTAACTCAGGTTCGTGTTCCTTTATGGTGTCGAACACACGCTGATTGCTTACTGAGAAATTAACACGGAAGACTCCAGGCTGGCAGATGACATTCACAGTCGTCTTGCCACACCTATACCGCTTGTTGAGTTCATCGAAAAGGCATTGCCAGCGCCGCCTGACAGAATCACCGACGACGTCGAAGTGCTCATAGCTCGGCACCGTAATCCCGTGCTGGTCTTCGAGATGCTGAACCGCATTGAAAACGCGACGACCCAGGCTACCTTTCCACGGGCCGCCGCGTCGACCATCAAGCCTGCAGCTGTCACTGATACGCTCGACGTAGGTAGCAAGCCAGCTATATACACGCACGCTCATATACTATTACCTCGCGCCACCCTAAATTCTATACCGTCCACCCACAGCGTTGCGTAGGTATCGTGCATCTTGGACTTAAAATCATGCTCGCCGGCACCTACCACGTACATACGCTCCACCCCAATGTCATCAGGAACCGTGAATTGCCACTGGCATGAGCCGCCGACTATTACCCCGATCATAACTAGCGTATCGGGACCGTGGTGGTCCAACGTTGACGCGCACATCCCGCCACTCAGTGTCGTGTAGGTATTGTCTATCTGAGCCCGCGCCGGAAATAGTGACGCCATCAACATCAACATCGAAACCGCTAACGTAATCAGCAAGAAGATAGCAATGACGACCTTCCTGCCTCCGCTTTCTGATGGCGGGAAGCTGCGGCGAGTCCAGCCCACATACATAGCCTCACGTAGGACTTGCGTCGCATCGAGACGTTTTGCCATTCTCGTGACTCCCATCTGTATCTCAACCAAGGCCAAGCTGCTATCGCTGCAGCCTCGATATCCAGTTCACTGATCTCGTCGTACACCGCGTCATCCTATACTCACCGGGCGCGGCGAATCTCCGTCAGGCCAAAAGATGAAAACCGCAAGACCGCCCTGATGTTGTTCAAAGCAATTAGGAAAGCGACGCACAAAGTCGCTCAACCATGGGTACTCAAAGAGCTGTTCTAGTGTCAAGCATTGATGATTTCCAATCGTGACGAATGGCACCTCAACAGACCGGCTCATAAGTTCGCCATCCTCTCATTAAGTTCCGTGCTCCACCCAGTGGCACGGAATGACGGTGCGCTTGCCTTGGCCGGCACCAGGAATATCGAAGCACACGCCAACGAACTGATCGTTGAAGTGCCCCATTACAGTGCCACCGGTGCCATTGTCAATGGCCCGCCTGCGGCCATCGTCGACCTCTAGCTTGCCGTGTGGCGTATTGAGCTTGACGCGCGCGCCAGTCCCAAACATCTCACTCATCGCACACTCCAGATGTCCAGTACGCAGACCTCGGGTCAACCTTGCTCTGAAGGCAAACGTCGCCGTGGTCAACCTGACCCCAATCGATCGTTGCTGGCTTTGACACTGAAATGTGGCGTCTGTCAAGGTTGAAGTGAAGGAACAGTGCCACCGCGACCACAGTGTAGATCACGAGAACGGCACCAAAAGCAAACCAAAATTTCCGCGCGGCGCTCTCAAGTTCAGCGATCCGGCGACGACCTTCCGTGCTTATGTGCTTCATGTCTCCTATGAGCGGCACTTTACCTCCTCGTCACCACTCAAAAACGATAACTTCGGGAGCGTGACCTTTGGTTTATTTCTACGCCTGTCCCTGAAGACAGGATCATGCGCAAAATCGTACTCACCCTTGCGCCGATCCTTGAAGGGAACGTGGTTGTCAGGATTGCGTGGCCCGCCAGCGCTATTGGCATGGACTAGCGCACTGGTCAAACCACCACGACCATTAGGCAGGTGTAGATCGTAACGACGTGTCATCTTCCAGCGCCTTCTTTACCAACAAATCCATCTCCGAACCGCTCCACCACGGTGCCAAGGGAGCCATTGGGGATCGGTTGCTTGCGGCCATCGTCCACATCCAACTTGCCATGGGGTGCGGTCAGCTTGACCTCGGTGCCGATCTCAAACATCACGCCGCCCTCATTCAACCGAAGGCTTTATCTTCTCAATCGTCTCTCTGTTCATCCGCGCTGAGCAAAGATATACGCGCTCGCTGAACCTATCGGTATAGTCCAACAACTCGACATCAAAGCCAATTCTAATAACGAGGTACATGACATTCTTTTGTACGTTCGCAATAATGGTCTCAATGCCGCGCTGTATGGACAATTCGGCAACGGCCAGCAGCAGCTTTGTAGCTACCTCTCGTTGCTGAGACGAATCAACAACACAAAGCCTCGAACACTCCCAGATCGAAGGATGGCTCATCACTTCACCTGGGAATAGCTCTTCTGAAAACGTAGGCCAGGTCGTCGGCAGTAAACGCAGACTGCCGTTCACGACGTCACCGTTAACATCCAAGACGTAGGTCGGCGACATGTCGTCGTACCTGTCGCGCTCCAGCCCTCCATGAACCTTAACGTCCCAACGGAGACGATCATAAAATACAAGCGCTCGCTGTCGAAACATTTGATCAAGATGATGACGGTAATCTTTGGCGTTGTATGGCTCTACAACGATGATCACTACTGCACCTCAACAGGAACGGGCTGACTATCCTTCCAACCCAAATAAAGTCCGCCATTGGCTAGGTTGGCGGTGCTGGCGATCCAGATCAGAAGGTCGCGGAACGGCAGCGGCGTGGCGTTGCGAATCTCCGTTTTCCGCTTACCTCCGATCGCAGCCATCACGCCGATGCGCCTGGCCTTGGCGTAGCCGTATCGCTCTACGGCATAGGCCGGCAGGCGCTGTTCTGACGCGCCCCAGATCAATTCCGGGGGCGACCCAAAGCGCCTCTTGCTGACCGCGTAGAGCCATGTCCGCTTGCGTGCAAAGTGACCGTAATGGCCCTGTTCAACACAACAGGTATAGCCATTGCCATTCTCAATCCCAATCCATCCGCCTTGAGATGGAGGCCGAGGCAGTCCGTAACGATCCCAGGCCTTGGATTCGGCTGGATGCTCCAACACACCACCGAACATTTCAACGGCCGACAATGCCGCTTCAAAGCACCCGCCGTCGTCGCCTAAGAGGTGGCATGGCGGATGCGCCACCACGGGCCACGGCCCTGCATATTTGCGAGCATCGCGCGCCTCATCCCACGGATCGACGCCATCAAGACCGAAGTAGCACCCGCCGGTCTGGACGTAGAGCGCCGCGATCATTTCTCCCCTCCCAGCGCCGCTGGCGGACTATCCTTCCAGTCGATCGTCGAAGACTTTGGCACTGAAATGCGGTCGGTGTCAAGGCCGAAATGGAACAGGATAAAGAGTGCCACTGTGACAACGGTGTAGACCGCCAGCACGCAGACAAATCCTTTGCCTGCAGCAGTGACGTAGCTGAAGGCGATCCAGTATTTTCTACCGTCGGCGGGTGCGTCGGCGATTTTATTGCTTGTGCGCGATACGTTGCTCATGGTTCCTCACCTCCCCTGCGCGGCACGAAACCACAGCGCCTCTGTGATTTGCACTGATAATTCGGAGGGTCCAACAAGCTGACATGGCGCTTCACCTTGACATGTCGTACCTTGGCGCGATGGACGGTGGCGTGCGCCATCATTTACCTCCTGAAGTTATGGCGCTCTTTAATCGATCACCCAACGACCCAAGATCAATCGACACGCGCATCATGTCACCATACATCGTGTGTGTTAGCGTATCGTGCTCACGCCACCATCGCTCATTGGTAAGCATGCCACTCTCCAGAGTGAGATCAATACGCAAATGCTCGTCTCCAAGATTGAGCAGAAATAACAAAGCTTTGATTTCATGGTCCTCAAGTTCAACTAGACGCTTCGTCATTTTCCACCTGTTGTCCGAGACTTCACAATATCATCAATGTTGTCCAGGGTGACACTGGCAACCCGTTCTTCAGTGTCAGCCCAATTCAGTTCGTCGCGAGCCTCGTCGGTAAATTCATCAAACGCCACAAACGAAGAATTGACCGCTTGCGCTCTCACAGCACGCCGCCGCTCTCTTGCGAGGAGTCTAAGATTCATAGCGACTTGCCATAAGTAGCATCGCGCCAGCACAGGATCGTGCTCCATTCTCTCAAAATCTTCATCGGTGTATATCGCGGGCATCTTTCACCTCAATAAATCGACATCCACTAATTCAACCAGTCCAAGCCGCTGCGCTATCTGGCCAACCGGGAACTCATCTTTGTGAGCATTCCAAAAACCACGGCAACACACATCATCGGAATGGTGACATACACGGTAAGATCGAAACCCAATATGCGGATCACGAACCTGTTCCTCCAGCATCGCTAGCTCAAGCGGGCAATCTGATCGATAAATACAGGTATCGCACATGCGACGTTGAACACGAAAAGTGTCACCGATCATTGGCCGCCCCACTTGCGAACGTCAGCACCACCAGCCTTCGTCACCCAATGGCCTGGGATGACGACGCGCTTGCTACGGACGCCATTGAAATCGAATGCGACACTAACGAACCCATCTCCGAACCGCTCCACCACGGTGCCAAGGGAGCCATTGGGGATCGGTTGCTTGCGGCCATCGTCCACATCCAATTTTTGATTTAATCTCACCTTGTCTCCTATCTCCATCAACCAATCTCCGCCGTCACTCACCGCATTCTTACAAACATCTCGACTTGATCTTCCTCCTCGACTTGATCCTCTCAATCGTCTCTTTGTCCATCGGTGCAGAGCATAGGAACACGCGCTCACCGAACATGTCGGTATAATCCAGCACCTTGACATCGAAGCCGATGCTCTTGACGAGATTCATGACATCTCTCTGCGTGTTCGCAATGATCGTCTCGATGCCACGCTGCACGGACAATTCAGCAACAGCCGTGAGGAGATTTATAGCGATCTGCACACTCTGCATACAAAGACGAGAAAGTTCCCAGATCGTCGGTGCATTCACAACCGAGCGCGTGAACATCTCTTCTGAAAGGGTCGGTCCAGTCGTCGGCAACAGGCGCAGGCTGCCGCACACTTCGTCGCCGGTCACATCGATTATATAGACCGGCGACATGTCGTCAAACTTGTCGCGCTCCAAATCTTGGTTGACCGTCACGTCCCAGCCAAGCTGATCACGGAATACACGCGCACGCTGGCGGAACATTTGGTCGAGGTGATGACGATGCTCTGCGACGTTGTACGGCTCTACAATGGTGATCATCCGACCATCGCTAAATGTGACACTCATTTCGGTCCCTCAACGTCGACTGGCGGATTGTCCTTCCAGTCGACCGTTGGTGTCTTTGACACTGAAATTGGGTGGCTGTCAAGACCGAAATGAAGAAACAGTGCCACCGCGACGACGGTGTAGATCGTCAGGATGACACCAAAAGTCAACCAGTAATTCCTCGTCATGCGTTCGACGCCGCTGATGCCGTCTGATTCCACGACTTTTTATCGTGCGAGATGTCTTGAACTCGAATGTCTCTTGATGCTGACATGGTGCTTCACCCTGGCGCGATGTGCCACCGCGTGCTTCGTCGGTACAGCTGACACTGGCACCCACTTGGCATAGCAGTCAAGCCAATTGACACTGATGCACTTCTGGGCACCCGCTAGCTCGATCTTGCCAGCACAGACCAATTCATGTAGACGATTTTCCAACCGATCCTTAACCGTCGCGTTCTGCGGGCCACAATACGATTCCGGCCAGAGATTTTTGATGTCATTCAGGCCTCCGATTTCCAGGCTGATTAGGTGATCAACTTCCGCGCCTCTCGGACAATTCGCGAACGCACCCTGGTGATCCTTGACGCCATAACGCGCGTACACCGCAGCTTTCTCATCCTCGGTGACATCACGAATTGACCTTGTTGTGAAACCCCTGGCGCAAAGCTGTGCCGACGTCAATGTACCAGCAACTCCTGGTGTCAGCTTTGGATCAGGCAATGCGGGCGGCACCGGCGCGGCTGCGTCGGCCTTAAGTGAAAAAATAACCCAAAAAAGAACAACGATGACAAACACCAAGAATGGCGCTATCGAAGCGTCACTGTTGTTCGTCCTGTTTTCATCACGCTTGTTCATTGACCAGCCCTTTCCATCATACGCTTTTGTTATTTTTCTGGACTCTGGCTACCTCACGGCACCTTTTCTGGTACTCGTTCGGGAACCTTGACAGGGGCTGGTTGTGATGGTTCTCGATGAGGTTCGAACACTGGGTTTTCATTTGGTACAACTACGACACGTTTCAGAGGATCACCTATTTCAGCCATGGTCGTCTCCTTTCAAGATCGATAGTAATCGATTCTGGCCTTTCATGCTCACTTGATACATACGTGGTGTTCTATGTGCGCACATATCGTGTGTAACTGGTTTACCACAGGCCAGACATTCGCCCTGCTTCTTGGCTAATCGTAGAATACTCTTGACACCAGCATCTTGATCGTTGTGTGGTTGAAGCATGTAGCCATTATCGTGCCGCCAAGTTATTAATCCCTGGTTCTCCAATGAGATCAGAGCGACGCTTACTTCACGTAGATCGCTTCCGACATCAACGGCGGAGATTCTCCCACCCTGTTGGATCGTCATGAGCGCTCTATCCTCGAATGACAAGGCAGGCGGTTGCGCAAACCATAAAGTGCTCAAATCTACCAAGATTTCAGTAGGATCGTACCCCCACGCTTGATCAAATGACACGGGCTCGACGTACTGGGCGTGATAACCGCGTTCATGTACAACTGTGCATCCCCAAAGATTTACTGTACCCAGCACGAGACCGCATTTGCCATCACGATAGAATCCGTGAGGGTCTTCGACTACCCCAGCTACTGCGTCAGCACTATTCTCCAAGGCATATTCTACGGTCTTATAGACATTCAATCCGCGTTCGTTTTCCATGGTCGGAACTTCATCAGGCTCAGCCGGACGACTGACAATCCACCTGGTGTCATGCTGAAAAGAAGCAATCTCACGTGGCGGACTGCCGTCAAGACGGTAACGCCAAAACCGTACACCCTTGATTTTGCCAATGACTATCTCATCTCCTGCTCGTACACTTAGAAAATCCATAAATCTCACTCCTCTCGAATCTGACAGGGCCGCCACGTGAGCGTAGGATGCGGCCTTCGCCTTGGCATACATCGCAGAAGACGATACGATAATCGCACATCAACCGAACGCCGCCTTCCAAACATCCAGGCTGTACTCACCAGTAGTGGCACCGGTAAGCCAATGAAAAGCTTGGGCAGCAGCGTCCACCTGATCCTTTTTCGGTGACATCGGCCAATTACCGCATTCCTCCAGGAAGGCAGGAATCCACGTGCCGGCATGCAACCACATCTGACCGCCCTGCACAATGGCACAGAAAGGCTCGGCGCGTACCTCTTTTGAGCGGCCGGCACCGGGCTTGTCACCAA
>Ga0182024_10024691_pt1 | contig 10665 bp, 8 predicted proteins | sample P32metaG_FD_120480 | JGI IMG/M metagenome (GOLD analysis project Ga0182024, IMG submission 120480) | Permafrost microbial communities from Stordalen Mire, Sweden - P3-2 metaG (Illumina Assembly) | ecosystem: Environmental > Terrestrial > Soil > Wetlands > Permafrost | place: Sweden: Stordalen...
ACCACCAACAACGTGCTCGGCTGCGAGATCGTGCTGATGTCGGGCGAAATCATCAAGATCGGCGGCAAGTCGGCGGAGACCGCCGGCTACGACCTGATGGGCATCATCACGGGGTCTGAAGGTCTGCTCGGGGTCATCACCGAGATCACGGTGCGGATCCTGCAGAAGCCCGAGACCGCACGCGCGCTGATGGTGGGCTTTGCCGAGGTCGAGGCGGCCGGCGAATGCGTGGCGCGGATCATCGGCGCCGGAATCATTCCAGGCGGCATGGAAATGATGGACAAGCCCGCGATCCATGCCGCCGAAGCCTTTGTACATACCGGCTATCCGCTCGATGTCGAAGCGCTGCTGATCATCGAACTCGATGGTCCCGGCATCGAGGTCGACGAGCTGATCCAGCGGGTCGAAGCGATTGCGCGAGGCTGCGGCTCGACGCTGTGCCGGATTTCGAATTCGGAAGCCGAGCGAAACCTGTTCTGGGCCGGCCGCAAGGCGGCATTTCCCGCCGTTGGGCGGATCTCGCCGGATTATCTGTGCATGGACGGCACCATCCCGCGCGCGGCGCTGCCGAAAGCGCTGGCGCGCATCCGCGATCTTTCCGGCAAATACGGCCTTGGCGTCGCCAACGTGTTTCATGCCGGCGACGGCAATCTGCATCCGCTGATCCTGTACGACGCCAACAAGCCCGGGGAGATGGCCAAGGCCGAGGCCTTTGGCGCCGATATCCTTCGGTGCTGTGTCGAGCTCGGTGGCGTACTCACCGGCGAACACGGCGTCGGCGTCGAAAAGCGCGACCTGATGCCGGAGATGTTCAGCGAGATCGACCTCAACCAGCAGCAGCGGCTGAAATGCGCGTTCGACGCCCAGGGCCTGCTCAATCCCGGCAAGGTCTTTCCGACCCTGCATCGCTGCGCCGAGCTCGGCCGTGTCCATGTCCATGGCGGCAAGCTCGCCTTCCCGGACCTGCCGCGGTTCTAATGCCCGGTTCTGGAGTCCGTTCGGCTCGCTCGCTTCGCCGGCGCGGCCGCGGGTTACAGCAACGCGTATTGCGTGCGTTCCCGCTTGGCGAGCAGCGGCAGCGCCTGGCCGGCGATGAAGGTCTTGAAATACGCGCTTTCCTGATGCGCCTTGAATGCCGCTTCGTCGACGAACAGCTCATTGAACAGGAACTGGGCCGGGTTTTCCTTGCCCCTCCCGATCAGGAACAGCTTCGCGCCGGGGTCACGCTGGGCTTCGGGAAGGAAGCGATCCAGGATGTCGGCAACCTTGTCGGCCTGTCCCTCCCTGGCTTCCCATTGCGCGACGACCAGAAGTCCGCCGCCGCCGACGGCGTCGCTGACGGTTTGTGTGTTCGTTGCGTACTGGCTCATGATCGTTGCTCCTTCGACTGGATTTCGAGCGCGATCATATGCCGAGAGCCGGGCAATGATGGTTCGATATCGGACGAAGTGTATATGCAGGGCTCGGGAGCGAACGGCGCCGGCCTCGCGCACCGATGGAACCGCGATCGCGCATCAGGGTTTCGAGCGCGGCCGGATCGGCGGGCGGCAAGCCGCAAGCGTCAAGCCCTTGTGCCTGCCAGCCACATCTTTAGAAGGATGGCTCAGGACAGCAATGGCTGCAGCAAACGCAGCCTTTCGAGGTCGGTTGCGCTATAACGACAAGGCGGTTGAATTGGACACCCTGAAGGTTCGTGACGCAGGGGACGTCGAGCAGGTGGTGCGCTCCGCATTGGCCAGCGAGCAGCCGCTGGAAATCATCGGCCATGGCAGCAAGCGGCTGATCGGGCAGCCGATGGCGACCAACGCGCTGCTCGACCTGTCGGCATTGAACGCGGTGACGGCCTATGAGCCGAACGAGTTGATCATCACCGTCCAGGCCGGCGCGCCGCTGGCCGACGTGGTGTCGCTGATCGATTCCAGAAACCAGCATTTGGCGTTCGAGCCGGTCAACACGGCGCGGCTGCTCGGCACGGCGGACATCGGCACCATCGGCGGCATGATCGGCGCCGGACTGGCGGGGCCGCGCCGCATCAAGGCCGGCGGCGCGCGCGATCATCTGCTCGGCGCGCATGCGGTGTCGGGTTTCGGCGACAGCTTCAAGGCCGGCGGCAAGGTGGTCAAGAATGTCACGGGTTACGACCTGTGCAAGCTGCTGGCGGGGTCGTGGGGCACGCTCGCGGTGATGACGGAGGTGACATTGAAAGTCATGCCGCGGCCCGAGAGCGAACGTACCTTGCTGCTGCGTGGACTGGACGACCTTACCGCAAACCGGGCCATGACCGTGGCGCTGGGGTCGCCGTTCGATGTGTCGGGGGCCGCGCATCTGCCGAATGCGGCGCTTCAGACCGCGGCGGACGGCCTTGGCGATCTTGGATCGCAGCAGGCGGTGACGCTGCTGCGGTTGGAGGGCATTGCCGCCTCCGTCGCCCATCGCGCGGCCGCGCTCGGCGCGGAGCTGGCGCCGTTTGGCACCGCGGAGATGCTGGAAGATGCGGTCTCGGCAGCGGTCTGGGCTGCCGTTCGCGACGTTCACGCGTTCGAGGCCGGCGGCACGCTGGGATCATGGCCGGTATGGCGGATCGTCTGTCCGCCGGCCTCGGGCGGTGCACTCGGCGAGCGGCTGGCGCGCGACACCGCGGGCACCGTGGTCTACGACTGGGGCGGGGGCCTGATCTGGGCTGCGCTGCCGCCCGATCCGGAGGCTCACGCCGCGCTGGTGCGCGGGCGCGTCGATGCCGCCGGGGGTCACGCGACGCTGTTGCGCGCGCCTGAAGCGGTGCGACGCCGTGTCGATGTGTTTCATCCGCAGCAGAGCGGGCTTGCCGCGCTCGGCGAGCGGGTCCGCCTCAGCTTCGATCCGAGGAACATCCTCAACCGCGGCCGGCTGACCCGGGGATCGGCAGCATGAAAACCGAATTCAGCCTCGCCCAACTCGCCGATCCCGATATCGCGGAGGCCGACAAGATCCTGCGCGCCTGCGTGCATTGCGGGTTCTGTACCGCGACCTGCCCGACCTATGTGCTGCTCGGCGACGAGCTCGACAGCCCGCGCGGCCGCATCTACCTCATCAAGGAGATGCTGGAAAAGGGTCGGCCGCCGACGCAGGAGGTGGTCAAGCATATCGACCGCTGCCTGTCCTGCCTCGCCTGCATGACCACCTGTCCGTCCGGCGTCAACTACATGCATCTCGTCGACCAGGCCCGGGTGAGGATTGAAAAGGAATATCGAAGGCCGCTGACCGAACGGGCGTTGCGCGCGCTGCTCGCCTGGGTGCTGCCGCGGCCCGGGCTGTTTCGTCTGAGCATGATTGTCGCACGGCTGGGCCGGCCGCTGGTTGCCCTGCTGCCGGCCTCCGGGCCCGCAGCGGCATCGCCGACGCTGTGGCGGCGGGTCACGGCGATGCTGGCCTTGGCGCCGAAAAGCCTGCCCGCGCCGGGACCGGCCGCTGGCAGTATCTTTCCAGCCGTCGGCAGCAAACGCGGACGTGTCGCGCTATTGCAGGGCTGCGCCCAGCAGGTGCTGGCGCCGCGCATCAATCAGGCCGCCATCAACCTGCTGACGCGCCACGGCATCGAGGTGGTGCTGGTCAAGGACGAGCAATGTTGCGGTGCGCTCACCCACCACCTCGGGCAGGACGGCGATGCCTTGGGACGTGCCCGCGCCAATATCACGGCCTGGCTTGCCGAAGCCGAGCGAGGCGGCCTCGATGCCATCCTGGTGACGACATCGGGTTGCGGCACCGTGATCAAGGACTACGGATTCATGCTGCGCGAGGACCGCGATTTCGCGTCCGCCGCCGCGAAGGTCTCGGCGCTGACCAAGGACATCACCGAGTATGTCAGCGGCATCGAGCTTCGTCCCACGCAGCAAAACGGCGACATCGTCGTCGCCTATCACTCCGCCTGTTCGCTGCAGCATGGACAGAAAATCACGCAGGCTCCGAAAGAATTGCTTTCCAAGAACGGATTCGTGGTGAAAGATGTCCCCGAGAGCCATTTGTGTTGCGGTTCGGCGGGGACCTACAACATTCTCCAGCCTGACATTGCGAACCGATTGCGCGATCGAAAGGTCGCTAATATTGCGATGGTCGGGCCGGACATGATTGCTGCGGGCAATATTGGGTGCATGGTGCAGATTGCCGGCGGTACGTCAGTTCCCGTAGTGCACACGGTTGAGCTTCTCGATTGGGCGACGGGCGGCTCCAGGCCAGCATTGAGTGGATCGATGGACCCCGCGCGGAAAGCGAACGACAAGTCAGACGCCCGATAGACGTGGATCAGCGGCAACAGGAGGATCACGATGGCTAAAGGGAAAAAGAATAAAAAGGGCAAGAAGAGCAAGAAAAAGGCCCTGACGGCGAAGAAAAAATCCGCCAAGAAAACCTCGAAGAAAACCTCGAAGAAAACCTCGAAGAAATCCAGGAAGGCGGCGAAAAAAGCCAAGAAGTCCGCCAAGAAGTCCGCCAGGAAATCCAAGGCGGCTCCGAAAAAATCCGCCAAAAAATCGGCCAGGAAGGCCACCGCCAAAAAGCGCGTCGCCAGGAAGGCCGCGCCGAGTGCGGTCGCCAAATCGCCCGCACCCAAGCCGGCACCGAAACCAACGGCGCCTAAACCAGCGATGGCCGCGCCAGCGCCGGCCTCGACTCCCGCGCCCGCGGCGCCGAGCTGGGCCGGTCCAGGCCACGCTTCCTCAAGTCCGGCCCCATCGAGTCCGGCGCCGTCTTGGGGACATTCCAGCGACCATGGTTCATCGACTCCATCGTCGACGCGCGGCGACGACGACGACAAATAGCCGGGCGGAGCACGAATCGCCGATCGCAATTAAGGCCGCAGCGCTGCTGCGGCCTTTTTGCTGGACCGCCGGCTGATTCGAAAGGCCGGACAGGCCTAAGGGCAACATCGGCGTTTTGGGACGCAAAGCGGCGGGGTTTGGGTTCCAAATTCGGTCAAAGTTGTTGTCGGAATGCAACACACTTCCACAACCTTTCGTAACACAGCCAGAACGCCTAAAAAGTCGGCAGATGCTCGACTTTTTTGCTTCCTGCAAGGACCGCCGCGCTCCAGATTGTGTCCGACGTTGGTAAATTTGGTTTCAGTCGATTATCGGTTGCCCGGGGGGCGTTCGGAATCGGACTGATTTTTGGAAATGTGATGGGGATCACCATGAAGAAAGTAGCTTTGTTGGCAACGGCGCTGGCAATGGTTTCGGGCTCGGCTTTTGCGGCAGACATGCCCTTGAAGGCCGTCAAGGCGCCACCACCGGCGGCATTTGATCCCTGGGACATCGCCTTCGGCAGCGCCGTGATGAACGATTACATCTTCCGCGGCGTTACTCAGTCGAACCACAACCCTTCGGTGACGGCGTATTTCGAGCCTCGCTACAACGTCAACAAGGACCTCCAGCTTTACATCGGTACCTCGACCGAAAGCATCTCGTTTGCGAACCGCGCCGCCGCCGAAGTTGACGTCTACGGTGGTATCCGTCCGACCTTCGGTGCGTTTGCCTTCGACGTCGGTGTCTGGGGCTACCTGTATCCGGGCGGAACCTGCTTCTTCGGCGCCGCGACCGATTCCGCCGGCAATCCGCTCAGCTCGGACTGCGCGACCAACTTCCTGCTCAACGGCAACGTCATGAAGAAGGACGTGAGCTTCTTCGAAGTCTACGGCAAAGTGAATTACACGATCAACGACAGCTGGCAGGTCGGGGTGAACGAGTACTATTCTCCGAACTTCCTGAACTCCGGCGCCTGGGGCGACTACGCGTCGATCACCGGCAAATTTACCGCGCCGAGCGCGACCTTTGGCACCAGCGGTGTCGGCATGTATGTCTCCGGCGAATTCGGGCGGCAGTGGCTCGGAACCTCCGATTCGTTTTACGGGACGACCTTCACCAATCCAGGCTTTGCCGGGCCCTTCCCGAATGGCATCCCCTACGCCAGCTATAACACCTGGAATATTGGCATCGGCTTTACCTACAAGGTGTTCACCCTCGACCTGCGCTACTCCGACACCGACCTGTCGAGGGGTGACTGCAACGCCTTCACCAGCGCCTTCAACGCCAGCGGAACGACCAACGTGACGTCGATCAATCCGGGTGGCGCGGGTTCCAACTGGTGCGGCGCGGCCGGCATCGTCAAGCTCTCGGCTGACCTGACCGCGATGACCAACCTGAAGTAAGTCACTCTCCCGAGTGCAATGGGGCGGCAGAGCGATCTGCCGCCCCTTTTGTTTTGTGCGGCTCGTTATCTATGGCGCTTCCGGCTGCGGCGCGAATTTCGGGTCGCGGTCCTGCAGCGCAAACCGGTCGCCGTCGCGGGCCAGCACGACGTTGCGCTGGTGGAAGGCCTCGAGCGTCGAGCGGTGGCCGATCGACACGATCGTGGTGACCGGCAGCTTCTGCTCGAGAAGACGGTAGAGCGCCGCCTCCGAAGGTTCATCAAGCGATGCCGTCGCCTCATCGAGGAACAAATACTGCGGCTTGAGCAGCAGCGCCCGGGCGATTCCCAGACGCTGCTGCTCACCGAGCGACAACATCCGGTTCCAGTGCGCGTCCTGTTCGAGCTGCGGGGCGAGCTTGGGCAACCCGACCGCGAGCAGCGCATCCCTGACCTGATCCGAACCATACGCGCTGGCTTCCGCCGGGTAGACCGTCGCGGCCTGCAGCGAGCCGATCGGAAAATACGGCCGCTGCGGCAGCATCATCAGGGTGGCGTCGGCGGGAATCGCGATCGAGCCGGTCCCGAACGGCCAGATACCGGCAATGGCGCGGAACAAGGTCGACTTTCCGGAGCCGGAGGGGCCGACGACCAGCGTGCGCTCGTGGCTGTGAAAGCTGAAGCCGTTGGCCGCCACCAGCGGACTGCCATTCGGCAGCCGGACCAGAAGCTCGCGCAGATCGATTCCGTCGCCGCTCGACGGCACCACATCGATCGCATCAGCTACGGTCGCGAGCCGGGTGGCACTGGCGATCGACATTTCGAACCCGTCAAGCCGCGCCACCACCGAGCGCCATTCCGCCAGCGTCCGATAGGCCGAGACGAAAAATGACAGCGCGCTCTGCACGTTGCCGAACGCCGAGGCCGTCTGCATCATGCCGCCGAGCTGGATCTTCTGGGCGAAATAGGCCGGCGCCACCAGAATGAAGGGGAAGATCACCGCGGCTTGCGCATAGCTCGAGGTCAGGGCCGTGAGCCGCTTGGTCCGGCTCATGATGGCATACCAATTGTCAACCACACGGTTGAAGCGGTCAGTCAGCCGGGTCCGCTCGGCGCTCTCGCCCCGCAACAGCGCCACCTGCTCGGAGTTTTCGCGCACCCGCACCAGGTTGAAGCGGAAGTCGGCCTCGAAGCGTTGCTGTTCGAACGAAAGATTGACCAGCGGCGCGCCGATCCACTGCGTCAGCGCCGTTCCCAGGACGGCATAGACCAGCGCGCCCCAGACGAGGTAGCCGGGGATCGCCAATTCACGGCCGTATATCGTGAGCGGCGCCGCCGCCGAGAGGCCCCACAGGATGACCACGAAGGACGCCAGCGACACCATCGAACTGAGCAGGCCGACGCTGATGCCGAGCGTTTGATCGACGAACAGCTTCACATCGTCGGAAATGCGCTGGTCCGGGTTGTCGGCCGCATCGCCCTGTAATTGCATGCGGTAGTGGTTGGCGCCGTGCATCCATTCGCCGAGATAGCGGCTGGTCATCCAGCGCCGCCAGCGGATCTGGAGCCATTGGTTGAGATAGAGCTGGTAGATGGAAAGCGCGACGTTGAGGCCTGCGAGGACGGTGAAAACTCCGAGCTGCCAGATGAAGCCGTTCCAGTTCCGTTCCTGAAGATCGTTGTAGAAACGGCCGCGCCACTGGTTCAGCAGAACATCGATGGCGACCAAAGAGAGCTCGATCGCAATCACCGATGCGAGCAGGGTGCAGCCGGCCAGTTTGTCTTCGGAACGGAAATAGGGGGAAGCGATCCGCCATACGGTCGCGATCGTCGCGCGGATGTTGTTCACCGGTGTCTGTCTCCAGGAGAAATGGCGCAGAGGCCCAAAACAGTGGGGAAGTCGATAATATTAGACTAAAGTCGCATAAGGCGTAATCTGCGCTGCCTTGTCGCCGCCGCCGAGTCGACCCTAGCATGGCCCCAACGGCGAGGGGCGGGGGCCTTCGCACTTCGCGAGGTTGTGAGCGAACTCACCCGCTGCCTCAATTCGCGGCTGGCTTCGTGCATTGCATACATCACCCCGCCACCCTGCTAGGCGCGTCTGACCGTCCACGCCGGTCGGACCGCCGCACAGAGGCGTGGGGGGAGAACTGCAATGTGGGATCAAGTCTATAATCCACTTCACAACGCCGCGCTGTCGACGATCGTGGCGGCGATACCGGTGGTCACGCTGCTGGTTTTGATCGCGACCGGCAAGGTCAAGGTGCATTTCGCCGCGATTATCGCGCTGGTGCTGACCAATCTGGTGGCCGTCTTGCTGTTCACCATGCCCGCCAACATGTCGATCCGCGCCTCGCTGCTCGGTATCGTCACCGGCTTCTTCCCGATTGGCTGGATCGTGCTGAACGTCATCTTCATGTACCAGCTCACCGTCACCGCCGGCCGGTTCGAGGCGCTCAAGCGCGCGGTGGGTGGCGTGACCCCGGACCGCCGCCTGCAGCTATTGCTGATCGCCTTCTCGTTCGGCGCCTTCTTCGAGGGCGCCTCGGGCTTCGGAACCCCCGTGGCGATCACGGGTGCGATCCTGATCGGACTCGGTTTCTCGCCGCTGGCAGCATCGGGCCTGTCGCTGATCGCCAATACCGCGCCGGTGGCCTATGGCGCGCTGGGGACGCCGATCCAGGGCCTCGCTTCGGTGACCGGCCTCGATCCGTATATTCTGGGTGCGATGGTCGGACGGCAATTGCCGATCTTTTCGCTGATCGTGCCGTTCTGGGTGGTGTGGGCGTTCGCCGGCTTCAAAGGCATGAAGGAGGTCTGGCCGGCCATTCTTGTCACCGGCTTGTCATTCGCGATCCCGCAATTCCTGATCTCGAACTATATCAATCCGTGGATCGTCGACATCGGTGCGTCCCTGATCTCGATGGGCTGCCTGATCCTGTTCCTGAAGATCTGGCAACCGAAGGTGCTGTGGCTGTCGCCGGCGCTGCGCGGCAAGGATGAATCCGCCAGCACGATGGCGCCGGCGAAGCTGGTCGATCCGGCGCCGTTGGCACCCGGGGAGCTGTTTACCGCGCTGCTGCCGTGGATCATCCTGTGCATCATTCTGCTGATCTGGGGCACCGGCTGGTTCAAGGCCGCGGTCAATCCGATCTTCACCTGGAACTACGCGGTTCCCGAATTGCACAACATGATCAACAAGGTTGCGCCGGTGGTACCGACGCCGACCAAGGAAGGTGCGGTGTTCGCGTTCACCTATCTGTCGTTTACCGGCACCGGCATGCTGATTGCCGCGATCATCGCGGGTTTCATCATGGGCCTGTCGCCGGGCAAGATCGTCAGCGAGTATGGCCGAACCATCAGGCTCTGTGCGTATTCGCTGATCACGATCTCGGCGATGCTGGCGATCGGTACCCTGACCCGGTTGTCCGGCATCGACGCCACGCTCGGTCTTGCCTTTGCCGCAACCGGTGTGCTCTATCCCTTCTTCGGCACGCTGCTGGGCTGGCTCGGCGTGGCGCTGACGGGATCGGATACCGCTTCGAACATCCTGTTCGGCAATCTGCAGAAGATCACGTCGCAGCAATTGGGGCTTTCGCCGATCCTGATGGGTGCGGCGAATTCATCCGGCGGCGTGATGGGCAAGATGATCGACGCGCAGTCGATTGTCGTCGCCTCGACCGCCACCAACTGGTTCGGGCATGAAGGCACGATCCTGCGTTTCGTATTCAAGCACTCGATCGCGCTGGCGTGCCTGGTCGGCCTGTTTGTCATGCTGCAGGCCTATGTCTATCCGTTCACGGAGATGGTGCTGAAATAACCGACCGGACCTGGACGATACGCGCGAAAATCCCCGCGACCGGCGTCGCGGGGATTTGTTTTGAGGTCGGAGAATTATTGCGGGCGGCAATCTGGCCAATACGGCGCGTGCGTACTACAAGACGGCCTCTGAACGCCGGAGACGAGAAACCGCATGTGGTCGGTGAGGGGATTTTCGACAGCCGCCGCCGCGGTGCTGATGCTGGGCGCGCTCGCCGCCATCGCCGACCGCGCCCGCGCCGATGACGGGTTTCCGTTCGGGTTCGAACTGACGCTGGACGTGACACAGCAGCCGGGTTCGAAGCGGGTGCCGCTGCTGGAGATCGGCGACAGCGGTGAGGCGACGCTCGATCTGTGGTGCAAGGACGCCAGGGGTCAGTTTTCGGTCGCGGGCAATACCGTGATCTTTGTTCCCGGCCCGGTCGAGGACCACGACTGCTCGCCGGCACAGGCGGCAGCCGACGATCAACTGGTCACCGCCTTGAGCGAGGCCACCAGCTGGACGCGGGACGGCGATTTCATTTCCTTCATCGGAACGAAATCGCTGCGTTTCCACCTCAACACCAATTAGCACTACTTTGGCAGATTTTGGCGATTGATAGGCGAAACTGGATTCCCGAATCAGATTTTCAATGATTCATGGGTGGTCGGCTTTTGGAGGGCCGACCATGGTGGACATGAGGTCGAAGT
>Ga0182024_10024692_pt1 | contig 10665 bp, 5 predicted proteins | sample P32metaG_FD_120480 | JGI IMG/M metagenome (GOLD analysis project Ga0182024, IMG submission 120480) | Permafrost microbial communities from Stordalen Mire, Sweden - P3-2 metaG (Illumina Assembly) | ecosystem: Environmental > Terrestrial > Soil > Wetlands > Permafrost | place: Sweden: Stordalen...
ACTCCCGCCGCGGAAGACTCCACGACTGTGCCGCCTCCATCAGTCGAGACGCCTTTGGTCCCAGTGCAAATCTCCGCGCAACGATTGCAGAGCATCGGCGTGAAAACTGGCGAGGTTGAAACAAAGCTCGTCGAAGACGAAATTCGCACAACCGGGAGCGTGGCCATCGATGAAACCAAGCTCGCTTATGTCCAAGTCCGCTACTCCGGTTATATCGAGAAAGTTTTCGCCGACGCCACGTACCAATACATCCGTAAAGGACAACCCCTATTCACGATTTACAGCCCAGATGTTGTCGCAACTGAGCGCGAATACCTGGTGGCCAAGCAGAATCAGCAACAGGTGGCACAGAGTACAGTGCCGGGCGTGGCCTCCAGCGCGGCGTCATTGCTCGACGCAACGAGCGAGCGGCTGAAACAGTGGGGCGTTCCCCAGCAGGAAATCGCCAGGCTGGAATCCACGGGCCAGGTGCAGCAAGAACTCCAATTCGATTCCCCAGTTTCCGGTTTCATCACGGAACGCAATGCGCTACCCAGTGTTTCCGTTCAACCGGATATGCGCCTCTTTACGGTTGCCGATCTATCCAGCGTTTGGATTCAGGCCCAAGTATTTCAGAACGATCTTGGACGCATCAAGGTGGGCGATCCCGCGAAGCTCACGGTGAGTACGTTTCCGAACCGGGCGTTCCGTGGCCGAGTGGACTTCATCTATCCTCAACTCGACAGCGATACGCGAACCGCCAAAGTCCGCATCGTCTCTTCAAACTCAGATCTCCAACTGAAACCGGGCATGTTCGTGAACGTCACATTGAAGGTCCCGATGGGACGCCAACTCGTCATCCCCGCAAGCGGCATCCTGCAATCCGGCACTCGCCAAATTGCGTTTGTGGAACGAAGCGACGGATATCTCGATCCCCGCGAAGTGGAGCTTGGTCCGCGTGTCGGTGACGATTTCGTTGTGTTGAAGGGATTGAAATCTGGGGAGCAAATAATTACGTCTGCAAACTTCCTGATCGACTCGGAAAGCCAACTTCAAGCCTCACTTGGATCATTCGTTCCGCCTCCACCCGGAGCCGGTGGAGCATCCGCCATGAACGCTGCTCAAGCGAACGCTGAACTAACATCGCAGCCAAACCCGCCCAGTAAGGGAAGCAACATTTTCCGCGTAAAACTCACGGATGCGAATGGTTCTCCAATTTCCGGCGCGGAAATGTCAGTGACATTCTTTATGCCTGCTATGCCAGCCATGGGAATGGCTGCAATGCGCACTCCGGTTGCTCTCAGCGACAAAGGCAATGGCATCTACGAAGGTTCAGGTGTGCTTGGAAGTGGGGGAACGTGGCAGACCACAATCCTTGCAAAGAAAAATGGGCAAGTCGTCGCCAGCAAGCAACTGAGCGTGAACGCCGCGGGAGGGATGTAACGTGATCGCTCGATGGATTGACTGGTGCGCGCGAAATCGTTTCCTCGTTTTTACGGGGACACTTTTTCTGGTGCTCGTAGGAATCTGGGACCTGCGGAGAATTCCGCTCGACGCCTTGCCGGATATTTCCGACGTGGAAGTGATTATACACACACCCTGGATGGGTGAACCACCCAGCATCATCGAAGATCAGGTCACCTACCCCATCGTCACGACCTTACTGGCTGCCCCGCATGTCAAAGCCGTGAGAGCGCAGACCATGTTCGGGGACTCCTATGTCTTTGTCGTCTTTGAAGATGGAACCGATCTTTATTGGGCGCGCTCACGTGTCCTGGAATACATGCAGCAAATCCAGGGCCGGTTGCCGGAAGAAGTTCACCCAGTCATCGGGCCGGACGCGACCGGGGCCGGATGGGTCTATGAGTACGCTCTTGTGGATCACAGCCATCAACGCAGCGTGGCCGACCTGCGCAGTCTTCAAGACTGGTATCTGCGCTACCAGCTCGAGACCGTTCCTGGCGTTGCTGAAGTAGCGACGATTGGAGGGTTTGTTCGCCAGTATCAGGTTAATGTCGATCCTGAAAAACTTCGCGCCTACGGAATTCCACTGTCCACCGTGATTGAAAAAGTCAGAGCAAGCACAAACGAAGTCGGCGGACGCTTGCTGGAAATGGGCGGGGCCGAATACATGATTCGCGGCCTCGGCTACCTGCATTCGTTGAGCGATCTGGAGACAGTTCCCGTCACAACAAAGAATGGCACCGCTGTGCTCGTTCGAGATTTGGGGACCGTCACGTTTGGGCCGGATATCCGGGAAGGAGTCGCCGAGTGGCAAGGGGACGGAGAAACTGTTGGCGGAATTATCGTCATGCGAGACGGAATGAATGCGCTGACCGTCATCAACGGCGTCAAACAGAAATTGGAGGAAATTAAACCGTCGCTGCCATCGGGGGTCCAAGTGGTTTCGGGATATGACCGCGCCGGGTTGATTCACGCATCCATCGAAACATTGCAACGCGATTTGCTGGAAGAGGCGATCATTGTCAGCATCGTAATTATCGTTTTTCTATTTCACTTCCGTTCGGCCCTGATTCCGATTCTGACTCTTCCCATCGCGGTTATCGCAGCTTTCATTCCGATGTACTACCTCAATGTCAGCTCGAACATCATGTCGCTCGGAGGCTTGGCCCTCGCAATTGGAGTACTGGTGGATGCAGCCATCGTTATGGTTGAAAACGGGTATCGGCAGCTTTCGGAGCGCCAAGCCAGAGAATCGACCCCACTGTCTGAGCCGCAGAGAATCAGAATTCTGCTCGATTCGGCCAAACAAGTCGGCCCCGCTATTTTCTTTTCATTGGTCATCATCGTGGTTTCCTTCCTGCCCGTCTTTTTACTGGAGGCCCAGGAAGGGCGCATGTTTCGGCCCTTGGCATGGACAAAAACGCTGGCGGTAGGATTTTCATCAGTGCTGGCCATTACGATTGTGCCGGTTCTGATGGTTCTTTTTATTCGAGGACGGCTCCGCCCGGAATCGCGGAATCCTCTTTCTCGTTTGACACAGGCCATCTATCTTCCAATTCTGCGTCTGTGCTTGCGCTATCGAAAGACAACCTTGGTTCTCAACCTGATATTTCTGGTTCTGACTTTGCCGCTTGCTTTGAAGATTGGCAGCCAGTTCATGCCGCCGCTCTTCGAAGGCTCAGCTCTTTACATGCCATCCGCGTTGCCGGGAATTTCCATCGGACAAGCGTCTCAGTTGCTCCATGAGCAGGACAAGATTATTCGCACGTTCCCCGAGGTCGAGACTGTGTTCGGAACGATCGGTCGCTCTGATAGCGCCACGGACAACGCTCCGCTGGACATGTACGACACAACCGTCATGCTCAAACCGCGCGCCCAGTGGCGACCGGGAATGACCTACGAAAAGCTAATTCAGGAGATGGATTCGAAGCTTCAATTTCCGGGCCTTTCGAACACCTGGACCATGCCAGTCGAGAACCGGCTGGACATGGAACTGACTGGCATAAAAACACCTCTCGGGATGAAGATTCAAGGGCCCTCCCTGGACGGCATTCAGCAGGTTGCCGGGCAATTACAACAGGTCCTGACAAGTCTTCCCGCCGTGCGGTCGATTTTCGCGGAACGCGTGTCTCAGGGTTTTTACATCAACGTCGAAGTCGATCGCGCGGAGGCCGCTCGTTATGGACTCACCGTCGCGGACGTGCAGCAAGCCGTGACTTCGGGAATCGGCGGCGAAACGGTGACCGAAAACATTGAAGGCCGCGAGCGGTATCCGGTCAACGTCCGCTACAGTCGCGACTTTCGAGATAATGTGGAGCAGCTAAGAAAAGTTCTCATCGCTACACCGACCGGCGCGCAGATTCCCATTTCTGAAGTGGCCAAGATATCGTTTTCTCGTGGCCCATCCATGATCCGCGACGAGGATGGAGCGCTCACCGGCTACGTGTATATCGATTTGAAGACGGAGGACTATGGCGGATTTGTCACCAGCGCAAACAATTTGTTCCGTCAGAAACTCACGCTGCCTCCTGGATATACGTACAAATGGTCCGGCGAATTTGAATTTGAGTTGCGTGCGAAAGAAAGGCTGCAATTGATCTTGCCAGTAGTTTTCTGCGTCATCTTCTTGCTGCTGTACATGGTATTTCACTCGGTTGCTGAAGCCGCTGTCCTCATTTTTCCCACAATCTATGCGCTGACGGGAGGGCTCATCCTCCAAAGACTTCTCGGTTACAACTTCAGCGTTGCTGTCTGGGTAGGTTACATCGCGCTATTTGGCATCGCGGTCGAGACAGGTGTGGTCATGGTGGTTTATCTGCACGAGGCCTTGGACCGCCGAATGGCCAGCGGCGTTCCGTTACGCCATGAAGACATCGAAACCGCCGTAATTGAGGGCGCGGTCCAGCGACTCAGGCCGAAACTAATGACTGTGAGCGTTGTCTTGGCCAGTCTTATTCCCATCTTGTGGGAGAGCGGAGTTGGTTCCGATGTGATGAAGCCAATTGCCGCGCCTCTCGTTGGCGGCATGATTACTTCGACGATCCACGTTTTGATTCTAGTCCCGGTGTTTTTCGCTTTGATGAAGGAACGTGAGCTGCGTCGTGGCGCGTTACAACCGAAGGAACCAAAATGAGGCGCTTATCAATGAGGAGAGTACAGTAGAACATTTGATTGGCAATTCAAATCAACGAATAGGAGAAACGCTCGCCATCACAAGATGAGGAACAGGATGCCTCGGGCAACACCGGGTATGCAAAGGCTTGCCCTCTACGGTTCGGTCAAGGCCCGGCTTCGGCGGCGCACGGAATTCATCAGCAAATGAATGTCTGGCATTAGATCTGTTCCGTCCCAATCGGTGTGGATTGAGGAATCCAGGAAATCGCGAACCAGGTTCACGCCAAGCCATGGGCGTTTCAGCGTCGATAGGACGCGCTTGGTTACCCGGTAAAAGGACACGCCTTCCCGGAAATTCAGGTCACTGGGAACGGATTCCCCGCGAGCCAAGGCGCTATATGGCCCGTGGAAATCCACTCCCGCATATTCCGCCAGGCCAATGTTTGCCCAAACCTCCGGATTAATTTCCAGGAACTTGAAATGTCCATCTTTCCGATCGAGGACGAAATCCGCGTCGCCAAATCCTGTATAGCGCAGAGCCTTGAACACGGCCAGGGCGCTTGCAATCAGCTCAGGCGGACGTTCCGTGACGCCCTTGACCATCAGACCCGCTTTGTAAGGCTCCATGATGGCCATGCGGCAGGCGCAAATGCGAATGGGTTCGCCATTAATAAACAGGCCTCCCACACTGTAAGTGGGTCCTGAGAGGAACTCCTGGAGGCACGGTACGCCATTGGGTGCCGCCGGGCTGGACATCAGCGAGCGATAGTTGGCAATCAGCTCGCTCTGGCTTTTAACAATTCGAATGGTTCGCGACGATTCGCCGCCCTCTCCCTTGACCAGCAACGGGAATCCAAGAGCCGGGCCAAGTGACACGATTTCTTTCACGGTAGCAGGAAAAAATGTTTTGGGAACCGGAATTCCCGCGCTACCCGCCAGGCGCATGACGGAATTTTTGCTGAGAAGGGTATCCAGCGAGGAAGGTTCGGAGAGAAGCAGTCCTTTCCAGGGGCCGAAGCTTTGGATGTATTGCGCGATTTTGCCCAGGAGATGTTCACTACAAAGGTAAATTACTTCATAAAAATTATTTGCAGCGACGCTGTGCAGCAGGCGGATCCAGGTGGAATCCTCCGGATCGGAGTAAATCGCCTGATGGCAATATTGGCTGACGAATACCGGCGCGCTAGGCTCCGCGAAGGCGTCCACGACATATCCGCTCTTCGCCAGCTCGCGGCACACCTGCACTGCCGTGTAGCTGTGGTCGTCGAGAATCAGCGCGCGGCCGGCGTTGCTGACCAAGTTAACCTGGCTATTCTCCGCACCGCTCACCTGGCGTTTCCTCCAAAACAGAATTAGCGGATCCACGGCATTGTCGCCCCCGGCTGCGCGTTCAGCCCATGTGCTGATAACAGTACCAGCCAATCATGCGGTTCAATGTAACAGGACTTTTTCGCAGCAGCGCGCTGAGATATTTCTTTGCCCGCGGGCCAAGGATCTCCGCTGCAACATCCTCGGCCGCGCCGTGTCGAGTGAGCACATGCTCCGTGACGTCTTCCTCCACCGTATTCCAGCGTCTTTTATAAGAAAGCAAGCCCACGTTTGTTGTGGATGTTCGGCCAAAGCTGAAAGACCTGGCTCCTGCGGCAACCGCCCGCTGAATTGAGTCCCAATATATGAGCTGGTTGACTCCGTGCAAGGCGTTGTGCGTGCTCGCCGAATATTCCGATGTCCACAGGTTCTTGTATGTCAATACGAGGTGACAAGCTACAGGTTTCCCAGCTTGCATCGCCAGAAACACTTTCATGTGTTCCGGCCAGAGATGGCGTCTCATGGCCGCAAAGAAAGCGAAGGGAATGGCGGGCAAGCTGATGCGGTGCCGCAATTGCACCAAAATCGAATGGCATATACGCAGGCCTTTTTCATCATCCACTCCTTCAATCACCACGCCCGCTTTCCTGGCCTTGTTCACCTTTTGGCAGATCGAGGTCTTGGCCAAGCCGGCGAACAACTCCTCCGGGTCAGTAATCAGCGGAAGAAAATTATGTTTATATCTGGCCATGCGCGACAGAGGCGGATGGCTCGCCTGGCCCGTTGAAGGCATCATGCGAATCTCCAGCCTGTCGTTCCCATTGCGGTGGTACTCATCCACAACTTCCGGCAGCAACATTTCAAGTTGCGAATCGTTGGAAACCAGAGGATTGCAAAACGAAGCAAATGGGATGCTGACCACGCGATTGCCGAGTAACCAGCTCTTTACCCTGTAAACAGGCAGGCCGGCTGCAATCTTTCCTGTGGAGTTGTCCCTCAGCGTCAGAAAGCGCCCGCTGATATGAGGAAATGCCTCTTCCAGCATGCGTTTCCATGCGGAAAGATGGTAGACAAGTCCCAGCGGATGGCTGTCGACAAATGCATCCCATTCCGCCTGGCGGTCCGGGGAGAGCCACTGAACGCTGTGAGAAGGCTGATCAATCATGCTGGTGGCCCATCCGGATTCCAGATGCATCGCCGCATTTTTGCCATGGTAGGTCAATTAGAATGCCCCACCTTTGATTCCCTGATATATAGCTGTCGATTGGGCTTCCAGTTCCACAGAGTTTTCGGGCAGTGATTGTGTCTCCGCGATGGAGATAATTCCTTGCACAATACTTTGGAGAGCGACACTCTTTTTGCCCCGCTTCCACGGGACGCTTGGCCGCCGTTCCAGAACAATCTTGGTACGCACATCTTCCTCACTTGTCAGAAGCTTAAGCCGGCCCATTTCGGACAGATACTTGTCCACCGCCCCGATTGGCCCACGGAAAATGCTGTAAACAGGCACGCCCAGAGCGGCTGCTTCGCGATTCATGGTTCCGCCTCCGCTAATCACCAGATCGGAAAACCAAATCAAGTTAAGGCCGTCGACTACTTGGGCGGGAATCACGATCCTGCGTTTGGAAATCCACTCCGCCCAGCGCTTTCGCAGTACCGCTTCTTGCCTTTCATTTCGGGGAAGCAAGATCACGCTTATGTCCGGTTTGCTGGTCAGCAAATTTAGGGCAGCATCGAGTAAAGATTCCGCTTTTGGATTGTGATAATGAGCTTCGTCCGCAGGAGGACGCACAGTAACCACTAAATCCGTGGGACTCAGGCCAAGTTGCTCTCTCATTGTCGAATCCGGCTTGAGCCGCCCAATGTAAACGTCTTCTTTGATCCCCGGATACCTCAACACCTGCCTCTTGGCATTGATTTCGATTGACGCAGGGAAGACTTGAGGGACGAACGCCCAATCCGGATGCAAGAATCCCATGACTGAGGCAAATTCATAATCGAAGATGGAGATGCGCGGGATTCCAGAGACCAGCGTGGCCAAAGTCTGAGCACGAGATCCGTGAGCGACAGCCACGTCGGGCCTTTCCATTATGGCAATTGACAGCAGTTGTGCCGCGCGCAGGCATGTCCCCGCCACTTTCAGCAGCCTGTTTTTTCCCCAGTGCCGCCCAACGACCTTGCACGTAAGGCCATGAAACTCCAGTAGCTGGCAGACCTGGTAGGAATCCCGGGCGGTCAGGACAACGGCGTATCCCTTCGCGCGAAGTTCCTCAATAATAGGCAGGAAGAAGGGCACGTGTGGAGTGTTGTCCAGATCAATCCATATCTTCTTTTGCTTCATGGATTTACCTTCCATAAACCTCAAACCACTGTGCCTTCGACGCTAGTCCATCACTGGCAGATTACAAAATTGTAATCTTAGACTGTACGAGCAATCGACCTTCCACTGGTTTTCTCCCAGAAAATAATGAAAGTGGACTCCTACTTCTGTTTAAGTGACTGTTAATAATAGACTTAAATGCAATTGGAGCGAGCAGGGCACCCACACTCTGATACTTCCCAAACTCAGCGTTCGGATCGTGTTCCTGTTATATGAAACAAATTGCCGCAATCGTTTGCATAGTCGGCGGAATTCACCCATCGACCTGGGCTGGGAGCCTTACTTTTACGGCGTCCACCCCTTTTGACATCCACTTGTCGCCGAGCGTTATCCGCATTCCTCTTGCAGCAATAGCAATTGCCGATGTGGTTTTTGGGACGACAAACTAATTCTCGCCCTTGCATTCCATTGGTGGAGCTTTATGGCTCGAATTCTGGTGATACAGCTCGGCCGGCTTGGCGACGTGATTCAAACCACGCCACTTCTGCGTGAACTCCTGCTGCAAAATGACGACGGCGGCGTTGAAGTACTGGTTTTAGATTCCTTGAGAGAAATTGTTGAGGGTCTGGGGCTGGGGGCCGTTCATGGGCTTTCGGAGCGTTCCATTCCGGTTAGCTTACGGCAGCTTGACAAAAGTATCGAGCTGAGCCGCAAGCTGCATGAACCTATGCCGCGCGAAGGGCAAGATGCGTTGCGCAACCTGGCGCTTCCCAGTTACGACCGCATTGTAAATTGCACCTATTCGCCGTTCGGCGCGCTAGTTGCACAGCACACGAGGAGCAATCGCGTCATCGGCCCGGCAAACAACACCGTCGGGGAGGTGTTGTTTCACCATCCGGCCCACATCTATTTGTGCGCGCGCGCTCTGTTCCGCGAGCAGAATTGGTTCAACCTCGTCGATTTGTGGAGAGCCGGCGGTCGTTCGATCGCTGCGCCGTCGTTCCATACACGCACTTACGTTCCCATCGCATCGAAGCTGCCCTTCGACGTCCCATCAGGGCGGATTGTGGCTCTCAATCCCGGTTCAAGCGACGCTGTGCGGCGGTGGCCTGCCGCCAATTTTGCGCTGCTGGCCGAAGCGTTGGCTTCGCGCGGCCTCGTTCCAGCGTTAGTCGGGGCCCCATCGGACCGCGAAACTTGCGAGGAGGTGCAGGCTCGCAGCTCCGTGAAAATCGCCAACTTCTGTGGGCAAACTTCCGTGTCGCAGCTGGCTCTCTTTCTGACTCACGCCGATCTGCTGGTGAGCAATGATACCGGTGCCATACACGTCGCCGCAGCCGCGGGTTGCCGCGTGCTCGCGCTATTCGGTGCCACCGCTTATTTCGCCGAGACTGCGCCCTGGGCCGAAGGACATGTGGTTCTGCAAGGGCAGATGGGATCGGACATCGTCCTGCTGCACCCGCGATTGGTGCTGGCCGCGGCGTTGTCGCGCCTTGGCCTCATCGACGAGACGGACTTGCGGCGCGAGATCGCCCTGCAAAAATCCACTGCATGGGAGACATTTTATCTCGATCCCGATGCCGATCCCCTGGGAGGCATTGCATACCGGCCGCTGCATCAGGACAATTTTTCCGCCGAACAAGTTTTTACGCGCGAGCTGCGCCACCTGTTCGCGCGCGTATTCTGTGAAGACGAGCGAATCGCCGCACTTGGTCATCTTCCGCAAAGTGTTGCTCGATCGTCCGGCTCATCGGCATTTGGCCGGGCCGTCGCGCAGGGCGAGGATGTTATACCCTTCGTTAATGCCTTGGAAAGTATGGCAGAAGCCGCAGCCCGCTGCCGCACGTTGTGCGTCTGGCCTACGCAGCGAGGCGCCGCGGAAATATCATCCCTGTCTTCCAGTTTGGTTCGGGCCATTGAGGAACTTAAAATTTGTTCCGAAGGCTCCAGCATGGTGAAGCCTGTTGTGCACTTTCTGGATTGGTCCTGCCGAATGATGGAACCCATGTCTCCGGAGCAAACATTCCTGGGTCATGAACAGGCTTATCGCCTCGCGGCCAGGTTTCTGCGGGAGGCTGAGTTGCGTAAGGAAGAGCAATTGGAAGGGTTAACCCTGGTAGCAAGGTGATCCGCACCGCCCACCGAGATTGCAAGTTGCTGTGGTTCTTGCAGAACATCTTTGTTCCAGTCCTCCAAAACAAAATGCGCGGCTGGAGTTGCTCCGGGACATTGCATTCCGAAGCGACTGGTTATATGTTTCCGTGCGCCCATGAAATTGGATCGGATATTCGGTTTGTGGAGGAGAAAGACATGAAGCGACGGGTCATGCTAGCGTTATGTGTCTCGGTGGGAATTGGTTTGGCGCTCATACTTCCGGAGGTGCAAGTGCATTCCGCGGATAAGGAACAGCGATTTCCACTGCTCAAGGTGGAGCAGCTCAACGATCAGCAGCGGCCGTTTGCGGACGAGATTCTGAAAGT
>Ga0182024_10024693_pt1 | contig 10664 bp, 6 predicted proteins | sample P32metaG_FD_120480 | JGI IMG/M metagenome (GOLD analysis project Ga0182024, IMG submission 120480) | Permafrost microbial communities from Stordalen Mire, Sweden - P3-2 metaG (Illumina Assembly) | ecosystem: Environmental > Terrestrial > Soil > Wetlands > Permafrost | place: Sweden: Stordalen...
AAGTCCGGGCGGCTGGCCGTGACCCGTCAGCGCCCAACGGAAGCCTTCAATCACTCCGGCCATGGGATTTAAGCTATAAAGCCACTGCCAGCGCGCCGGCACAAGGGAGCTGGGATACACCACCGGCGACGCCAGCATCCAGAATTGCACTACAAAAGGAATGATCGAAGCCACGTCGCGGTACAACGCGTTCAGCGCCGAGGTCCATAAACCGACCCCCAGCGCTGTAAGCACCGCCAGAATCATGAACACCGGCAGCAGCAGCACGGTAGCCGGCGGATGGATCCCGAAGCTCAAAGTCAAAATAATCATCACCACAAATCCGATCGCCAAATCCACGACGCCGGAGCAAACCGCCGCCAGCGGCAAAATCAGCCGCGGGAAATACACCTTGGTGATGACGTGCTGGTTCGTGACGATGATGCCGGTGCAGTTGGTCAACGCCTGTGCGAAATACGCCCAGGGCACCAGCGCCGCGAAATAAAAAACTGGAGAAGGTATGCCATCGGACGGCAACTTCGCCAGCCGGTGGAAAAAAATGGTGAACACGCCCATGGTCATCAGCGGCTGCAGAATCACCCAGGCAACTCCAATGATCGTTTGCTTGTAGCGCACTTTCACGTCGCGCCACACAAAGAAGTACAGGAGTTCGCGGTATTCCCAAAGTTCGCGCAAGCGTAGCTCGAACAAACCCCGCGGCGGCTCGATGCGCACAACCGCCGGCGAGCCGGCAGGGAGAGGCAGCGCATCGTGGACGCCGGCAGCCAGGGAGCCACCAGCCGGGGGTGTAGTGACGGTTGCCATCAATTTTTCACGCGCGATCGAACCAGCACGCTACCGTTGAATACACGGCGGATATACGACTAGAGTAGCAGAGAAGCCCGCGCGCAGAGAGGCTCGCAACCCTGTTTTTTACTGGATGTTACGCCCGGCGAACTTTCCACTGCGCCGACTTTTTTGCCGGTTAACCTACGGACCGGGCGGCTTGCTCATCTGCTCGATGTCGCGCTCTTCGATCTGGCGCATCAAGTTGGCGCGATGGAAAAGATAACCTTGCAGTTTCGTCGAAATCTCGCGGGGCACGACGAAGAACTGATTGCGAATCATCTCGGTCCACACGATTGGGCCTCGCGCCGGAACCAGATGCATCCCCCACTGGAACAGGAACGCCATGTTCCAGAGAGCCAGGCACGCGACGAGGCAGGAAGTCGCCGCCAACGCCACTCGTGGAAAGCGGAAGAACTCGGCGGCGCGATCCAGCAAGACGCTCAGTCCGAGAATGAACGGAGCCGTCAGCGATATGAAAAATCGATTGCCGTACGACGAAATGCCATCCCAATCCGGATAGCACGCGATCAATAAGTAGAACGCCAGCACCGCCGCCACAATCGGAGTTCCCGCATGAGGTTCGCGCCACCAAAAAACAACGAGCCCGACGATGGCGAAAAGTACGACCGGCGTCCACAAGAGCAATCCGTGATTCGACGAAAACAACACCGCCAGAAAATACGGCGAGCCCCATGACCAATCCTTCAAAGGAATATATCCGGACTCCAACGGGCTACCGTAAATCACATAACGCGAAATAAATGTCGGCAGCAAACAAAGGATGACGATGACGGCGAACAGCAAGTGGTTCACGAACAATCGTTTCACAGTCAAAACATCTCGCAGCGCATCGCCGGACGACACGTTGCAGAAGGCGGCGAAATATTGCCGGCCGGCTTCGACTACCAGGACCGTCAGGATCGTAACGTTGGCGTAGTAGACGTTGAGCATCAATCCCGCAATGACCGCGAGGACGCACCACTGGCGCGCGCTGCGCTGGTCGCGGGTCTCGCGCCAATACCACAGGAACAAAGCCACGGTGAACGCGGAATGCGCGTGCGACCACGACGGATTGAAGTACATGTACACAGGAAGCGAGCTGCTCCACCAAATGGAAATCGTGGCGAGAAATGCCCAGCGCTCATCCACGTATTTGCTCGCCAGGCGATTCGCCAGCAGCAGGCCAAGAAAACCGTACAGTGCAGTTCCGAATGCCATGGCGAAGCGGTAAGGCGCGGAGAACCCGTCCGCCGCAACGTGCGATCCCGTTGCGCGAGCGAGCAGCACGCCAGCGTGCGCGGTCAGCAGAAATGGCGCCCACAGAATGGCGGGACCCACGGTGAAATGATTGTCGAGATGACCGGTGGCCGTGCGGAAGCTGGGCCTGGGCGCGTCGTTTTCGTCGATGCGCGCGTCGCGAAAGCTGGCATTGCCGGACTGGTAGTCGTGCAGGAAATCGAGATTGTGCTCGATCAGTGGGGCGCGCGCGAGCGCGTAGTAGCCGATGCCATCCCCACGAATCCAAGGATTCATCAGAGGCAGCGACAACAGAAAAACGAGGAAAAGCCAGCGTTCGAATTTATGTGCGCGCCCCGATTCCGACACACTCCCACCGCGAGATTGCACTAGCGGCTTACCCATGGATTTGGATCTCGTCGGTGCCTGCTCGCGCATGCGGTTCGATATCGACGCCACTGACGCTACGCCGCCGCCCCCGCAGTTCTCCTGCAAGAGCGGTATCGCGTTCGCAACATCGTACCCCACGCGCAACAATTGCGGTATGTCGCTGGAGCCAAACGCCTCAGACAACACCTGGCGCAGCTACGTGCCCAGGCAACACGCGCGCTTGTTGATGCTGGAAAGCGTGGCCGCGCCGTATCAGCGGACTTTCGATATAGTTCCACGACATTCTGGCCACGACGAGCGAGAGTGCCGCCGCCAGAACCGTGACCGCAACACCTTTCCAATCTTCTATGCTGGGTCTCGGCCGATGAAGCAACAGCAGATGCGAAAACTGGTTGATGGGCATGTGCACCAGGTAGAGACAATAGGAAATCGTGCCCAGAAAGCGGAGCCACGACGCGCGCATCGCACCGGCAATCCAACCGCGCGATTGAGAGATAACCAGCAGCAAAAGCCCGGTGAAAAAACCGGCGATCCAACTGTAACCAAGCGAGATAGTCACGAGCGGTAAGGGAAGAACGATCAGCGATTTGAGCAAGAGCAGAATGCCGGCCGCGAGGACGGCGACGACCCATTGCAACCGGCGCCGGTTGTGGATGAGCGTCTCCCGCAGCGCCGGCGTTCTCCACGCAATCGCCGCAAGCATCCCGAAGGCCAGAGTGTCCGCGCGCCACGCGAGCGCACCGTTCAGCAAACCGCCGTGGAAGTAGCGAAACCCGACAAAACGCAGGACGGGAGACGCCACCACGAAAGTAACGAGCAAGCCGGTGAGTCGCGCCAGGGACAGGAACCGAATGAAAAGCGGCGCAACCAGGTAGAACTGTTCTTCAACCGCCAGCGACCATGTTACGACGAACCATCTCCACTGAAAATCGGTGAACGAGCCCAGGAAGTTTTGCAGAAAGAAAACGCATTTGGGGAGCACGAGCAATTCGCGCAGGCTGACAGTCGCGCGGCCCTGCGGGAAAAACTGCAGGATGACCACCGTGAGTGCAAACAGCAACATCAAAAGAAAATAGATAGGCAGAATGCGATGGACACGGCGGACGTAAAACCTCTGAAAGAGGTCCGCTGAGCTCCGAGAATCGAGCAGAATTCCGCCGATCAAGAATCCCGAGAGCACGAAAAATAGATCGACCCCCATCCACCCGCTTCGAAACACCCAGAAAAAGCGATCCAGCCAGACGGGCAGCGAAGTGTGGTCGCTGTTCCCGACAAAGTGGCAAAGAAGCACGAGCAGGATCGCTAGCCCGCGCAGGCCGTCCAATTCCGGAATGCGACCGGATGAACTCGCTCCTTTGGGTTCAAGAGAAAGGTCGGAGACATTCACGGGATTTACCACCGGGGTTCAGACGGCGGAGCCGGCGGCGGCACGCGGCGCGGGTACGGACTCGGCCTTTTGCTGGAAGAAAACGGCGACTCTGTCGATGATTTCGGTAAGCGGCGTGCGCGGGCGGAAGCCGGTGAGAGCTTCGAGTTTGTCCACGCAAGGTACGCGGCGCATCATGTCTTCAAAGCCGGGCTCGTAGGCTTTGTCGTAGGGGACGAACTCGATGGCGGATTTGCTGCCGGTGCGCTGCTTTACGAGCTGGGCGAGTTGCTCGATGGAGACTTCTTCGGTGTTGCCGACGTTGACGACTTCGCCGATGGAATGCGCGGTGTCGATCAGACGGACGAGCGATTCCACGGTGTCGCGGACGTCGCAAAAGCACCGAGATTGCTTGCCGTCGCCGTAGATGCTGATGGGGGTGTTGTCGAGGGCAGCCTTGACAAAATTCGGCAGCACCATTCCGTAGCGACCGGTCTGCCGCGGACCTACGGTATTGAACAGGCGAACGACGATGACCGGCAGCTGCTTTTCCTTCCAGTAAGAGAGCGCGAGAAATTCGTCGAGCGCCTTTGACGCAGCGTAGCTCCAGCGGCCTTTGGTCGTGGGTCCCAGAACGAGGTCGGCATCTTCGTGGAACGGCACGTTGGTGTTCTTGCCGTAGACCTCGGAGGTCGAGGCGGTGAGCACGAGTTTGCGTTTTTTGCAGGCGGCTTCGAGGATGCGCTGGGTGCCGTTGACGTTGGTCTCGATCGTGCGGACCGGGCTTTCGACGATCAGCTTGACGCCGACGGCGGCGGCGAGATGGATGACCGCGTCGGCATCGTCCACGAGTTCGGCGACCAGCTGGCGGTTCTCGATGTTGTCCAGGTGATATTCCATGCCATCGAAGGATTTGAGGTGACGAATGTTGTCCATGCTGCCGGTGGACAAATTATCGAGCAAAACAACACGATCGCCGCGGCTGAGCAGCCGTTCCGCGAGATGCGAACCGATGAAACCGGCGCCGCCGGTGATTAGAAAGCGCAAACAATCCCCCTTTTACAGTGCCTGAATGTCGTCCTGATGGTCACGACCGTGGCGACCACTGGAGGAAGCCTCGTAAGACGATCCGGTCTCGTCGTTCATATGCGATGGGTCGGCCGATTCCTGCGGACCGTACCCGTAGGCATACGGATAGTAGCGATAGGAGTAGTAATAGTCAGGCGCGCTGGAATTGACGGCGTTCAAAACCACGCCCAGAAGGCGGCATTTCACGCTAGCCAACAAGTCGCGCGTGCGGGTGAAAGCTTCCTTGGGAGTTTCGCCGCTGCGCACAACGAGTAGAACTCCGTCTGCCTGCACCGACAAGATGACCGCATCGGTAGCCGCCATGACCGGAGGCGTGTCGATGACGATAAATTTGAATTTGGTGCGCAGCTCCGCGATCGCGTCGGCGAGCTTGTGGGAAGAGAGCAAGTCCGCGGGATTCGGCGGTAGAGGGCCGGTGGGAATCGCGGAAAGGTTCGGGATCGCGGGATGCTGGACGGTGACAAGGTCCAGGCTCGAGACGCCCGCCAGATAGGAACTTAAGCCCGCGTATTTGCCGCTGGTCATATTCAGCAACCGGCCGACGCCGGGCTTCCGCAGGTCGGCATCAATCAGCAAAGTGCGATCGCCAAGCTGTGCCAGGGTCACCGCGAGATTCGCCGCCGCCGTGGTCTTGCCTTCGCGAGGCAACGCGCTGGTAACCAGAATCACCTGCGGGGGCCGCCCGGCCTGCGACAGCAAGAGCGCCGTGCGCAAAGCACGGAAAGCTTCGGACATCTGCGACTTGGGCAGGTGCTGCGCCACCAATTCGACGTGCCTCGCGTGACCGTTTCCCAGGGCTTCGCTCAGGGTCTTTCTGCGACGGCCGTCGCCAGGGCTATCTTCGAACGCGGGAACTACCGCAAGGGAAGGCAACCGCGCGAGCGTCTCCACATCGTCGGGCGTCTTGACGGTGTTATCCATGTATTCGCGCAAAATCGCCAATGCGATGCCGCCAACCAGGCCCACAAGGAACGCCAGCGTGACGTTGCGGGCTTTGGCGGGACGCGAAGGGTACGAAGGAATCATGGCGGGATCCACGACGCGAATATTGGAAGACTGCAACGCGGCGGAAATCCCAGCTTCCTTCAGTTTGGTCAGCAAGCCATCGTAGAGCGCCTTGTCCGCTTCCGCGTCGCGCTTCAGGATGTTGTACTGCACCATGCGCTCGGACATCAGATTCGCTTCCGATTTCTGCTGATCGAGTGTGCGCACCAGCAACTCTTCGCGCTGCTGTGCTTCATGGTATTCGCTGCCCAACCGCGCGACGACGGCGCGTTTTTCCCGTTCCAGATTCTGGTCGACTTCCTTGAGCTGCGATTGAAGTCTCTGCACCTTTGGAAAATTGGGGCCGTACTGATTGATCGCTTCGGTGTACTGCACATTCAGTTCGGTACGTCTGTGCAGCAACTCCTGCACGCTGGCGCTGTCGCGGATTTGAGGAACCAGGTCGGCATCGCCTTGTTTGGCGAAGTCGAAGAGCGATTGCTTGCGCATGCGCTCGCCCTGCGCTTCGATAAGCTGGCGGCTGATCTCCGACAACCGCTGGGTGGTCATGTTCTGCTTGTCGTCGACCTCCCAGATCTGGTTCTTGTGTTCGTAATCGAGCCGGGCGTCCTCGGAGTTCTTAACCTTAATCTTGAGTTCGTCGAGCTGATCGGTAAGCCAGGTGGTGGCGGCGGTGGTTGCGTCGTAGTGGCTGCGGCGGTTCTGATCGATGAAGTTCCGGATATGGGCGTTGACAATCTGGGCCGCGAGTTCCGGATTGGTCGCTTCGAAACTGATGTCCATCAACCGGCTGTTGGGAACCCGCTTCACGCTGAGGCTGCCGAGAAACGCACCCAACTCCGGCGGGCGCTTCTGGTTCGCGAGGCTTCCGGTGGCCAGCGCCTCGGACGAGGAATCGACGTTGGCAAACTGTGTCTGGCCGGACAGCACGCCGGTCCGAATCGTTTGCAAGGCCAGCGTTTCACTGGTGAGGATTTTGGACTGCGTCTCGATATAGTTTTCGAGATCCAGCATGTAATCGTAAGAATCGGTGCCCTGGAAGGGCAGGATGTTGGCATTCTCGCGGCCAAGCTCGATGCGCGTGGTGGCCACGTAAACCGGCTGCATGCGGAAAGTGGCAATCGAAACGATGGTGACCACGGCGAGCATGAACGAAAGAATGAGCCACTGGTGTTTGCGAAGAACAAGGAGATAGTCGTAGAGGTGCGGCTCGCGAGGCGAAAGCTCAAAGGCCGGCCGCACGGCCTGCGAAACGATATCGACGGCCCCGTTCGAGGGGTCGTCGCGCGAAATCATTTTGAACTCTTCAGCCATCGTTTACTGCACCAGCCGGTAAATCAGAACTCCGCTGCCTACCGCCACGGAAAGTTCCGCGAGTCGATACGCCAGGGTTCTGCCTCCGCTATTGGGGACGTACAGGATGTCGGATGGCCGGAGCTGCACATCCTCGGATTGAAACTTCATCACTTTCTTGAGATCGACTTCCACTTCGTGTTGCTGGCCATTGCCGTCCTTGCGCACGATCACGGCGCGATCGGACTTCGCGGTGCGATTCAGGCCGCCAGCCAGCGAAAGGACCTTGAGCGTGCTGAGCTGCGCACGGTCGTTGGAAACGGTGTAACCGCCCGGCTTCGAAACCGCGCCGAGAACGTAAACGATTCCAGCGTGTGGAACGGTCACGACGTCCCCGGGAAGGATCACAATATTGTTGGCCATGTCGCCGGTCTCAAGAATTTCATTCAGGCTGACAGTGATGGTGTTGGCCACAGGCGGAGGAGTTTGCGGATCGAGCGGCTCAGCGGCCGCTTTGGTCGCGCCGGAAGCGGAAGTTGCGGGCGACGGCGAAGCAGCCGTAGACGGCGGCGACGAATCTGTGGACGGCGCGTCGCCTTGCGTTGTGCCGCCCTGCGTTGGGGTAGGGGCCGCATCTTCAACGCCGATCGAGGGCGGGTCCGAAGGCGACGCCTGTGAAGATGGATCCTGAGAAACGTCGGACGAAGAGTCGCGCTCCGGGCGCGTGATGATGACGTGGTCGCCCGCATCGCCGTTGATTCCTCCGGCTGCCGCCAGGACATCGATGAGCCTGACCTGGCGATCCGCCTCGTAGACCATGGGATGCGCAACGGCGCCGACGATGGTGATGGGCCTGCTCTTCTTTTCCTTCACGGTGACGGTTACTTCCGGATGCGACACCAAGCCGTTGGCCTCAAGTACTTCCTGGATTTTGCGCTCGGCCTGAATCTCGGTAAGGCCGGATACGTGCAAGCGCACCGGTATCAAGGGAATGCCAATCGTGCCCGTCTGGCTGACGCGCAATTCGCGGGATATTTCCGGAACGTCGAACACCTGCACCGAAATCAGGTCGCCGGTGCCGATGACGTAGTCGCTGGGAGGCGGGGTAGCGTGAGACGTGGCTGCGAGCGCGCGAAGACGCTCGTTGGTTTGTTGCGGTGTCTCCACTCTTTGCGCGTGGCTGGAAGGCGCCAGTGTTGCGATCAGTGCGCAGGCGGTCAAAACAAAAACCACCCCGCGCGGTCCAGCTGGCTGCATAAGAATAGACGGCCCCCCGATGTTGATTATACAGTTAAAGCATTGAAGTCAACCACCATTTCGCGCCTAGCGTCGAAAGCGTTCAGAGGGGCGGTCGGCAGGCGGGGACGCGGTAACCTCGCCGGTGGCGAGGTGGGCCATCAACAGGAAAAGGAGCGCGTTGGCAGGTATGTGAAGGTTGAAATCGACCAGGCTGTGTACTAGAAAGCCACTACACGCAACCAGTCCAGAGAGGTGCAGCGCGGCCGCGAACGGCTTATCGCGCTGCAGCAGTTGCCGCAGGGAGACAAAAAACAAGGCGCCGAGGAACCATGCCGCGCAGATGCCGCCGGCGATGCCGGTTTCGGCCAAGCCCTCCAGGTAATCGTTATGGCTGTGATTGACGATTTTTCCGTCGTAATTGGTTTCATACCTGGGAAAGACCGTTTGCAGCGTGCCCAGGCCCGTGCCTGCCCAAGGATGCTCCAGGAAAATGTGCCAGGTGTCCAGTCGCATGGAGGCGCGCTTGCTGTTCGTTACTTCGAGCGATTGCAGCGAGGAGAAGCGGTCGAGGACCTGCTTTACGCCCAGCCACGAGACCAGGAGCAACGCCAGAAGCAGGATGATCCCGCCGATAAAAACATGCTGTCCGCCGGCACGACGCGGCAACATCATGAGGACGAGTACGCCGATCTCCGCGCCGAAGCTTACGACCCCGCCTCGCGAGGCGGACAGAAAAAGCGCTCCGATGGGAAGAAGCGCGAAGATGCCGACGATGTACCAACGTTCCCTTCGCACTTTGCCGAGAATCAACGGCACCAGAGAGACCGGAAGGACCAGTTCAATGAATCCAGCGAAGTGATTGCGATTGACGTAAGGACCGAACGGGATGCCGCCGTAGCGCATCTCGCGGAACCAGTATAGTTTCCCGTTGAACGTCAGATGTTGCAGGATGCCGAATACCGCCACTAGGAAACCGAAAATCATCACGAACCAGATGAAGCTTCGCCAATCGTCGGAGTTCCGAAAGGCCTGGGCGGCGAGAAACAAGAGGATGGCGTAGGCGACCAGGAGGTCCAGGTCCATCCGCGTGGCGTAGGCCGAGGCGGTGGCGTGTAGCAGAAGCTGCGCCAGCGCAACGACGGTCAGGAGAATCAACGGCGGCAGCAGCGGAGTGAGCACCACTTGTTTTTCATCTTCTTCGCTGACAAACAGCGTCAGCGACCAGACCAGAAACAAAACGCCGGCGCCCGTTTCGAGGACCGCCTTGGCCCAATCTTCCACGCCGCCGTGAGCGAGAACGGCAAATACGACCAGCGCGCAGATGCCCGGGCGGATTAACCTCATGGCTTCGCACTCGGCGAAGATTCCGGGACCAGCGCGACGTCATCGACCCAAGCGGTTCCGTGAATCCTGCTGCCAAAGTCGTCGCTGGGGTGGCGGTTGACGCACACGCGGAGTTGGCCCACGCCGGCTACCGCGGTCCAGGGCAGTTCTAGTTGCGTCCAAGGCTGCGTGCCGTGCACCTCGGTCGTCTCGGTCGAGGTGCTTCGCACGTTCTCCAGCCACTCGAGCCGGAATCGAATCCCTTGGTCGGTCGTCAGTCCCTGGGTGCGCACCCAGCCGGAAAAATCGTACGTAGTCCCGGGTTGCACCGCGACCACATGGCAAACATCGGAAAAATTCACGTTGCGGCTGCCATCGAAGACCAATCGCAGGGACCTCTGGCCGGAGTGTTTTTCGTTCGAATCAAAAGTAGCCTGGACGCCCCGGGTAGCAGGCGCGAAGGTCCACGCGAAACCTCCGCCGGTGATGCCGGTGTCGAATCCGCCGTCCCAGAGAACGGAGCCCGACGGATCGACTGCGGGAGGGGAGTCGGCCAGCGCCACGGATTGGTCCCAAGCTCGGTGAGCATCCTCAATGCGATGCGCCTGAATGAGCGAATCGATGAACGGGATCACTTCGTTTAGGGACAGCCTAGGACGTAGCGCTATCAATCGGTCCCAAACCACCAGCGCCGGATCAATGGCCGCGTCGGCGTCGAGTTCGCGGATGGTGGCAAGGTACACTGGCGCGGAGGACGGGAGCACGTGGTCCAGGATCGCCTGAATGTCCGGATCGACGCGCCAGCAGCGCGAGAAGGCTTCGGCGGCGCGCTTGGGATCGACGGAAACCGATTGGTGAATTTCGACGAAGGCGGCGGGCAGCTCATTCTGGCGCA
>Ga0182024_10024694_pt1 | contig 10664 bp, 13 predicted proteins | sample P32metaG_FD_120480 | JGI IMG/M metagenome (GOLD analysis project Ga0182024, IMG submission 120480) | Permafrost microbial communities from Stordalen Mire, Sweden - P3-2 metaG (Illumina Assembly) | ecosystem: Environmental > Terrestrial > Soil > Wetlands > Permafrost | place: Sweden: Stordalen...
ATACCGACCGCATCTCGGTGGGGTGTTCAGCTGGATCGTGTCTTGGTCAATCTGCCCGTTCTTCGCACATGCGTAATAGGTGTTGCCGATCGTGCTGTTCGTGGCGACGGCACCGGTAGCGCTGACCACCGCTGCAGTCGCGATACACGTCAGTGCGGCGATTCCCGTACGCGACTTCAAAAGTTTCCGCAACGCAGGCCCTGTTCGCCAGCAGTAAGAACGCAGAATCGTAACCGCGACGTGCACCGACTCAGCGGATAGTCAGGGACGCCTTTCACCCCCACCCAAACGAGTACAAGCCGCTTGTCGACGATCTGGTGACCGACGTTTGACCCCAAACGCGCGCGACGTCGACCTATGTTCTCGGTTGCGCGACGCGAGCAGGCCGAGAGGTCGTCCCCCCAGACCGCCCCCGCAGACTGCTCGCGTCGCCGCGTTCGCGCACGGACCCAGACAGGCGACGGGTTACGACTCGGTGATCGTCACTTTGAACATGTAGAGCGGGCGAGTGGGTGGCCCATCGGTCGCTGGCGCGAACGTCATCAGTTTCTGAATGACGTCGAAGCCCTTGGTCACCGTGCCGAGGTCGGAGTAAAGGTACGGCGGACCGCCGAGCTCTTTGGCTCCGTTGGCGCTCACCGTGACGAAGAACTGGGAGCCGGTTGTACCGGGACCGGCGTTCGCCATCGCGACCGAGCCTTGCTGGTAGCCGTCCTTGGGCGGCTCGGTCGCGAGCTCGTAGCCGGGTCCGCCGGTGCCGTCGCCCTTCGGGTCGCCGCCCTGGATCACGAAGCCCGGGACGAGCCGGTGGAAGGTGAGGCCGTCATAGAAGTGGTGCTGGGCGAGGAACACGAAGCTGTTGGCAGTCATCGGTGCGATCTTCGCAGCAAGGGTGATATCGAACGTTCCGCAGGTCGTCGAGACGTGCGCGACGTACGTCTTCGCAGTGTCGATCGTCATGGGCGGCGGCGACGAGTAGCTGGGCTTGTTCGTCTTCGGCGGAACCGTGCTGACACACCCTGCGGGCAGCGCGACCGGAACCGCCGCCGATGAACTGGAAGGCGCCGACGTCGTCGTCGCCGATGAACTGGAGGGCGCGGACGTCGTGGCCGACGGCTTGGCCGATGAACCGCACGCTGCCAAAACGGCGAGGCACGCACATGACAAGGCGACTCGGCGGGCGTAGCGCGCAGACGCAGACAGGGCTGACATGCACTGCTCCTCGATCAACGCGGTCCTGGCCCGTTCCGCCCGGCGACATGGCGCGCTCAGGCGGACTGACCGATCGGCAGACGGTACTCGACCACCGTTTCTTTCAATGGCTTCCCGGTGAGCGTCGCCGCGGATACGCACTGCAACGACCGCTCGAGCATGCGTGGCTTCTCGCTTGCGTGCGTCGGGTCATCAGATCGGCCGTCACACACGGTGCGGGCTGAGGTCGCGTCAGGTGCGTCGCGCTGTGCCCGACGGACGCCGCCGCGCTCATCGCGTTTCCGGGGACGCGCAGCGTGATGGTGACCGGAAAACGAAAGCGATCCGCAAGGTCTTCGGTCTACGGTTCTGGCCGCGCGACGCGAGCAGCCTGATAGAGGTCGACCCCCCAAACGCCGACCCCCCGCAGGGCTTGCTCGCGTCGCCGCGTTCGCGGTTGGACAAGCAGGCGGCCGAACGGCATGAGGCCGCCGCCAGGTTTCGGGCGTAGCCTTCGCGCGCATGGGCGATGATCGCGACGAACGTCCGAGACTCGGCCGGGACGACGCGCCGGTCAACGCTGCGCAGCCACACGATGATGTCCTTCCTGAGGTTGCAGACGCGGCGCGGGAAGAAGTCGAGTATCCGTCCGACGAGACCGACGAAGGTTAGGTCCTTCGCAACCGGCTACGCCGACCGCGCGTGCTGGACGGACACACGACGTCACGACCGAGGCGATGACCGGCATCGCCGCGGTTGTTGAGCCTGCTCGCAGGGTTCGGATCCCAGCACGACGTGAGAGCATCGCCGGGCGTGCGTCACCGTCGACGGCTGACCCCTGACGGTGCGGCGCGACGATCGACGCGGCAGCGGTGAGCGAGCATCGACAAAAGGGCACAGGTAGGCGCTGAGGATGCCGTATGCATAGGCATGTTGAGCTATTTCGACCAACCGCCGCAGATACCGCCGATGGGCTCCGGATTCGCCACGCCGGGGCCCGGTTTCGGCGGGCGGTGTCGGGACTCGGTTCCTCGCCGACGCCGAGATGGATGCCGAATGTCCGATCGCGGCCTGCGAGGCGCCGGTCACGTCGCGATCGCCGAGCCGATGTCGTGATCGGCTGGCCCTTCCCCGACCCGGCGACGGCGACGACACCGCAGGTCGCATTCGCGCTGCAGGCATGCGAGGCACGCCTCCACGACAACGCCGATGCCAGCGCCGACGACGACCGCGCTTTCTTCCTCAGCGCGCTGTTCGCGATCGCTGCGGTCTGTCGGGCGGACCTGCACTATCGGCTCGCACATTCCGCAACCCAAGACGAACTGGACCGAATGATCGCCAACGGCGGTGGAGAGGTCTTCGGAGACCAAGATGATTCCGGCTAGCGCGCCGGCAGCCGACACGTCCTGCGTTGCTCAGGGTTCGTTGCGTTCGGGAATTCGGAAGTGTCCGGCGGTTCGGACGAAAGGCAAGCGCGCGACTGCGTTACGGGTGCTCCGGGCTGACTGTCCGCCTGCGGTCCCAGGCGGACAACCGTTCGGTGTCCTCGTAGTCCTCCCAGCTGACGAGCCGACCCCATCGCATTTCGAGGAACGCGACGACCCGGTTGTTGTAGAGGTCTCCATCGGGCGGACCCACGACGAAGTCGTGAGCTCGGATCGCAATGCGTAGGTTCCAGGGCGGTCCATTCACGAGGACATCTTCGATCGCGATTTGGATCTTCGCGTCCGTGAACCGCTCGGCGAACGCGCGGCATTCAGCGACGCCGCGATGCGTGACGTGTCGCTGACGGCCCTGAACCACAGGGCGATACATCGCAGCCCAGGCGTTGTCGCCCGGGAAGGCGAGTTCGGCATCGGCTGAGGCCAACCGAAGCAGCAGTGTCGCGTCACCGCCGTTGATGCCGTCGATGCAGTGGTGGACCAACGCACGAACAGCTGCTTTGTACATCGCGCCTCCACGATCGGCCCCGACTAGAACGATCACTCTAATAGAGCGATCGTTCTAGTCGCAATCCGGACGTCGACGCACCGACACTCAAGTGGGCCGACCGCGTCCGACGCGCGGCTCGGTCACCGCGCGCCGCCCGCGCCTGACTCACCGTCAAACGAATGTTCCCGGCTTCCATGCGATCGTGTGTCGCATCAACGTCGATGACCGCGGGTCCGGCGACGACGCCACCTCCCGCGATGAGATGGGGTCAAGGGCAAGACCGCGAACAAGGGGGCGCCATCCCGACGTCTGGGGCAGCACCGCACGGGATCGTGGGTGGGCGTCCGAAGAGATCGGCGAGTCGCGATGTCACAGGCCCGACCCGCAAGCTTGGCGAAGGTTCCGTCTATGGAACCGTCGGTCGACAACCGAGACACAGACGGCCGCCGACGCCGTTCGGAACTAGTAGGTGCAGCGACCCATAGACGTTCCGTACCTGTTCTGTCATCGTCCGTGGGGCGGACAGGGACAACGAGTGGGGGTAAGGGAACAGTGGGCATAGGCCGGTTGACGACCAGACAAGTACGAGAGGCTCCTGCGGAGCTCGAGATGACGGACGTTGCAACTGTGCTTGAGCCGTACGACTGTGACGACGCGGCGGTTGGCTCATGGATTGAGCTCGTCGGGTCGCCCTGACAGAACAATGCACAGCGGACGTGCAGCCATCCGGCTGCACGTCCCTGCATCCGGTCGTCATGGCGACCAGCGCGCCGCCCACCAACGACCGGTGAGCCGGCGCTCCCTTGTGACCGTCGTGAGGGCGGTCGCAGTGAAGTGACCGGATACGGACTCGACCGGACGCAACGAGCCGGGCCCGTGCGGGGCGGCACACCGTCGCGGTCATCGGAGCCGGAACTGCCCGATCACCGTGAGGGCCAGCCAGTCCCATGGAGGCGGGTTCGTCCACCGCGGCGGCGTTCCCGGGCACCTCAGACTCGCGGCGCGGCCCGCACCCGCGTCGAGCATCAACCCACATTGCGGCGAAAGCATCCACAATGGTGGCATGAGACGCGAATCGTTCACGCTCCCAGGTTCCTGTCCAGCATGCGGTTCCCAGGCCGACGTCGGCTATGTGCAACTCACCATCGAGGAAGCCAACTTGTCCCCGATGCGCAGCGGCGTGGTGTCGTGCAGCAATCCGAGCTGCCGTCACCATTCGCCCGAGCCGTCATTCACTCGGCGAGGTGACCGTGGCGCAGGTTGGGGCCTGTTCACGTCGCGCGCCTGATTTCCGGGTCACGGCAACGCGCTGCGTCCTGCACCGAACGTCACCGGCTGAGCGGACGGAAACCCGAGCACGCGTTACGGCCCGCCAACGGACGGGAGGTCCTGGCGGGCCGCAACTGGACGACGGGTCGCGGTGGGGCTGCCCGTCACTTTGGATCGTACGAACGTCGCATCACGGTTGGGGTCAAGACCCGGTCAATTAAGCGTGTGCCTTCGTCCCGCGGCTGAGGTGCGGGAGTCGCGCCGGCGGAACCGTCGCGGCGACGCGTCGTCGACGAAGCGGATCCGCCCGCTCTGAACGCATTGCATACCTGCGCGCACGTCTCGCCCCTGCACAGTCGCCGACAACCCGGCCGGTGTTGCGGGCCGACCGCACGGTGCGTGGCAGCGGTCACCGAGCCGGACCGTTCGCGAGCAACGGTCGACGCGACCGCTCTACGGTTTGGCGCCCGCATGGTGATGGGCGAAGTTGACGTTGTTCGTGCCGGCGCCGGCAAGGTAGGTATCGAGGTTGTCGGCAGATGTGGGACGCGCGAAGTAGAAGCCTTGGTAGAAGTCGCAGCCGAGCGCCGCGACCTCGTTGTGCTGTTCGGCTGACTCGACGCCTTCGGCCACGACGGTCATGTGCAGGCCGTGGGCGAGGCCCACCACCGCGTTCACGATCAGGCGACTGTCTGGGTTGTGGTCGATGTCGGAAATGAACACGCGATCTATCTTGACGACGTCGATCGGGAACCGTTTGAGGTAGCTGAGCGAGCAGTAGCCAGTTCCGAAGTCGTCGAGCGCGAGGGCGACGCCGAGCTGTTTGAGTTCGTTCAGCGCAAGCAGTGCGCGTTCTTCGTTTTGGAGGAAGACACTTTCGGTCACCTCGAGCGTGAGGTGTCCAGGATCGGTGTTGGTTTCGGCGAGGACGGCGGTGACGGTGTCGACGTAGTCGGCGGCCATGAGCTGGTGGGCGGACACGTTCACCGAAATGTCGAGGCCGTCGGGTTGGTTGTGGCGGGGCCATTGTTGGCGGTCGAGGCAGGCTCGCTCCAGCACCCAACGTCCGATCTCGGCGATGAGGCCGGAACACTCGGCGAGAGCGACAGCAGTTTGCGGTTTGACGAGCCCGTGATCTGGGTGCGTCCAGCGCAGCAGCGCTTCGACGCCTGCGATACGTCCGTCCGACGTCGCCACGATCGGCTGGTACGCGGTGTGCAGTTCCCCTCGAGCCAACGCGCCGCGCAGGTCGCGACTCAGGATGGTTGACTGGTCGGCGAGGCGTTGCTCGCGTCGGTCGATGGTTGCGTAACGCGCACCACCTCTGCGTTTGGCCTGGTACATCGCGGTGTCCGCGACTTGGAGGATCTGTTCGGAGACGAAGTCTCCCCGGCCGGCGAACGCGATGCCGACACTGGCGCTGATTTGCACCTCGACGTCGGACAGCACAAACGTCTCGCTCAGCTGCTCGGCGATCCGGGCGGCAAGGACGCCGCCCTGGGACGTCTGGTCGAGGTCTTCGCACAAGATGACGAACTCGTCGCCGCCGAGACGCGCGACGGTATCGCCGGGTCGAAGGAGTGCCGTCAACCGCTGCGCGACCGCGATCAGTAACTCGTCACCGACATGATGACCGTACGTGTCGTTGATCGACTTGAAGCGGTCGAGATCGGCAAACAGGATCGCGACCATCTTGTTGGACCGACGGCAGCGGAGAATCGCGTGGTCGAGACGCTCGACCAGAAGCGTCCGGTTCGGTAACCCGGTCAAGGCGTCATGGAGAGACGTTTCGAGCGCACGATCGGACGATTCCTGAAGGTCGGCGCGGGCCTTCGCGTTGAGGAGATATGCCGCGGCCACATCGGCCAAGGTTTGCGCTGCCATCATCGCCCCGGCATCCAACGGGCCGGCGACGTCTCGGTACAGGTCGAGCGCGCCGAGTTGGGTATCACCGTGGCGCAGCGGGAACGTGAAGACCGCGAGGAGCCCCGCATCGACTGCTCGAGGCGCGAACTTCGGGAAGCGATCATCGATGCGCACATCGGCGACCGCGACCGCGCGGCCCGTCTTGTACGCCGCGATACACGGACCCTCGCCCAACTCGGTCTGCAGCCGCTCGTAACGCAAGGCGGCATCGTCCGAAGCGGCAACATAGCGAGGATCGACACCCGGCGAGATCAGCGTGACCCCGGCTGCGGTGATCGGCAACACCTCGACGATGCGGAGCACCAGATGATCGAGGATCGCCTGAATCGGAAAGTCAGTGACGAGTGTCCGAGCGAACTCGCTGAGCACATCGGAAAGCTGATGCTCGATCTCCACAGGACGAAACCTCCGGCACGACACCGCGGGGTCCCGGCGGATCCATCAACTTGGAGGGACACAGGCTAACACCGCGAGGTCCAACGGACCGACTTCAACGCGCACGACACCGAACGGATGGCCTCAAGGAGTGGTCGGCTCCAACGGCGTTTCTCGTGCACGTTGGCGAAGGAACGTGGCCGTAGGCCGCACCTCGCGCGAGGTGATCGCGCGAAATATCACGATACGCGAGCGAATTTTTCGTGCTCGGTCGGCAGCGTTGGCCGCGGGCAACGTTTTCCTTTTCGGTCTTCGGACGACTCCTCGCGGTCGGCGGGACGCGTGCGGACGGCGGACAAGGCGTGAAGGGGCGGGCCTGACACCTGTACCGAAGTGCTGGATCGGGACGTCCACCGACGTCCGGCGTCGGGCGCGTTCTCACCAGCAAATGAAGTTGGTGAGAACGGCATGGGTCCCTTTGCGGAAGCGACTCGCGCCGCCGCACCGCCCACACTTGCGCTCGCGCGCCGTGGTCGACACTAGCCGCCGGATCCTCGCGAAGCGACTTCCGCCGGCCGTTCGGTTGGAGTTCAGCGGATGGCCTCGCTGGCTGCGCATCCGAGGCCATCCCCGGCGCCGCGTCGTGCCGTGTGGGCCGTGCCGTGTGGGCCGTGCCGGTCGCGGGGAGGGTCACGCTCGGTGCCGTCGATGCTCATCCCAGCATGTCGTTCCTCCGGTTCTGGACGGTGCGCTCGTCGTTTTCGCATCGGTGCAGGAACTGACGAGCACGAAGGCCGCGACGGTTCGCGCGGTTGGTCTTATGCGCCGGACGTTCCCGACGATGGGAAGGTATGGACAACGACAATCCGGTCTCGAAGGCGCCGTACTGTGCGGTCGTGTATCAGGCGTCCGGCATGGTCAGCGTGCAGGCCACCTGCACGGTGAACGAAGCCCTCGGGATGATGCAGGAACGTGCCCTCGTTCACGGCCAGTCACTCGAACGCGTCGCGCGGGCCGTCCTCAGTCGGGAGCTTCGCTTCGGCTGACGTCGAAGACGCCCGCGCGGACAGACAACGAGGAACTGTGCCGACGTCGGACGACGCGCGAGCCTGCTCGAGACCGGCAGACCTTCGAACGCGCGCAGCAGCGTCGTGCGCGTGGCCGGTGTCGGTCGCGGCGAGCAGGCATCCGGGCTGGAAGACGATCACCCTTCCCTGCGAGGCGAATCGTCGGCCTTACCAGTCCGGACACCCGTTGACATCGATACCCATCCGACCGGCCGGACATGCGTCGTCGTTCGTCGTCTCTGCCACGCGACGCGACAACGGTCGTCACCGAACGGGCATCGAACGTCAGCTGAGCTGTGGGCTGCGCCGTCGCGTGGGAGACGGGGAAGTCCCCACGGGTCGCGCCGACGCAGCCCAGCTGTTGGGTACCCAAGAACACAGCGCGCCAACCAGCGGTGACGCGGGCCGCGATGACGGGATGGGCATCGTTGTGAACGCCACCCGACAGTGGCGCCGCTGGCGCAGACACAGCAGCATGACTGACCGGTTACGGGTCGGGATACCGGTCGGCACGGACGTCGACGGTGTGGGTGTTCCAAGCAGGCCATCGTGCGGTGCAGGCGGACGCGGTGACGGACGATTCATCAAGTTGTTGACCGGCGAAACCGATCAAGTGTTCGCGGGAGAATGATCGGCCCGGACGGATATGGTCATCGCTGCCCTTCTCGCGTCCGGGCCGCTCCCGCGAACGATCGGGGACATCGTCATTTCCTGCGCGCCCGGTCACGGCCGCGCGACCCAACCCTGCATCGTCAACCTGGGTGCACGTGAATGCGGACGCCCGCGCCGTTTGGCGTCCCGGCGGCGCGCGGACATCGGCTCGGGAAACTCGCTGTGACGACCGGCGACCGTGTCGATGGGTCGGGCGGCGCTGAGTATCCGTTGGCAGGGGGATGCGGGGTACGGGATGGCGACCCGAGAAGGCATTCTCGCCGAGACGTTTCTCCAACTGGCTGACACGATCGTCGACGATTTCGATGTCATCGAGCTGTTGACCATGATGAGCGGCCGCTGCGTCGAACTGCTCGACGCAGCGTCGGCAGGGATCTTGCTCGCCGACGTTCGCGGCATCTTGTCAGTCGTTGCCGCGTCGAGCGAGGAAGCCACACTTTTAGAACTGTTCCAGCTCCAAAACGAGCAAGGGCCTTGTCTCGACGCGTTCCGTTCAGGACAGGCCGTCGTCCACGCGAATCTTGCCGACGAGAGCCGATGGCCGAGCTTCGCGCGCGCGGCGATCGAGGCCGGCTTTCGATCTGTTCACGCGTTCCCGATGCGGTTGCGTGACACAGTGCTCGGGACCCTCAACCTGTTCATGACCGAAGCCGGAATGTTGTCCGAAGCTGACGTCACCGTCGCGCAGGCGTTCGCTGATGCTGCGACCATCGCGCTGCTTCAAGATCGGGCGATCAACAACCTGCAACAGTTGACCGCCCAACTCCAGGACGCGTTGAACAGTCGAGTGGCGATCGAACAGGCCAAAGGCACCCTCGCCGAACGTGCCGGGATCGGAATGGACGAGGCGTTTGAACTGCTACGCGCCGACGCCCGCGGACACAACACCAAGCTGGCCGGCATCGCCGTCGCGTGGTCGCTCACACGCTCACCACGAGCGAGATCGACGCGTTGATCAGCTCAGACTGACCAGAGCCGATCTCAGGTGACGTACACGATGCTGTGACGGCCGCCAGCACCGGCGATGACTTGGCGGCTGTCATGAGAGAACACTCGAGCTTGCGGCGACAGCCTGCATGACGTCGCGCCCGGAGTCGTCGAGCGCCCGGGTCCGATGCACCGCTGATCTGACCCGACCGACGTCACGCGACTGGTCTTGCCCGTCCTGGTCCGGCTCAACGCAGGTGGACGTTGGGATCGTCCGAACGCTCGACGGCAGTACCGCCATTCATGACGACGGACACGACAGATTCAGGTAGTAGAGCGCCCGGTCGCGCTGGAGGGCTCGTTCGAGCAGGGTGCGTCGTCGCGCCGTGTTCGCGTGGCGCGGCCTGTTCGTGGCGCAGAGATCGAACGAGGAAGACCCGGACACTTTGACGACCGTCTCGCGATCGAGTCGTCGGGTTCTTCGGCTCTGCGTCCGAGCGACCGCGGCGCGTTGACGCCACAGTCGGCGGAGCGCTGCGACGAGCCGAGCCCGATTTTCGGCGACGCGATCGGCCTGTTCGGCCGCGTTCGTGACTGAACGGTTGCGCGCCGCGGCGAGCGCTCCGTGTTCGGTGGTCAAGGCTGCGGTGTGCGCGGCGGAGTCTCCCGTCGAGCCGCCCCCACAGCCGCTGAGCAGCAAGGCCGTGACGCTCACCGCGACGACGAGCGCACCCACAGGGCCGATATGTCGCATGCGCATGTCGGTACCCGCGTCGGCTGCCGACGAAACCCGCGCCGGCACGGATGCGGTCATGGCGAGCCACGACCGGGGGTGCGCCTCGCCGCCGACAACGTCGTCGGGGTTGGGCGTCCGGTGTGCCTGAAGTAGCGTGGCAGGCGAGGTTTGTGCAGGAAAACACGACGTCTATCGGGGGGCCAGTGTGGGCGCATCGGTCTCGATCAACGCCGTTGCTGATCCGTTGCCGGCCGTGGTCGCCGACGGCGACCCTCAGGGCATGAACGAGGCCGAACCTTCGGCCCAGGCGCGGAGTCGTGTCGCCCACGTGAACGTTGTCGTTGTGGTCGTGGTCGGCGTGCTGATCACGGCAGGTTTGTCCGCCGGTGCGCGTGCGGTGCACAACAGCAACGAGAATCGGCTCCTGCGTCAACGGGCTCGTGAGGTGGCCGCGGTCGCCGCGGCTGCGATCCCGACCGTGCAGACGCCGCTCGCGTCGGTCGCGGTCCTCGCCGAAGCGACGCACGGCGATGCGGCCGTGTTCCGACAGTTCATGGCACCGATCGTCG
>Ga0182024_10024695_pt1 | contig 10664 bp, 9 predicted proteins | sample P32metaG_FD_120480 | JGI IMG/M metagenome (GOLD analysis project Ga0182024, IMG submission 120480) | Permafrost microbial communities from Stordalen Mire, Sweden - P3-2 metaG (Illumina Assembly) | ecosystem: Environmental > Terrestrial > Soil > Wetlands > Permafrost | place: Sweden: Stordalen...
CTCGCCCACGGAAATGGGTAAGCGGAATCGACGCGGGCCGCAGCTTCCGGGATTGACGAAGAGCACGCCATCGCGTTCTTGAATTTTAGGAACGTGCGAGTGACCGCTGACGACGACGCTGACCTGCGCCGCCTTCGGTTCGATATCCAGCAGCGAGATGTCATGGATGATGTAGGCAAACACACGGCCTAAGCGGATCAACTCGGTTTCGCGCAGCGTCCGAGCCCAGCTGCCCCTGTCGATGTTGCCCCTCACGGCAGTCAGCGGGGCAATGGCGCCGATATCTTCAAGAATCGCCGCAGTGCCGATGTCGCCGCCATGAATGATGTAGTCGCAGCCGACCAGAAACGCACGCGCCTCGGGCCGCAGCAGTCCATGGGTGTCCGAGATTACGCCGACGCGTAAGTCGGCAACTGCGGCGCGTCCCCCGCGCCGCAGTCCTTTAGCCTCATTGGGGATTAGCGCTCCCAATGACCCGTGTAGTGGTGCCAATGCGGCCCGCGTTGTTCCCAACGATCCGGAACCCAATGATAGCCCCGGCGTTCACCAATCCAGCGTCCGCCGACCCAGACATGCTGGCCGCCCCGCCACTCCCAGAACCCGGGGGCCCAAACGTAGCCAGCGCGCGGCGGTGGTACTTCCTCGACGCGAACCGGCGGCGGCGCAACGTCGATGTCGACGACCACTCCTGCGAAGGTGACCGCGGGCGCGGTAACGGCACTGGCAGCAATACATAGACCCAACAGCAACGCCTTACGAGAAGAATTCATACTCACTCCTTTTTTCCAACGGGCGCTCGGTAACTGACACCGAACTTACTGAGCTGAACGACAGAGGCTAATGCTCCGTTGACCGAGCCTGTTTGTCTGTAGGACGACTACTATAGAATAATTCTTTATAAATCTCCTAATTCGTTGAATAATCAGATGAAAATGGCGTGACAGCTTCTGCCTTAATTGTTGGTAACGTTCGCACCGAGCGAATCACGGTCCGCCGCCACGCAAACAGCGCCAACAGCAGCGCGGTACAGCCGGCGAACGCCAGCGCAACGCGCAATCCTAAGTGTTCGCCGAGCCATCCCCCGACCAGCGCACCGGGTCCTGCCGGGATGAGAATCAGCCAACGCATGGTGCTGGTCATGCGCCCGAGCATCGGCGGCGGCGTGACCGACTGGCGCAGCGACAAAAAGTTGATGAATATCAGCACCGCACCGGAGCCGAATAGGAACAGCATGAGTGCATAGGCGGCGATACCGATGCCGTTGAGAGGCGCCAGCGCGAGCAGCAGCCAACCCGTGCCTGACACGGCGAAGCCCATCACCATCGCGGGACCCCCGCCGATGCGACGTACCAGGCGATGGCCGTTGAGGCTCGCCAGCACCGTGCCTGCTCCAAGCGCGACATAGCTCAGTCCCACGCCGCGCTCGGACAGGCCCAGCTGACGGGTGGCGAACAGGATCTGTATGACCATGGCGCATTGATTGCAGAATTGCCAGATGCCGACGCAGCTGGCCATGGTTACCAGCAATGGGTGGCCGCGTACGAACTCGATGCCTTGACGCATCGCCGACCAAAATGGACCGCGCACCGCGCGCGCGTTTTCGGTGATCGGCACGCCGCGCAATATGCTCGCCGAAGTCAATAACAGCATTGCAGTGCCCAGCAGCGCCAGCGGCGCGCCGGTCAATTTGATCAGTGCGCCCGCCGCACCGGGTCCGGCAACTTCCGCGGCCGAGTTGGCCAGCGCATTCTTGGCGTGCGCCTCAACCAAGCGCTCGCGCGGCACGATTTGCGTCAGCACGATTTGCGCTGCGCTGCCCGCGGTCGTGTTCACGACGCCTATCAGGAACGCGACCACGTACAGCCAGGTCATGGACAGCCAGCCCAGCCACCAAGCCACCGGTACGGTCGCCACTCCCAATGCGATGGACAGTTCGCCAACCACGTAGACCGGCAACTTTCTCACCTGGTCCAGCCAAACGCCGGTCGGCAGGGAGAACAGTACGAACGGCATGATTTCCATCGCCGTCAAAAATCCCATCTGCGTGGGCGATGCGCGCATCAGCACCGCCGCGGTCAGCGGAATGGCCAACAACGTGACCTGACCGCCGAAAGAGGAGATCAATATCGACGTCCAAAGCCTGCGGTAGGTGGCATCGCGCAGCAGGTCGTTGGGCGCGAGCGTGAATCGGCTCAATCGACCTCCAGCGCGCTGGGAACCGCCGGGTGCGCGGACTCGCCGAGAAATCCGCCGCTTTGATGTGCCCACAGCCGCGCATACAGCCCGTTGCGCGCCAACAAGGCGTGATGAGGACCCTCCTCGACCACGCGGCCCTGGTCGAGAACGATGAGACGATCCATGGCGGCGATGGTCGAGAGCCGGTGCGCGATCGCCATCACCGTCTTGCCTTCCATGAGCCGGTACAGGCTTTGTTGAATCGCGGCCTCGACCTCGCTGTCCAAAGCGCTGGTAGCTTCGTCGAGCAGCAGGATGGGTGAGTCCTTGAGCATGACCCGCGCAATCGCGATTCTTTGGCGCTGGCCGCCGCTGAGTTTCACGCCGCGCTCGCCCACATGCGCGTCGTAGCCTGCGCGGCCGTGCGCATCCTTCAAGCCGGCGATGAAGCCGTCAGCCTCAGCGCGCTTCGCGGCTGCGAACATGTCGGCATCGGAGGCATCCGGTCGGCCGTACAGTATGTTGTCGCGCACCGAACGATGCAGGAGCGATGTATCCTGAGTCACCATGCCGATTTGTGCGCGTAGACTGTCCTGAGTGAACTCGGCGATATCCTGACCATCGATGAGCACGCGGCCCTCGGCTAGATCATAGAAACGCAGCAGCAAGTTCACGATCGTGCTCTTGCCCGCCCCGGATCGGCCGACCAAGCCGATCTTCTCGCCGGGCCGAATGTGAAGATTGAGGTCGTCGATTACTCGCGCCTCACGCTGTTCGGCGCCGTAGGCGAAACTCACGTGCTCGAAACGGATGTCGCCGCGCGTGATCAGCAGCGGCCGCGCTTCGCTGCGATCCACCACGGTCGGCTGGCGCGCCAAGGTATTGATGCCGTCTTGGACCGTGCCCACTTGCTCGAACAGCGAGGCCATTTCCCACATCACCCAGTGCGAGATGCCGGTGAGCCTGAGGCCCATCGCCGTAGCCGCCGCCACCGCGCCGATGCCCACCTGTCCCCGCGTCCAAAGCAGCAACGTGGCACCGCCCGTGCCCGCTATCAGCACCATGCTGAGCAAATGGTTCACGATCTCGAAACCGGTCACCATTCGCATCTGTCGATAGACGGTGCTGAGGAAATCCGCCATCGCCGACTGCGCATACAAGGATTCGCGCTGCGTGTGCGAGAACAGCTTGACCGTGGTGATGTTGGTATACGCATCGGTGATCCGCCCGGTCATCAGTGATCGCGCGTCCGCCTGCGCCTGCGCAACCCGCGCCAAGCGCGGCACGAAGTACCACACCGCGATCATATACAGGCCCAGCCAGACGCCGAACGGCGCCAGCAGCCAGGCGTCGAAATTGCCCACGACCAGCGCGATCGTGATGAAGTAGATCAGGACGAATACCAGGATGTCCGCCAGGATCATCCACGTGTCGCGCACCGCCAGCGCGGTTTGCATGACCTTGGCGGCGACGCGCCCGGCAAACTCATCCTGGTAGAAACTCAAGCTCTGCGCCAGCATGTTGCGATGGAAGATCCAGCGCAGGCGCATCGCGAAGTTCCCGGCCAGTGCCTGTTGCTTCAGCAAGGTCTGAGCCGCCACCAGCAACGTGCTGCCGAATAGAACGGCTGCCAAGATCAGCAAATGCTCGCGCTCCTCGCTCCACAGCTCCGAGGCAGGCACTTTCGCCAACCAGTCGACGATTCGGCCCAGAAATCCGAACAGCAAGGCTTCGAAGGCGCCGGTCGCCGCCGTGAAAATCGTCATCGCGGCGATGTAGCGGCGCATGCCGCGCGCGCAAGTCCAGAGGAAGGCGAAGAACTTCGTCGGCAGCACCGGCACGGGGCCATCGGGATAGGCGGCGATCAACTTTTCAAAAAAACGAAACAACAGTACTCCTAAGCGGAATGGCGGCCATGGAATCGCGGCGATTTTTACGCCTGGCGGCCCAATAGTTGGCTATAAATGGCCAGGTCGTGCGCCGAGAAACACACGAAGAATATCGAGGCGATGCGGCTCGATGCGGCCGGGAACGCAGCGACGGTGGCGACGGCGATTTCGGCGGCCGCCTGTTTCGGATAACCGTAGACACCGGTGCTGATGCCAGGAAAGGCAATGCTGCTGATCGACTCGTCGGCCGCGATTTGCAGCGAGCGCCGATAGCAGGACGCCAGCGCGAGCGCTTCGCCCCGCTTGCCGCCGTCCCATATCGGCCCGACCGTGTGGATGACGAATCTTGCCGGCAACCTAAACCCACGAGTCAGCTTGGCATCGCCGACGTTGCAGCCGCCAAGTCTGCGGCATTCTGCCAGCAACTCCGGGCCCGCCGCGCGATGGATCGCACCATCTACGCCGCCGCCGCCCAACAGCGACGAATTCGCGGCGTTGACGATGGCATCGACCGACAGCGTGGTGATGTCTGCTTCGATTGCAGTGATCTTGATTTGTCTCATGTGCATGACGCCTTGGCGCCTGTCATTATAGGCCGCGCGGCCGCTCTCTGGACGAGCCTGGCCCCGCATCAAGTAGAGATTTTTCAATAGGGACGAGCGACGGCCTCGGGGACAACTCGCAGGTAGAAGGCGAGACGGGCGTCGTGCACCCAGACGCGCTTGCGTCCGTCATTCTCCTGCGCTTGCAGCAGCTCCAATTCGAGCAATCGAGTGACCGCGCGGCTGATTGAGCCGGTCTCGGCGCGAACAGCTGTAAGGGTGGTGGCGGCGTAGGGCTGAACCCGCGGATTGTGGGCGACGTAGCGCAGCATGCGTGATTGAAGCGCGGAGAGTGAGGAGATCTTGGGCAAAAAATATTGTGCTGCGTTGGCGACGACGTACCGCCAGCCGGATTCGATATCGGCAGCAGCGACCGCGCGGTCTTTCGTGTCTTGTACCCAAACTTCTGCGCAAACGGCGACCAGATCCTCAGTGACGCCGGCAGTCAACTCGAATAGCCGCGTCAACGCGGTATCCTCGAGCGGCCGCTTTTGTTGCTTGAATATTCGCGCGGCCCAATGGCCGAAGGCGGCGGGCTCAAACGGTAAGAGGTGATGCTGTAAGCGGATGCTCTTGAAAAAGGCTGCCGAGGGCGTGGCAAAAAACGGCGCCAGGAGATGCTGCACCGAGCCTGCGAATACGGGAGTGAGGTGGCGCGCCATTTGCAGCGAGGCGCGCAGACTGCGCGCCATTTTCTCGGCCCCATCGGGGGCTCGACCTAAATCCTGAAATTCGTCGATAAGGAGCAGGCCACCGGTTTTGGCGATCGCGTGGTCGAAGGCGAGGATTACTTCTCCCCAGGATTTCGGATCTGTAAGGGTGGCGGAAATTTCAGGTTTAACGCCTTTCCAGAAGCCGGAGGCTTGCTGATTGAAGAACTGCCACGCCCAAAGGAATCGCTCCGTCACCTCGGTTTCGGAGTTGATGCCCATCAAATCGACATGCAGTACGGGGCGCTTATGGCGAATGCTGTCGGCAATGACGGCTGAACTCTTGCCCATGCGGCGGTCGCCATCAATAAGGGTCCAAACCCATCCAGCAGCGCTGCGCGCCAGCAGGGTTTCGAGGTCCGGCCGCGGACAAAATGCGTCGGGTGTGGTGTAGGCACGCGATAGGCTTAAATCAAAGGGATTTATCCCCAAATTCATATCACTTAGCATATATGCTAAGGAACTTAGCGTCAATGCGAAGGAGATTCGCAAGCATGCGAAGAAAGCACGGGGGCGTGATGCCGCTCGCGAACGCGCGAGGCGCCTGCCATGATTCAGGCGGAGGTAGCGTTTGAATGCGAGTTCTGATCGTCTGTTTTTTATTGTTAATCGGTACTACATTCGGCGGGTGCGCCTTCGGCCCACAGGCTCTCAAAGCCGATCAGGTGGATTATGGCCGGGCGCTGGGCGAAGCCAAGAAACGCGAGATCCTGTACACCGTGGTCGGGCTGCGCTATGCCGACACGCCCGGCTTCCTGGATGTCACGCAAATCATCGCCGCGTACACGTTTGACGCCAGCACTATTGCGCAGGTCAACTCCTCGCCGGATCCGGGCGGCCCGCGAGCGGGCGCCAGCGGCACCGTGACCTTCTCCAACCATCCGACCTTCACGTTCACTCCGACCGCGGGAGAGAACTACGCGAAAACCTACATACATCCGCTTTCCGCAGCGCAAATATTGCCGCTGGCACAAAGCGGCGTGCCGATCGATCTGTTGCTGCGCATCGCCGTGCAGTCGCTCGGTGGCTACGCGAATGCCTCGATGCTCGGCGGGCCCGCGGGTAACGGGTCGCCGGAATTCTTCGAGCTGATCCGTCTCTTGAGGCGCCTGCAATTGGACGGCGCAATTGGAATACATTTCGAGCCGGCGGACAGCCAGCAGATCGTTGTGTCCCTCAAGAAATCGGCCGATGCCAGTCCTGCAACGACCGCCGACTACAAAACATTTCGCGACTTGCTGCACCTCGCACCCGACACCGATGAATTCAAGGTTGTGAGTGCGACAAGCCGCCCGGACCCCCATTCGATTTCCGTACTGCCAAGATCGCTGCTGGCTATTTTGACTGATCTGAGTGCGGAGATTGATATTCCGGCCGAGGATATCGAGAGCGGTGCCACGCAGCCTGCGGTGCAGATGGTGGGTGGCGAAACCCGTCCCGTGCTCGTGATTCATTCCGGGAAACCGCCCCGTGATGCGTATGCGTCAATACGCTACCGGTCCCACCAGTTCTGGATCGCCAACACGGATTTCGACACCAAATATGCGCTCACGGTGGTGCAATCGCTCGAGGCGGTAGCCCAGGTGTCGGACAACTCGCACGCCCCGCTGGTGACGGTACCGGCGCGCTGAGCGCCAGATGGACGGCTGAACTCATCCATTTTTCAAGCGCGTGGCAGCGAGCCATCGTGGTGCCCTCGCCCGGACTCGAACCGGGATGGCCTTTCGGCCAACGGATTTTAAGTCCGTTGCGTCTACCGATTCCGCCACGAGGGCTTAAAGCGGGGAAATTCTAGCAGCTTCGCCGCGCGCTTACAGGGCGAGTCGCTCGGCTGCGGGCACGCACCAGATGTCGATGGGTTCGCGGCGGCCGCGTACCTCGAACTGCGGCAGTTGCAAATAGGGCCGCGCATCGCTACTGCCGGCTTTTGCGCGCTCGGCCAGCGCCGCGGCTACCGTACAGGAGAACAGCACCTCCCCGGCTCGGGCTCGTCCGCACAGCCTCGACGCGACGTTCACGGTGTCGCCGATCAATGTGGTGGACTTACGTCGCGATGGCCCGAATGCTCCGAGAGCGACTTCACCTAAATGCAACCCAACGCCGATTCCGGATTCGATGGCAAGATCGCTGCGCCATCGCGCAGCGATAGGAGCGAAGTTGTTCAATATGGCGTGACCCGCCGCCAACGCGTCAGCGGCGCCGTCGGTACTGGTGGTGCGCACGCCGAAGCCGGCCATGATGCCGTCACCGGCCATGTGAAATACCTCGCCGCCAAACTCCACCGTCGCCGAAGTCAGAACTTTGAAAAACTCATCCAGCAGCGGCACCACGCGTATGGCCGGCAGCCGTTCCGCCAATGCTGTATAGCCACGCAAATCGGCGAACAGCACTGTAACGCGCGCTGTTTGCACATCGCGCACGCGTACCCGGGAAACCATCATAGGGCCAGCCGCACGCAAACGCGCAATGCCAGCGCCCCTCCCGTTTGTGGAATCGCTCATTTGTGCGATTATGCACTAAGGACGCCGCCATCGGCAGCTTCACCCGAGTACCCATGCAACGTCCGAACTTTTCCCTGAATGGCAAGACAGCGATTGTGACAGGCGCTTCGCGCGGCATCGGCGCAGCGCTCGCCACAGCACTGTCTCAATGTGACGTCAATGTCGCACTGCTGGGTCGAGATACACAGGCCCTTGATGTCCTACACGATGCGCTGACCGGCGATGGCGGTTCCGTCATGCAAATCGTCGCGGACGTGACCGATGTTGCCGCCCTGGATGAATGCTTCGATCGTGTTCTGGAAACTTACGGCCGGCTCGACATTCTGATCAATAACGCCGGCATCGAAGAAGTCTGCAGTTCACGCACCGTTACGGAGCCTCTCTGGGACCGCATCCTCGATACCAACCTCAAATCCGCTTTTTTCTGCGCACGTGCCGCGGCGAATCACATGACTCACGGGGGCAGCATCGTGAATGTCTGTTCGCTCACCTGCGAGGTAGGCGTTCCTGGTGCTGCAGCTTACGGTGCTTCGAAATCCGGTTTGGCATCCTTGACGCGTACATTGGCAACGGAGTGGGCTGCGGACGCCATCCGCGTCAACGGCATCGGCCCCGGTTATTTTCGCACCGCGCTCACCGAGCCTTTCTACCAGGATGATGGTTGGCAGCAAAGCATGCTGCAGAAAATACCGATGAGACGTTTTGGACTGCTCGAAGATCTCGGCGGCGCAGTGGTATTTTTGTGTTCGGACGCCGCGGCCTACATCACCGGGCAAATCCTCTATGTCGACGGCGGCTATTTGGCCGCCGTGTAGAACTACTTTAGCCGTGTGGAACTACTTTAAGAATCGCGTGCGCGCCTCCGACACCGCCCGTGCATGCGCGTCGAACCCTTCATAAAGGGCCAATGTACGTGCATCCTGCGCGAGGCCGGGGTAGCCGGCCGCCGTCACATAACCCACCGACATGCGCTTCATGAAGTCGAATACCGACAACGGCGACGTAGTTCTGGCATGCCGCCCGGTCGGAAGCACCGCGTTGATCCCCAATAGATAGTTGCCCAACGTGATCGGCGTATGTTTCCCGAGCAGTACTTCCCCGGCGTTGCGGATACGTCCCAATACGGCCATGGGTTCGCTCGCAAGGATCTCCAGGTGCTCGGGCGCGAACTCATTGACGAACTCGATCGCGGCGGAGAAATCGCGCGTAAGAATCATGCCGCCTGCCTTGCCGCATAGAACTTGGCGCGAAAATTTGGCCCGCTGTGGTTCCATCTCGCGCCAATAGTCCGCCAACGCCTCGCGAGCTGCATCGATCACCTGCCGGCTGGGCGTGACCAGGTACACCGAGGAATCCGCGCCGTGCTCCGCCTCGATCAACAAATCCAATGCTGCCAGCGCACCGTCCGCCGACTCGTCCGCCAACACGATCGACTCGCTCGGGCCGGCGTTGATGCCGGGATCGATCACATTCGACAGTAAACGCTTCGCTGCCAATACCCAGGGGCTGCCCGGGCCGACGATCTTCAAGCACTTCGGCACGCTCTCGGTGCCGTAGGCGACGGCAGCCACGCCCTGGGCGCCGCCGCATTTGTAGACCTCCTTGATGCCGGCGCAACGCGCAGCGACCAATGTTCCCGGGTCGACGCGCCCATCGGGTCCCGGCGGGGTGATGACCACCGTGCGCGACACCCCGGCCACCAAGGCTGGAATGGCGGTCATGTTGAGCACGCTTGGAAATGAACCTTTGCCGCGCGGCACGTAGCAGGCTACCGAATCGATGGGAATATGGCGGTCTCCCACCCATACTCCGGGTTCGATCTCCTTCAGCCACATCTCCTCGGGTTTTTGGGCTTCGTGAAAGCGGCGGATATTGGTCGCGGCATGTTCGATGGCTCTCTTTACGGCGGCGGGAACCTGGTCGAACGCCGCATCGTATTCGGACTCCTCGGCGCGAATGCTCATGGCGTCCACGCCGACGCCGTCAAACGCGCGAGCAAATCGACGCAGTGCCTCGTCGCCTTCCGTCCGCACCGCATCGATGATCGGTTGCGCCCGTTCGCAGAACGGCGTCAAATCCGTGACACTGCGCGCAAACAGCGCCTCGGGAGGGCGCAGCGATGAACTTAAATCGTGGAAAGAGATCGACTTCGTTGGATCCATGGCCGCTATGTTACACATAGGCATTGTCGCGTGCTCCGCCGAGGGTGCCGCCCTTTGCTACAAAACCATTTGCATCGAGGGTGAATCCTTGCTGGAGCCGCATGCGCATCCCGAGGTCTCCCTGCATTCGCATTCCTTCGGCGATTACATGCGTTGCATCGGGCGCAGGGATTGGCAAGGCGTCGGAGAACTCATGCTCTCCTCCGCCGGCAAGCTGGCAGGAATCGGTGCCGACTTTGTGATCTGTCCCGACAATACCATCCATCAAGCGCTGCCGCACATCGCGGCGAGACTGCCGCTGCCGTGGCTGCATATTGCTGAGGTGGCGGCCGCCGTTGCTGTCGAGCGCGGCTTCCATCGCATTGGCCTCACCGGCACCCGCTGGCTGGTCGACAGCGATGTTTATCCCGACGCGCTGCGGGCCCGCGGCCTGTCCTTTGCACGCCCGAGTCCCGAGGAGCGGGATGCCGTCAACGGCATCATCATGAACGAGCTGGTCAAAGGGCGCTTCACGCCGGAGGCCGCCGATTATCTGATCCGCGTCATCGCGGGCCTGAAGGCGCAGGAGTGCGACGCCGTGGTGTTGGGCTGCACGGAAATTCCTTTGATCATCGGGGATGCCAAC
>Ga0182024_10024696_pt1 | contig 10664 bp, 8 predicted proteins | sample P32metaG_FD_120480 | JGI IMG/M metagenome (GOLD analysis project Ga0182024, IMG submission 120480) | Permafrost microbial communities from Stordalen Mire, Sweden - P3-2 metaG (Illumina Assembly) | ecosystem: Environmental > Terrestrial > Soil > Wetlands > Permafrost | place: Sweden: Stordalen...
GATGACACCCAATTCCGAGCTGGAGATAAGTGCCGCACCGGGGCACGCAACAATCGCGAGCGCGGCCGTGTCCACGCGCAGCCAACCCATCACGAGCCCGTCACACGACCTGACGCACCTCCGGCAACGGCCGACCATTTTGCAACGCCAGCTGCGGCGCGTCGCTCCCCCCACCAGCCCTTCGCGACGATCCGACGACGAGACTGTCGGCGCGCGGGCCGAGGGCTCGGGTTCAGGCACCCGCCCGTCGTCAGGTCATGTTCGCAAGGGTCGCCGAGGGGCGGGCGTGTCCGCCGCTGTCCTTGGTTGTCCGTCGGCTACTGCTACCCTCACTGCTGCCCTCGGGCCCTCACGAGGGGCGGGCGAGCTCTCCCGTAGGGGCTCAGACCAGCACTTTTACTGTCGGGCTGGCGGGATTCGAACCCGCGACCTCTTGACCCCCAGGAGATTTCGGGGATCATCGTAGGGACACGTGGAGTTCCGTGCAGACCTGTTCTCGCAGGTCACATGGGTTCCGGTGGTGCAGATGGAACTGCGTGAAACTCAACGACGCGACGAATTTCTTGGTGGAATTCTTGGTGGGTTTGGTCGCCGACTCTGATCAGATGATGCTGGCGGCAAAAAATGCGCTGAACGCGATGGCGACGACCACGAGCGCGATACGCACGTCGTCGAGACCAGCCGCCGTCATGCGATCGTCTGCGGGACGCAGCATTCTGATCACGGTTGCCGCAACGACCATGTACGTCACGCCGCTCAGCAAGAACAGGAACACGTACCCCGGTATCGAGATGATGCTGACGGCAAAAGACGCGCTGAGCACGATGGCAGCGGCCGCGAGCGCGAGCACGATACTCAACGGTGCCAGGACACTGCACCACAGCGTCCGGCGGGCGATCGCATGACGGCGGCTGGTCTCGACGACGTGCATTCTGATCACGGTTGCCGCAGAGACCGTGTACAAGACGGCGCCCAGCAAAGACAGGAACACGTACCCCCGCGTCGCGGCGGTACGGATGCCGACGGCGGCTCCGACGAGGGCGATCCCGCAGATCACAAGATATGGGGCGAGTTGCGCCGTTCGTAGCGTCTCGACTACGTCGTCGCCTTTGGGGGTGACTTTGAACACGACCGGGCGCGGCACGACTTTCTGGATCACAGCAGCCAGGACTCCCCAGGCGATGTAAGGCCAGCGGACCACGGCGTAGATCCAGCCCTCCCACGAGATGATCTTCGTCTTTTCGGGCCGGCAATGGCCCTGGTGGCGGAGCAGGAGGTTCATTGCGAGCAGGGACATTGAGATCGCCCACCACCGCACCACGAACTCGAGGTAGTTCACGCGGACCCATGGTTCGCCGAGGATGCACGCGACGGGCGGTAGGAGTACGCCAATGCACATCACGAGCCCGAACGCCGGGTAGTACCCGAGCGCGTAGGCGAATCGGAGGCGGTGTGAAAAGCTGAGCCGGCGGCCGCGCGAGAAGAAGAGCCCGAGAAAGACCGTCATCAGGCTGCGTGACCACTGGAACTCCTGGGTGAGCATCGCGCCGAAGGTTGGTGGGCCTTCACCATGGGCCGCCGCGTCGATCGCGAATCGTCCGTCCCACCCGGCGCTGTTCAATAGAAACGTGGTGGTGAAATCTTCGGCGAGTTCAGGGCCGATACCGCCTGCCTCCTTCAGGGCCGAGGTACGAACCGCGTAATGCGACCCGATACACACGGGTGCGCGTCGGCCGTTGTGTCCGGCCTGGATCGGACCGTGGAACCCGGCTTCTCGGTATAGCCGACCCCGTGCTGCCCAGGACTCGGCGGCGTTACTGTCGCACACGCTGGGCGCGGCGACGTAGCCGATGGACTGATCCGCAAATGGCCGGACCATCTCCGTTAGGTATTCGCGGGCGGGAACGTGGTCGGCGTCGAGCTGCACGACGACGTCGTAGCTGTTGTAGCCCCAGAGATCGTAGAAGTACGCGAGGTTGCCCTCCTTGCACTTTGTCCGCCGCGGCCACTCGGATCTGTGGTAATCGGGAGCGCCTCTTCTCGTGGAGACGAATACGCCGTGTTCATGACACCACCGGAAGGTCTCCTCGCGTGGGTCTTCGTCACACAGCCACACGTCGTAGGAACTTGGGTATGCCTGATCGAGCATCGCTTCGAGGGTGGATTGCACGAGTTCCCACGGTTCGGAGGGTGCCTTCGTGACCACGAACGCGACCCGAACGTCGGGCAACCGCGTATTGGGATTAACGCGGCGGAGTCGCTGCACCGCGATGACGAAGCCGGCCGGGAACAACGACAAGTACAAGAGCAGTGCGCTGGTTATCACCATTCCGAACGCGGTGACCTCGTGCGAAGGCTCGAGCCACCAGACCCAAAACGAGCCCACCGCCGCGATCCACGCGAGCGTGATCAGCGCGATCGCGACGCGCGTGCGCGGCGACACGAGCGAGATCTCGAACGGGGTATCAGTCCGAGTATCTTCAACGGTTGAGACCGGGATGCTCTCGGCTCGGCGTCCTGCGACTGCGGCTCCGGCGTCCTCGAACTCGAGGCTCATGCACGAGCTGCGATTCGGGACGACGTCTTGCCATACCCGAACGGGTTCTGCTGTTGGAAGCGCCATGCGTCGGCGCACATTTCCGCGAGGCTTCGACGTGCTCGCCAGCCCAACTCGACCTCAGCCAACGCCGACGAGGCAACAAGCGCCGCGACGTCGCCGGGACGACGATCCACGATGCTGTAGGGCAGCCGACGACCGCACGCCTCGCTGAATGCGGTGACGAGCTCCAAGACGGACGTGCCATAGCCCGTCCCGAGGTTGTAGCGGTGGAAACCCGGCGTGGGCGCGTCCGCGAGCGCGAGACGGTGGCCCTCCACAACGTCGACGACGTGGATGTAGTCGCGGACTCCGGTGCCGTCGACAGTCGGATAATCGGAGCCGAAGATCCGCAGTTCGTCGAGGCGACCCATCGCGACCTGCGCGAGATACGGCACGACGTTGTTGGGGATGCCGCGGGGATCCTCTCCCAGGACACCGCTTTGATGGGCACCGATGGGATTGAAGTACCGCAGCGCCGTAACTGCCAAGTCGGTGAAGCTCGCGCAGAGATCGCGCAAGATGCGCTCGCACATCAGTTTGCTCGCGGCGTACGGGTTCGTGGGCCGCGGGGTGGCGTCCTCAGTGATCGGGAGCTCGGACGTGTCGCCGTAGATCGAACACGACGACGAGAAGATCACCTGGCGGATGCCGGCATCAAGGACAGCTCCGATCAAGCTCAACAACCCACCGACGTTGTTGCGGTAATACTCGTAGGGCCGGTCGACGGAGTCGCCCACCGCCTTGTGTGCAGCGAAATGCACGACCGCGTCGATGGCATGCGCCCCCAGGACCACGCCGAGCGCGTCACGGTCGTTGACGTCCACCGCAGAGAAAGAGACGTCGCGTCCTGTGATCGAGCGAACCCGGTCGAGTGAGACGACGGAGCTGTTGACCAGGCTGTCGACGACGACGACATCGAAACCATGGTCGAGCAAGTCGACACAGCAGTGACTGCCGATGAATCCGGCGCCACCGGTGACAAGGACGGTGGAGGCCACCTCAAGACCTGCTGAGCACGGGAAGCGCGCGCTGCCAGGCGATGGTTCGCGCGATCCCGTCTACCGGGTCTATCGTCGGGACCCAGCCGAGCTCCCGACCAGCCACCGAGATATCGGGGCGACGGCAAGTGGGATCGTCGACCGGCAACGGCTCATGAACGATCGTCGACTCCGACCCGGTCAGCTTCAGCACCAGGTGAGCGAGCGCGAGCACCGTCATCTCGTTCGGATTGCCGAGATTGATTGGACCGACACGGTCGGAGGCGAGTGCGGCAAGCAGCCCGCGGACCAGGTCGGACACGTAGCAGAAGCTTCGGGTCTGGCTGCCGTCGCCGTAGGCCGTCAACGGGGCACCAGCAAGCGCCTGGGCTACGAAGTTGGAGACCACTCGCCCGTCCTGAGGTTGCAGCCGCGGTCCATACGTGTTGAAGATCCTTACGATCACGATGTCGGTGGCCAGCGCTCGGTGATACGCCATGAACGTCGCCTCCGCGAAGCGTTTCGCCTCGTCGTAGACCGAACGGGGACCGATCGGGTTCACGTTGCCCCAGTAGCCCTCAGGTTGGGGATGAACGAGCGGATCTCCATAAATCTCGCTCGTCGACGCGAGGAGCACACGTGCGGCGCATCGAGTGGCCAGCCCGAGCACGTTCTCGCTCCCGCGGCTTCCGATCGCGAGGGTTTCCAGCGGGAGGCGGAGATACTCCGGAGGCGACGCCGGACACGCGAGGTGGGCGATCGCGTCGATGGGACCGGCGACGTCGATCGGTACACACACGTCGGCGTCCACAAACTCGAAGCCGCCGACACCAAGCAGATGCTCAATGTTGTTGACGCTGCCCGTCGAGAGGTTGTCAAGGCAGATCACGTCGTCGCCCCGAGCGAGGAGCGCGTCGCAGAGATGAGAACCGACGAACCCGGCCCCGCCTGTGACCAGCACCCGACTCATGCGGCACCCGCCGACACCGCAATCGTCTCGTCGAGGCACGCTGTAAAACCAACGCCCTCGTAGACGAACCCCGCCTTCAGCGCCGCTGACTCGTCGAGGAGATTCCTCGCGTCCAACAGCGCCCGTCTGGCCATGCGAGCGCCGACGTGATGCAGGTTGACAGACCGGAACTCGTCCCATTCCGTCGCCACCACGAGCACCTCGGCACCCTCGCACGCCTGCCAAGCGCTTGGGAGCACATGGATCCCGTCGAACGACGCGTCGACCGTCGGGTCGTAGGCCTGAACTCGAGCCCCCCTGCACACCAGATGATCAGCGATCGCGATCGCAGGCGAACGCCGTCGATCGTCCGTGTTCGCCTTAAACGTGAGCCCCCACAGGGCGACCACTCGGCCTTCAAGACACCCGCCGGCCAGTGCCGAGATGCGATCCACGATCCGACTTCGGTGATGCTCGTTTGCCTGCACCGCGGCCCGCAGCACACCGAAGTCAAAGCCGACATCGTCTGCCATGCGTAGGAGCGCAGCGCTGTCCTTCGGGAAACACGACCCGCCCCAGCCCGGACCGGGCTCCATGAACTGCGAACCTATCCGGCTGTCGAGACCCACCCCGTCGGCGACATGACGGATGTCCGCGCCTAGTTCCTCGCACAGAGACGAGACCGAGTTGATGAAGCTGATCTTGGTAGCGAGAAATGAGTTCGACGCGTACTTCACGAGCTCAGCGCTCTCCGGATCCATGAGCACGACGCGGGCGCCGAGCCTGCCGTAGAGCGCAGCCACCCGAAGGGCAGCATCTTCGCTGTCCGCCCCGACAACCACTCGATCGGGCCTGAGAAAATCGTTGACGGCTGATCCCTCACGCAAGAACTCGGGATTCGATACGACGTTGACGTCGTCGCGGTCGATCAAGCTCGAGACGACTCGGGACGAGCCGACCGGCACGGTCGACTTGGTGACGACGATCGCGCCCGAACGCAGGTGACACGCAATCTCGGTTACGGCAGCTGTGATGAACGACAGGTCAGCAGTCCCGTCCTCCCCCTGAGGGGTCGGTACGCACAGGAATACGATCTCTGCACCGCGGACCGCCGCCACGTTGTCGGTGCCGAACGTCAATCGTCCGGAAGCCAGACCGGAGAGGACGAGTTCCGCCAGACCCTGCTCTACGATAGGAATGTGCCCACCACGAAGACCCTTCACGCGGTCGGCCAGCACGTCAGTGCAGTGCACGTCATGGCCGAGCTGCGCAAGACAAGCAGCGGCGGTCAGGCCGACATACCCCGACCCGATCACGACCACACTGCGCTGGGCACGACGAAACGTGCTGTGCTGAGTCAATCGACGCACCGCGCCTCCTTGCTCTTTCACAGGTGAAACCGCGGTCCGGTCGCGCCTCTGCTCCTCGACGAAACTCGCGGGCAACCAAACACCTGCTGTAGCTCGGCCGCGGTTGTGTCATGATTCGTGATATAGAAACGATCTTTACCGCGGATAGTGTCCCGAGCGTTTCGGAAATGAATCGCTGCGATTACAAAGCCCTAAACGCGATATTTAGCCTTAGGGGCCTCTCCACACGCGTGTGTATTGCATCGCCGTCAACCGTGCTTAGTTGCTGGCGCGAGACCGGTTAGGGGCGTGCGGCAGCGAGGTCCCGGCCTACACACGTCGGCGAACTGGGGGGTGTGTGTGCGGCCGCAAGGTCTGGGCATTCGCACATGGGCGAGTTAAACCACCCTCGCCTTCGTCATAGTGGACTGCGTGTCAAGAGCACCTTTGTATGGGCGTGGTTAGTGACTAGCACTCGATAGGTGTGTTAGCCGCCGTGGATGTATTGATCGCTTTCGTGCCGATGATGCTGATGACCGGCGTATGTAACTCCTGATACGGATGATGCTGATGACTGCGCCATTAGCTTCTTGATCTCGGAACCCTTTGCATGCGCCAATGCGCCCTTCGATATTTCCTCGTTTTGTGGAGGCATCGCGACCATGAGGAGATGCCATGTCCGAGAAACGACGGAATTTCGATCAGGACTTCACGGACGGTGCGGTCCGTATCGTGTTGGAGTCTGGCCGGCCGGTCGCTGAGATCGCTCGGGAGCTCGACGTGCATCAGGGCACGTTGGCGAACTGGGTGCACAAGGCGCGGGCCTCGCAGAGAGAAGCCGGGCGTTGGGCGAGTCCGAACGTCTGGGTGCCGAAACTCGACGTGGGGCTACCGGCGCATTCACGGCGAACTCGCTCGGCTCGGCATCACGATCGCCGCGTCGACAGTGTGGACGATCCTCAAGCACGCCGGGATTGATCCCGCACCCGGCAGATCGTCAGAGGTCATGGACGACGTTCTTGCGCAGCCAAGCGGCCGCGCCGTGAGGATCACGCGGTCGTCGGGTTCGAAAACGCGGACATGAGATCTGGCGTTGCAGGACGACAAGTTGGTGGCGTTACACGAGGATCGCGGCATCCTTGGATCGATCGCATCGACCGCGCAGCACCAACAGATCGAGAACGAGCCGGACAAGACGCTAGAAACGGGCCACGCACCCGATCCTCGCAACCTCCGAACTAATCCGCTCAGGCAACACAAATACCCTGCTCAACATCCCCGGACCGACATTCGGCACCCACAGGTTCCTGAATGGGGTGTCGTGTCATCGCACGGCGAGCTGCTTCGCCGTCCGCGAATACGCATCCAGAGCTCCGACGGCAGAACCACTCTGGTCGAGCGATACCGGCAGCAAGCCTGCGTTATCGCTATCGCCATCGCAATCATGGGGAACACGCCTGTTCGGAGTCGCACTCACCACCCGGATTGATCGACGCTGACTAGGCATTATGGAACGTCCCCCAGTTATCCCGTGGAAGGTCCAGAACTCATCGCCCGCGACCCAGGCGGGAGGGGTGCCGCGAGGAAGTGCGAACACGCCACCACCGATCCGCCGCCAAGCGATGTATGGAGCCGCGCTGCCTTAGCGTATGGAGCACGGTCGACGAGTTCCACACGCCCCTGGTCCCGGGCGGGCCGAGTATTTTCGTGAACATGCCGCCAATAAACAGACCTAATGCTCCGAAGGCTAATTGTTATTCAGCAGCTCCGATCGATAGGCCACTATTAGAAGGAACGGTAGTGCCATAATAATCAGTAGACCCTATGTTTGTACCAAAAATCGAGCCTAGATTAACTCCAGCATTCTTCATTGGTGAACCACTTTCCAACTGATATTGAGGCAACTGAGATGGGGAATATGCACCCGTTGTAGTCCCACCGCTGCCAGCATTACTTAGATCCGGGTTGACTGTATAGCCTACGACTATGCGACTTAATTCTTCTTCCCCGGTTGCAGATTGCCAAGCCCTTAGAGAGGTATAAGTACTGGCGCCCCACTGGGCAATGAAATTAGGGTAGTCATTCTGCTGAAAGTCTAGGGTTGAGGGTGTGGCGGAGGTCGGTACTATTACCGGATACGTTCCGCCCGTAGTGTATATGATGTTATTACGTATAATAGATTGTCCAGTGCCTAAACCTTCAACGTAGACTCCCGAAGGTGTTGCTCCACTGCTTGGCGATACGTAAATGGTGTTGTTGTATATAGAGTCACCGGCCACTGTTCCATATAACTCAATTGCACCATAATTGTTTTTGCGACCATCATTCTGGGTAATGTTAAAGCGAACAGTATTACCGGTGTGGCTATTGTTACCTGTTTCTCCGAAGAGTAGAAAGCCGGAGCCTGCATTACCATGAGAGTAATTATACTGCATAACTGAATCAGAAGTGTTCTGATCAAGATCGAAACCATCACCATCCGCGCTACCACCCGTTTGATTATTATATGACTGGTTATATTCAATGAAGTCATCGTACGAGTTATACGCCCAGATACCGACACCACAAGCGCTTGCCTTACAGTCGGCGCCGTTATCGTAGGCTGTAGAATCATATATATAAGAATTCTCAGTACTGCCTAAGACAATGCCATTACCAGAGTCAGTAGATCCCGTTAGACTGCTATTACCCAAATTACCGTATGCTGTCACATTACCAACGTAGACATCTTGATTAACATAAGCCGGGCTAGACGGATTAAAGGTTGGGCCATATGTTGTTAAGCCGGCCAGCTGATTATTATAAAAAGTTGAATTAGCGACCGTGACATTGTTGTAGCCACTCCCACCATTAGCGCCACCGAGGGCAAAACCATTCTTAAAACCACTAGCAGTCACATTATTTATATATAAATAATTAAGGATCGTATTACCGCTATCGTCATTATAAACGTTAATTCCTGCGCCGGTATTGTTACCAGCACCTGAGCCTGTAAGGTAAAGATCGCTTATATCAAAACCCGCTGAATCGTAGGCATATATGGCACTACCTGATCCTCCTGAGAGAGTCGCATAAGCTTTTCCGTATGAACTAACCGTAATCGGGTTTGAAGACGTTCCACTCTCGCCCGGCGCGAAGTAGAGTTCGCCACTAAAAGCACTGCCGCCTTGAAACAATATAGTGGTACCCGCCGGAAAATGGACGCTGTTTACATGTGCGATCGTTTTCCATGGAGTAGAAGCTGAAGTTCCATTATTGGAATCGCTGCCAGTCGGACTGACGTAATATGTAGCGCTAGCCGCTTCAGCTCCGGCTACGGTACTAAGTATAAGAGGTATGCATGCGCTTATCGCCACGATGAAGGCGATCGACAGCGTGAAAGTGGTTTTGTTATGTATTGTGGTTTTAATTTTATTCATAACTGCGACCTCTCAATTAGAAGTCCGCGAGGTTCTGAGAAATTGATTGGTTGCCGGCGCGGCGAGTCGGTCCAATGACATTTTGATCGTCTGCATCGTGGGATCGAGCACGCCCACCCTCCGCCGATATCCCGTCCGTCCTGGCGGGTGACGGCGAGCAATGTGACGGCCCCCGTCGCGGACGTTACGACCCAAGGCGTAGCTGTTCTACGGTACGAATGAGGTGGGCCAGGTGTGCCAGGACCCGCCGCTGCGGGCGACGACCCGTGAATTGGAACGAGGGAACGGGACTTCGTCGGTGCCTGTCGGCGCCAGAAACGCGTTCAGTACCGATAGGTGGCATCGGCGGTTCGTCTTGTGCGTGCCGGAAGCGCGTCCGGGGTGATGACCTGCGGTTTCGCGCTGTTGTGAGCGGCCAGGTTCGGACGCTGCGAGGATCGGCGCGTGGCTCGTTTCTACCGTCTTGTCCGCCTGGTACTCGACCTCATCGTGCTACGCGGTCGCACGAACCGTTCCAAGGATGTCGAGATCTTCGTACTCCGTCACCAAGTCGCGGTCCTGCAACGCCAACTCTCCCGTCCGCGTTTCGAACCCGACGACCGCGCGTTCCTGTGTGCCATGTCGCGCGTTATTCGTCGTGACCGCTGGTCGATCTTCCTCGTCAGACCCGACACGATTCTTCGTTGGCATCAACGACTCGTCGCGAATCACTGGACCTACCCGCACCGGCCCGGCCGACCCTCCACGACAATCGAAACGCGCCTACTGATCATCCGTTTTGCGCGCGAGAATCCGACGTGGGGATACCGGCGCGTCCACGGCGAACTCGCTCAGCTCGGCATCACCATCGCCGCGTCCACCATCTGGACATCCTCAGGAACGCCGGCATCGATCCCGCACCGGGCCGATCGTCAGAGTCATGGACAACGTTCTTGCGCAGCCAAGCGACAGGGATCGTGGCGTGTGACTTCTTCACCATCGATACGGTGCTGTTGCGTCGCTACTACGTGCTGTTCTTCATCGAACTCCAGACCCGCCGCGTGCACGGCGCCGGCGTAACCACGAATCCGACCGGCGTGTGGACTGCGCAAGCGGCCCGGAACTTCATGATGCATTCCGAGCGGAGGATCCGGTTCTTGATCCGCGACGGTGCCGAACAGTTTGCCGGCGCGTTCGATGAGGTGTTCCGAAGTGAGGGCGCGACGATCATTCGCAACCCGCCCTACACGCCGGTCGCGAACGCGTACGCGGAACGCTGGGTCGGCACGATCCGCCGCGAGCTCTTCGACCGCACGCTCATCTGGAACCACCAACAACGCGAACAACTCCTCCGCGAATACCTCGAGCACTACAACGAGCACCGAACCCACC
>Ga0182024_10024697_pt1 | contig 10664 bp, 13 predicted proteins | sample P32metaG_FD_120480 | JGI IMG/M metagenome (GOLD analysis project Ga0182024, IMG submission 120480) | Permafrost microbial communities from Stordalen Mire, Sweden - P3-2 metaG (Illumina Assembly) | ecosystem: Environmental > Terrestrial > Soil > Wetlands > Permafrost | place: Sweden: Stordalen...
ATCCCGATGCCGAGCCCGCTGACCGCCAGCGTGCCGAGCGTCAGGTGCACGAGGCTCGGCAGCGGGCCCACCCCCGGCACCTGTCCGTCGCGGAAGATGAACTGGAATGCGGCGCCGAACTCGCTCATCGCGCCCGCACCCAGGGTGACAGCGCGCGCTGGGCGAGCACGAACGCTGCGTCGGCCGCGACCGCGAGCGCGACCGCCAGGCCACCGGCCGCGAGCAGCTCGGTCTTGAACAGGTTGTTGGCGATCGCCGCGAAGATCGGCGTGCCGAGGCTCTGCACCGAGATCAGCGGCGCGATCGTCGCCAGCGAGATCACGGTCACCGTCGCGATCCGCAGCCCGGCGATGATCGCCGGCAGCGCCATCGGCAGCTCGACGCGCCAGAGCAGCTGACGGGCGTTCATGCCCATTCCCCGCGCCGCGTCGCGGACCTCCTCGGGCACCTCGCGCAAGCCGGTGAGCGTGTTGCGAAAGAGGATCAGCAACGTGTAGGAGACCAGCGCAACCTCGGCGCTGCGAATGCTCAGGCCGAGCCCCTTGATCGGCACGAGCAGTTCGAACAGCGCGATCGAGGGGATCGTGTAGAGCACGAGCGTGACCGTGACGATCGGGCGCTCGAGCCAGCGACGGCGGTGCGCGAGCAACGCGAGCGCGGTCGAGATCGCGAAACCGATCGCCACGGCGACGGCCGTCAACAGGATGTGCTCACGCAGCGCGGGCCACAGCACGCCGCCCCAGTTGCGCGAGATCCAGTCGAAGCAGAACAGCGGGTTCGCCCGCTCACAGCGAAACGCGCTGCCACCGAAGTTCGGGATCACCGGCCCGGCGGCGGCGATCAGCATGATGCGGCACCGCCGCCGCTTCGCAGGATCCCGCCGACCAGATCGAGGGTGAACTGCCCGCGCACCCGATTCGCCGAGTCGACGACCACCAGCGGGGCGCCGCCGCCGATCAGCAGCGTCGAGAGCGCATCGCGCAGACTCATCGAGTCGGGAACCCGCCGGTGATCGCCGTTGAGCCCGGCGGCGTCGGGCAGCTCGATCTCCGCCAGCGTCGAGAGCCCGAGCCGCTTGAGCCCGCGGTCGGCGCCGACGAACGCCGCGACGAAGTCGTCCGCGGGGGCGCACAGCAGCTCGTCCGGCGTGGCGTATTGGGCGAGCGTGCCACCCTGGCGCAGCACCGCCACCCGATCGCCCATCTTGATCGCCTCGTCGATGTCGTGGGTCACCAGCACGACGGTCTTGCGGACGCGGGCCTGAAGCGCCAGGAACTCGTCCTGCAGGCGGGCCCGGCTGATCGGGTCGATCGCGCCGAACGGCTCGTCCATCAAGAGCAGCGGCGGGTCCGCGGCGAGCGCCCGGGCCACGCCGACGCGTTGGCGCTGTCCGCCCGACAGCGCCGCGGGGTAGCGCGGCCCGATCTCGTCGGGATCCATCCCGATCAACTCGAGCAGCTCGCGGGTGCGGCGCACGATCCGCTCGCGACTCCAGCCGAGCAGTCGCGGCACCGTCGCGATGTTCTCGTTGACGGTGTGGTGGGGGAACAGCCCGATCTGCTGGATCACGTAGCCGATCTCGCGCCGCAACTCGACCTCGGCTCGCTCGAGCACGCTGCGACCGCCGAGCAGGATCTCGCCGCCGCTGAGCGAGATCAGGCGGTTGATCAGCCGCATCGCGGTCGTCTTGCCCGAACCCGACGGTCCGACCAGTACGCAGACCTCGCCCGCGCCGACGGTCAGGCTGAGCCCGGTGATCGCCGCCGAGCGCGCGCCGGGGTAATGCTTGCTGACGTCGCGCAGCTCGAGCTCGAGCGCCGGTCGCGCCGACGACGACGGCCCCAGCTGATGGGCGGGTTCTGCAGGACGCACGAGAAGAGTTCCGACGGGTCGGGCTGCGAATGCTACCCAGCTGCCAACCCGACCGAGCCCAGTCGCTTGCGCCCGAGCCGGCGCAGCGCGCGCTCGGTGCTCGAGCGGCCCGCGTCGATCACCGCGACCAGACGGTCGCGCGCCATCATGTTCGGGCCCATCGCCGCGAGGTCGGCGAACGCCGGCTCGAGCACGAGCACGTTGGTTCCACGGGCGCGCAGCGCAGCGACCTCGGCGGCGAGCAGTGCACCCGAGTAGCGCCGGCGCGCACCGGCGAGGCGCTCGCGCACGCCGCCGCCCGCGACCCACGCGCCCGAGGACATCGGGTTCAGCGCGATCACCGCGTCGAGCTCGGCGTCGAGCAGCAGGTCGAGGTTGGAGTGCGAGTGCACGCCGCCGTCGATGTAGCGCCGGCCGCCGATCACCACCGGCTCGTAGACGGCCGGGATCGCGCAGGACGCGGCGACCGCTTCGGCGGGTGTCGCGGCCGGCCCGCGCGAGCGCGCGAACTCGACCCGCTCGCCGCTGGCGTAGTCGCAGGCGATGATCCGCAGGTCGCAGCCGGCCGGCCACTGCGAGCCGACGGCGCGCTCGACGAGCCGGCTGATCGCGTCGGTGCGCGCGGCCCCGCGCGGCAGCAGCCCGGTGAACAGCATCGTGCGGCTGCGGGCCGCGAGCACCATCCGCCACGAGCCCGGCCCGATCGGCAGCGGCACGCGTCCGAACCGCAGCCGCATCGCGTCGTGGCCGTCGGGATCGCCCGCCGCGCCGCCCTCCACGCCGCTCGCGTAGGCGGCCATCGCGGCCGTCGGGACGGCGGCCGCGACCATCGCGCCGATCAGCGATCCGACCGACGTGCCGAGCACCTCACTGACCTCGGCCGGGCGAAAACCCGTCTGCTGTTCGAGCGCTTCGAGCGCGCCGATCATCCACGACGCACCGACCACTCCGCCTGCTCCAAACGCGAGCCCGATCCGCATGCCGTGACCCCTTCGGCGCCGTGCGCGAACCGCTCGCGCGCGCCATGGTTGAGCAGTACAGGCTAGACGACCTCCCCGCTCCGCCGCCGCGGGCGACGCACCGTCGTCGCCGAGCGTCGCCGCTGCGAAGCTGAGACGCGCTCTCATGTTTGTATCGGATGTAGCAAAATCACGTGGCGATTGCTACAATCGTTTTCGCTCACGAGCAGAGCGCCGCAACCACCCACAGGAGGCGACGATGACGGTGCGCGAGGCAATGAACCCGGTCGGAGTGACGGTCGGCAGCGGCCACACGATGCGCGAGGCGGCCCGCCGGATGACCGAAGGGCGAACCGGCGCTGCGGTGGTGATCGACCACGATCTGCCGGCACCCGGGATCGTCACCGAACGCGACATCCTGCGCTGTGCCGGTCACGGCGGCGACCTCGACACGGAGCTGGTCGGCGATCACCTCACGGCGAACGTCGTCTACGCCGCCACCGACTGGCCGCTCGAGCGCGCCGCCGAGCAGATGACCGCCGGCGGCTTCCGCCACGTGATCGTGCTCGAGGGATCGGAGCTGGTCGGCATCCTCTCGATGCGCGACATCGTCGGCAGCTGGGTCCGCGAGGCGGCCGCGACGCACAGCTCGGTCGCCGCCTGAGCACCCGCGCACGCTCGAGATCGCTGCGCCGCCGTGGCGTAGCGGCATCCCGGCGCGCGCGCTGGGAAGATGCCGTCGATGTGGAACCTCGCCCCCCGGCTGGCCGGCGAGATCGTGATCCTCGAACCGCTGTCGGAGGAGCACTTCGGCGCGCTGCTGGAGGCCGCGCGGCCGCCTGAGATCTGGACCTGGTGGACGGTGGCGATGGCCGGCGAGGCCGCGTTTCGCCGATGGTTCGACGACGCGCTGCGCGCCGGCGTCGAGGGGACGCGCGCGCCCTTCGCGACGCTCGACGCACGCACCGCCGCTCCGGTCGGCGCCACCAGCTATCTGACGCTGCGACCAGAGCACGCCGGCCTGGAGATCGGCTGGACCTGGCTGAACCCGGCCGCGTGGCGCAGTGGCGCGAACGCCGAGGCCAAGCTGCTGCTGCTCCGCCACGCCTTCGAGACGCTCGCCTGCCAGCGCGTCGAGTTCTCGACCAACGAGCGAAACGAGCGCGCGCGCCGGGCGCTCGAGGCCCTGCCGGCCCAGTTCGAGGGGGTCAAGCGCGACGACCGCCTGCTGTACGACGGAAACCGGCGCAGCTCGGCGATCTACTCGATCCTCGACCGCGAATGGCCCGCCGTCGCGGCCAACCTCGGCGCGCGGGTGGCCTCGGCGCGCTCGTCGCAGGCCGCCGGCTAGCGGCCCGCTGCCGGCTACGCCGATGACGCAGTCGCCGGCCGAGCCGCAGCCCGCAGCGCAGGCCTCGCTGGGCACGATCGCCCGAGCCTGGACCCGGATCGGGCTGACCGGCTTCGGCGGGCCTCCGGCACACATCGCACTGCTGCGCCGCCTGGTGGTCGAGCGCGAGCAGTGGATCGACGCGCGCGAGTTCGAGGACGCCAACGCCGCCTGCGGCCTGCTGCCCGGGCCGGCGTCGACCCAGCTGGCGATCTTCTGCGCCTACCGCGTCGGTGGCATTGGCGGCGCGATCGTCGGAGGACTGGGCTTCGTCGTGCCGGCGGTCGTGCTGATCCTCGCGCTGTCGGTCGTCTTCCTCGCCCACGCGCCGCCGCTGTGGGTGCGCGGCGCCGGCGCCGGCGCCGGCGCGGCCGTCGCAGCGGTGGCCGTCCATGCGGCGCGCGGACTGCTTGTCCCGAGCCTCAGGCGCGTCCGCGAACAGCGCGCGCGCGCGCTGCGCTGGGGCGGCTACCTCGCCGCCGGCGTCGCGGCGGCGGCGCTGATCGGTCCGTATCTGGTGCTCGTCCTGCTCGCCTGCGGCCTGCTCGAGCTGGCGCTGGCGCGCCGGCCGTCGGCCGCGCCGGCGATCCACTGGGGACCGCTGGCGGCGCTGGCCCACGGCGTCGCGCGCTCAGGTGCGCTCGGATCGCTGGCCTGGACCGCATTCAAGGTCGGCGCGCTCGCGTTCGGCGGCGGCTTCGTGATCATTCCGCTGATGCAGGGCGACGCCGTGCACACCTACCACTGGATGACCAACGCCCAGTTCCTGAATGCCGTCGCGCTGGGCCAGATCACCCCCGGCCCGGTCGTCGCAACCGTCGCCGCGGTCGGCTACGCGGCGCACGGTCTGCTCGGAGGACTGCTTGCCGCGCTCGTCGCCTTCAGCCCGTCGTTCTCGTTCATCGTCTTCGGCGGCGGGCGCTTCGAGCGCCTGCGCGAGAACGCCAACGCACGTGCCTTCCTCGACGGTGCGGGCCCTGCGGCGATCGGCGCGATCCTCGGCGCCGCGATCACGCTCGCCGGCGCGTTGCACCGAGACTGGCAGTTCGCGGTGCTCGCCGCCGCCGCGGTCGCGCTGCTGCTGGCGGGGCGAGGCGTGGTGCAGACACTGCTCGCCGCCGCTGTGATCGGCGTGATCGCCGCGCTCGCCGGCGCGCCGCTGCCGTAGCCGGGGCGGCCCCACCGCCCGCGAACAGCCCGCTCAGGGCTTGAGCTTGTGACCGCTGCTGAACAGCCAGGCGCTCCAGGCCACCGTCGCCGCGGTCAACGCGGCAGTGATGCCCAGCGCGAGGGCGACGGGCACGTCGCTCGAGCCGAGGAACCCGTAGCGCACGGCCTGCACGAGGTAGAAGATCGGGTTGGCATGGGAGAGCTCCCGCCACGGCGACGGCAGCTTCGTGACGACGTAGAACACCCCGCCGAGGAAGCTCAGCGGGACGATCACGATGTTCTGGACGAACCCGGCGTGGTCCCAGGTCTTCGCATAGATGCCGACGACGACGCCGAGCGAGGAGAACAGCGTGACGCCGAGCGCGACCGCCGCCACCAGCACGAGCGGCTCGCGCAGCGGCACGCCGGTGATCGGCAGCGACAGCGCCGCGAGCGCCAGCCCGATCACGATCGCCCGCACGGCGCCGCCGAGCGAGAGGCCGAGGTTGATCTCCCAATTGCGCATCGGCGACGCGAGCACGTCGTTGAGATAGCGATCGATGCGCGCCTGGAACACCGACGAGGAGTTGTTGGCGTAGGCGGCCTGGACCATCGCCATGATGATCAGCCCGGGCACGATGAACTGCTCGTAGGGAACGCGGTCGACGTGCTTGATGCGGCCGCTCAGCGACAGCCCGAAGACGAGGATGAACAGGAACGCCGCGACGACCGGAGCCGCGATCGTCTGGCTCCACAGCTTCAGCACGCGATGGACCTCACGCGTGGCGAGCGCTCCCAGCCCGCGCCGGCGCACGAGGGTCCGCGCGAGCGGGCCGAGCACCGCATCGCGCTCCAGCACGAGGTCGCTCACGAAGCCATCGCCTTGACGTAGGCGTCGGCCAGCGAGTCGGCGTCCCACTCCGCCAGCAGCGCGGGGGCGCTGTCGCGGGCGAGCAGCCGGCCGCCGCGGATCAGCGCGATGTCCTCACACAGCTCCTCGGCCTCCTCCAGGTAATGCGTGGTCAGCAGGATCGTCGTGCCCTGCGCGTGCAGCCGCCGGATGTAGCGCCACAGCTCCATGCGCAGCTCGAAGTCCACGCCGGCGGTCGGCTCGTCGAGGATCACCAGCGGCGGCTCGTGCATCAACGCGCGCGCCAGCAGCAGCCGGCGCCGCATCCCGCCCGACAGCGCCGGCGCCCGCACGCCCGCCTTGGCGCGCAGATCGAAGACGTCCATCATCTCGCGCGCCCGCGCTCGCGCGTCGGCGCGACTCATCCCGTAGTAGCCGCCGTGATAGACGAGGGTCTCCTCGACGTCGAGGAAGCGGTCGAGGTTGACGTCCTGCTCGGCGACGCCGATCATTCGCCGCGCCGCCGGCTCACGGTGGTCCACGCCGAAGATGCGAATCTCGCCGGCGCTGACGCGAATCAGGTTGCAGATCGCGCTGATCAGCGTCGTCTTTCCGGCGCCGTTGGGGCCGAGCAGGCCGAAGAACTCGCCGTCCGCGACCTCGAGGTTGAAGTTGTCGACAGCCAGCAGGCCGCCGTCGTAGCGCTTGGTCAGCGCGCGCAGCGAGAGGGCGGGGACGGACGGCATCGGCAACCGACTCTAGTGCACGGCCTCCCGATCACCGCGCGCGCGCCGGCGCACACGGCGCTCAGAAGGTGATCAGCAGGCGGCCGCGCACGCCGCCGGCCTCGAGCCGGCGGTGGGCATCGCCGGCGCGCTCGGGCGCAAAGGTCTCGGCGACGCGCAACGTCAGCTGGCCGGCGCCGGCCTGGCGGACGAGTTCGCGCAGCGCCGCCTGGTTGGTGGCGTATTCGGCGACCGAGACCGCCCGGATCTCGATGCCCCGCTCGCTCTCCCCCTGGAACGGGCGGACCGCGGCCAGCTGCCCGCCGTCGCGCACGGCCGGCAGAATCGCCGGGCCGAGCAGCGCTGCGTCGAGCACGGCGTCGACGCCGCCGGGCAGCGCGGCGCGGATCGCTTGCGCGCAGCCCGGGCCGCGCGGCACCACGAGATCGGCGCCGAAGCCCCGCACGAGCGCCTCATCGGCCGGCGCGGCGTCGGCCACGACGCTGAGGCCCTCGAGCTTCGCGAGCTCGATCGCATAGCCCCCGACGGCACCCGCCGAGCCGGTGATGGCAAGCGTCTGACCAGCATCGAGCGCGAGCAGGTCAAGCACCCGGCGCACGGTGAGACCGTTCATCGGCAACGTCGCGGCCTGCTCGAGCGTCGCGCCGTCCGGGACCTCGGCCACCGACTCGCCGGGAACGACGACGAGCTCCGCCTGGGCGCCGCCGAGGGGCCGGAACGGCAGCACGATCGCGATCACCCGCTGCCCGGGCGACCACTCGCTGCCCGGCCCGACGGCGTCGATCTCGCCGGCCAGCTCCATGCCCGGGACCCACGGCGTTGGCAGATCCTTCAACGCGTCGGCGCGGTGGCCGTCGCGCAGCCCGATGTCGGTGGGGTTGACGGTGGCCGCGGCCACCCTGATCCGAACCTCGCCCTCCCCCGGGACCGGCTCGGGCAGTTCCACGACCTCGAGCACCTCGGGACCGCCGAACCGTGGAATGCCGACCGCACGCATCGCGGCTACGCGCTCCCCGTGAACGGCGCGTCGTCGTCGCGCTCCACCATCACGCTGGTCGCCTTGACCCGCGCACAGACCCGCTGCCCTTCGCTCAGCCCGAGCTCCTCGACCGAGTCGCGCGTCACCGCCGCGGTGATCCGGTGCGGCCCGGCCTGGATCTCGACCAGCGCCATCACGCCATCCACCTCGACCGACACGACGCGACCGGGGAAGCGGTTGCGCGCCGAGAGCTGGTCTCCCGCCCGATGGCGCTGCGGATGCTTGCGCAGGCGCTGAACCTCCTCGACCGGCACGAGCCTGCGGTTGCGCGCGTCGCGCTCGGTCCGAACGCGCCCGAGCCTGTCCCAGCGCCGCAGCGTGTCGACGCTCACACCGATCGCCTTCGCAGCCTCGCCGAGCGTCATCTCCGCCATCGCGCCGATTCTAGCCCGCCGCGCCAGACGATCTCCGCGCCCTGCCCTCCCACGCATCGGCGAGCAGCTCGCCGAGCTCACCCGCCGAAACGCGATCCAGCCGCACGCGGACCGCCGCGAGCCGCCGACCCCACCAGACCTCCGCGTAGATCTCGGGGTCGCGCGCGAGGCAGCTGCGAATCCCGGGCTCGTCCACCATCACGTTGAGATGCTCCGGGTCCCACACCGTCGCGAAGATCCGCCCGCCGACACGAAACGAGGTTCGCCCGTGGTGATCTCGCTCTTCGACGTCGGGGCGCGCGAGCGCCAGCGCGCGGGCCTGTTGCAGCGTTGTCATCGGTCGGATGGTTGCTGGTTGGGGGCGCGCGCACGGCACGCCTCGGCGGACATATTGAGACGGCGGGGCACGGCGAGGATACGACGCGGCGGGCTCGCGCTGCTACGGTCGCGCGATGCAGCGGGTCAACATCGAGGCGCCGGCGTTTCGCTATGACCCGGCGAGGCCGGACGGCTACCGCCGCGGGTCGCTGCAACTCGGCCCGCTGATCGCCGCGGACCAGCTCGGGGCGACGGTCTATGAGCTCCCGCCGGGCCAGGCGATCTGTCCCTACCACTACGAGCACGCAGAGGAAGAATGGCTGCTGGTGCTCGCCGGGAACCCGTCGTTGCGCCATCCGCAGGGCGTCGACACGCTCGCCCCGTGGGACGTCGTGTGCTTCCCGCCGGGCCCCGACGGCGCGCACAAGCTGACCAACGACACCGAGCAGCCGGTCCGCCTGCTGCTGGTCTCGACCGTCCGCTTGCCGACGGCCAGCGTCTACCCCGACAGCGACAAGGTCGCGATCTGGACCGAGGGGCGGCGCGACGATCTGATCGTGCGGCGAGCGAGCGGCGTCGACTACTGGTCCGGCGAGACCGGCGAGGACTGAGCGCTTCCGGAGCGTCGTCGCCGCGCGGTTGTCGATTCGCGGCGTTCGCGTTCGTCGTATGAGAGTGTGAGGCCCGATCGTCGGGCCACGAGCGAAAGGATGACGCGATGGCCAGCTACCTGATCCTGATCTATGACGACGAGTCGGCCTTGGGGCGCGCCGATCAGCCCTCCGCCCACGCGCTGCACGAGGCCCATCGCGAGTTCGGCGTCGCCAACGGAGCGGCGATCAGCGGCGGCAACGCGCTGCTCTCGACCGAGTCGGCGACCTCGATCCGCCGGGACACCTCGGGTGAGCTCACGGTCACCGACGGACCGTTCATCGAGACCAAGGAGGCGCTCGGCGGCTACTACCTGATCGAGGCCGCCGATCTCGACGAGGCGATCGCGGTCGCCAAGCAGGTGCCGGTTCGGACCGGCGGCGTCGAGGTGCGCCCGATCCGAGTCCTCGACTGAGCGAGCGCCACGTGGCCGCCGGCTCCCCCCTGGCCGCTGCGATCGCCGAGGCCCACCGCCGCGAGTGGGCCTTCGTGCTCGCCGCGACGGTGCGCGTCACGCGCGACCTCGACCTGGCCGAGGAGTGCGTGCAGGACGCCTATACGCGCGCGCTCGAGAGCTGGGCCCGAAGCGGCATCCCGGCCAGCCCAGGGGCCTGGCTGACGACCGTCGCGCGCCGGCGAGCACTCGACCTGCGCCGCCGGAGCGCGAGGTTCGCGCGCTCGCTCCCGCTGCTCCTCGACGACCCCTACGAGCCCGACGAGGAGCCGCCGCACGAGGTCGCCGATGACCGTCTGCGGCTGATCTTCACCTGCTGTCATCCGGCGCTCGCCCCGGCCGCGCAGGTCGCGTTGACGCTGCGCCTGGTGTGCGGCCTGAGCACCACCGAGGTCGCCCGCGCGTTCCTCGTCAGCGAGACGACGATGGCGGCCCGGATCACCCGCGCGAAGAAGAAGATCGCCTCGGCCCGGATCCCCTACCGCGTGCCGAGCGCCGAGGAGCTCCCCGCCCGCACCGACGCCGTGCTGAGCGTCGTGCACCTGGTCTTCACGACGGGTCACACCGCGCCCGCCGGCGAGCGGCTGGTCCGCCAGGACCTGGTCGAGCGGGCGCTCGACCTCGCCCGCATGCTGCGCTCGCTGCTCGCGGCCGACCGCGAGGTCGCCGGCCTGCTCGCGCTGATCCTGCTGACCAACGCGCGCAGCGCGACGCGGGTCTCAGCCGAGGGCGAGCTGCTGCTGCTCGCCGATCAGGACCGCTCGCGCTGGGACCAGCAGGCGATCGCCGAGGGACGCGAGCTGGTGCGCGAGGCGCTGCGCCGCCGGCCGCCCGGCCGCTTCGCGCTGATGGCCGCGATCGC
>Ga0182024_10024699_pt1 | contig 10664 bp, 7 predicted proteins | sample P32metaG_FD_120480 | JGI IMG/M metagenome (GOLD analysis project Ga0182024, IMG submission 120480) | Permafrost microbial communities from Stordalen Mire, Sweden - P3-2 metaG (Illumina Assembly) | ecosystem: Environmental > Terrestrial > Soil > Wetlands > Permafrost | place: Sweden: Stordalen...
CCATGCATACCGCATTCGCGACGCAATCGCCCTCCTTCAAGCTGCGCTTCCTGTATTACACAGGCATCGAGACGGAAGCCGAGCTCGACAAATTCCTGCAATCCTGGACGCTGCACGGCGTCGCCGAAAAAGTGAAGTGCCCGTACCTGCTTGTCGGAGGAGAAGACGATCAGCTGACTCCTGTAGAATCCGGTTTACAGCTAATGGATCTGATTTCCTCGCCGAAGCAGATGATGCTGTACGAAGGCGCACTGCACAGCGTCAGCGGCGCACCCTCGACCACGAACGGACCAGCCACCGGCACCTTTATGGCGGATTGGTTTAAGGACCGCTTCGACGGCAAGCCCATGCCCAGCAAGCTCATGAAGGTGGACTCCGGCGGGCAGGTTCACGATTTCAAGTTTGAAGATTCGCGCAAGGCGCTGTCCGTCTCTCTCCTGTGGCAAGGCGGCGAATCGCGCGCGATGAATCCGGAAAAGCCTAGCATGGTGCAGGAGCCGTAAAGCGTCGGGCACCTCCAGTAGCACAGACTTCAGTCTGTGGATTTTTCGGTGTGCCGGGCCTAAATTCCACACACTGAAGTCTGTGCTACTAAAGCGACTAAACGCTATGACTTGCATTCTTATTTGAATATATTTTCCGCGCCAGATTGTTCCGAAAAGGAGCCCTAAATGAAATCGACCAGAGGCCGAATTTTATTGCGAATTCTGCTGGCCAGTTCACTCGCTTTGGCCGGCATGGCTCTTCTCGCGGAGCGCGCCCATGCCGACGACATCCCGCAAGGCTGGGAAGCGAGCAACATGAAGCCCATCGGCTACAGCAATATGGATGGCCGCGCTGGCAACATCAAAATGGCCATCAAGCAAGTGGGCGACAAGTGGTACCTGTACGTCGCGCATCTGTGGGTTCACGGCTGGACGATCGTCGACGTGACCGACCCGACGAATCCGAAAGTTGTGAAATTCATTCAAGGCCCCCCCAACGGCGACACCAATCAAGTGGATCTGCACGACAACATCATGATCACGGCGCTGCAAAATCGCGCCGCCTATTTGTCGCATGACATGGACGTGCCGCGCGACGAAGGCGTTATCATCTGGGATATTAGCGATCCAATAAATCCAAAAGAGCTCTCGCGCTGGAAGACCAACGGCACCGGCACGCACCGCGACGGCTATCCGGGCGGCAAATATGCGAACCTCGCCGCAGGCATGCCCGGCTACAACGGACAGATCCTTGTCTTCCTCGACATCAGCGATCCCAAGAATCCGAAAGAGGCCAGTCGTTTCTGGATGCCCGGCCAAAAAGAGGGTGAACCGCCGCTCGGCAAAAATATTTACGGCTTTCACGGCCCCGCGTATATCGATGGCGACCGCGCATACCTGGGCTACACGCCGTGGTTCGTGCTGCTCGATATCAGCGACATTTTGAAGCCGAAACTGATCGGCTCGCTCAGCTTCGATCCTCCCTTCGGCGGCATTCAAGTGCATGACGCGATGCCGATGCCCGGAAAACCGTTTGTCTTCGTTCACTCCGAAGGAACAGGCGGAGCCGACACGGCAACTGGACCGCGCGCCTGCACGGGCCCGATGTATCTCACCGCCATGGTGGACATCAACGATCCCACGAAGCCAAAACTTGCGTCGATCTTCCCTACTCCGGTGCCGCCGCCCGATGTGCCGTACAAAGATTTTTGCGAGAAGGGCGGCCGCTTCGGACCGCACAACACAAACATCCTGCAGCATTCGCCCGACGTGGAAAAACAGGCCGACCTGATTTACTTGACCTACTTCAACGCAGGCTTACGAATTTATAATGTAGAGGACCCGCGCCTGCCGAAGGAAGTTGGCTGGTTTATTCCGCCGACGCCAACGAAGCGGTTGGGCCCCTATCCATACGATAAGCTCGTGAACCAGACGGAAAATGTATTGGTCGACACGCGCGGAAATATTTTTGTCACTGACAGGCAGTTGGGGTTGTTTGTCCTGCGCTACACAGGCCAGGGCGAGCCGGCACCGACCGCGAAATAAATTTTAAACGGTTACCGCGAAGAATAATCTGGATGTACCATTACGCCAGAGCAGCCCCACGGCAGAATCGCTTTACCATGTGACGGAGGATTGTATGAGCGAAATCTCGCGACGTGACTTCGTAAAAGGGGCGGCACTTGCGCCGCTTGCACTTTCCTCAGCACCCGCCGAATTACCGCGCGCTGCACCTGCTGCCGGCGATCGTTACGACATCGTCGTCGCCGGCGCGGGCCACAACAGTCTCATCGCCACCGCTTATCTGGCCAAAGCCGGATACCGCTGCCTGGTCCTCGAAGGCTACTCGATGATCGGCGGAGGCGTGATCTCCGAAGAATTAACTCTGCCCGGCTACAAACACGATACCTGCTCCACGGCACACAACGGCATTCAGGCTAATCCCCTATTCCGCAACGATGAACTGAAGCTGCGGGATTACGGCCTCGAATATATTTCTCCGGACCCGATCATGCACATGCCGTTTGCGGATGGCACGTACATCACGCAATGGGCGGACCTCGAACGCACAGCCTCTGAATTTGCGAAATTTTCCAAAAAAGACGGCGAAGCCTACGAGCGGATGTACCACGAGAGCGAAGCCGCCAAGGATTTGCTGGGAGGCGATCAGTACGCGCCGCCGGGCACGGGAAAATCGCTCAACGAACGCCTTGCCGCGAACCCCATGGGAAAATTCTGGCAGCGCCGCCTTGCCATGTCCCAATGGGAAGTGATCAAAGAAAATTTTGAGAGCGACCACTCCCGCTCTTTTCTGATGGCCACTCCGTGGAGCATGCAGCCGCCGCAATATCCGATGACGGGGCGCGCAGCGTATTCGGCAATCCGCACAACGCCTCGCAAAATTGCCAAGGGCGGCTCGGGCGCGTTGACTCAGGCGCTCGCAAAATACATCGAAGCGCATAACGGCGTGATCCTCACGAAAAAAATGGTCGTGCGGCTGATTATTGAAAATGGCAAATGCGTCGGCGTCGAATGCGCGGACGGCAGTTCGTATCGCGCCGATAAGGCCGTACTTTCCACCATGCACATCAAGCACCTCGTCGACATGGCCCCACGCGATTTGTGGCCGGCGGAATTTCTGTATGGCGCGGACACGTGGGAAGGCGAAATCTCCGAAGTGGTCACGCACTATGCCATCAGCGAGCCGCCTAAATTTTCGATCAAAGGCGGAACGATTTCGCCGGTGGAATCCGCGATCCTCGCCAATCCGGAACGCCTGTTGCGTTTTGCCTACGAAAACGAGTGCGGCATTTCCAGCATCGACGAGCCACCGATTTCCATTTTCTGCAGCTCGATCGCCGATCCATCGCGCGCTCCCGCTGGAAAACACACTCTGAAAATTCTCGGCTTCCATCCCTACAACATTAAAGAAGGGCCGCAGGCGTGGGATTCGCTCAAGAATAAAGTTTCCGACGCGCAGCTGAACTATCTCCGCCGCTTCGCGCCCAATCTCACCGACGACAAAATTCTCGGCCGATTTGTGATGAGCCCGCTCGATCTCGAGCGAAAAAATCCAAGTTTCTGGCACGGCAGCATCCACGGAGGCTCGTCGGACCCGTCGCAATCGGGCACGATGCGCCCCATGGTGGGCTGGGCGCAATATCGCATGCCCATCCCGGGCTTGTACCAGACCGGCGCCACAACCTATCCGGGAGGCTCCGTAACGGGCGCGCCGGGACGAAACGCCGCGGTCGTGATGCTCAAGGATTTTGGGACAAGCATCGAGGAAGTGGTAGCCAAAGGAAGCTGATCGAAAAAAGATTTCTGCTTAGCGCTACCACTGCACGTCGAGATACTGGAGGATGCGATGACCAAGATCACCAGACGTGGATTTGTAAAGAGTGCAGCGCTGGCACCCTTGGCGCTTAGCTCCCTGAACAATATGACGCAGGCTTCCGTTCCGGGCGATCGCGCCGCCACGAATGAAAAATTTGACGTAGTGATCGCCGGCGCGGGCCACAACAGCATGATCTCCGCGGCGTATCTGGCAAAGGCCGGCTACAAAATTGTGCTCCTCGAAGGCCGCCCCACGGTGGGCGGCGGCGTGAAGACCGCGCAATTCACGCTGAAGGGATTCAAGCACGACACCTGTTCTACGGCGCATAACGCGATCCAGGATAATCCGATGTTGCGCAACAACGAGATCAACCTCGCGGATTACGGCCTCGAATACGTTTACCCCGATCCCGTTTATCACATGCCGTTTATCGATGGCACGTACATCACGCAATGGCGCGACCTGGACCGCACCTGCGATCAAATCGCCAAGCATTCGAAGAAAGATGCGGCTACCTACCGCCGCATGTATGCCGAATTCGAATCGGTGTCTCCCATTTTTGAAGCGACCACTTACTCTCCTCTTGGATTTGGAAAGTCGGTTGCGGATCGTCTCGCCGAGCACCCAAAGGGAAAATTGTGGCAGCGCCTTTCGGCAATGTCGTGCTGGGAAATCATCCGCAGCAATTTCGAAAACGAGCATGTGCGCACCTTCATGATGGGCTGTCCCCTACCCGTAAATCCGGTCATCAATCCCATGACGGGCCGCTCGGCATACGGAATTTTTTCGCAGCAGCGACACAGCCGACCGATTCCCAAGGGGGGCTCGGGCATGTTGACGGAAGCGCTGGCAAAATATATCGAAGCGCACGATGGCGTAATCCTTACGAACAAACCCATCACCAAATTAATCGTTGAAAATGGCCGCTGTACCGGCGTGGAATGCGGAGACGGCTCGTCCTACCGCGCCGACAAAGCAGTCCTGTCGACCATCCATATCAAGCAACTGGTGGACATGGCGCCGCGCGAAATGTGGGGCCAGGATTTCATCGATGGTGTTGACACATGGCAGGCAGAGGCGCAAATGTTTGTCGTCAACTATGCGACCAGCGAACCTCCCACCTACGCCGTTGAGGGAGGCGTACTCAAGCCGGCCAATTCCGCGATTGTCGAAGGCACGGATAGTATTTTGCGCGTTGCCTACGATTTCTCTCACGGAGCCGTGAAATGGGACAATCCACCGCTTGCGGTCCATTGCACAACTTCCTCCGATCCCACGCGCGCGCCCGCCGGCATGCATACGATCAAAGTGGTCGGTTGGCAGCCCTATGAATTGCCGGAAGGTCCGCAGCACTGGGATGTAATTCGAAAGCAAGTCGCGGATGCTTGCTTGGCTCATCTGCGTCGCTATTCTCCGAATCTCACGCAGGACAAAATTCTGGCTGAAGTGATTCAAAGCCCGCTCGACCTCGAGCGCATGAATCCGCATAACTGGCATGGCAGTTGCCACGGTGGCGCGCAAAGTCCTGCGCAGGCGGGCGCGCTGCGTCCGATGGCCGGCTGGTCGCAATATCGCATGCCGATTCCGGGCCTTTATCAGACCGGAGCATGTACTTATCCGGGAGGCTCTGTGACGGGTGCGCCAGGGCGCAACGCAGCCGTCGTGATGCTCAAGGATTTCGGCACGAGTATCGAACAAGTAGTAAGCAAGAAAACATAAGCGGGAAGTTGACTTATGTAACGCCCGCCTTCAGGCGGGCAAGTGTTTTGATTTTTTGTTTTGATTTAAGTTGATTACGGAATGCCCGCCTGAAGGCGGACGCTACGGGAATCCGCGCAGCTCTCGACGTCGAATTGGGAGGATCACATGAGCAAAATGTCTCGACGGGAATTCGCAAAAGGTGCGGCGGCACTCGCGCCACTTGCGTTTGCACCATTCAGCCTGACGGCGCAGACGGCTCCATCCGACAAGTTCGATATCGTGGTCGCCGGCGCGGGACACAACAGCCTCGTGACCGCCGCGTACCTTGCAAAGGCAGGCTACCGCGTTGTGGTGCTGGAGTATCGACCGCAGGTTGGCGGCGGCGTGAAGACGGAAGAAGTCACGCTGCCCGGATTCAAGCACGATACTTGCTCGACCGCGCACGGCGGCATTCAAGCCAATCCCCTCATGCGCAATGATGAGCTCCACCTGATTCGCGATTACGGCATTGAATACATCCAGGCCGATCCGATCTACCACATGCCCTTCCCCGATGGCAGTTACATCACGCAGTGGCGCGATCTCGACCGTACCTGCGACGAGTTCGGCAAATTTTCCAAGAAAGATGCAGCAGCCTACCGTCGCATGCACGATGAAAACGAAGCGATCCGGCCTGTATTCGATGGCAACGGCTTAACGCCTCTTGGATTTGGCGGCAAGACGGTTGCTGAACGCCTCGCCGAACACCCGCAGGGAAAAATCTGGCAACGCCGCCTCGCGATGTCCCAATGGGAAATTCTCCGCGATAATTTTGAGGACGATCATTGCCGCGCATTCATGATGGGCACTCCTCCCAGCATGTCGCCGCCGCAATATCCAATGTCCGGCCGCAGCGCGTATTCCGCAATTCGCACCAGCCGCCCGATTCCTAAAGGCGGTTCAGGAATTCTGACGCAGGCGCTCGCGAAATTCATCGAAGCGAATAATGGCGTGGTCCTCACCAACAAGGCAGTCACCCGGCTCATCGTCGAAAATGGCAAGTGCGTTGGCGTCGAGTGCGCGGACGGCAGTTCGTATCGCGGCGAAAAAGCCGTGCTGTCCACGATCCACGTCAAACAACTTGTAGACATGGCGCCGCGCGAATTGTGGGGTCACGACTTCTTAGATGGAGTTGATACATGGGAAGGCGAAATTTCCGAGATCGTCGCACATTACGCTTCCAAAGAGCCGCCAAAGTACCCTGTGAGCGGCGGCACGCTTGCGGTCTGCGAATCGGCCATCCTCGTAACTCCCGCGCGCCTGCTGCGCTATGCGCACGATTTCCCGAACAATACTGTGGGCCTCGATGATCCGCCGCTCACGGTGTTCTGCAGCACGGTGGCCGATCCTTCGCGCGCTCCTGCTGGCATGCACACCATTAAAGTGATCGGCCTGCAGCCTTACGATCTGAAAGAAGGCGCGAAGCATTGGGATTCAATCAAGGACGAAGTCGCGGAATCTAATTTAAATTATTTGAGAAAATTTGCGCCGAACCTGACCGACGATAAAATCCTGGGAAAGTTCATCGTCAGCCCGCTCGACATCGAACGCCGCAATCCGCACATGTGGCACGGCAGCGTTCATGCCGGTTCGTCGGAGCCCGCGCAGTCGGGCAACATGCGGCCGATGCCCGGCTGGGCGCAGTACCGCATGCCGATTCCCGGCCTCTATCAGACGGGTGCGTGCACGTATCCCGGCGGCTCAGTCACCGGTGCGCCGGGCCGCAACGCGGCGATGGTGATGCTCAAAGATTTCGGCACCAGCCTGGAAGAAGTCGTGAAGAAAGCTTAAACCCAACGACAAAAACAAAAATGGCCGCCCCGGTTTTTGCGGGGCGGCCTCTGTTTTTTGTAGGGACAGGGTTCAGCCTGTCCGATTTAGATTTCCTTTTATTTGGCAAAAGTCAAAAGCAGACAGGCTGAAGCCTGTCCTACTAAAACCTACGCCTCAGCCCCAAGCGTCTTCGCTGCCCAGTCAGGGAACACAACCGGCCGCATGGAACGCGGTCCGCCTGCGTTGGAAGCCTGCACGTGGCCAGTGCCCTCGACCATGTCGCGCTTCGAATTTTTGGCAGCCTCATAGAGCCGCAAAGCGCCCGCTGGATCCATGATCCGGTCATCCTTGCTGTAACCGATCAGCATGGGGGCTTCGATCTTCTCCGCTCTGCCCTCGCCAAGGTTGTAATCATCCAGCTTTTTGCGCGCATCGGCCAAGTCCCTTGCGCCGATAATCCAGCGAACGCGCTCCTGAATCGGTGGATAGTATTCGAACAAATCCGATTTCAGGTCGTAGGAACCGCTGCTCATGAACCCGGCCTTGATTCTTTTTTCGCCGCTCGCTGCGCGCGGCACGCCGTAACCGCCCATACTGATTCCCTGCATGCCCACGCGCGTGGCGTCCGCATCCGGACGCGTCTCCAAGTAATCAATCAAGGCCTTCGCAACTCTGTCCGTGTCCGGCGGAAGATGCAGATCATGCAAACGCATAGCGCCGCCCTGTCCGGGGAAATCGACAACCAGATAAGCCATGCCGCGGCTCGTGTAAGTCCCACCGCCCATAATCGTGGCTTCGGCCATGGTGTCCGCGCCCTGGAACGGAATCACGACGGGATATTTTTTCCCTTGAGGGCCATTCGGCTTGCGGAAATATCCTTCCAGCGTTTTGCCTTCGTACGGGATTTGGACGCGCTCGAATGGCGGCTTGGTCAGCTTCCATGCCTTGTCGAAGGTCTCGCGCATTTTCTTGTAGGTGGCCATCATGCGCGGTTCATCGACCGGCTGGGGCCAACATGCTTCGCGGTAAAACCTGGAAGCGCGGAGATAGTATTCATTGGCCGTGACTTTATAGCCATCGGAAGCAAGTTTCTCGGCATCCTGCTCATTTTTTTCCGCGACTCGCGTCCACTCCACAATCCACGACTCGAGATCGAACGGCTTCATGCGCTGCGAAACTTCCAGCTCGTCCGGATCGCCGGTGTAAATGGATTGGGTGAGGCGAATTTCGAGTTGCCCGCCTCCCTGCAATCCCTTGCCCGTGTACAGCTCTCTTTCGTCGCGGCCGCCAATCGCGCCCTTCTTGCCGGCTTCGCTGCTGGCATCTTGTGCCAGCGCGCTTGAGCCAAACGCTTTGGTGAGCATGGGAATTCCGGCTGCTGCCAGGCCCATCTTGACCAAGCCTCTGCGGCTCACATTCAATAGTGAATCCATGATTCTCGCCTCCATTCGTTACGCGAATTTCGGTGCCGGTTTTGGACCTCTGACAGTCGCCGGCTGTTGCAGAATAAGACTGCTTTCGAGGTGCGCGCGTTTCAGGTATTTCAATCGCCGCTTCGCCAAAATCAACGATTTGCACCCACAGGCAAAGCGATTTTTCTACGAACATACGGTAGGGGCAGAAGCGTGTCAAGCAAGGTTTCACCGCAAACATACGCATTTTTTTCTGATGGCATACCTAAGACTGAATATACATTTCCGATAATTTCGTAACTGCACGAGATTAATCCTGCGCTTAAAAACAGATGCCGTATTTTCATTGACACGCCGGATAAAACAGTGACAAACTCCGCCGTAACGGGAGGAATTCATCCATGAGGAAAGCTCTGCTCGCTTCTGTTTTCGTCGCTGTCTGCCTGTTCGCCTATTCCGGACCTACGCTCGCGCATCACGGCGGCTCCGCGTACGACAGCGCTCATCCCATGACCTTGACGGGGATCGTAAAGGAATTTCAATTCATCCAGCCGCACCCGCTCATCACTCTCTCGGTGAAGGACGACCAGGGCAACGCCGTCGATTGGTCCGTGGAAATGACGGCTCCCAATCATCTGGTCCACTTTGGCTGGAACGGGAAGAAACTAAAAGCCGGCGACCAGATTACCGTAATCGGCCTTCCTTCCAAGAATGGTCTGAAGGTCTTGAATCTTCGGAAAATCTCCGACGCCAACGGCCAGGAAATTCCATTGGGCCCGCCGCCTGAGCCCGGCCAGTAGTAAATCCGAACTTCTCTTATAATTTGCGCGGCAATTTTGCCGCTGCCATCGATAGGGGCAATGCCGAGCAATGTGCGGCGGTTTTTTTCGTTCCGAACGACAGGAGGATTTGCAGATATGCGAAAGCATCTACTGGGTCTGACTCTTGCTCTTGCAATGGCCGTGACCTTCTCTTCCGGATTGTACGCGCAGACCGCGCCGAAAGCCGGGGCAAACGCTGAAAAATCATCCGCGATGGAAAAGGTTCCGCGAACTTCGGACGGCGTGCCCGATTTTTCCGGCGTTTGGGAAGGACACATGCCGCCCAGCGCGCGCAAGTATGCCGGATATTCGTTCACGGGAGATATTCCGGCGATGACTCCCTGGGGGAAAGCGCTCTATGAGACGACCAAACCCTCCTGGGGACCACGAGCTGTCGTGGATTCAACCGACATGGTTAATCCAACAACGGGAAATGAAATCGGATGCTTCCCCACCGGCGTGCCGCGAATCTATGTGCATCCTTTTCCGATGGAGATTCTTCAAGTCCCCGGCCGGGTGGTGCAACTCTTCGAGTTTAATCACTTCGTCCGCGAGCTTTATACGACCGGCTCCCGCGAACATTCCAAGGATTTGGACCCTACTTGGATGGGCGATTCGGTCGCCTGGTGGGAAGGCGACACGCTGGTGGTCGACTCGGTGGGATTCAACGACAAGACATGGCTGGATCGAGCCGGCCTTCCGCATTCCGATCAGTTGCACGTCATCGAACACATATCGCGCCCCAAGCATGACACCCTGGTTGTGCATATCACCGTCGACGACCCCAAGACCTATCTCAAAACCTGGGAAGGCGAGCGGATCTACGTTCTCGAACCGGACTGGAAACTGACGGAAATGATTTGCGAGGACAACATCACGTTTAACGATTTGAAGAAGGCGGGGAAAGAGCAGTAGGACAGGCTTCACAGGCTGCGGAAAAAGTATTTATTTTGTCATTCTGAGCGAAGCGAACAATCTCTCTTCGATTGTAAGTACAACAAAATAAAAGAAAGAGAGATTCTTCGCTTCGCTCAGAATGACAGAACGTCGAGTTTTTCCGCAGCCTGTTCAGCCTGTCTTCCTTTGACTTTTGCCG
>Ga0182024_10024700_pt1 | contig 10664 bp, 10 predicted proteins | sample P32metaG_FD_120480 | JGI IMG/M metagenome (GOLD analysis project Ga0182024, IMG submission 120480) | Permafrost microbial communities from Stordalen Mire, Sweden - P3-2 metaG (Illumina Assembly) | ecosystem: Environmental > Terrestrial > Soil > Wetlands > Permafrost | place: Sweden: Stordalen...
CACACGATCATTTCTGCCGTGCGCACAAGCACGCGCGCCGGCAAGATCTCGGCTGGAACCGATCTTCCCAGACCGGCCATCACGTCGATAAGCATCTGGGGCGTCATCAACTGGCCTTCGGCCAGTCGTGCCACATCACCGTCATGAATCACTTCATGGAGAGTTACAAAAGGATGGCGATACGGATAACCGTCATAACTGCTCTTCCCGTACACCAGCAGCGCCCGGCTCAACCGGAAGTCCTGACTCGAGCCGATGTTCACGGAGATATTCATCGTAGAGGTCCCTGATGAGTTCGACGATCTTGGCGGCGGAGGCCAGTGACTGAAGCATCGCGCCGGCGTGATCGAAGGCGCGCCGCACTCGTTCATCTAGATCTTTCGTTGGCTGGTCCAAACGAATAGGAAGCGCCACATTCGGCTGGCAAGGACCGTTTTCACCCATGTGCTGCGCCTCTTCGTCAAAGCAGGCGTTGATCGCATCGTTCTCGTACCAGGTGATCAGACATCCGGGCCTGGAGTTCTCGGCATCCGTAAGCCAATCATCAATTCCTGGCACTTCGCTCTCGCTGATGTGGCCGGGCCAGGCGTGCGCGTGCCCTTGGCCATGAGCATCCATCTCCAGTAGATGCCGGATCAGTTCGCGACCCACGCCTGTGCGCGGCTGAATCTCTCCAAGGAGGTTCCTGGCTCTCCGGTATTTCAGCCTCTTGGCACGAGCCTTGATACAGGCGGGAATTTCCGCATCTACTTTGCGATAGACCGAAACTTCCGACTCCTCGTCGCTCAGATCCTCCATCCACATTTCGGCATGCTCCTGAGCATCGAAGTAGTCGTAGACGCGCATCCATTTGTAAAGATTGGTGGTGAGGACCACATAAAAAGCGGCTGGCAGCAGAAGATGTTCGGCTTCGAGGCGTGCGAGTGTCGCACCAATTGGAATGGAAGCGGCGGCCTCGTAGTCACCGACCAGATACAAATGGTCGGTCACACATTCTCTTTCGGCCTCAACCTGATTTCGCTCTTGATCCGTCAACTCGAAGAGACTATCGGTAATGCGTAAGTCGCCCACCCAGACTCTCTTCACGTCAACTGCGCGATTCTGTGAGCAAAACCTCCCGAACCCTCGTGCGACAAAGTCCACCGCGCTACCCGACCAGTCATTGGGGCGACAAATTGCCAAGCGCAGTAGGCTCATTCCCACGACCGCAGCCGGCCCTTCATCCCACCTGGTGCAGTACCGCCAGCGAATTCCCTTGAGCCCAGGGAACGTAACGTCCAGCGGCAGCCCGATCACACGAGCGGCGGTATGACCACCCCGCTGGGTGGTAAGTATCGGTCTCCGATCTCGCTTCCGTCTTGGGCGTACTTGAGCGAGTCGAATGCCTTGCCGAGAATTTCTCCGACTTTGTATGCTTCTGGACATTGCTTCAAATGCTCCATGATGGGATCGTTCGCACTGACGTGCCCATGCGAGGCTTGTTTCAAGGCCCGAAGGACTCGCGTCGCATCTTCATCGATGGTTCGGCAGGCTGCGACAGCTAGCTTCCTGTGCTTCACGAAAGTCACCCTTTATCATTTCTGACTGACCGAGGAATTGTGGCCCTTCTGTAACGCGCTACGCCTCCAGCCACGTCCGGTTGTCGATGGACTCGCGAATCCCGATGTCGGGAGTTACGCGGGTCTGGTTTATTTTTTCAGTACGCCTCTCACAGGCATCAGCATTTCCTTGGCTTTCCACATCGCCAGCATTGCGCTATCGCGGGCCTAACAATGCGCGCAGCGTAAGTAGGTGATTTAAGTTCAAATGCTGCCGTCTGCTCGGCGAGCAGCCTTTCTGTGTCTCACCCTTTCGCTCCGATCGAGCGAACGAACTTGTAAACCCATTTGCCAGCGACTGTTTCAGGCCCTTCAATAGCGGCTGTAGCGATTTCTGGATACAAATGCGTGTACGTGTCTCTGACCTGTTCGGGGGTCATTGTTGGCGTGGTGTCCGGCAGCTTGACCCCGTTGTAGAGGAATTCTCGTTCGAGAAGGTGTACTTCCATGACGACTCCTTATTCTCTGATGTCATTCCTTACTCTCCCTAGCAGAGAGCTTAGAAATGGGGAACCTGCTGATTGGGGTCAACCCGCAATTGTCGAACTACCACTCAAAGGTTGGTAATTCTGAGATAACGTCGCCGTCCCGGTCAAAGCGCACCCACCATTCTTTCGGGTAGGTGTTATTCATCCATCTGATTACAGGTTTCAGTTCGTCCGGTGTGCCCGCGCTGGCGTATGCGTCCGAGCCTATCCAGACAAATGCACCTTCCTGCGTGTTGAGAACGTGAAATTCAGGGCCTACGTTATCGAGCGTTTCTGGCTTGATGTGCGACGTACTTAATACAGGAACGCGCATCACCCATCGATTCTTATCTCGTTTCTGTTTCATGCCGCTTTTCCTTTCACCAACGCTTCGATCTTCGCGGCATCGCGGAAACGCTATTGTCCTTTTGTCCTTGCCCGCTTCCCGGACACCAGCGCCGCCGACAGGTTCGCCACAGAATTAGATCACCTATCCTTCATTTGCCGCTGTTCGGTTCAAGGTCGAACAGGCTTCTGGTACTCGCGCCGAGGCCGCCTTCACCCGCGGCCTGCGTTGGCTCGGGACTCGATTGTGAATCATCTGGGCTATCTTTCGCTTCCGCCTCTGTCGTCACTTGCGCCGAGCTTAGCGTCGCACTCTTGCTCGATCCGCCGCGGGATCTTGAGGTTGTAGATTTCCTGGCTGCTTCTCTTGCTGCTTTGGCAGCAGCCTCCATCTGTTCTTTCGCACTCTTCAAGGTTGAGGACAGCCCGAGGTGAGTCTCCACAAACTCCACTAGTTGTCCGGGCAGTTGTTCATCAAGTTCTTTGGGAGTGCCAGTGACGCTCAACGGTGTGGTAAGCGCGGCGCCATCGTCCTGCTGATCGGACTTCAGTGGCTTTGGAACGACATTGATACGCATCTCATCGTCGCTCACGCGCGACAACGCGATAATCACTATTCGTTGCCCTAGTAGCGGCATCAATTCTTGAAACATGGCTCTCACTCCTTAAGTTGGAAGACGTGGCTCCCGTGTGTGATCGCGAAATTACAAATGGGAAGACGACTGGTTTGCACGAGCAGGTGACCGAAGAAGCGCTCAATTTCGCTGTCGGACTGATTTGGACATGGGCCGCCGAGGGCGCTCCTGAGGAATGTGTTGTTTGTGAAGCAAGCCGACACATCGGAGAACCGACGCGGTCTTGGGTTTTCCAGGAAGAAAACCGGAGCGCTTTCGTCGCCGGCCTGCCCCCGGCTCAGGCGTTCGGCTGGACTTTAGGCTTCCACGGCTACGGTGGGCTTCACCTCGATCATCGTGGCAAGGCCGGCCACTCGCCGATACGACTCGACCCTGTCGGTATGCTCGTAGGTATCAGTTACAACTATCACCTCGTCGGCGGCCGTATCTTCGACCAACTTCTCCAGCCCCGCCTTCACCGTCGCATTCGATCCTACAATCGCCGCGCTCAGTCTGCTCCTTACCGCCGCCCGCTCGTCGTCCCGCCATAGTGACTCCATAGAATCGACCGGGGGCAACAGCTCGACCGGCTGGTTTCGAATGAGCCGCAGAAAGCGCTGCTGGGGTGTCGTGAACAATCGCCTGGCCGCCGCGTCAGTCTCCGCCGCAATCACCTGCACCGCTACCATGAAGTGCGGCTTCCGAAGTACTTTGCTCGGCCGGAACTCGTCCCGGTACAGCTCAGCCGCTGCATATAAGAGTTCAGGAGCAAAGTGGGCTGCAAACGCAAATGGCAAGCCCAGCTTCCCCGCCAGTTGCGCGCTGAAGCCGCTCGACCCCAGCAACGTGATCGGCACATTGCTTCCCTGTCCGGGAATCGCTCTCACTGCCTGCCCCGGCCGCTCCGGCCCCAGGTAAGTTTGCAATTCAGCGAGGAGTGCCGGAAAATCTTCGCCACCCTGCTGCAAATCTCTTCGCAATGCCCGCATCGTTTGAAAGTCGCCGCCAGGAGCCCGTCCCAGCCCCAAATCAATTCGACTTGGGTACAGCGCTTCCAGCGTCCCGAATTGCTCCGCCACTACGAGCGGTGCGTGGTTTGGCAGCATCACTCCACCACTGCCCACTCGAATCGTTTTTGTCGCTGCCGCCACATGCCCGATCAGTACGGGCGTGGCTGAGCAAGCCAGTCCAGAAATGGAGTGATGTTCCGCCAGCCAGTAGCGCTTGTATCCCCACTGCTCCACGTGTTGCGCCAGGTTTACCGATCGGGCAATTGCACTGCCCGCGGGCTCACCGGCTCGCATGCCTACAAGATCCAGAACTGAAACAACTAACCCGTTTCCCATGGCTCGTTAGATGAATCCGCCGGGAAAGCGATGCGTGCTGCGTCGCATCCACATCAAAATGCGATTCCATATTTGAGGTCTAGAAAATGCCGCAATCGCGATGGCAAAACTGCATAGAGCGTTAGTACTCTTCCGGCAAGAGCAGGGTCGTAGCGGACCGATCAGCCTCGGTGATTATCCATAGCTTCTCGCCGGCATTTGTCTGGTAGCCGCTCAGCAAGCGAAACCCATGAGCCACGCTGTACTCATTCTCGGCCACATCGCTTTGGTCCAGTTCACCCCAGTCCCCGATTGCGTGACGGTCCAAGAAGAAGGTAGCCGTCTGCTTCGCTCTCTGCAGTGCAGCTAGCGCCCCGGGCGTAGCCACAATTTGCCCAAGCGGAAACAATGCAGACATGACGGTGACTCCTCTCTTCAGCCCATGCGGGCGCGCCTCGCCCGCATGGGTCGTCTAAAGCAAAATGGAATCTCTTGTTGGAAGGCCGCCCCGCAGGCTAGAACGATTGGGAGAACCGGGCCTCCAGGAATTCGCCCAGCTTGGCCGTCGCCTTGAATTGTGGGACGGGATCGAGTTCTTTGAATGCAGAGGTGAACGCATTGGAAAGACTCCAGATCGTTCGCGGCCGGAATTCCTCGTACCTCGGCTCGAAATAAAGGTCGTGCACGTTGCGAGCGAGGTGTTTTGGAGCTTCGAGCCTGCCCTCGACGAATGCCTCGTAGATGACTACCTTGGCGGTGACGTCCGTCAGCTCACTTTTCTGCCACGCTTCTACCTGCTTTCGCATCGGCTCAAAGTTTCGCTGCATTCGATCAACACCAACCGAGATACAGTCGATGAGCGAGAACGATTTCGAGTGTTTGGCAAGCACCGGCGTAAAGTCTCCGGCGAACGCCATGTTTGAGCAGACGAAGACGCGATAGCCGCAGGTCATTGCCAGACGCATGCTCTTGTCATGTGAATTCCGCAAGCCGATCGAGAAGCGGCATCCTTCCATCTCGGTTGCGAGATCGAGAACGCCGAATGCTTTCATGCCGTCAGGCGAGACCGCATACTCGTCGTGGACCACGCCAATGTGGCGAAACCCCAGAGTCTCGATCAGGGCCTGCACAATTTCGTGATGCGGCACAGGGCGGTGGGTTTCGGTTGCTGGTGGTGTGGGCACCAGTGCTAGTTCTTCGCGGCCAATCGTTCGGCCGCCGTAGCCAATGAGCGTACTTGTTTCTGACATACTTCTTTCCTCCTCGTTGATTTGAAACAAAGTTTTTGAAACTGAGAGCGATGCGGCAGTGCGGATACCACCGAATTGCTGGCGAGGGCTGCGATTTCAGGAGAGGAGATTTCCCTCGGGAATGACGAGGACCGTGAGGGCACCCGACATCCGATTGTTTCCGGTCAACTGAAGCCGAATAATGACGCTTGTTCCGGGACAGCCGGCCGTCCGCGGCGCCTCTTACCTGACAACGATTGCGGTCGCTGTCCGAACACGACGATAGACGCGGCGTCTTTGGCTCCTTCAACAAGACTTGCGGGGGCAAGCTGAGTATCCAGCAGAACACCGGGCATTTCGATGGGTAAGGCATCATCGTCGCTACGAGAATTCGTTGGAAACAGCTTTTGATGTTCTGTAGTGAGGGCTCTCCAAACGGAGTCGGCCGTATCGCCGATGCCGTTCCTCTCGACCAATTCCCGCGCCATCGCCGAGAGCATGTCATCGTCTTCATCGATGCTCTGCAATCCTTCGCCGGCAAACTTGCCTTCCATGGTGAGAGCCACGAGGAGCTTCTTCCCCATAAGGCGCAAACAGGATGTCTGCATGGTCCCTTCGCAGCAAAGGAACATCACGCGCACGGGCCGTCGTTGCCCGATCCTCCAGGACCTGCGGCTCGCCTGCCGCAAAGTGTGCAGCGAGTAGCCGGACTCGTAGAAGATGATCGTCGGGAAGTCCAACAAGTCCAGACCTGTCTCCACTAGTTTGGGATGGCAGATCACCACCTGTACGCCGTCTTTGACCTGCCTGGCGTACCAGGCTTCACGTTTGGAGGTGTCCACGCTCGCGCGCAAAACTGCCGTTCGGAGCCCTTCATTACTGAGGATTCGTTGAAGCCGGGCTGTAACGTCGTGCTTCTGTGTGTACACGGCAAAGACTTGACACCCCCGTCCCGCCGCCAGCTCCTTCCTGATCTCTTCGATCAGCCTGCGTTCCTTGGAATAGAGACGGTCCTGGGGAAGGTCGCGGGGTTCTGCAATGACAAATCGGACCCTGCGCTTGAGTTCAGGATCGAACTCGGTACCATACAGCGTTCCAATCCCGTATGGATGATCGGGATATAGCAACAGAGTGTTGAGCATTGTGCTCAAGACTGACCGATTGCCCCTGTGAGCTTTCAACGCCTTCCGCATGTCCTCTTCGAGCTCGCGGTACGCTTCCTGCATGGGAGCGTCCATCGGCACGCTCAGATAGGTTTCCTCGTAGGGCGGGAGTTCGCCCGAGATATCCTCCAGAAACACAAAGGCGCACAACTGCATGAGGAATTCGCCAAACAGCAACGGCGATGCTCCGGGCTTGCGCCGGACCGTGCTCGTGGCTTTAGCCTTGGAACATGCATTGTTGGCCGGTTCGACCTTGGTGATGGTCTCCAGGACGCCGTAATCCTGAATGAAGGAACTGCGCCCCGTCGTGCCCCATTCGTAGCCATGCTCCTTCATCCTTCTCGCTTCGAGACGGAACAGAGTGTTGAAGAGATCATCCGCATAGCCACCGAGGAGTGTGCCGGTCAGCCCGACGATCCGGTCCGTGCATGAGGCCAGAGTGCCCAAGGCATTTCCTTGCGCGGTATCGCCTGCCAGTTGGTGAATCTCATCGCAAATCGCATAGTCAAACCATTCGGGCATGTAGCGCCCAATGAACTCAATCGGAGCCATGCGGCGAATCTTATCTGAGTCCGCCTGCCACAGTGGGCTGTGCAGCGGGCGACAAGACTTCTCTCCTCGGGCCTCAATGGTCTCGGCAATCTTGACCTTCTCAAACTCACCTGCCGTTAATCGGCTCTCATCCACGATCACTGGCTTGCCCGTGTCCGAATTCACCACGCAGCCCACGTATGGGCCAGAATGTGGTACCCGGTAAGCATGGCGCCAGAAGTAACCGAGCTTCGCTCGCTCACGTCCGACGATAAACAGCGATGGTCTCCCGCAAAGCGACAGCCAGCGTTTCCGCGAACTAGGCGAATCCTTGCGCAGCCGCAACTCGCTCAACGTTGTATGCAAGCCTTCCCGCACGATGCGGCCCTGCCTCAACCGCACCTCGTTCACTCCGTGGGATTTGTTCTCGTCGCCGCCATTTCGCAAATCATCAATCAAGAAGACCCGTAGGCCGGGCAACGTCAGAAACGCTTCCCGCGCCCACTTTTCGACCAGGTGCGGCGGAACCATCGCTAACGCGGTGGACGGATTTCCTCGGCTGTGGACATGAATGGCTCCGAGCGAAATCAGCGTCTTGCCGGTACCGCATTCCGCGACCACCATGGATGTCCGAGCCTGCTGCCAGCGTTTGGCCACTCCCATGATGGCGATAGTCTGTGCAGGAAAGGGCTTTCGTATCAGCCCTTCAATCCGAGGCGAAACTGCATCGTCAAATTGGTGGAGCGCTGGATACTCCTGCAGAATTCGCTCTCCCAATAGATTCGCGTGAGCTCTCATGTAGTCGTAGATTGTGGAACACTCAGGCATGTGTGGTCCCCTTTGTTACGGAGGTGAGAGCCGTGGAAAGACTTAAGAAGGAACTAGGAAGAGAACGAGGAAAAATGCGACAAGGCGTTCAGCCAATACAATGTGAGGAGGGCAATATCACGGCTATTGATTAAGCCCTCATCTCGACATGCCTAGACACTTGATCCTAGACACAAACATTTTCTACGACCTCGGTTCAGGCTCGTTGACGCCATCAGACGTTGGCGACGCCGACGACACTCTCTGGTATTCGCCACTTTCGGTTCTGGAACTTGCGGGCAAATGGTCTTCACGGACGTTCCTGGCGCGAAAAGCCGCTGCCAATGCGATTCTTATATCTGGCGCGAAAGAGCTGCCCGATCAGGACACGTACCTGACGCGGGATCTCTTTGGCTATGCCCTGAAGCGTCCTCCGGTAGTGTTGACTGACGCAGTTAAGGCTATGGCCAACAGTCACGAGATGGATTCGCTCGTATCCGGGGTATTAGACTTTGCCGAGAGGGTTGTCCGCAGAGTCAGCGTAGCCAAAGTGCAAAAATGGAGAGACGTGATTGAAGGCAAGTGGGTTGACGATATGCTTTCAATCCAGCGGAGGGAGATCCCGAGATTTGAGGCCTGGGATAAGTCGGATCCAGCTACTCGCAAACAACGGGTTCCCCGGCTTAGAGGACTAGAGAAAGACACTTTCCTCGACAGCACGAAAAACCCTGCGTGGAACCTCACTCTCGTATTCAACCTTCATCATCGTGCCCTGATGGGAGCGCGACGGGTGGCGAGCCCCGCCGTTCCCCCGACGGAAGCCGCTTCAACGGTGGACAAAGCGATTACTTCGTTATCTTGCTATTGCGCGGTGTACACGCAGTACCTGATTCGTCTCCTCATAGATGGCGCGTTGGCCGAACCGAACGACAGCGGCGATTTGGAGCTATTCATCTATGCAACTGACGACGACCATATCGTGGTAACGTCCGATAGAAAGTGGAAGCGGATTGCCGACGCTGCTGGGTTCGGCAACAGAGTCAGGCTGGTCTCCTGAGCCAGCAAAGGATAGATACGGCTTGTTGAGAGGCGATCAAAGAATCTGCCAGGGTCACGCCGAAGACTAGTTGGTCGGCAGGAAGACGTCTTGGAGACTCAAGCCGGGCCAGCGGATCGAACCAGTTTCAGCGGGAAGACTGACGGCTCCACTCTCCACGCCCCAACTGAGCCAGGACAGAAACTGTTCCTTCTCGCCTTTGACCAGCACCGGAGCACATCCGATACCGAGGGCACGGATAATCGCTTTATGCGTTTCCAGTTCGCCGGCAAACCAGTCAGCCCACTCCGGCATTCCGGGGATCCCGTGAATATGGGCGAGAGAGGCCCAGATGAATCGGTTTTCCGAGCTAGCCAGCAGAGTTCTTCCTGAACCCGCCGACACATTGCTGGAAGCAAACTCTTCCGACAGTGCGATAAGGTGACGCAGCGGCTTCTTGCGCTCCCCAATCTGTACCGAGCCTTTGAAACACTGTGCGTTTCTGTCGAGACATACTCGAATGGGCTGTACACCTGGCCCTTCCACCATGAACCTGTCTCCAAGGGAAATCGCTGCGCTGACCGCTGCAATCTGCGTGTCCCCTCCAATCACGGAAATGAGGTGGGCTTTCGCCTGTCGCGGTGGATCAGGCAACACCTCTCCTATGAAGCGATCCAAGCGAAGCTTGATGCTGGTTGTCGTCTTCTCCGTGCTCTTCACGTAGGTCAGCCAGCCGAATCGAAGGTGTGCATTTTTCATTCTGGCTCCTTCTTTTCGTGGGTGAGAACCTGAGTCTTTCCATTGGCAAAGACAAGCGTCAACTCATGCGAGAACCTTTCCCGGTCGTGCAGGATTGTGGTTCCGTCCTCTTCCTCTTCTTCCCAATGGTCGGTGAATTTCACGGAGCGCCAGTGGGCGATGTGACGAACTTCTCCTTCGCCGAATACTCCATTGAGCATTCCGGCAGTACAGAGCAGGCCGACATGGCCACCATGCAGTGGCGTAAGCGGCCGGCCTTTGACGTCATTCATCTTGGGCAAAAGCACACGGGCCGCCTGACGGTATGCGGCTGATTCCAGCAACAAGTCCTCCACTTCGTCCAATGGAATACCGATGTTGGTGAGTACGGCCGGCTCGGAGGCGGGAACCTCGTACTGAATTTCAGGATGGTCGCCCAGAGGCTCGAGGTCGCTCTTTGTTGCCAGCGCTTCGAGGTAGCGCACTCCGTCCAACAAGACAGCGTCAGAAATCTTGGAGTGTCGTTTGCGGCGAGTCGTAAGAACTACGATCTGCTTGTATTGCAGGCAAGCCGGCTCGGTGAGCCGGAACACCCGCAAGTCCGTGAAATGTTCGCTTAGCAGCCTCGCGCATTTCGCCAATCGCAGTTGCGGAATCACGAAAAGCAGCACACCACCAGCCTTGAGCCAGCGATAGCTGTGTTCCAGGAAGACGAACTCCAATCTCTGGTTGTTGCTCTCCCCGGATTCCCAATCGTACGGAGGGTTCAGATAAAGCAAGGACACGGCCTCCGGCGGGCATTTCACATCCA
>Ga0182024_10024701_pt1 | contig 10663 bp, 6 predicted proteins | sample P32metaG_FD_120480 | JGI IMG/M metagenome (GOLD analysis project Ga0182024, IMG submission 120480) | Permafrost microbial communities from Stordalen Mire, Sweden - P3-2 metaG (Illumina Assembly) | ecosystem: Environmental > Terrestrial > Soil > Wetlands > Permafrost | place: Sweden: Stordalen...
AGCACCGAAGCGACGAAAATCACCGCGCCTACGTAGCCCGCGCCGAAAATCGCCCACGCGAGCGCGTGCCAACCCGCGGTGCCCCAGCGCGCGCCAGCCACCGGACCATACCAGCGTTCCCACGCCGCGCGCCGCTGTTTCACCAATTGGTCGCCGATGCGCATGACGCGGACTTCTTTTCCCGCGGGCGCCGTTGTCGCAGTGTTGAACAGGTGCCGGGCCAGTCGATTGAACGGCGCGGCGCGCTCCTGCACTGCGCGCTCTACCCCCGGTCGCCATGTGGAAGTGAAGACCGTCGGGAGCGCGAATGCGACCAGCAGCGCAAGCGCCGGATGAATCGAAACCAGCAGCGCCACGGTCACGCCCAGCCGCAGAATCCACCCGCACGTCGAGAACAACGACATGTACATGTGGTCGAGCACGAAGACCTGATCGCGCAACATGGAAAGCCGGTCCAGGTATTCGGGACGTTCGTGATGAGCGACCGTGGCGACCGACGCTTGCAGTCCCGCCACGTGGGATTCAAGAGCCACGGCTATGCGATCGCGGAACCGGCGCTGCGTACGATCGCTCGTGACCTTGAGGAACCAGGTCGCGACCGCGGAGACCGCCAGTCCCGCGCCGGCCCCCATCGCCAGATTCCGGTCGTGACGCAGCACGCCGTCAGCGAGAAATTTCATCCACAACGCCAGCAGCGCATCCGGCAGCGCCGCCAGCAGCGACAGCCCCAGCGACACCGGCAGCAGACGCGGCTCGGCTCGATAGGCGCGCTTGAGCGCTCGCCACATCGCCGGCAGGGCGGGCGGCAGATCGTCGTTGCGACGCTCCTCACGCCGGCTCATCGAGCGCCACTCCTTCTTCGCCTTCGGCGGCTTCGTCAACTTCAGATCCGAAGCGCGACGCCTGCATCTCAAACATCGTGCGATAGCGCCCGCCCGCGGCCATCAGTTCGTCGTGCGTTCCCAGCTCGACCACGCGGCCGTGTTCTAAAACGCAAATCCGGTCCGCATGCCGCACCGTCGAAAATCGGTGAGAGATCAGGATCGTGGTCACGTGGCGCGTCGCGGCGAGAATACGCTCGAAGATCTCCGACTCGCCGCGCACGTCGAGCTGCGCGGTAGGTTCATCGAGAAGAACCAGGCCGGCTCCCATTTTCACCGCGCACAATGCGCGCGCGAGCGCGATGCGCTGCCATTGCCCGCCCGACAGCTCCGTGCCGCCCTCATAACCGCGGGCGAGCACCATGTCGAGACTCGCCGGATGCGTGGCGCCGGCCTCCGCCAGAGCCGCCTGGATTACACTATCCGGCGCTCCTGAAGGCGCGACGTTATCGCGCAACGGCAGCTCGAAGCGAATGAAATCCTGGAACACCGCGGTCACGCGCGCGCGCCATTTGTCGAGATCGATCTCGCGCAGATCCACGCCGTCGATCTCGATTGCGCCGCTCTGCGGGTCATACAAGCGGCACAGCAGTTTCGCGAGCGTCGTCTTGCCCGCGCCATTCTGTCCGACGATCGCAAGAGAGGAGCCGGCGGGGACCGTCAAATCGAAGCCCTTTAATACGGGAGTGCCGGCCGTCGCGCCCTGGGTTGCTCCATGGATGTCCGGATAAGCAAACGTCAGATCGCGGAACCGGATCTCGCGCGCGGGCATCGGACGATGAAGCGCGTCGTCCTCGGCCCCGTGCGTTCCTTGCGCGAGCGCTCCGGCGGTTGCCATGGCCTCGCGCAGCCGGAGCACCGCGGCGGCCGGCGCGGATGCGCCGTCGAGCGCCCACGACAATCCACCGAACGCGATCATGCTGGTGCCTACCGCGGCGTTCGCGAACGTGACCGCCAGTCCCAGCGACAGCCGCCCTTCCGCCGCGTCTCGCGCGATCGACCAGAACACCAGGAGGTTCGCGGACAGCACCACTAATAAGCTCCACAGCACCGGCCGCTCCCGCAAACGCGTCGCCCGCCATTGCAGATCGAGCAAGTGTCTGCGCCGCGACGTGAAGCGTTCGACGGTCCACGCCGCGAGCCCGAAGAGGCGCAGTTCCTTGGCCGCTGGCGGATCGACCGCGAGACGATAGGCGTAATCGGCGTGGCGCTCCGCGTCACGAACCTCTTCCGTGCGGCGATCCCACCAAACTGCGCTCTCGCGCAGGAGCCAATGCGTGGCGGCCCATGCCCCCACCAGCACTAGCGGGGCCCACCACGCGTAGAACGCCAACACCAATGCCGACGCCAGGCCGCCGATCATCTCCACCAGGCCGGACGCGATAAAGTCCATCGAGATCGACAAAGGCGGACCGCTGATGCCCAGATCGAAGTCGCGCGCCATGGTCAGATCGGTGGTCAGGCGAGGATCCTCGAGGTGCCCCATCCCCGGCGGCCGGACGCACGCGATGGTTAGCTCGTCATAGAGCCACGCCGCTGTGCGGCTGCCGAGGTTCGCGCCGATCGCCTGATGCAGCGGCGACAAAACCTGGAGCAGCACGAACACCACACTCACCAGCGCCAGCGCCGCCGCGAGCGAAGCGCCGTGCTCCACCGCCCCCACCAGCCAGCCCATGGCGACCGTGAACAGCGCCGGAAGCAATCCCCTCAGCAGGAGCGCGGCCCACCACGCGAACCCGAGGAACCGGTCAGCCTTCGGTAGGACGCTGAAGAATTTCCACTCGTTCCGTGCGGCCACGCGCTCCATCATGGCGACCCTTTTTCGCGACGCTCGCGGCGAAAGCTCACCTCATCATGATGCTACACTCGCCGTCGGCCTGAAGCCGTCCGTGCCTGATTCGCGGGCATCTGTGCTAGATTCACCAGATATGAAAGTTATCGCGGCCGCATTGCTCCTCGCCGTCGGAGCGTTCGCGCAGAAGATCGAAATCGAGTTCGATCAGGCGGTCGATTTCTCCAAATTCAAAACCTTCGCCATCCGCGAAGGCCGGCTCAACAGCAAGAACCCTTCGCTCAACAGCGACCTGATCCGCAAACGCATTAACGCGGACATTGAAAAATTTCTGAGCGCGAAAGGACTCGAATCCGCCGGGACAGGCCGGTCCGATCTGAACATCCGCTACACGCTCGGCGCGATGCGAGAGAGCAAACTCGAGAGTTATCCCGCCGGCTGGAGGGGAACGCGGCTGGTGCGCGTGCCTTACACCGAAGGAACGCTGGTCATCGACCTGCGCGATCCCACCACGAAATCGCTGGTATGGCGCGCCATTGCGCGGGAAGAAAAGTCCGACGCGTCGAAACTCGAAGCCAAGCTCGACGACATGGTGAAAAAATCGTTCGAAAAATACCCGCCGAAACCCAAATAGGACCGACTAGCGGTCCTCCCGAATACAATCCTTGCAGTGCTCGGCCAGCGGCTGATCCGTTTGGAAATATTTCCTGTACGCGGCAATCCAATCCCCCGCGATTTCCTGCTGCGCCGTCGCCAAATCCAGGCTCCCTGCGCACACCATGTCGCGCAGACGATTCTCCAACGCGTCTTTTACTTCGGCGTTCCAAACCGTCGCCGAATAGGAGTGAGGCCACAGATTGTGAATGTCGTCCGCCCCTCCCAGCGCCGGCGTCACCAGGTAGTCGACCTCGTACGCTCGCGGTTCCGCGCCCACGATTCCGTATTCGGCGAATACCCTTCGTTGCAGCGCCACGGGAACAGCTTTGTTATTGGCATTGGTCTGGCTGCACACCTGTCTTCGATTCACCAGAAGCGTTGCGCCGGGCGTCAGTGAAGGATTTGGAATCGAGACGATCACCGCGCGCGGCAGCGAACGATTCGAATACTCGAGAAAATGATTCGAATACTCGAGAATCAGACCAAACGCCAGGATCGCGCACGCCGCGGCCGCAAGCGTCCACGCGAATCGGTGCGGCCGTCCCAGGCTGTTCGAGAGCCCCTGCGGTTCGCTCGCGGAAAGTTGATCGAGCTGCGCCTTGAGCAACGCGCGCGGCCCTGCGACCGGCGGCAATTTCGGCTCGAACTCCCGCTGGTGGACGCGAACAAATCCCGCGATCGCATTCTCCAGCTCCTGCCGGCGCGCGCGGCATTTCCAGCATTCTTCAAGATGCGATCGGATCAGCTTTTCTTCGCGCGGAGACAGCTCTCCTTCCATCTCGAGCAGTAATTGTTGATCGGCCACATGCGAATCGGAATGACGGGAATCATGCATATGTTTCACCGTTCCGCGCAACGCGCGATGCGCGCGAGAGATCGTGTCAACGAAAGCGATACCGCGCCCAGGGACATCTCGAGAATCCCGGCGATTTCCCGATAACGTAACCCCTCCGCCCGCAGAAACAGGCACCGCCGATCCTGTTCCGGCAATGCCTCGACCACTGCCAGAAGCCGCTGCTGCGTTTGATTGCTCAACACCCGATCTTCCGGACTCGGGCCCGGATCGACAGCGAGAAGTTCCGCGCCTGATTCCGCCCGCCCCTCCGAGTCCCGCCGAGCCCGATGCCGCCGCCGCAACGCCAGATTGTGCGCGACCCGGAACAACCAGCCGCGAAGATTTTCGCGCGATTTTCCGCCACACAGATGCTGATAGAGCGCCAGGAATACCTCCTGAATGATTTCCTCGCCGTCCGGAAACGCGAGACCGAGGCTCGACAGATAACGCAGCAAAGGTCCTCTGAACTGGTCGAAAAGCGCGACCACATTTTCCCCCAGCCGATCCCGCCGGTCGTCGCCAGCGTCGCGATCGGCGGCCGGAGCGCGCAAAATCGCGAGCGTTGCCGAGCCTGGGAAACGAAACGACATGGAATATCTTCGACTCTAGCCGTTCCCGCAATCGCGGGCAACCATCCATATTGAATATTCCGTTTCCCGCAATCCTGTTCACTCGAAAAAACAGTGAACAACCTGCTCCCGCAAGGAATGACTAACTATATGGACTCGCGCGGGGACTCGCCTGCGACCCGCCTCGCGCGGGCCGCGATTTGTTTCTTCCTCGCGTTCTTTGCCGCCCTTCTGCTTCGCGCGCAGCAGCCAACCGGTGAAATCCGGATCGACGTCAAGGATCCGTCCGGCGCGCCGATGCAAGTCTCGGGAAGATTGCAGAATCTCAAAGGGGGAGCGGATCGAAACTTCACGACCGATGCCCAGGGCAAATTTGTTTTCGAAAGCTTGCCTTTCGGCCGCTACCGGTTGGAAATTTCGAAAACTGGATTCGCCACTCACTCCACGCTCATCGACTTGCAATCCTCGATGCCTGTGTCGCGCGCGGTCACGCTCGCGCTCGCCGCGCAAGCCTCCCGAATCGATGTCGTCGCCGCCACGCCCCTTCCCGGAACCGATCTGCCGATCGACGAGATCCCCGCGCCCGTCCAGACCGCCAGCGCGCGCGATCTCGAGCAGAGCGGCGCACTCGATCTTTCCGATCTCTTGAACCAGCGGCTCGCCGCCGTCCACATCAATCAAAATCAGGAGAATCCCTATCAGCCCGATGTGAACTATCGCGGCTACACCGCGTCCCCGCTTCTCGGAACTCCCGAGGGAATCTCCATCTATATGGACGGCGTTCGACAGAACCAGCCCTTCGGCGATGTCGTCGCCTGGGATCTGATCCCCAAAATCGCGATCTCGGAAGTCGCGCTGATGCCGGGATCGAATCCGTTGTTCGGTCTGAACACTCTTGGCGGCGCGATATCCATCGAGACCAAGGACGGCCACAGCGCGCCCGGCACTTCGATCTCGGTAAACGGAGGCAGCTTCGGACGCCGCGCCGGTGAGTTCGAGCACGGCGGATCGAATTCCAAAGGCTTGAACTGGTATGTCGCCGGAAATCTCTTCCGCGAGGACGGCTGGCGCGAGCACTCACCGTCGGAAGTCCGTCAATCTTTCGGAAAGCTCGGATGGCAGAATAGCAAAACGGCCCTGGCGCTGAGCTTCGCGTACGCCGACAACTGGCTCACCGGCAACGGCCTCCAGGATTTCCGATTTATCCAGCAGGATTACCGCAGCGTCTACAGTATTCCCGATATCACCTGGAATCGCTCGCCGTCTTTCAATCTCAGCGCGCGCCACACCGTGAGCAACAACCTGACGTTCTCTGGCAACGCGTACTTCCGCTACATCCGCGCCGACACAACCAATGGTGATATCAACTCGAACTCGTTCGATCAATCGCTCTACAATCTCAGCACCACCGATATCGCGACACTCACCGCCGCCGGCTACACCGGCTTTCCTACCACGGGAAATCCCACAACCGAGCCGTATCCTTTCTGGAGCTGCATCGCCCAGGGCCTCGAACGCGCCGAGCCGATCAATGTGTGCACCGGTGTCATCACGAATACGTTCACCAAGCAACACAACTACGGGCTGTCCGGGCAGGCGTCCTGGCTGATCTCGCACAACCATATCACCCTGGGAGCGGGTTGGGATCAAAGCAGCATGACGTTCCAGCAGGGCTCGCAATTGGGCTATCTGAACCCCGACCGCATCACCGTCACCCCCATTGACTCCTTCCTTGATGGCAGCAGCACCCAGGACGGCGTTCCTGTCGACGTGCGCGTCGATTTGCGTGGCCTCATTCATACTTCGAGCGTCTATGCGACCGACACGCTCACCGTCGGCAAGTCGCTCGCTTTCACGTTTTCCGGCCGTTTTAACCGCACGCCCATCCAAAACATCGATGGTCTCCCGCCCGCTCCGGTTGCAGGCACGCGAGGGTCTCTCAACGGTCAATATATCTTTGAACGATTCAATCCCGCCGCTGGGCTTACCTACACTCCGTTCCGGTTCGCGACCGTCTATTTCAGCTACAGCGAAGCCAGCCGCGCGCCGACCGCAATCGAGCTTGGCTGTGCCAATCCCACCGAGCCTTGCAATCTCCCCAACGCGCTCGTGAGCGATCCTCCACTGAAACAGGTGGTTACTCGAACCTTTGAAGCCGGCGTCCGCGGAACGCTCGAAAACAATTTGCGCTGGAGCGCGGGATGGTTCCGCGCGGAAAATCACGATGATATTCTTTTCGTCGCTTCCGAACAAACCGGCTTCGGCTATTTCACCAACTTTGGCCAGACCCGCAGACAGGGCGCCGAAACCAGCCTCAGCGGCCGGATCGGTAAGTTCACGCTCGGCGGAAATTATACGTTCCTCGCCGCGACTTACCAGAGCCAACAAACCATCGACGGCGGCAGCAACAGCACTAACGACGCAGGATCCGGCATGGATGGCAACATTACCGTCCAGCCCGGCGACCATATTCCGCAGGTCCCCGATAATATCTTCAAGGCCTACGCCGAATATGAGCCGACCGGGAAAATTTACGTCGATCTCGATTTCGACGCCGTGGGCCGCTCCTACGCGCGCGGCAACGAGAACAATCAGGATCAGCCGGACGGCGTCTACTATCTCGGACCCGGACTTTCACCCGGCTACGGAGTCGTCAATCTCGGCGCGCACTATCAGATTCACAAGCGCGTGCAGGTGTTCGTGCAGATCGACAACCTGCTTAATCACCGTTACTACACGGCCGCGCAGTTGGCTCCCTCGCCGTTCAATAACGCTGGAAATTTTGTAGCTCAGCCATTTCCCGCAGTCGACGGGAATTATCCCATCCGAACCAGCACCTTCTACGCGCCCGGCGCTCCGCTCGGAGCCTGGGGCGGAATCCGATTCAAGTTCTGACTTCTGAATTCTGGCTTCTGAATTCTGGCTTCTGAATTCTTCTTCGCCCCACGTCATCCCGAGCGCAGCAGCCCACGTCATCCCGAGCGCAGCAGCCCACGTCATCCCGAGCGCAGCGAGGGATCTGCTTTTCGCTACCCCGATCGCACTTCGATATCATGATCGCGATGTCCATTCGCGATTTCCGCACGTTTCTGCCACTCGCCGCCGCCGTCTTCATCTTCCAAGCCGGCATTCACGCCGCTACCCCCATCCCCAAAGTGACCGGGCCGCTTCCCGTCTCCGCCGATTCCTATCCCTTCGGCGCCGCCGATCACGCCCGCGTCCCCGCCGACCTCAAATCCATCGGCTACGTCGAAGAGGAATTCCTCATCAGCGGAACCGCGAACATCTACGATTGGCCCGCTCCAGGTCCAGCCGTTATTCGCACCCCCAACGCTCCTTATACGACCCGCGTGCTCGTCCGCCGCCCCGCGAACCGATCGCAATTCAGCGGCAACGTCATTGTCGAGATGATGAACCCGTCCAATCTCTTCGATCTCAACATCGGCTGGGCGATCTCGCACCGGGAAATGGTCCACAATGGCGACGCCTGGGTCGCAATGACCGCCAAGCCGGTCGACGTCGTCACGCTCAAGACTTTCAACCCCCAGCGTTACGCCGCGCTCGCCTGGAACAATCCTCTTCCGCTCGACGATCCGCGCAATTGCTCCACCGTCGCTCGCGACAGCCAGCGCACCACCGAAAACGGACTGGTATGGGACATCTACAGCCAGACCGGCGCGTGGCTCCGCAGCACCGCTAAGTCCAATCCATTAAATTACGGCCAGGGCGATCGCGCCCATCCCGTCCGCCATGTCATCGCGTGGGGCTACTCGCAAACCGGCTCGTTTCTCTATACCTACGTCAACGCCATTCACCCGCTCGACGTGAAAGCCAATGGCCAGCCGGTTTTCGATGCTTATTCAATCGCGGTCGCGAGCGGACCGTCCGCGATCAATCAGTGCGCCGCTCCGATCCCCGGGGGCGATCAGCGCCGGCGTATCAAGAACGCGGGCGTTCCGGTGATCCGCATCATGAGCCAGTCCGATTACCTGCGCGGCATCGCCGCGCGCCGTCCCGACAGCGACGAACCCGGCGACCAATATCGCAACTATGAAATCGCCGGATCGGGCCACGCCACGCCGGATGAGCTCGTGTTCGCCGCGGCGCCAGCCGACATCGTGAAAGGTGGCCGCGACGTTCCGCCCATGGATTGCAACGAAGGACCGCGCAGCCGCTTCCCCAGCAGCCTCGCGTTCAACGCCATCCTCGAAAATCTCGAAGCGTGGATAGATAAGGGCGTCGCGCCGCCGCGTGCCGAATCGATTCTGGTCGAAAACAACGCGCCCGTGCTCGACCAGTTCGGCAACGTCCGAGGAGGCATTCGAACACCCTATCTCGACGTGCCCACCAGCACCTGGTTCGGCAACTCGACCGGCCAATCATTCTGCACCATCGCGGGTCATGAAGTGCCCTTCGACGCCGCGCGGCTTCGCGAGCTCTATCCCACGCACGCAGCCTATGTGCAGGCAGTGACCAAAGACGTCGCCGGCCTGGTCTCCAAAAGATTTCTTACCCGCCAGGATGGCGACGCCCTGATCGCCGAAGCGAACAAGTCGGACGTCCCGCCTGCGGCCAATAGCCCTCGCTAGTTCGACTGCTTTGCCCCGGTGCGACCACACGGAGCGGTTTACAATCCGGACGGTCCGCGCGAAGCGCGCACCTGCATTCTGACTTCTGAATTCTGACTTCTGAATTCTGGCTTCTGAATTCTTCTTCTACCGCTCGCCCCACCCCGCGTCTCTCGCCGCAAGCTCGGTGAAATGCGGATCGTATTTCTTCATCGAATCCCGAATCTTGTCCGCCGCGCCCAGCACCACGAACGTCAGGTCGTCGGTCCGGTAGTATTTCTTCACCGCGGCGTTCAGCCCATCGAGCGTCACCGCGTCGATCCGCGCAAAATATCCGTCGATTTCATCGCGCCCTTCGCCCCACAATTCCAGATCCCCGAGCGCGCTCGCCAATTGATCGATCGTCTCGAGCTGCCGCGTCGGATACAATCCCTTCACGTACGCCTTCGCCGACGCGAGCTGCTCCGCCGTGATGCCGTTTGCGTTCAGCCGCTTCAAAATGTCGATCGCCAGGTCGATCGCCCGCGCCGTGGTTTCCGTCTTCGTATACGTGCTGATCAGAATCGCGCCCGGTAACCGCGTTTCTTCGATCGACGACGAAGCCCCGTACGTCAGTCCCGTGTTCGTGCGCAATTCCTGATTGAGCATCGACGTGAATCGTCCGCCGAATAGCGTGTTGATCAACTCCAGCTTGACGCGGTCCGGACTCTTCCGGTCGATGCCCGGCTGCGCGATGATGAAATACGTTTGCGTCGCGTCCGGCTTGTCGATCAGCAGGAGCCGCCCGCGCCGCAACGGCGCCACCGCTGGTTTCCACGCGTATTCGCTGCCCGCCGGCACGCTCCCGAATGTTTTGGCGAGCTTCGTTTTCGCGCTCGCTGGATCGAAATCGCCGGTCACCACCACGATCATGTTCCTGCCGCAATACACCCGGGTGTAATAATCGACGATGTCTTTTCGTGTGATGCGCGCGAGACTCACTTCATCCGGCGGATTTCCATACGGATGTTCTTTTCCGAAAAATGTAGCTTGAAAGTACGATCGCAGCGCGCCCTGCGCGTTGTCTTTCGCCGCGTGCGCCGCATCCACGCGCCGCGCGATCTCCTTGCGAACCTGATCCTCCGGAAACGTCGGCTTCAGCAGCGCATCGCTCAACAGGTCGAGCCCGCGATCGAAATCTTTTTTCAGAAACTCCGCTGAAAGCGCCGTGTCGGGCGAAAATCCCCCGCCGCCTCCTCCGCCGCCGCGCCCGCCGCCTCCCGCGCCTCCGAACGTTCCGCCCAGAAAGTCCAGCTCTTCTGAAAACTGATCCGCGGTTCGCTTCGCCGTGCCCGCGCGCAGCATTTGCGAGGTCACGCCTG
>Ga0182024_10024702_pt1 | contig 10663 bp, 9 predicted proteins | sample P32metaG_FD_120480 | JGI IMG/M metagenome (GOLD analysis project Ga0182024, IMG submission 120480) | Permafrost microbial communities from Stordalen Mire, Sweden - P3-2 metaG (Illumina Assembly) | ecosystem: Environmental > Terrestrial > Soil > Wetlands > Permafrost | place: Sweden: Stordalen...
CACGTTGGGCAGCAGCGAACCTTCCTGGGTAGCCAGCGGGGTCACGGTAACCGCGGCCTTGGGGTCATCGGGAGAGATCCTATAGTGGGCATACTCCATCGCGCTGGCCCCAGCGTCCACCCAGTCTGGCGCGGTGGTGAAGTCGATCGGCTTGGCGGCCACCGATGGCGCCGCATCTGCCGGCGCAGCATCTTTGGGCGCGTCGTAAACGCGGATCGACGTGTCTTCTTTCTCGCAGCCGGCCGAGCAGGCCAGGGCGGCTGCGAGAGTCAGGCCGCCCAGCCGCAGGAGGAGCCGGCGGGGGGGCACGGGGAATTTGGCAAGATTCACGTTAATCACTGTAGCAGGTGTCGGGGCCATTACTATCCGCCGTCGGTTACCGGACTGCCATCAGCCGGAAAGTCTTTTCAGGGATTGGTATTGATACTGCTTGAGGGGACGAATTGTTCAGGCCCGACTGTCACCGTGGTAAAGACTGACAGTTGAGCTTTGGGTTTGCGCCAACTGCCGCAGGGCAGGCCCATCTTTTCGGTGCAGAGGCGGTCCAGCAGTTGCTCCTTGGTCCAGCCCGTCTCGCGGGCGACCTGCGGCAGGAAGCACCCCGACCGCCGGCCGTAGCGGAGAAGGATCCCGTCATTGAGCAGGTCGAAGGCCAGCGGGTGGGCTGCCGGAGTCAGCGGCGAAAGCACGCTCACTTCCAGCTCCAGATCAGGCAATTCCTCGACTCGAACCGGGTTTTCGACGAACCGCGGGTCTTGCAGGACCGACGCCGCCGCCGTGGCCAGGGCATTGCGGAGCGGCTCGCGGGCGTCCAGCCTGCCGACGCAGCCGCGCAGCTTATGGGTTTGCGATTGATGCAGCGATACAAAGCAGCCCGCGGGGCGGTTGAGCACGGAGTCGGCAGAGGCGGCTGACGGCGCGTAGGGTTCGGTCGGCGCAGGCAGCGGGTACGCTGCCAGGGTGCGGTAAATCGTCGCACGCGCTAGATTGAGGATGGACTGACGCTGTTCCCACGTGATCTCCATCGTCCGGTGATGGTACATCTTTGCGGGTGCGGCGCATATGGAAAATGGGCGATGGTCTGCGACGCCGTAAGCGGCGGTATCCGGCAGAGGTTGTGGAACAACCTCTAAACCATACACTTCCGGGCATGCAAGAAACTCCCCGCAAGCGCATCCTCACCGGCGACACGCCCACCGGCAAACTCCACCTGGGCCATTATGTCGGCAGCGTCGAGAACCGGCTGGCCCTGCAGGATGAGTACGACTGCTATTTCCTGATCGCCAACAAGCATGCGTTTACGACCCGCGCCGAGATGCCTGCCGAGATCCGCCAGAGCGTGATCGACATCGCTACCGACTACCTGGCTGCCGGCATCGACCCGAACCGCAGCACGGTCTTCATCCAGAGCGAAGTGCCGGCCATCGACGAGCTGACGTTCTTCTTCTCCATGATCATCCCGTTCAACCGGGTCATGCGCAACCCCACCCTGGCCCAGGAAATCAAGGACAAGGGCCTCGGCGACCATTACCCGTTCGGGTTCCCGCTCTATGCCGTCGGCCAATGTGCCGACATCCTGGCCTTCCGCCCCGAGATGGTGCCGGTCGGCGAAGACCAGCTCCCGCACCTGGAGCTGTCGCGTGAAGTGGCCCGGAAGTTCGACCAGCTCTATTGCGGCGTGGATCCGCACACCGACGACGAGGACTACGTCGCCCGCGGGGGCGTCTTCCCGGTCATCCAACCCAAGCTGGGCCGGGTCAAACGCCTGGTCGGCCTGGGCCCGCCCGGCCCCGACGGCAAACTGCTGAAAATGAGCAAGTCGCTGAACAACGCCCTCTTCCTCTCCGACGAGGCCGACGTGGTGCAGAAGAAGGTCATGTCGATGTACACCGACCCCAAACGCATCCACGCCACCGACCCCGGCGAGACCGATCCGGAAAAGAACCCGTTGTGGGCCTTCCACATGACCTTCAATCCCGACGCCAACTGGGTCAGCGAGCAGCAGGAAGCCTACCGGCTCGGCAAGGTGGGGGACGTTGCCATCAAGCGCAAGCTCGTGGAGGTGCTCAATACGCTCATCGAGCCGATCCGCACCCGGCGGAAGCAGTTCGACAGCCGGCCCGACGACGTGATCGAAATTCTGCGCGCCGGCACTCGGCGCGCCAACCTGGTTGCCGAAGAAACGCTGGCGATGGCCAAGGCGGCGATGAAGCAGGACTATTTCCCGCGCAAGCTGGTGATCGAATAAGGAATAAGGCTATTTTTCAGCCTTGTGCGAAAGGTTGGTCCGGGTTCGAGGAATTCGGCGCGTCGTCCGGTGGAGGGGCGGGCCGAAACGCTTCCGGCCGAGCGGGAGCGACCGGGGCATCGCCCGCCGGCGGTTCGGGGACCGTCGGCGCGGGCGGTTGCGCGTAGCCGTATCGGACCGGCGCCTGACCCGATGGCGGTACGGGGAATGCCGGTCCTCCAGGCCCCGTCGCGGTATTCGGTGCATACGGACCGGCAGGGCCAAGCGTGGGCGGGAGCGGCATGGTCCCGGCCGGCGAGTATGGAGTCGTTCCGACGCCATATGGCCCGTGATCGTATGATTGCAGTGACCGCACCTTGGCACAGGCCTGCAATGCCTGGTAAAGGCATGCCAGCAGCAGCCCAAACGCGGCGATGACTGCAATTGCGACCGCGAGGTTTGCGACAAAGCCCGTATCGGGTTGGCTGATGAACTTGCCGCAAACAACCGCGAAGTTGACCAGAAGATACAACGTGATCAACCCGCAGATGACCATGGCGGCGACTATGGCGCCTCGGCGACCCCGTCGCACGTTCATCCCCAGGACCAGCAGCGAGACCCCCGCAACCAGCGCGATCACCCCCGCACAACTGAATACCAGATGCAGGAAGGAACTCACCGACATGCCGCTGGACTCAATTTTCTGCAATTGTGCCGGGTCGAGGCCCGATGCCGGCACCAGCGTCTCTGAAGGAATGATCCAACCCGCCACGCCAAAGCAGAGCCCGCACACGACCACAAGCCCGCCCAGGATGAACATCAGGACCGCCGCGCGGCGCGCGGGTGCCAGCAGCGGGTGCGACGGGTCCACCGGCTGGTTGGGCCGGGCGTAATCAAAAGGCGGTGTGTTTGGAGGCGGATATTGGCTCACGATCAGCGTCTAAGTACGGGATGCTCGGCGATTCTGCAACTTCCGGCCCGCGATCTAATCATCGCGCTCGGAATACAGTATGGCCACGACCGCCCCGGCGGCTACCGCCGCCGTTTCCACACGGAGGATCGTGCCGGTTAGCTTGACTTCGGCCAGTCCGGCGGCAGACATCCCCGCGGCTTCCTCCGGCGTCCAACCCCCTTCAGGCCCCACAAACAAGGTCAAAAACCGCCCCCGATGCTCCCTTGCCGCCGCCGCGATCGGCACCGCCGCTTCGCCGGTCGAGAGGCACCAGCCCGTCGATTCACTGGTCACGGCCGCGGCGATCACCTCGGCCAGCGGCGTCAGCGGTTCGATCCGCATCACGCCGGCCCTGCGGCACTGCTTGGCCGACTCCGTCGCGATCCGGGCCCAGCGCTCGCGCTTGTTCTTGCCTTCCGGCAGGACCACGCTTCGGGCCGTTGCCAGCGGGATGAACGCCTCAGCGCCCAGCTCGCTGAGTTTTTCGACCATCCAGTCGGCCCGCTCTCCCTTGGGGACTGCCGATGCAACCGACCAGCGCAGGGCGGTGGTCGCGGCAGAGCTGAGGATTTGCCTGACATGAACCGCCGCCGTCTCACCATCGAGGCGTAACTCGCCTATGGCGGTCTGACCAGCATCGTCGAAGACTTCGACTTCGTCGCCGTCGCGCAGCCGCAGCACCATGCGGGCGTGGTGCGCCTGCACCGGGTCCAGTGCGTTGTCTCCGTCCTGTAATACTGGCGTGTGGATGCGTCGAATCACGATCTCCGATTATCGGGCCTCGCCAGAGACTCGGCAACCAATTCATCGTCGGAGCATTCAGGGGTGGTTATGAAATCAGCTACGTCCTTGACAGGTTGCTCCTCAAACCCATCATCCGCCACTGCAAACCGGTCCGGCGAGAAGCGCAGCGCCGGCATGAGCAACCATGACCGAACTTACCAACGAACAAATCTTTCTAATTGCCGTTCGCAAGCATCAGGCCGGGCATCTTAGGCAGGCAGAGCGACTCTATCGGCAGATTCTGGCCGGCGAGCCGAACCATACCGCCGCTTCGCACAATTTGGGGGTTTTGGCCCAACAGGTTGGGCAGAATGACGCCGCCCTGGAGTTGATCCGCCACGCCATCGCCGTTAGACCCGACTGGTCCGAGGCCTATTGCAGTCTTGGAGAGGTCCTGCGTGCCCGAGGACAATTGGACGACGCCGTCGCCGCATTGCGTCAGGCCGTCACGCTTCAACCCGGAAATGCCACGGCCCATTACAATCTCGGCAATATCCTGAAAGACAAGGGGCAACTCGACGAGGCCATTGCGTCATTCCGCCGGGCGATCGCGCTCAAGCCCGACTATCTCAAGGCCCACGGCAATCTCGGTTCTGCCCTGCAAGAAAAGGGGCAACTGGAAGAGGCGATCGCTTCATACCGCCAGGTAACTGCCCTCATGCCGGGTTCCCCGGAGGCGCACAGCAATCTTGGCGGCGCCCTGAGGGACCAGGGGCGCCTCGACGAGGCCATCGCCGCCTTTCGTCGCGCCGTCGCGCTCGACCCCAACAGTGCCCCGGCCCACAACAACCTCGGCGTCGCGCTGAAGGCCGATGGGCAACTGGACGAAGGCATAGCCTCCTTCCGCCAGGCCCTGGCGCTACAGCCTGGGATGCACCAGGCCCACGGCAACCTCGGCAATGCCCTGAGAGAAAAGGGGCAACTGGATGAGGCCATCGCCTCCAGTCGCCAGGCGGTCGCCCTCGAACCCAACTATTCCGAAGCCCACTACAATCTCGGCGCCGCGTTCTGGGACAAGGGACAGCCGGACGAGGCGATCACTGCCTGTCGCCGCGCCATTTCCCTCAAGCCCGACCTTTTCGAAGCGCGCCGTAATCTTGCGTTTTCGTTGCTCTTGCGGGGAGATTTTGCTCAAGGCTGGGAAGAGTATGAATGGCGCTGGAAGGCCAGGGACTTTCCCTCTCCCCCGCGAGACTTCGCCCAGCCGTTGTGGGACGGCCGACCGCTGCATGGAGCCACGCTCCTGCTCCATGCCGAACAGGGGCTCGGCGATACCATTCAATTCGTTCGCTATCTCCCGTTGGCAGCCCAGAGGGGCGGGAAAATCATCCTGGAATGCCCGGCGGAACTGCAACGGCTGCTCAAGCCGTTGGCCGGTGAATTCCCGGTAGTGACGCAAGGCCGGCCCCTGCCGCCCTTCGATGTGCACTGTCCGCTGCTGAGTCTTCCCCGGGTGTTTGGAACGACGCTGGAAAACATCCCAGCGAAAGTGCCATACCTACGCGCCGATCCGCAGGCAGCCGGAAAATGGCGGGAGAGGATGGCGGCAGACGCCGGCTCGTTCAAAGTGGGGTTGGCGTGGGCGGGCAGCCAGATGAACCGCAACGACCGTAACCGGTCGATGCCTCGATCGGCGTTAGCGCCATTGCGTCAATTGCAGGGCGTCAGCTTTTACAGTCTGCAAAAGGAAGTCCCGCAGCTCCGAGACATGCCCGAAGAATTGGAACTGATCGACTGGACCGAGGAGTTGAAGGACTTTGCCGATACGGCGGCGCTGATCGCCAACCTCGACCTGGTGGTTTCGGTCGATACCGCGGTGGCGCATCTGGCCGGCGCGATGGGCAAGAGGGTGGGAGTATTGCTGCCGTTCGTCCCCGATTGGCGCTGGTTGCTGACACGGAAGGATAGCCCCTGGTATCCGACGGCACGCCTGTTCCGCCAGCCTCGTGCGGGAGACTGGGACAGCGTGACGCGGCAATTGACCCAGGTCCTGCGGGCCATGAGGGACAAGCGAATGCAACTCGACGTGACGAACAGATGACGCGGTAGGGCGTCGCCTTCCGGCACCAATTTCTCCTTCCTGTAAATGGGGGCGTGAGGATGCGTCAAATCACGGGGCCGATTATTGGGCCTCGCGGATGCGTCGCCAACAATTCATTGCCGGACCTCTTAGGCTCTGTCTTTCGCTTATGATACCATCTGAGTCTTCCGACAAAGGGGAAGACGAGACCGACCAGGCACGGGGTGGTTGGGTCGTGGAGCAGTTGGGTATTGGAGTTGGGGGGTCGAGGGGGGAATCCGGCCACCCAGCGATGCCACTGCCACTCCTGCGGTCGGGATTGACGTGAATTCTCGGACCTTTGAAGGGAGAGCCGATACGATGGGCCAGGCCCCGCTGGACCTGCCCGATCCACTTCATGCCAAGCCCCTGGCCAGTGCCGGGGCTGCCGATGATTTGTTGTCGCAGATGGCCGGCGAAGAAATCGACCGTCTGCTGGCCCAGGCCGAACAGGGAAGTGACGCGGCGGTGGATGACAACGAAACGGCGGATCGGGAAGCCGGCGAAACGCGTTTTCTCGCTGACAGCAAGGAGCCGGGAAAGCCGGCGGTTGAGCCGGCGCCTTCTCCGAATCCGCCTGCGGTGAGCTCGCCAAATCCGCCTGCGGTGAGCTTGTCGAATCCGCCTGCGGTGAGCTCGTCGAATCCGTCAAAGGCACCGCCGCAAGGCCCCGTTGGCGAACGGCACGAGACGGCTGTTTCATCGTTTGTCGCCGAGGGCGACCCCACGCTCGAAGCGGAACTGGACACCCTGCTGGCGACCCTGCACAGTGCGCCGGTAGTCCCAACTGAAGGAAAACGAGCCCCAACCGCCGAGCCTGAAGCACCCGCCGTCGGAGCGCCGGCGCCACAACCCCAGGCGGCGGCACTAATGGACACCGCGGCGCCAAGTGCCAAAGCAGACCCGGTCCTGACCGGAGAGTTGGACCGGGTCTTCGATAAGATGACCGCGGCGACAGAGCCGGCACCTTCGACGGATTCGACAAGCTCACCGCAGGCGGATTCGACAAGCTCACCGCAGGCGGATTCGACAAGCTCACCGCAGGCGGATTCGACAAGCTCACCGCAGGCGGATTCGGCGAGCTCACCGCAGGCGGGTTCGGCGAGCTCACCGCATGCGGGTTCGGGGCAGGCGCCGACTATCGATAACCCAGCGTCGGACGAGCCGGCCAAGCCGGTTGGCTCCATCGACCTGCTCAAGGTGCTGGACCCGATCATCGCCGAGGACGCCGCCAAGGCCAAGGCAAAGGCCGCCGGGCCAACCTCATCCGACGGCACGCTCGACGAGGATGCGCCCGCCGCAGACCGCGTGCCGATCTACGTGCTCATCCTGGAATGGGTCAACGCGCCGCTCGCTCGGTTGCCCTCGGCGGTCCGCGACGCCGCCGGCAAAATCGGCATTCTCACCCTGATCAATGCCGCCGCGGTCCTGCTCTATGTGCTGTTTTTCCGCAGGAAATGAAGGCGCGGGGCTACAGGGGCGACGTAGGGGCGGCTTCAGCCGCCGCGTCCGCCGGGGCCGCGACCGGACGGCGGCTAAAGCCGCCCGTCGCAGGAAGTAGAATCGTCGCTATCATCAGTCTCATGAGCGATTCCCGATGGCTGTACTACGCGTTTGGGGCGGCCTTGACCGCCTCTGTCGTTCCCATCCTGGCTAAAAAGGGGATGCGCGACATCGACCCGGTGCTGGCGACGGCGCTTCGCAGCGTCGTGATGATGCTGTTTATGCTCGCCGCCTGTTCCGTCAAGCAGCGGTGGCCGGGCCTCGACCGCCTCGACCGCGTATCCGTCGTGATGATCCTGCTGTCGGGACTGGCCGGAGCATTGTCATGGCTCTGCGGGTTCGAGGCGCTGGCAATCGCCGACGCCTCAAAGGTCGCTCCAATCGACAAGCTCAGCGTCCCCATGGCTGCGGTTCTTGCGGTGGTTTTCCTCCGCGAGCGCCCCAGCGGCACAAACTGGTGCGGGATTCTCCTGATCGCCGTTGGCGCATACCTGACGGCGAGGAAATGACGGCTTTAACCGTCCCCTGAGCGCAGCGAAGGGTCTCTTCCGTCAGGGGAGTCAGAGGTGTCAGCCTCCTCCGTTTTGGCGGTCACCCGATTCCATTGCTACAATCCAACTTTGGCGTGCCGGGAAAGCGGGCTGACCAAACCACGCCCCCTGCACTCATGCGACTTTGCAGCAATGAGTTACGACACTGGAGACCGAGGATGAGCCTGAAGGACACCGACCCGCGGATTGCCGAATTGATCGCCAGCGAAGAGCGGCGGCAGGAGACGACGCTGGAATTGATTGCCAGCGAGAACCACGTCTCGGCTGCCGTGCGCGAGGCGGCCGGGTCGGTGCTGACCAACAAGTATGCCGAGGGGTATCCAGGGGCACGCTACTACGGCGGGTGCGAGTTCTACGACCAGGTCGAAAGCCTGGCCATCGATCGAGCCAAGCAGATGTTCGGCTGCCGGTTTGCCAACGTCCAGCCGCACAGCGGCGCTAACGCCAACCTGGCGGCTTTCATGGCCATGATGAAGCCCGGCGAGTCGTTCATCTCGCTGAACCTGGCCAGCGGCGGCCACCTGTCACACGGCATGAAGCTCAATACCTCGGCGATCTTCTACAAGCCCGATCATTACGAGCTCGACCCCGCCACCGAGACGATCGACTTCAACAGCGTGCGGGCCAAGGCGCGGGAGCTCCGGCCGAAAGTGATCCTGTGCGGCTACAGCGCCTACCCGCGCGAAATCGACTTCGCCCAGTTCCGGCAGATCGCCGACGAAGTGGGGGCGCTGCTGATGGCTGACGTGGCCCACATCGCCGGGCTGATCGTCGGCGGGGCGCATGCGTCGCCATTCCCGCACGCCCACGTGGTCAGCACCACCACGCACAAGACGCTCCGCGGCCCGCGCGGCGGCCTGATCCTGACCAATGACGACGACCTGGCCAAAGCAATCAACCGCAGCGTCTTCCCCGGCAGCCAGGGTGGACCGCTCATGCACATCATCGCCGCCAAGGCGGTCGCCTTCGGCGAAAACCTCCGGCCAGAGTTCAAGACCTACGCCCGCCAGATCGTCAAGAACGCCAAGGCCCTGGCCGACGCGCTGGTGGCCAAAGGGTATCGTCTGCAGAGCGGCGGCACCGACAACCACCTGATGCTCGTCGATCTGCGGGCGCGCAACGCGCAGTACACCGGCGCCGACGCCGAAAAGGCCCTGGAGGCGGCCGGCGTCATCACCAACAAAAACGCGATCCTGAACGACCCGCGTCCGCCAAAGGTGACCAGCGGCATCCGCCTGGGCACGCCCGCCGTCACCACCCGCGGGCTGAAGGAAGCGGACATGGGAAACGTCGCCGACTTTATCGACCGCGCCCTCGGCGCTAAGGACGACCCGGCCGGCCTGGCAAAGATCCGCAACGAAGTAGCAATCTTTTGCGGCAAGTTCCCGATGCCACACTGATGGTCATTTGTCCTTGGTCCTTTGTCATTTGTGGTCTTCGTCGGTTGTTTCAACGAGCGCAGTTGCAAGGCGGAGCCAGGAACAAAGGACCAAGGACAAAGGACGAATGACCCTTGACTGGTGACCACTGCCCATACCCCAGTTTTCCACCCCCGGTGAAAGTCCGGCTGGTGGTGACGGGGGATCATCCGTGCGCCTACCTGCCGGGCCGGACGGCGCAGAACCGGGCATTGTGGTCGGAGCGGATGCCGGCGGAACTGTACCACCGCTTCATGGACGCTAATTTCCGGCGCAGCGGGCAGGTGTTGTACCAGCCGATCTGCGGCGGTTGCCGGGCCTGCCGGCAAATCCGAGTTCCGGTCAGCACCTTCCATCCGTCCAAGAGCCAGCGGCGCTGCTGGCGCCGCAACGCCGACCTCAGCGTCAGCAAAGGCAAGCCGCACCTGACCAGCGAGAAGTTTGAATTGTACAGCCGGTACGTCGCGGCCTGGCACGGCAAGCAGGAGCCGGAAAGCGCCGACGGGCTGAGCCAGTTCCTGTACTGCTCGCCGGTGGATTCGCTCGAGTACGAATACCGTGAGCCGGCCGGGCGGCTCGTTGGGGTAGGAATCTGCGATTTGTCCCCGCTATCGCTCAGCACGGTGTATTTCTATCACGATCCCGAGACGTCGGCGCGCGGCTTGGGGACGTACGCCGCCCTGTACGAAATCGAAGAGGCCCGCGGGGCCGGCATCCCCTATTATTACATGGGTTTCTGGATCGACCGGTGCCCGACCATGCACTACAAAGCCAGTTTCCGCCCCAGTGAAGTGCTCCACCCCGATGGAATCTGGCGGCCCGGTCCGGAATAAACACGCGGGAAAGATGGTACTTCCTAAAGTGCGCCGCCTCATCGGCCGCTGTTTCCAAGGTGGCCCGCTGTTCACAAGGTGAACGGCACCTTTCGAGGATGGGGCTGGTGGTTCGGTTAGGAATTTTGCGCGATTGCGTCTGTAGCCTGTGAGGCTTGGGTCTGCTATAAACCTTTAGTTGTTGTGTACGACGTATGCCGCTGGATCCAACTCCCATGCCCGCCGAACTTCCCGCCGGTAAGGCCAAGCAAAGGCTCCGTATCCTGATTGTGGAGGACCACACGCCGACGCGCATGGCCATGAGCCGGCTGATCCGCCAGGCCGGCGCCGAGGTGAC
>Ga0182024_10024703_pt1 | contig 10662 bp, 12 predicted proteins | sample P32metaG_FD_120480 | JGI IMG/M metagenome (GOLD analysis project Ga0182024, IMG submission 120480) | Permafrost microbial communities from Stordalen Mire, Sweden - P3-2 metaG (Illumina Assembly) | ecosystem: Environmental > Terrestrial > Soil > Wetlands > Permafrost | place: Sweden: Stordalen...
CAACTCGATTGAGGTTGTCATGATCGCCCCCGGAAGTCGACGCAGTGGATCGGCGAAGTCGCGAGAGAATAACCCCGCCAAGAATCGTTAGTGCCCTTGCTGTCGCGAGCGGGCCTTCGAGCCGAGTATATCCCGCCGCTTTGCCCCATTCCAGAAATCGAAGACGTGCGCGGTGATTCGCGAGCCAAGACCAGGGCGGCCGCGTCTCGGCAGCTCAGGATAGCTCAAACCGCCTTTTGCGATTGAACTGCGGACCAGGCACAACGAGCATGCGCCAGACCTCGCGACTGTCAGCCCGTCGCGATGCGCGTTCTTGCACGGACCATTGACGCCGGATTTGGCGGCATCGGTCGCGGATTTGACTCGGGCTGGGCACGTATGGCAAAAGCGTCTCTTTGCGACAGATCATCTCAAATTCTCCCCATTTCAGTGCCACCTCGCTCGTGGTGGCTCATTCGGCTGCAAATCTGATGCCCAAAGTCTCCCGTCGTTACACCAAGGGAGCCAAAAAGAAATTCTTAGTCATCCAACGGCCTTATCCAGCGTCGCGGTCTGATCGTGTTTCGACCGTTGCGGTCTGCCCGGTGCCAGGCGCGCGAAAAGTAGCGCGCAGCAAAACGAAAATGTGGGGGGAGTGGGGGCTGGAGGAAGAGAAAAGGCTCGTTCGCGATCGGGCCTGTGTCCCGTGGCACGGAGCTTGCATGGTCAGATCCGACAATCTGAGGCAAACGAAAAGAAGGCACCACAAGGTGCAACGCGGTTTCGCCGATCGTGGAGCTTCTTATCGGAAATCAAGAAATGGGAGTCGAGCGATGAACTGGGATACGGTTAAAGGCGACTGGAAGCAGTTCAAGGGAAAAGTCAAGGAGCAATGGGGAAAGCTCACGGACGATGAGCTGGACCGGATCGAAGGCCGGCGCGACCAATTGGCAGGGGCGATTCAAAAGCGCTATGGAATCGCCAAGGACGAAGCCGAACGGCAATTGAAGGAATTTGAAAAAGGGTGTGAAGATTGCGCAACAAGCGCACATCGCCCCGTACGGTAAACGGTCGAGCCGTATGCTTGACCGGATGTAAAATCTGCGCACGGGACCTGCCCTGGTGACCGTGCGCAGGTTTTTTTTGCGCCTGACTCGTCTCACGGTCCCGCTGGGTCACACTCCGATCAGTAGGCGCGCCGGCGACTCGACTGTCTCTTTGATGCGCTTGAGAAAGGTCACCGCTTCGCGGCCATCGATGAGCCGATGGTCGTATGTGAGGGCAACGTACATCATCGGACGGATGACGACTTGCCCATCGCGGGCCACCGGCCGTTGCTGGATCGCATGCAGGCCGAGCACGCCGCTTTGCGGTGGATTGACGATTGGCGTCGACAGCAGTGATCCGTAGATTCCGCCGTTGCTGATCGTAAAAGTGCCGCCGGACAGGTCGGCCGGCTCGAGCTTGTTCAATTCGGCCCGCTTAACAAAATCGTCGATCGCTTGTTCGATTTGGGCAAAGCTGAGGCGATCGGCATCGCGGAGCACGGGAACGACCAAACCGCGCTTCGCTCCAATCGCGATTCCGATGTGGTAACAGTTGCGATACACGATGTCCGTTCCCCGCACCTCGGCGTTAACGGCGGGGAATTCGCGAAGGGCCGCGACGGCCGCTTTAACGAAGAACGACAAGATGCCCAGCTTCACGCCGTATTTCTGTTGAAACGGATCGCGAAGGGCCGCCCGGAGCTCGCTCACCGCCGACATGTCGATTTCATTGAACGTGCTCAAAAGTGCCGCCTTTTGCCGCGCCTCGACGAGGCGCTCGGCGATCCGGCGGCGGATCAGGCTCATGGGGACGATTCTTTCCGACTCATCCCCGGGAGCATCCGCAAGCAGTGGGACGACGGCCGGGAGCTGCGGTCGAGCGGGTTCTGCCGACTCGCGAGGCCGCTCCCGAGCAGTGGTAGGTTCGATCTTTTGAGGGCGGAGCGATTCCGCCGCAGGCGGTTCCGCGGATTCTTTCGCCGGGCGTTTGGGCTGATGCTCTTCCGCGTAGCGCAAAACGTCGTCCCGCAGGAGCCTGCCCCCGTCGCCCGTCGGTTCGACGTCCTGCGCTCGGAGATGACGCTCCCTGAGCAGCCGTCGAACAGAGGGCGAAGCCGCCGGTTCTTCCTCGGACTGCCTGGCGGCTTCCTGAACTTCGCTCACTTGGCCCTCGCCCGCCGGGCCGGCAGGCTTGTTAGGGACTTCATAAGGCGGCTTGACAGGCCCGGGCACCTCGGTCGGCGGACGAGAAGGCTCTCCCGCGGTCCGAGCCCCACGCTGCGGCTCCTCGACCTTTGCGGCGGCTGCCCTCTCGTCCTTCGCTCCTGGACCCTCGCGTTTCGCTTGTCCGTCCGGGTCGAGGTAGGCGATGACGTCGCCCACGGCAACGGAGTCTCCGTCATGTTTCACAATCTTTGAGATCACTCCGTCAATCGGGGCGGGCAGTTCCATCGAGGCTTTGTCGGTTTCCAACTCGACGATGGTCTCATCGTGCGCGACGCGATCGCCTTCCTGCTTCAGCCATTGGCCGATCTGCACCTCCCGGATTGATTCGCCGACGTTCGGAATCTTCAATTCGATGCTCATGGATCCTCTCGTCAGTGGTCAGTGGCTCGTGGCGAACGCTCGTTCCAATAGGGATTGTTGTTCCCGTTTGTGAACTGCCTTGGAACCAGTCGCGGGACTCGCCGATTCGGGGCGCGTGACATAGTCGAGCGGCAAGCGGTCAAACAGCCGTTTGCCGAACCGCATGTTCCAAAATGCGCGGGCGCCCATGTTCTGTGGTTCCTCTTGCACCCAGCAGACGGGCGTGCCGTCGGGGTACGGTTCCAACGCACTTTGCAGGACCTGGTCGGACAGCGGATAAAACTGCTCCACGCGGAGGATCGCCACATCTTCGCGCTTTTGCCGCTCGCGGAATTCGATCAGGTCGTAGTACACCTTTCCGCTGCACAAAAGGATTCGCGACGTTTTGGCGTCCGCTGCGGGGCGCTGATCGGCCAGCACGCGCTGGAACGGGCCCTGGGCCAGGTCGTCCAGCGAGGAAACGGCGCCCGGATGTCGCAGGAGGCTCTTCGGGGTGAGCATCACCAGCGGTTTGCGCCATCGCCTGAGCGCCTGCCGGCGCAGGCAATGAAAGTACTGCGCGGGCGTCGAGGGGAAAACGATCTGCAGATTGTCGCGGGCAGCCAGGCTCAGAAATCTCTCCAGCCGGGCGCTCGAGTGCTCCGGCCCCATGCCTTCCAATCCATGCGGCAACAGCAGGACCAAACCGCTTAAGCGACGCCAGCGATCGGCCGCGCCGGCGAGGAATTGATCGATGATCACCTGGCCGGCGTTGGCGAAATCGCCAAACTGAGCCTCCCAGGCAACCAAGGCTTCGGGGTCGTCCAGGCTGTAGCCGTACTCGAAGCCGAGATCGCCCGTCTCGCAGAGGGGGCTGTTGATAATCTCGACGGGCGCCTGGTCTTCCGCGAGGTGCGCGAACGGGGAAAAGGGATGCCCATCCACGACGTCGTGCAGGACCGCGTGGCGATGGCTGAACGTGCCGCGCTGGGAATCTTGCCCGCTTAGCCGCACGCGATGTCCCTGTGTCGCCAAGGTCGCAAAGGCGAGCGCTTCGGCCGCGGCCCAATCGAGGGGCCGCTTGCCCGCGGCCATCGCGCGCCGCTGATCGAGTCCCCGCTGGAGCGTCTTGTGCAGATGGAAGCCCTCGGGAATTTGAGCGAGGCGCGTGAGCAGCTCGACCAGCCGATCGGCGGCAACGCCGGTGTGAGGCTCGTCCCCCTGCGGTTCCCGGCCCCCCTGAAAGCCGTGCCAGATGCCGGTCAGCGTTTGCGGAGCGGGGGTGAATTCCCCGCGCCGCGCTTGTTCGAAGGCGCGCTCGAGCTTTTCGAACCTTTCGGCGGCAATGCGGTCGGCCTCTTCGCGGGTTACGCCCTCGAGCTTCAAGAGGTGATCGAGATAGCCGTCCCTCACGGATCGCTGGTGCTCGATCGCCTGGTAAAGCAGGGGTTGGGTGAAACCGGGCTCGTCGGCCTCGTTATGGCCCCAGCGCCGATAGCAGTACATGTCGATCACGACGTCGCGGCGAAACTTCTCGCGGAAATCCATCGCCAGGTCGACGACCTGCGCGACCGATTCCGGGTGCTCGCCGTTGACATGAAAAATGGGGCTTTGCAGCATCTTGGCGACGTCGCTGGCGTAGACGGTCGAACGGCCTTCCCAGGGCGAGGTCGTGAATCCAATCTGGTTATTGACGATGATGTGCAGCGTCCCGCCGGTTGAATATCCGTCGAGACGGCTCAAGTTCAGCGTTTCCTGCACGACTCCCTCGCCGGCAAAGGCCGCGTCGCCGTGAATCAGGAAGACCATTCCCTTTCGCCGGTCGGAATCGCCCGCCCGGTCTTGCTTGGCCCGCATCCGGCCCAGCGCCACGGGATTGATGTACTCCAGATGACTTGGATTGAAGCAGAGCGACAAGTGAATGCGGCGGCCCTCCTCGGTCTTCCAATCGCTGCTGAAGCCCAAGTGGTACGTCAGGTCTCCCGCGCCGTCGGCCGTTTCCGGCCGGGCATCGTCGAATTCCGAGAAGATCTCTTCGGGATTCTTGCCGATAATGTTCGCGAGCACGTTCAGCCGCCCGCGATGGGCCATGCCCAACACGATCTCCGCGATGCCCTGTCGCCCCGCCTTGGCGATCGCCAGGTCCAAGAGCGGAATCAGGCTTTCCGAACCCTCCAGCGAAAATGTCTTCGCGCCGACGTATTTCTTGCGGACGAACTGCTCGAAGATCACCGCGTCGGTGAGCCGCGTGAGGATCCGCAACTGTTCGCCGCGCGACAGGTGGATGCGATTCTCGGACTCTTCCATCCGCTGCTGAAGCCAGTCGCGCGGCTCGGGGTCGTCGATGTGCATGAACTGCGCGCCGATATAACGGCAATAGGTGCTCCACATCCGCGCCACCACGTCGCGCACCGTATGCGCCCCCGAGCCGCCAATCCACGCCGCCGAAACCGGGCGCTCCAGGTCGCCGGCGGTCAGGCCATGCTCCTTCAGCGAGAGGTCGGGGCAAAGGGGCCGGGGCAGGCCGAGCGGATCGAGTTTCGCCGCCAGATGTCCGCGGACGCGGTACGCACGGATCAAATGGTCCACCCGGTCTTGCAGCAGCGCGCCATCGAGTTGCAGTTGCCGGGCGGCTCCGTCGGAGGCAGGATGCAGACTGGCCGCGGCCAGGGGGGCGGCGGTGCTTTCACTGCGAAGCCGACCTGGCGGCAAAACTTCCGAATGGACGATGCCGGGGCGCGCATGACCGTCTGTCGGTCGTTCGCCCGACTGCAATAGCTCGATAAAGTATCGTCGCCAGGGGGGTGGAACCTGTGACGGCTCGGTGAGGAACTGTGCCAACAGGCGCTCGGCAAAAGCCGTGCTGTCGGAGTCGAGATTGTCAGAATCGATGGTGGCGTCCGATCGGCTCATGGTGTCTGAAGGCGGCCTAACCCAGCGGCAGGAACCAATCCCCGGTGGGGGAAGCGTACCGTGGCATCCTTCATCCTACCCCTGGCGAGGGGCCCGATCCAACAGCCGTTCGAGCATTTGGCGCAATGCGGAGACCTGCACCGGCTTAATCAGGTGGCCGTCAAAGCCGGCCTCTTCAGCCCGGCGCCGATCTTCCTCTCTGCCCCAGCCCGTCAGCGCGATGAGGACGATCTCCCTGCCCCACTCTTCCTGGCGAAACCGGCGAGCCGTATCGTAGCCGTGCAGCATCGGCATACCGATATCCAACAGGACGGCCTGCGGCCGGAAGCTGGCGGCCACTTCGAGGGCTTCCAGACCATCGTAGGCCGCACTGACCTCGGCACCCATGAGCTTCAACAGAACTCTCATACTTTCCGCGGCATCGCGATTGTCGTCGACCACAAGGATACGGTGGGCGGCACGAAATCTTCCAGTCCCCTCATGGGAAGCCGCTTGCCCGTCGTGGGGCGAGCCGTCGCGATGGTCGACCATGCCTAGACTCCGACTGACTGAATCGACATGCGCAGTTCCTGGAGCGACGAACCGACGGGTTTACTGGTCTGAACGAGAGGTGGGACGGGATGGACGCGGCAAATCGTCATTCAGAGCATTCTGTTAAGTGCTCTTAATCGCTCTTCTCGCCACGCAACCCAAAAGCCCTCCTCGCTCTCACGATCTCGCGGAAGTGCCCTTGTGATTATATCCGGCCGTCCCGCGCGACGGCTGGCTCGCCGTGTCGGGAGTGGTATGAAGTTATTGTAGGAAAATCCCCTACAAATGAGACGCAAGACCGCCTACAACATGCTGGGCGTGGGATTGTGCAGGACTTGGGCCGCGTCCTCGTCCGTCAGCGGCACGGCGGACGACTCCCATCGCTGATAGCCGACCAGGGCGCTTCCCTGTTCGAATTTCCAGGTTCCGTCGGCGTTTTTCTTGAGTGTCGCCCATCCGACGTAGGCAAGCAGTTGCTGCTCGGAGTCGAACGTGGCGACAAGCTTCCGGGGCGTCGCCGACTTCGACGCATACAAAAAATGCATCGGTCCTCTTCTTTCGCTTTCACCGTTCCGTCTTCACGATCCCTTCAGCACCCATTGGATGGCCCGGTAGTGCAGCTCGGCCGCGTTGGCCAGCACAAGCTTGATCTTAAGGCGCTCGCGGTAGGTGTCGACCGTGCGGGGGCTTAAGTGGAGCCGGTCGGCGATGGCCCGCGTCGTCAGCCCGCGGCCGATCATTTCAAAAACCTCCAACTCGCGGTCCGAAAGATTGTCCACCGCCGACCCCTGCGAGATCGGCTCGTTGGCCGCCACGCGTTCCAGCACGCGCTGCGTCAATTCCTCGCTGAAGTGCAATTTCCGTTTGAGGACGTCGCGGATGCCGTTCAGGATCGCATGGGCCGGCTTCTGCTTCGTCACATAGCCCATCGCGCCGGCTCGCAGGGCGCGTTCGGCGTACACTTGTTCGTCGTGCATCGAGTAGACGAGGATCCGGGCGCCCGAATCGACCGCCTTGATGCGCTTGATGAGGTCGATTCCGTTGCCCGTTTTCAGGCTGAGATCGACGATGACAACGTCGGGGCGCAGGAGACGATAGGAGCGGATCGCCGCCGTTTCATCCGCCGCCTCGGCACAGACTTCCAAGTCCCGCTGCTGCTCGAGCATCAGCCGCATTCCCTGGCGAAGCATTTCATGATCGTCAACGATCAACATCCGTGCTTTCCGATCGCTGGGCGATACACCGCGGCGAACTGCTGGTTTTTTCCGCTTGGCTATCGCAGTCATAGCAAGCCGTTCCGGATTACGGGCGTGCGAAGGGCAGCATGCGCATCCATCCTACGCATTGGCGATTTCGAGTTCCAGACTGCACAGGTGACGAGGACGACGTCGATGCGACTGACCCCTGTGCGGTCGGCGACGATCCGCCGCAGGAACAACCGGTCCTCGTTGTCGTGGGTCTCGTTTTCGAGGGGCGGAAGCCGCCAAACATCGCTGGCTCCGCGCCGCCAAAGCGGACGACTCGAAAGGCTCAGCGAGCGATTTCTTCGACCCGCTCGGCGTCGGCGTCGGCCGGAACGGCACGCAGGGCCTCCTGTCGGCTCACGCGGACCGATTGCGGAGCCGTGAAGCCCAGCCGCACTTTCCCGCCGTGGACGCGCAGGACGGTCACTTCGATCGAGTCGCCGATGATGATCCGCTCGCCCACCTTGCGTCGCAACACTAACATGGCCCTCTCCCGGTTGGCCCATCCGGTGCTTAACCGGCCGGCGAGCCAGGTCCGGCCGGCGATCATGGCTCGACTTGCAATTCGTTGACGATCACCGCCAGGCCCTGGAGCACATTGAGCGCCAGGCGCTGCGCGACCTGCTTGAGGTAATAGGAAGGGACGCACCCCGTTAACGTCAGCACCCCGTCGGTCATCTCGCACGAGACGGAGCGGATCGCTCCGTACGGTGATTTCAGGAGTTCCGTGCGAACGAGGGCTTCAAATGCCTTGTCGCTCGAAACGGGGCCGCGCCGTCCCGAGCACATGGTCCGATTCCCTTCAGCGAGTGACATGAATCAATTCTTTCCTCAAAACAAACGCTGTGCGGCAGAGCGGATGATCTTCCCGAGCGTCAACTCGGGCCTACGTCCGCCTCCGCAGAGCAAACCTTTCCATTTCTACGGGGCGTCGTTCCCTATCCGTAAGAGAACGTTTGCCGAACTTGCTGTGCGCAAAACTCTTACACCGCATTGCCGCCCTGCGACAACGCCAGGCGTCCGTGTGGCAACCGGCGAGGTTATTCGATACACTTCGGGGCTGTGAATCAGGCGAACCGGACGAACGCGTCCGTCGCTCGAAAGACCTGATTTGCGGGGCGTAGCTCAGCCTGGCTAGAGCGCCAGCTTTGGGAGCTGGATGTCGCAGGTTCGAATCCTGTCGCCCCGACTGGTTCGTAACAGCAAATCCCGCCAACGGTTGCGAGAGCCACTGTTGGCGGGATTTGAACTTTTGCACGGACGTTTCACTCTTAGCCGCCTTTACGCCGCGCCAAGGCTCCCGACCACGCCGGGAAGCCGCTCGAGCATTTTTGCCCAACCAAACTCGGCTCCTCGGAAACCCTGTTCGCCCCAGGGCTGCGACATGTCGAAGCCGGAGTGCTCGAAGAGGACTCGCGTCCCGTCACCGTCGGGTTCGAGCCGGTAGATCACCTGCGTATCGATGATCGGGCCGGCCGACCAGGGGTCTGCGAGCCGACTTGGCGGTTCGCATTCCAGCACCTGGCAGCGCACGACGATCCCGTCGAAGCCGGCCTTGGGGTTCGGCGGCACGCGAAACGTGTGGCGCTGGGGCGAAGACAGATCCTCAGGACGGTCGGCTACGGAACCCAGCCGGGCAACGCGGCCGCCTGCTTCACCCGGGTCGCCATTTGCACCTCGTCGAGCTCGTCGCCTTCGTGGATGTCGATGTAGCGCGTGTCCTTGCCCTTGCTGGCGCCGGGCGGGACCGGTCGCAGCGACGTGCCGCGGAAGAAGGCCACCTTGACGTAGTGCGTGAAGGTGTGGAACAGGTTCAGCACGCGGCTGAGCTCGCCGGGGTCGCGCGCGATGCGCAGCCGGAGCGGGAAGGGCACGGTGAGCACCCACTGCCGGTACGACGCCGCGGGCAGCACGCGCTCCACCAGCCGCGGCGAGGTGTCGTGCATGCGCCGCGCGCCGCAGCTCGGAATTGCACCTCAGGGTCTACTGTTTCTTCGCCGGCGGGCCATTCTGGGCCACCGCGGCCTTCACGAGCGCCTTGAACGCGCCCGCGTCGACCTTCTCCCCTTCGTGGATGTCGATCGCCCTTCGCGTGTTGCCTTCCAAGCTGGAATTGAAGAGGCGCGATGGGTCTGGGATCCTGGCCCCCCGGGCGAACGTGAGCTTCACGACCTTCGTGTACGCCTCCCCGGTGCAGACAATCCCGTGGTGCGACCAGACCGGAGTGCCCATCCACTTCCACTCCTCGGTCATCTCGGGGTCGGCTTCCAGGATCAGCGCCCGCATGCGGGCCAGGGTCTCCCCGCGCCATCCCCCCAGGTCGCGGATCCGCTGGTCGATGAGCCGGGAAGCGGGTTTCCCGGTCGCTCGCTCACGGCTCCTCATACCCGCTAGGACCTGCACCGGGGCGTCGCCGTCCGCCTTCGCGATGCGCGGGTTGCCGCCCGAGAGGACGACGGCGACCTTCTCGCCTTTTCGCACCTTGATCGGCTTGGCCTCGCCCGTGCTCTGCTTGGCCTTCGAGCCTGGCTTCGCCGGTCCCTTGGCCTTCGAGCCTGCATTCGCGGTCTTCTTGGCCTTGGCCGCGGGCTTGCGCGCCCCGCTTGCACGAGACGCGCGCTTGGCCTTCGGCTTCGCCATGCTCTCCGTCATCATTCGTCCCTTATTGTTAGATGTTTCTCAAGTCGCTCTCGGTGTTCATCCCAGAACCGCTCATAGTACGCCATCCAGTCCCGTACGGGCCTGAGCTGCGCAGGGACGAGGCGATAGCGGCGTTCTCGACCATGCCGCTGCTCGGTCACGAGGCCGGCATCGAGCAGGGCGACTCGGCATGGCTCGACACGCTGATCAATCAATCTTTGCGTGGGATGCCGCGAAAAAAAGACGGCGCCCAATCTGGTCGCGCGCTGTGGTAGGCTGGATGGAGGCGACGCGAACCGACTGACGCTGGTTCCGCTGCCCCGTGCCGAGCGTGATGGGCGACCCGCAAGGAAAGGTGTACGAAACCTCCATGATCGCCGACAAGCCCCCATCGGTCGGCTTGCCTCGGGACAAGGCTCTCAATCAGCCCCCGTGGTGGAAGCCCATGATCTGGGCAGGATGCGATTTTTTCGCTTGGATGCGGTTACTGGCGCGCAATCGTTTCCAGGTCCACTGGTCATGCGTGCACGTCGCCATCTATGTGATTTTCGTCAGCTTCGTCAACACGCTGCTCCGCGGGGTGCAATGGATTATCTACGGCCGTCGGGTGGCCCGCACTCCGGTTCATGCCCCTATCTTCATCATCGGTCACTGGCGCACCGGCACGACGTTGTTGCACGAGCTGCTCGCACTCGACGAACGGTACGCCTATCCGACCACGTATGAGTGCATGGAGCCGAACC